>Ga0209100_1001555_pt1 | contig 15456 bp, 11 predicted proteins | sample lystaG_FD_185480 | JGI IMG/M metagenome (GOLD analysis project Ga0209100, IMG submission 185480) | Glacier valley bacterial and archeal communities from Borup Fiord, Nunavut, Canada, to study Microbial Dark Matter (Phase II) -... | ecosystem: Environmental > Aquatic > Freshwater > Ice > Glacier ...
GCGCGCTTCCGTCTCGCGCACGAAGCGTACGTGCTTCCCATGAAAGCGAAGCGCGAGCGGCCACAGCGGCGCGAAGTAGGAAACGGGATCGATCTCCGGCAGCTCGTCGCTCGTAACGATGTCGCCCGGGGCACCAAGACTCGAATACTGACGACCTTTCTCTGCGTGTCGGCGTACGGGCAGCACATGACCGTAGTGTGCATAGACATACGGGATAGCGAGTCGGCCGCCGCGCGCGCCGACGAGTTGTTCGTGGACGAGACCCTTCCAGCGCAGTTCCGGCGTGAAGCGGAAGAACGACATCCGGCGTTCGATCGTGGTATACCAATCGAACGATTGGAAAAAATGCCACGTAAACCCGTCGACGAAATCGATGTGCGGCGGGACCTCGTTCAAGCGCGCGGCAATCGTTGCCGCCGCCTCGCCGTGCACCTCATCGGCATCGACGAACGCGACCCACTCACCCGCATCGTGTTCGGCATGCAATGCGAAGAGGCGGTTACGGGCCGTCGAGAAATCGACGAACGGTGCGCGGTCAAGGAGAAGCCGCCCGCCCCGCGCAAACGCCGATGCTTCCACGGTTGCGAGATTCGTGGAGCGTTCTTCGCCGGAATTGTCGTTGACGATGAGGCGGCCGACGACGTTGTCCAAACTCGCGAGTAAGGCGCCGAGGAACGGTTCTTCGCGCGCTCCGAAGATGAGGTGAGCGGCGATCCGGGGCTTATCGACGATGCGTCTCCTTGTGCTGTGTGAAGTACTTGGACCCGACGGTGGTATGGAGCGATATCTCGAGCTCGTGTTGCCGGCGCTCAACGAGCGTTGTTCTGCCCTGCGCGTTCTCGCACGACGAAGCGACGGCGATCGATCCGGCCTCGATGTCGAAACGATCGCGTGGTCGGACGAACACGAACGTCCGAGTGACGCGGCGGCCGAGGCCGTGCGCGCGCAGATCGCCGCGTTTCGCCCGGATATCATCATCGCACATAATGTCCTCGACGCGGGCGTCATGAAAGCGGCACGCGGTGTCTCGCGACTCATCGCACACGTGCACGACCACCGCATCTTTTGTCCGAACGGCGACCGGCTCTTTCCCCGCTCGCAGAACATCTGCACGGCGGCGATGGGAGCGGCGTGTGCGGTCAATACGGTGCTGCAAGGCTGCATGGCCGGTCCCCGTCCGCGTTCGTTCGCGCTGCTCGGACGGCGAGGGGATCTGCGCGCTGCGTATCGCGCCGCCGACGCGATCGTGGTGGCCTCGGCGTATATGATGCACGAAGCGGTTCGCAACGGGATCGAGCGCACGCGCGTGCACACCTTGAGCTTGCCGTTGCCCGACGAAGCGTTCGCCGATGGCATCGCGCCGGAACCGGATCCGGCCGCTACGGTCTTGTTCTCCGCGCGCATCGCGCCGCAAAAGGGATTGCGTTCGCTCATCGATGCGCTCGCCCGTATTTCGAAAAAGCGCCGTCCATTGCTGCGCATCGCGGGCGTCGGGCCCGATCTGGAACCGAGTCTCGCCCACGCCACCGCGCGTAACGTCGCCGTGCAATCGCTCGGACGACTCGATCCCGTGCAGATGCGAGCGGCAATCGACGCGACGAGCGTCGTCGCCGTGCCGTCGCTGTGGGCCGAGCCCTTCGGCTATGTCGGTATCGAAGCGCTCGCGCGCGGCAAACCCGTTGCCGCCTACGACGTCGGCGGGATTCGCACGTGGTTGGATGATGGGCGCAACGGCTACTTCGCACCCGTCGGCGATACCGCGGAACTCGCGCAAGCCGTCATCGCCTTGCTCGATCCCGTCTTGCATACCGACTTCTCGTTCAGCGCGCGCGCGAGCGCCGAGCGCTTTCGGCTCGCGCCTCACCTCGAACGGCTCGAAGAAGTATACGCCGCGCGATAGACTTCGCGAATCGCGTCGAGCGTTTCATCGGCGCAGCGTTCCCACGAAAACGTGCGTGCGCGCTCGAGACCGGCCGCTCGCAAGCGCGAGCGCAGCGTGGCAACCGAACAAACCGCGCGCAGCGCCTCGGCCCACGCACCGACATCGGTCGGCGTCTCGATCGTGAGCGCGGCATCGCCGCACACTTCATCGAGCGAGCTTCCCGCCGCAACCACGACCGGCGATCCGCACGCCATCGCCTCGAGCGCCGGGAAACCGAAGCCTTCGTAGAGCGAGGGAACCGCCGTGACGAGCGCCCCGCGATACCACGGAATGAGCGCGTCACGATCGAGCGAGCCGAGTGCCACCGCCCCGAATTCCGCGGGCGGGCGATCGCCGGCACAAACGAGCGCGACCGTATTGTCGGGAAAGGCCAGCGCGTGTGCCGCGGCGAGCGTGGCGAAATTCTTGCGATCTTCGATCGCACCGACGAACAGCACGTACGGGCGCTCGAAGACAGCAGCATGCCCAGCCGGCGTAAATGCGTCCTCAACCGCAAGCAGCGTCACGCGCGTGCGCGACGGCTCGATCCCAAGGTGCCGTTCCACTTCGCGCGCGGTGAACGCCGAATTCGCAAGGATACACGCGCTGCTCACCGAGCGTCGAAACGGCTCTTGTTCGTTCTCGCGTTTCGCTGCATCCGCATTCGGAAACGCAAACGGGACGGCATCGTGCATCGTTGCAATCGCCGGAACCGAACTCTTGAAAAACGTTCCGTTCCACGGATGCCACATGATCTCGGTATCGCGCGGCACGCTGCGCGCGACGCGAAACGTATCCGTACCGAGGATCTCGGCGATCGCGCTTCGCGCGCGCGGCACGAACAGATCGTAGACCAAGAGCGTGAGCGCGAGATCGTCACGGCGCGCGAAGCGTTCCAGCAACGCGCGCAGATAGCGGCTGATGCCACGCCAATCCCGTTCCAGATTGTGTGCATCGACCGCCAGCCGAATCGGTGCCGTCAACCCTTATCGCCGGGACACGGCGGCAGCGGCGTGAGCCCGTTGCGCGGATCGCTATGATCCAAGATGTATTTCACGTACGTATCATCCGCCGAGAGCGGGAAACCGGGCGGCGGGAATTGCACGAGCACTTCAAAATTCTCGTTGCGTAAATTCGTACTCGACCACGGATCGTCGTGCTCGCCGTTTTGATAGACCCACGGGTACGGGAAGCGCGCGCGCTCGGTGTGGCCGTCGGCGAAATGCACCGTTGCATCGACGACTTCGGAGGCTGCGCCGTTGCGGTAGTGGGGCGCGCCCTTCGGCGTAAAGTCCACAAAGCCGCAGATGATGTTCGCATTGAAGGCGCCATTCGCGCCGTTCCCTTGGGTGCCCGTTCCCGCGCCTGCCCCGGTCCCGTTGTTGCCGCCGTTGCCGTTGCCGGGGCCGGCTCCCGCGCCAATCCCGCCGGGTGCCGCGCCCACACCCGTGCCGTGATGGGCGGGTGGAGCGGGGATGTTCGACCGCTTCGCAACGATCGTGCGATGCGTAGCTTCGCTGCCGCCGCGTTTGGCGCGACGCGGCGCACGCGCGGATGCGCCGTTTTCTTTGCGTACGACGACCGGCATCGGGGTCGCCTTTGGCGGCACGGTCGGCGTTACCGCAGGCTTCGGCGTGGGTGCCGGTGTTGGCGACGGCGATGGTTTCGGCGAGGGCGTCGGACGGCGTTCGATCGCGATGCGTTCGATCACCTGATCGGCTTGGGGGCGCACGTGGGTGACATGAAGGCCGACCAGCGCAATCACGATTTCATGGACGAAGATGGAGAGCGCGATGGCGATCAGCCAGCGGCGCGGATGGAACACGCGTGTCATCATCACCGAACGGTTGCCTATTTGCTAGAAAAAAGGCCACCCGAAAGCGGGTGGCCGGTTCTGTTGCGTTTCGGAAGCGATTAGGTCGGATAGACGCTGTACGTGCGGTAGTACCAGTCGCGGAACTGCTGCTGGCTCGGATAGTAGCCATAGCGATGGTAGAAGTACGAGCGATATGACGACTGGCGGCGTGACTGCTCGCGCTGTTCGTTCTGCTTGATGTGCTTCTTGTGATTGTAATTCGTAACGAGAACGGCGGCTGCGGCGCCACCGATGAGGATGTTGCGAACGCTAGCTGCACCATCGGCGAGGGCCGGAGCGATTGTACCGACCGTTACCGCTGCTGCAAGCGCGCTTGCCGTAAGGAATTTGGTGTTCATAGTGGTCTCCCTATGCCCGCCGCGTGACCGAATTAAACGAATAATTGCTTGGGTGTTCCCGGTCACGTCGGGAGTATCGTAGTCAGTCAAACGCAAAGGGGGCGGCGAAAGTTCACCCCTGTCGCCACGACCGCAGGGCCGTTCGTCCCCAGCGCGAACCGCGGCAATCTGTCTGCCCGAGAAAGGCGCACGTTTGGACCTCCGCGAGCTGATCCGCGCGATCCCCGATTTCCCGATCCCCGGCATTCTCTTCCGTGACATCACGCCATTGCTCGCCGATCGGCACGGATTCAAAGCAACGATCGATCTCTTCGTCGATCGTTATCGCGATGCGAAGCTGGATCACGTCGTCGGCATCGAGGCACGCGGCTACATGCTCGGCGCCCCCTTAGCGTACGCACTTGGCGTCGGCTTCGTGCCGGTGCGCAAACCCGGCAAGCTGCCGGGCGCGAAACACGCGGAAGAATACGCGCTCGAATACGGCACCAACACGCTGGAAATCCACGCGGATGCCTTCAACCCGGGCGAGCGGATTTTGGTCGTGGACGATCTGCTTGCAACCGGCGGAACGGCCGCTGCAACGCTTCGTCTGGTGAAGAAGCTCGGCGCCGACGTCGTGGGGGTTGCCTTCCTGATCGAAATTGCCGGCCTACATGGCCGGGCCGCACTCGGATCGACCAGCGTTGAGGCGTTTATCACCTATTAGAGAAATGTTACTGAAGCGGTTGAGCGTCACCGTGTGGTTATGGCATAGTTAGGCCTAACCCGATGACCGTCGATGATCTAATCGTAAAAGTTCAAAAATACGATACGTCCCTGGACGGGTCGTGGCTTACTGCGGTCTATCAGCTGGCCGATACGGCCCACGAGGGCCAACGCCGCGCTTCGGGCGAGTCCTACATCGCCCATCCGCTTGCCGTCGCCGATATTTTGGCCGACCTCGAAATGGACCGGGCCACGATCGCCGCCGCGATCCTCCACGACGTGGTCGAGGATACCGTGGTCACAAGCGAAGAGGTCAACGAACTCTTCGGGACCGAGATCGCAACGCTGGTCGACGGCGTCACCAAGCTCACCCGCATACCCTACCAGTCCAAAGAAGACGCGCAGGTCGAGAACCTGCGGAAGATGTTCTTGGCGATGGCCAAGGACATCCGGGTCATCATTATCAAGCTCGCCGACCGCCTTCATAATATGCGGACGCTGGCGAGCCTGCCGCCGGCCAAGCAACAGACGATCGCCAAGGAGACGATCGAAATTTATGCGCCGATCGCGCATCGTCTCGGCATCTGGCGCGTCAAGTGGGATCTCGAGGATCTGGCGTTGCGCTATCTCGATCCCGACGGCTACCGCGATATCGCCGAGCGCGTTGCGAAGAAACGCACCGAGCGCGAAGAGGCGGTCACCTCGGTCGTCGGCGAGCTGAAATCGCAGTTCGAGAGCGTCGGCATCATCGGCGACGTCAACGGTCGCCCCAAACACTTCTATTCGATCTATCAGAAGATGCGCAAAGGCCGCGACTTTGCCACGATCTACGATCTGACCGCCGTGCGCGTGGTCGTCGAGTCCGTCAAGGATTGCTATGGAGCCCTTGGCGTCGTGCATTCGATTTGGAAGCCGCTGCCGGGCCGTTTCAAAGACTACATCGCGATGCCCAAACCCAACATGTACCAGTCGTTGCACACCACGGTCGTCGGGCCGGGCGGCGAACCGCTCGAAGTGCAGATCCGCACGCTCGATATGCATCGCACGAGCGAATACGGTATCGCCGCGCACTGGCGCTATAAAGAAGGCACGAAGTCCGCCGATCCGGTCGAGAACAAACTCACGTGGCTGCGCTCGCTACTCGAGTGGCAAAACGACATGCGCGACTCGCGCGCGTTCATGGAAAACCTGAAGCTCGATCTCTTCGACAATCAGGTGTTCATCTTCTCGCCGAAAGGCGATGTATTCTCGATGCCGGCGGCCGCAACACCGCTCGATTTTGCCTATCAAGTGCACACCGATGTCGGCAATCACTGCGTAGGTGCGAAAGTCAACGGCAAGATCGTGCCACTCGACTACCAGCTCAAGAACGGCGACATCTGCGAGATCTTGCTGAATAAGAATTCGGCGCGGCCGTCGCTCGACTGGATTTCGATCGTCAAGACGTCGGGCGCAAAACACAAGATCAAACAGTGGTTCCGCAAAGAACGCAAAGAAGAGAACGTGCTCTTGGGGCTGGAGTCGCTGGAGAACGAACTCTCGCGCCAGCACATGCGTCCCGATCTTGCACGCGGCGAACTCATCGCGAAGATCGCGCAAAAGATGAACTACGCTAGCGCAAACGATCTCTTCGCTGCGATCGGTTTCGGCGATGCGAGTTCCGTTTCGGCGGTCCAGCGGTTACGCGATGAAGCGAAGACCGACACGATCGTCGATCTTGCGGCGCTCGCGCGGCCCGCTCCGCCGCGTCGTGTCGCGCGCAATTCGAGCGGCATTCGTATTGCAGGCGTCGACGACGTACTCGTGCGCGTCTCGAAGTGTTGTAGTCCCGTGCCGGGCGATCCGATCATGGGTTTCGTGACGATCGGACGCGGCGTCTCGGTGCATCGCGCCGACTGTCCCAATGTCGCCTACATGAACGGCACGCCCGAACGCATTCTGCAAGCGCAGTTCGTCGATTCGAGCGAAGTTACCCATTCGGTCGATGTGGAAATCGAAGCCATCGACCGCGCCGGACTCTTGCAAGACGTCATGGGCGTGTGTTCCGAGCTCAAGACGCAAGTCTCGTCGGTAACGGCGCGCGTCAAACGCGATCGAATGGCCGTCATTTCGCTCACCGCGCAAATTACGAATCTCGATCATCTCGGTACGCTGCTGCGCAAGCTTTCGAACTTGCGCGACGTGCGTACCGTTTATCGCGTCACCAAACGCGAAGCGCGGGCTAGCGGCTAGTTTTCGCGCGGTTGCTTAACGCTTGGCGCTCGTTCGCGCCATCGCGATGAGCGTATCGCGCGCGTCGTCCGTATCGGCCAAGGTGTGATCGAAACCGACGGAGAGGACTTGTTTCTCGCCGTTCGACATCGCAACGATCGTCATGCCCTCCTCGTCGAAGCCGCGCAGCGTCGCTGAATCGACGACCTCGAGATCGCCATAATGACGCGCGTAGTCGACCACGCTCTCGATGTGGTCTTCGTTCATGTGCGCGACGATCGCCGCGATCGATTCTTCGGTAAGTTCAGCCATGCCCACCGCTTCGCCACCGCGGCTCCGGGTCATGCGTTCCGGGCGTCGTCGTGGCGATCGAAGAAGGCGAGGACTGCGGCGTTGAACGCTGCGGCCTCCTCGACATGCGGCATGTGCGAACTCTCTTCGAACACGATCCATTCGCTCTTTGGAATGCCACGGTGCACGCGACCCGCAATTTCGGGCGTCGCTTCATCGTAGCGGCCGGAGATCACGAGCGTGGGAACGGCGATCTCGCCTAAGCGCGGGGTGATGTCCCAGTCTTTGAGGGTTCCGATGACGTGGAATTCGCTCGGCCCGTTCATCGTGTGATAGACCGTCGGATTTGCGGCGATATTCGCAAACGTGCGCTTGACGCAATCCGGAAACGGGTCGAGACGACAGACATGGCGTTTGTAAAATACGTCGACGGCCGCTTCGTAGGCGGGGTCATCGGTCGTCCCATCCGCTTCGTGTTGGTTCAATGTGGCCTGCACGTCCGCGGGAAGCTCGCGGCGTAGCCGATTTGCTTCTTGCACCCAGAGCGTCATATCGGAGGGTGAGTCGGCGACGACCATCCCGCGCAATCCTCGTGGTTTGGTGAGCGCGTACTCCATGGCGAGCATTCCGCCCCACGACTGGCCGATGATGAACACGTTCGCGAGATCGAGCTGTTCGCGAATTGCATCGATTTCGGCGACGAAAAGAGCCGGAGTTAGCAACGCGGGATCGGCGATTGCCTGCGATTTGCCACAGCCGATTTGATCGTAGAAGAGTACGTCGCGTCCGCTTGCGGTGAGTGCCGCAAGCGGTTCGAGGTAATCGTGCGTTGCGCCGGGACCGCCGTGAAGAACGAGAATCGGCGTACGAGCGCCACCGTAGTGGCGCTCGTGCCAAATCGCGTGATCGCGAAACGTCAGCATCTAGACGCCGACTGGCTGCGGCTCTTGCGCTCCGCCGCGCGTCGTTCTCGCCGGACGGTGCGACGGCGGCTGGGCCTCGAAACGCGGTTCGATCGTGCGCGCCACCCAAAGATAGATGGTCGGCACGACGATCAGCGAGAGCAGCGTCGAGGTGACCAGGCCGCCGATGACGACCGTGCCGAGCGGCGCTTGCGTCGAACTCCCGGCCTCGATCCCGAGCGCCAGCGGCAACATGCCGCCGAGCGTTGCAAGCGTGGTCATGAGAATCGGTCGGAGGCGCAGTGGGCCGGCCTGCAAGAGTGCATCGCGCGGCGAGAAGCCCTCAGCGCGAAGTTGCTTTGTGAACTCGACGACGAGAATGGCGTTCTTGACCGCGATGCCGACGAGCATGAGCGCGCCGATGAAGGCCGTCAGACCGAACGAGCGATGCGTGATCCACAGCGAGCCGACGATGCCGACGATCGAGAGGGGCACCGACATCATGATGATCAGCGGGTCGATGAACGACTCGAACTGCGATGCGAGCAACATGTAGATGAGCGCGACGGCCAGCAAAACGACGAGCGTCAGCGCGGAGAACGTATCGTTGCTTTGCGTGATCTCCGGCCCATACTGCCAACGATAGCCCGCCGGGAATGGATAGTCGTTCATGATTCGCGTTGCATCGGCGAGCACGGCGCCGAGCGGTCTTCCGATCACGGTCGCGTCGATATCGACACGGCGTTGCTTGTTCTGTCGCGTGATCTGCGATGGCCCGAGTCCGGTTTTGATCGCAGCGAGCGAACCGAGCGTGATGCTGCCGAACGATTGCGACGTCGTAGCCGCCGCCGCGTTGGCCGAGTTGGTCACAAGCGATGATGCATTGCCCGCACCGTTTGCCGCAAGGACGGTCGGGGGCGTCAACAGCAAGCCGGAGAGCGATGCCAGCGAGCGTCGATCGCTTGCCGGTAATTCGATGAGGATCGGATATTGAATGCCGTTGACCTGAAAGTACGAGGCGATCGATCCGCTCGTTGCGGTCGCGATTTCATTCGAGATGTCGACCGTGCTAAAGCCCAGTTGTGCGGCCCGACGTCGATCGATCCGTACGTCGATCTCGGGATTCGATGGCGTCACGTTCGTATCGGGGCGAATCACGCCGGGAATTTGCGCGAGTGCGGGAATGGCGCCCACGGCGAGCCGATAGTCGACGTTGTTGTCGGGGCCGATGATCTGGATCGCCAGCGAATCGGACCCTTGGCTTACCGACTGCTGAACGATGTCGATCGTGCGACCGCGGACGGTCGAACCGATGAGCGCTCGACGCAAAGCGCGGAATTGCGCGCGTCGTTCGGGCGTTATTTTCGCGAAGGCCGCCTGCTGCTCCGGTGTAAGCGTACCCCCGGTTCGCGGCGAGCCGCCAAGTCGACGCTGCCAGTCGTTGACGAATTGCGTTGCCTTGTCCCCGTAGATGCCGGGCTTGAGCACGATGGAAATCGAAATCTGGTTGGTGATCGTGCGACTGAATCCGCCGCCGTAGCCCGCTCCAACGGTCGCGCCGGATTGCTCGACGCGCGGATCTTGCGCGACGGCCGCTTCGACGAGACGCGAGACGCGATCGGTTTTAGCGAGCCCCGTGCCGTTTGGCAGCCGAATGTCGAGACGTGCGTAGCGTGAATCCGCGGCCGGGAACGATTCGGTCGCGACCACACCGAGTTTGAGAACGCCGAGCGTTGCGATGAAGAGCAAGAACCCGGTTCCGACGATGAGTGCGGGGCGGTCGAGCGCCCATCCCAAGAATCGTTTGTACGACGATTCAATGCGCTCGTATCCACGATCGAATGCGGCCGAGAAGCGCGCGTACGCCCCATGCGAGACCGGTTTACTCGATCCGTGCGCTTCGTTCTTGAGCATAAAGCTCGAGAGCATCGGGACGGTCGTAACCGCGACGAGCAGTGAAATCGTAACGCCCGTCATGACGACGATAGCCAAGGGGCCGAAGATCAAGCCTTGCAGACCGGGGATGAGCAGGAGAGGCACAAACACGGTGACGACGGTGATCGTCGATGCGAGTACGGCGGTAAAGATCTGCGCGGTCGCGCGCTCTGCGGCCTCGCGCGCGGATTCTCCCATCGCAAGATGGCGGTAGATATTCTCGATAACCACGACGGCGTCATCGACGATAAGACCGACGGCGAGTGCGAGGCCACCCAGCGTCATGACGTTGAGGGACTGATGAAAGATATAGGCGGCAAAGAGCGTGCCGAGCACCGAGATCGGCAGCGAGACCGAAACGATGAGCGTGGAGCGCCACGAGTGCAAGAAGAGCAAAATGATCAGAATCGCAAGCACCGCACCGTAGATAGCGGTGTGCTCGAGCGCATCGATGGCATCGGTGATGAAGCCGCGCTGATCGAAGAGAATGCCGAACTTCATCGTCGGGTAGCGATGCTGCAGATCGGCGACTTTCGCATACACGCCCTGGGCGACTGCGACGACATTTGCATCGGGTTGGGCAGTAACGATCAACGCGACGCTCGGCTGGCCACTGAGGCGCGAGATGATGCGCTGCTCTAGGATGCCGTCCCGCACCGTAGCAACGTCGCGCAAGTAGACCGGAGCACCGTTCTTAATCGTAATGATGGTGTTGCCGATCTCGGCCGCGTTCTTATAGAGCGCGCTGGTACGGACGCCATATTCGTTCGAGCCGATCGAAATCACGCCGGCGGGCGAGTCGACGTTCTCGGCTTTTATCTTGTTGATGATCGCGGAATTCGTGAGACCGTAACCCGCGAGTACGGCGGAATTCGGTTCGACGTTGATGGCGCGCGTCTGTCCGCCGGACACGCCGACGCTGCCGACGCCGGTGACGGCCGAGAATTCATCGGCGACTTGATTGGCGAGAAGATCGGAGAGGTCGCGTAGCGTCCGCGTCGAGTCGGTGACTTGAATGCGGACGACGGGCAGGCTGTTTGGGTCGGCCTTCTGGATCTGCGGCTCTTGCAGCAGCGGATCGTTCGGAAGCTGTCCGCGGATACGAGCGACTTGCTGTTGGATGTCGACGGCGGCAACGTTGATGTCGGTGCCGAATTTGAACTGCGCGCGGACCGTCGTTTGACCCTCGAACGAAATCGATTGCAAGACGTCGATCCCCGAGACACGACTGACCGCATTCTCGATCGGTCGCGTGACGGTGGTCTCCATCGTCTCGGGGGCAACCGTGCCGTAGTTGACGGTCACCGACACGACGGGCGGCGTGAACGAAGGCAACAGTGCGACGGCAAGGCGGGGGATCGAAAAAATGCCGAGTACGATGATGGCTGCAGCGAGCATCGCCACGGTCACGCGTCGGGTTACGGCAAACTTCGCAATTGACAACGTTGACTCCAAACGAGCGGATGCGCGCACGTGCGCCTACGCCTCACTAGTATCCTCAGGCTTTCTCGTAGCGGCCTGGGACGCCCGCCGCTTCGTTAGCCCCCGCCGCCAGCCGGGGCGAGCAGGTCGAAGGCCCCTTGTTTTGCGATCTTCTCGCCTGCTTTGAGCCCGCTCGATATCGCGCTATCAGCACCATTGCCCGCACGGACGATGACCGAGCGTGCGATGAACGTACCATCGCCTTTGCGCACGAAGACCAATGTTTTCTCGCTCTGTGGATCGATCACGATCGCGGAGGTCGGCACGGTCAGGGCGACATCGTGCGACACGACGATTTGCGCGCGAAGCGACGCGCCGGGCGGAGCGCTGCTCGGTACGCCCGTTACGGTGACGGTGGCCGCTTGCGTGGTCGGATCGACCGACGGCACGACGCCGACGACTTTTCCACGACTTTTTGCGCCCGTTTCGCTTACGGAAATATCGACCGCGTCGCCGACGTGAATGCGACCGATGTCGCCCGCCGCCACGCTAAGGGACGCACCCGCATCCCGACGTTGGCCGAGCGCGATGACGGGCGTCGTCGGATCGACGGCTTCGCCGGGTTTCTTGAGGATTTGCACGACGACGCCGGCATTGGGCGCGCGCAGCGTGCCGTTGATCAGATCGCGTCGCGCTGAGGCGGCCTTGGCTCCCGCCGATGCAGCCGTCGAGCGTTGCACGTCGCTCTGCGCTTGAACGGCGCGAAGATCGCTCTGCGCTTGCGCGGCATCCGAGCGAGCTTGCGCGAGCGCTCCGCTTTGGGCGAGTCCGGCCGCTGCGTGTTTGGCTTGGTTTGCGTTGACGTCTTGCACGTCGGCATCGACTTGCGCTTGGGCGGTCTGCACGTCTTTTTGCGGCGACACACCGCCGGCGTAGAGCGTTTGGACGCGCGAGAGATTGCGCCGATCGGCATCGAGCTTGAGTTGCGCTTGTCGCAGGGCGGCAGCGGCAGAGAGCCGGTCGGCACTCGCGCCGATCCCGCCGCCGCGCAGAGTCGCGAGGCGCGCCTCCGCTGCGGCGGCTTTTGCGCGCGCACTCGTACGTGCCGATTGCCCAACCGCGCCGCCGCCATACGCCGCTTGCGCCGATGCCGCATCCGCCGCCGCTTGTTGCGCCGCGTACGAAAGACCACCGGTGTCCACTTGCGCGAGCGCCTCGTCCGCTTCGACGGATTGTCCGACGCGAACGAAGATGGTTCGCACGATTCCGGACGTTGCGAAAACGAGCTTGGCATCGCTGCCGCTCGCCGCGCCGACCCGACCTTGCGCGCTTACCGTTTCCTCAAATGGCATGACGGTCGCCGTCGCCGTCGGTACGTCGACTGCGGCCTCCGGTGCCTTTTGTGACGCAGAGTTTTTCGCGCATCCGCTGCCGACCAGGAATGCGAGCAAGACGACCGACGTGCGTTTCAGCTCATACCTCCGTTGCGATTTGCAAGGCGGCACGCGCCGCGGCTTCATCGTAAATTGCCGAGAGTTCGTCAACTTGGGCCTGCGAATACGTCGCGCGCGCGCCGGCGAGTTCGAAGCTACTCGACCCGCCATTGCGGTATCCCAAATCGGTCGCCGTAAATTCCGCAGCCGCTTGAATGCGCGCCTGCGTTGCGGCGAGCCGTGCTTCGTGGGCGGCACCGTAGTTACGCATCGCGGAACCGACATCCAGCGTCACGGCGCGTTCCGTATTTGCGAGCTTCGCTTGGGCCTGCACCAAGCGCTGCCGTTCTTGCGCGACTTTTGCCGCAGCGACGCCGCCGAGCGGCAAGGTAAGACTTGCGCTCACGTTCGGCCCGGAAATGACGGTTCCGCCGTCGATTCCGCGCGAGTACCCGCCTTGGATCGTCAGCGGTGGGAAACCCGCTCGCTGGGTCGCGGTCACCTGTGCGCGCTCGGCCTCTACGGACACGCGCGCCGCGACGACGTCGCTGCGCGTCAGCAGCGCACGTGAAATCGCCAGTTGCGGATCGGTCGCGGGGGCGATATCCGCGAGCGGCTCGATGCGGGTTTGCGCAAGATCGACAGCCGCGCCCGTTTCGAGGCGAAGTGCTTCGGTTGCGTTGGCATCCGCTGCACGTGCCGCTGCAAAATCCGCGGTGGCACGTGCGATCGCAACGTCCGCACGCACGACATCGAGTCGCGGAACATCGCCGGCCGAAAAACGTTTCTGCGAGGCATCACGGGCGGCTTTGGCAGAGGCAAACGCAGCGGCGCGGGCGCCGCGGATGGCACGCGCCTTGAGCGCGGCGTAATACTGCGTGACGACCTTCGCGCGTTCGGTGCGCTCGGCGGTTCGTTCGTCAGATTCACTCGCGCGCAGCGCGGCCGCTGCCTGCGCGACGAGCGGTGAGTACGCGAGCAGATCGCCGATCGTGGTCTGCAAACCGACCGTGGTGAGGGTTTGCGTCGCGGTCCCGACGCCCGATGCCGACTGTTGTGGATTTGCGGCATAGTTTGCAAATCCGGCGGGTCCGAGCGTTGCGCGCGCTTGGGCGAGCGCGGCTCGATTTCGTTCCACCTCACTGCGCGCGATCGTAACGTCGGGCGAGGAGGCGACGGCGCGCGTTTGCGCGGTGAGAAGATCGAGTTGTACGAACGACGTGCCGGCCGCATCGGCGGCAGCAACCGGTTGCGCGCTGATGGGTGCGCGCGTCAAGAGCAGGGTGATGAGCAGTGCAACGATCGTTTTCAAGCCAGTTTCTTCTTCGGAACGAGTGCGGCGTAGAGCACGGGAATGAGCACGAGGGTGAAGAGCGTTGCCGTCGAGAGTCCGCCGATGACGGCGATGGCAAGTGGTCGTTCCATCTCCGTACCGGAACCGAGCGCCAGCGCGAGGGGAAAGAGTCCGCCGATCGCCGCGAGCGTCGTCATGAGAATCGGACGTAATCGCGTCCTGCCCGCCGCGCGCAGTGCCGTTTCCATGTCATCGCCCGCTGCGATGCGCGTGTTGGCAACATCGACGAGCAGTATCCCGTTTTTGACCACGATGCCGATCAAAAGCAACAGTCCCATGAACGAGGAGACGTTGACGGGCGTACGCGTGATGAAAAGTCCGAGTGCGACGCCGACGAGCGCGAGTGGAATTGCCGCGAGGATCGTAAGCGGCGTGCGGAAGGAATTGAACGTCGTTAGCATGACCGCAAAGACGAGCATCGTTGCAACCAGGATCGTCGTGATGAACTCTTTGAACGATTGCGCTTGCGCGGCGGCCGCACCGCCGATCGCAACCGTGTAGCCGGGAGGCCGCGGAACGGACTTGAGCGCGTCGGCGATTTGTGCCGTAACGGCAGAGAGCGAGGCACCCTCGATATTTGCGGTTACCCGGACGACGCGCACGCCGTTCTCTTCGTTGACGTCGCTCGAGCGCGAATCGATGCGCGTAGCCGCGAGCGATCCAAGCGAACTCGTGCCGCCTTTGGTGACGACGGGCAAGGTCGTATCCAGCCCCGTCGTTGCATCTTGGCCGACTTGTACGCGCACGGGGACTTGCGCGCTCGGCAACGTGAGCTGCGTTGCAATGACGCCTTGCGTTCCTGCGCTCAGGGCGTCGGCGAGATCCGCGGCTCCGGCGCCGAGCTGCGCGAGACGCGCTGCACTCGGCGAAATCGCAAGGGTCGGATCTTCGTAGATGACACCCGGGTTCGGATCGACGACACCTTTGATCTTGCCGATCGCGTCGCCGATTTTCCCCGCAAGGTCGATTAGCGTTGCTTGGTCCGCGCCGCGCACGACGATTTCGATCGGTGATGGTGTGCCGGAGAGATCGTTGATCGCATCTTCGAGAATCTGGTGAAAGTCGAGC
>Ga0209100_1001558_pt1 | contig 15432 bp, 14 predicted proteins | sample lystaG_FD_185480 | JGI IMG/M metagenome (GOLD analysis project Ga0209100, IMG submission 185480) | Glacier valley bacterial and archeal communities from Borup Fiord, Nunavut, Canada, to study Microbial Dark Matter (Phase II) -... | ecosystem: Environmental > Aquatic > Freshwater > Ice > Glacier ...
TTGCGGGATCATTGCTGTCCCAAAGGTTTAAACATCTCTTCAACGATAATATACACCGTTCAGACAGAAAATAAAAGAAGCTAAGAATTACCTGAGTAACTCTTAACTTCAGTATACGAAAAGAGTTACCTTAACGGTAAGCTCTTAAATAAGATTCAGGAATTTTATCGAACTTTTCGTCTTTAGCATAAGCATCATTTGTCCAAAACGGATGTCTGAGCAGCTCACGTCCGAGGGCAACAAAATCAGCTTTTCCGCCTTCGATTATATCTTCGACTTGCTGCTGAGTATTCAACAGACCCACGGCGATGACAGGTAAACCGACAGATTTTCTTAGAAAATCAGCGAATTCGATTTGATATCCCGGATATAAGTGGATCGGACGGGTCGCATTTCCACCTGAACTTACATGGATGATATCCAATGTATCCTTAAGTGACAGAAGAATTTTACTCACATCCTCAACGGAAAGACCGTTCGGATCGTAGTCACTGGCGGATACACGCACTGTTAATAACTTCTCGTTTGGCCATTTACTGCGAACTTCTTCGAGAACTTCTTTCAAGAAACGTGAACGATTATTGAATGAACCGCCGTACTCATCTGTACGAAAATTCGACAAAGGGGACATGAATTGATGAATTAGATAGCCATGAGCTGCATGAATCTCAATTGTATCGAATCCGGCTTTGTCAGCTCGCAGAGCTGATTGTCCGAAGGCTTCGACAATCGCTTTGATTTCTGATTTAGTAAGTTCAGAAGGAGCAGGATAACGAGCACTGTGAGCAATCGGACTTGGGCCAAAGAGCGGCTGATGAGTCGTTTCACTTTTACGCCCGGCGTGGGAAAGTTGGATACCGATTTTGGATCCGTATTCATGAACCTCGTTGACGATCTTTGCGAGTCCTTCAATCTGACCATCATTCCATAATCCCAGATCATAATCTGAAATTCTGCCTTCCGGTCTGACACCTGTCGCTTCGACGATGATATAACCGACTCCGCCTAAGGCACGACTCGTATAATGAGTGAAATGGAAATTCGATGCCAGTCCGTCATCGGCCATGTACATGCACATCGGCGGCATGACGATCCTGTTTTTAAATGTAGTGTTTCTTACGGTAATCGTTGACAGTAATTGCATTTTGATCTCCTTATTCATTTGCGTACTTGCACTACAGTCAGTTTAACTTCTATAATGAGAAGTGTAAAGAGAGGTAACCGAAAATGAATATTCGCACGATCAAAAAAACAGTCAAAGGATCTAATACAGTGGATGGAGCCGGGGTCAGTTTGGTCCGCGTTATCGGAATGGCGGATACTGACTTGTTTGATCCATTTTTGATGTTGGATGCATTTGATTCAACAGATCCGAAAGATTATATCAAAGGATTCCCATGGCATCCGCATCGCGGTATCGAAACCTTTACCTATCTCATTAACGGAAATATCGAACATGCCGACAGTTTGGGTAATAAAGGGAATATCACAGACGGACAAGCACAATGGATGAGTGCCGGATCCGGCATCATCCATCAGGAAATGCCGCAGGTTGCGTTGCGTATGCTTGGATTACAATGTTGGATCAATCTGCCGCAACATGATAAAATGACCAAGCCGACTTATCGTGATATAACGAAAGATGATGTTATTACAATTGAGGAAGAGAACCGCACCGTTCGATTGATTTCAGGAAACTATCACTCGATCATCGGTCGCGTCTTACCAACCCATGTTCAAGCAACCATCATGGATGTTGAGCTTAAGGAAAGCGCATCATTCTCCTTGGAAACATCTTCTGATTTAACTGTTTTTATTTATGTCGTTTCCGGAAAAGGGAAGACCGGTCTTGATGTTGCTGCCTTTGATGATCACTGTGCCGTCCTTTTCACAGACGGAGATAAAATAGAAATCAACGCAGACGGAGATCTTCGCTTTGTGTTGTTTGCCGGGGCGAGACTCAATGAATCGATCGCTTGGGGCGGACCGATCGTTATGAATACCCAAGAAGAACTGAGAAAAGCTTTTGCCGAATTACGCGAAGGTACTTTTATTAAAAAATAGTCGGGCAATCGCCATCAACGATTTGCGCTTGTTTTAAGTTTAAATCAGCGTATGATTAATTTATCCGTATATATCTGCAGAATGCAGTAATGAGGCGAAATCATGGACGAATCGATTTTTAAAAAGATGCATATTAAACCAGCTGCTTCAGCGATTGTGCTCTACCCTACACCGGAGTACAATGCTTTTTTAGCGCAACAGACTACTTTGGATTTAAGTAAAAAGAACGAGTATTCGATCGTACTACTCTTTGTGGGAAGTCGCGATGAATATAAAAAAAGAATACTCGAAGCGAAGAGACTAGTAACCGTCGACGGTTTGATCTGGATCTGTTATCCTAAAAAAACCAAAAATCTGCAACCTGATATCAATCGTGATTCCCTGTTTTTATTAGCTCAAGAAGATAATTTACAGGTAAGCACGAATATTGCGTTAAATGAGGAATGGTCGATGTTACGGGCTAAGTCGATCGAGTTCCGGAAATGAATACTAATTATTCACAGGTGAAATTTGTGTTGTGGCTGATTCTCTTTGCGAACTTCGCGGTTGCATTGGCAAAAATTATCGTCGGACTAATGATCAAAAGTGCCAGTGTCATGGCTGATGGATTTCATTCGTTAACGGACGGTTCCAGCAATATCATCGGATTGATCGGTATTGGTTTAGCAAGTAAACCGGTCGATGAGGATCATCCGTACGGACATCAGAAATATGAAACTCTGACAAGTTTGTTTATTGTAGGAATGCTTCTTTTTCTCGGTATTCAAATTATTTCAAATGCGATCCAGAAATTTGCGAATCCAACTCCGATCCAACTTGAACCGATAAGTTTTATTGTTATGATCGTGACGCTGTTGATCAACTTATTTGTGGCAGGGTATGAGAAGAAACGCGGTTTGGCACTCAACAGTACGATCCTTGTTTCGGATTCAATGCATACGCGCAGTGACATATTTGTGACGATCGGTGTTATTTCAGCGTTAGTCGGGATGAAACTAGGATTGCCGCTTTGGATCGATCCGATCGCTTCACTTGTTGTGGCGGGATTTATATTTAAAGCAGGTTATGAGATCTTCCGGATGACCAGCACGATTCTGTTGGACAGCGCAGTCGTTACCGAAGAAGAAGTACGTAAAGTGATCAAAACGAATCCGCTTGTTAAAGGAGTTCATCATGTGCGCAGTCGCGGAACTATGGAAAGTATGTTTATCGACATGCATGTGTTAGCTGATCCGAGTATGACATTATTGGAAGTTCATCAATTAACACATGATTTGGAACAACAGTTACGTGAACATTTCCATAATAATGTCCAAGTGATCACCCATATGGAACCATTCAATTCGGAATATAAGAAAACGCCCTAAGAAATGCGGGCGTTTTATATGTAGAACATGATCGAATCAGGCTGTAGATCTTCAAGTGCTTCCATCAGATCACTCAAATGAATCTGGTCCAATTTGTCTCCCATGACATCGGTCAAAGGATCAAAGACCAATAGATGCAGGATCAGATTGATGGAAGAATCTTCGCAAGAATCTCCGGTCTTCTCACTGAAAGCAGGTTCAAGTGCATAGAGAATCGATTTGACACTGATATTTTTCGTTGAGTCGGCCAAGGTATATCCGCCCTGCGATCCTTTTATCGATTTGACTAATCCACGGTTTTTCAAAACTGCTACAACTTGTTCAAGGTAGAGTTTAGATAAGCCAAGTTCGCTGCTGATGGAAGCGATTGAAATACTTTCGGTTGGTGAATGTTTGGCTAATGCAATCATAGCAGACAGACCGTATCTTCCTTTAGTTGAAATTCTCATTGTCATCCTCCTCGGGTAATGTTGACTGATAACGAACTATTATCAATCATCAGATAGCATTGATTGACAATCGATCAATTAGTTTATATAATTATATCACAGTAAACATATAGATTTACTATGAAATGGAGATTATATATGAATAAAATTTACCAGAGTACGACAGAACTGATTGGGAAAACACCGTTACTGCAGATGAATCGGTTTGCAGCACATCATGGTATCAACGCTAATTTCATTGTGAAATTGGAATATAAGAATCCGGCAGGCAGTGTAAAGGATCGTATTGCCTTGGCAATGATTCTTGATGCGGAAGAAAAAGGACTGCTGAAAGAAGGTTCGGTTATTGTTGAACCGACAAGCGGTAATACCGGAATCGGATTGGCATCGGTGGCGGCAGCCCGTGGTTATAAAGTAATATTAACCATGCCTGAAACCATGAGTATCGAACGACGTAAGTTGCTAAAAGCTTATGGTGCAACACTAGTATTAACAGAGGCAGCCAAAGGAATGAAGGGTGCGATCGCAAAAGCAGAAGAAATCACCGCTGCAACCCCCGGTGCTTTCATGCCAGGACAATTTGATAATCAAGCTAATGTTGAAATCCATCGCACTGCAACGGGTCCTGAAATATGGGAAGATACAGAAGGTAAAATCGATATTTTTGTGGCAGGTATCGGTACCGGCGGAACTATCACCGGAACCGGAGAATATTTGAAATCTGTCAGTCCAAGTGTTAGGATAATAGCAGTAGAGCCGAAAGACTCACCGCTTCTTTCTGAAGGCAAAGCCGGTCCGCATAAAATACAAGGATGGGCTGCCGGATTTATCCCTTCGATTTTGAATACACATGTGTATGATGAAGTTCTTACCGTAGAAACCCAACAAGCCTACGATACCGCAAGGGAAATCGCACGTTTAGAGGGTGTTCTTGTGGGAATATCTTCGGGAGCCGCTGTCTATGCTGCTCTTCAAGTCGCAAAACGCAAAGAGAATGAAGGGAAAACAATCGTAGTTCTGTTGCCTGATAACGGAGAACGTTATCTGTCTACTCCGTTGTTTGAAGTTGAAGAGCTACCTCAATAAGGAGAAACCCATGAGTCAAAGCCGTCAGAAAACCACGCAGATCACAACAATCGGTCTGTTCATCGCAATCATCTTCGTTATGACATTTGTTCCGAACATCGGGTATATTCAAGTCAATATCCTGACAATCACGACGATGCACATTCCGGTCATTATCGGTTCGGTATTGTTGGGGCCGTTAGGTGGATTTATTCTTGGACTGACCTGGGGCGTGACAAGTTGGCTGAAGGTGCTGACTTCTGTCGTAAGTCCACTTGAAAGAGCGTTGTTTTTAAATCCGTTGATATCGATCCTTCCGCGTTTATTAGTCGGATTGACAGTATCCTATGGAGCGATCTTCTTAAACAAGTTGGTTAAAAACGGTGTTTTAAAAGATACAATGCTTGCAGTACTGGGCACAGCAACCAATACAATACTGGTTTTAGGAGCCATCAGTTTGTTTGCAGGCGGGACATTATTTCCGCAAAGCCAAACACTTTCAACCATCATAGCGACATTGATCGGCACCAACGGGCTTGTTGAGATCGCGGTAGCCGTATTACTTGTTCCTACGATTCTCAGAAGACTTCGCAAAGTCAAACGCAGTTAAACATCCTTCGGGATGTTTTTTTTTGATCTACCAATCACGTACAGTTTAAATTAAACGGTCATATGGTTTGAAATCGAAAGTTGGTTTTGTTATTGTTTAGTTACATTCAAGGAGAACCAAGAACATGAAATATACATTACCTGCATTAGCATTTTCAGTTGACGCATTAGAACCTTACATCGATGCTGCAACGATGACCATTCATCACGACAAACATCATCAGGCATATATCGATAATTTGAACGCTGCACTGGATAAACACCCCGAAGTAGCCGATTTGCCGCTGGAAAAACTACTTGCGGATCTCACATTAGTGCCGGAAGACATTCGAGCTGCGGTACGAAACAACGGCGGAGGAACACTCAACCATTCAATGTTTTGGACATTGTTGGCAGCCGGACAAGGCAACGAACCTACCGGATTGTTGAGAGAAGTAGTGGAAAGAGCTTTCGGTTCAGTCGATGCATTTAAAGATGCATTTGCGACTGCAGCCAAGACACGCTTCGGAAGCGGTTGGGCCTGGCTGGTCGTTACACCTGAGAAAACATTGAAAATAATTTCAACAGCGAATCAAGATTCACCATTGGCAGAAGGCTTAAAACCGATCCTGTTATTGGATGTTTGGGAACATGCTTATTATCTGAAATATCAAAACCGTCGTCCTGAATACATCACGAATTTCTGGAATGTGGTCAATTGGACTGAGGTAGAACGCCTTTATAAAGCGTCATTATAACGATAAACCCGGAAATATCCCGGGTTTATTTTTGTTTAGGCTTAATTTATGGTAAAATAAAGAGGAATAAGGAGGGGATCTGTGTGGACTATCGAAAATTAGCAGAGTATACGGCTCGTCGTAAATCAGTCAGACGTTATTTGCCTGATGTATTTGACGAAGAAGTATTGAATCGACTTAAAGAGGCTTTCAGTGAAATACAACAAGATTTTGGACCTTTGGATCTTACCCTTGATATAATGACCCGCCGCCAGGTAAGCGGTTTATTTATGGTTGAAGCTCCGCAATACATGGAGTTTCAGATCAAAGAAGGCGAATCACGCATTAAAAGTGCGATGATGATCGAGTTTCTCGAACTTTGGTGTTCAATGCAAGGTTGGGGTGCTTGTTGGCTTGGAAAAGTAGAACCACGTCATAAAAAAGAAGGATATGAACATCTTGCAACGATGGCTTTCGGACTTCCCGCAGTACCGTCCTATCGCTTGACGATCGCAGAATTTCTTCGCAAACCTGCTTCCGGAATCGGTAAATCACCGACCGGTAATAATCTTCTGGATACATTGCGACTTGCACCTTCCGCATCCAATGGACAACCTTGGTGGTTGGTCGTCACAAACGAACGCATCGATCTGTATATGACACATAATGGAATTACCGATCTGATCCCGAGAAAAACAAAAATATTGGATATCGGAATCATGATGGCTTACATCTATTGTGTAATGAGTGCACGTAATTTAACGGGCGTGTTCAAAGTATTGACGGATGCGGCTGAGTTGGAAAGAAAAGAATACCAAATCAGTTTCGTACTCTGATTTAGCACATTCATAAAAAAAGACGTCTGCACTGTGATTCACAGCTTAGGCGTCTTTTTTCATCAACATGTGACTAACTACACAATTACGTCCGGAATCCTTCGCTCGATAACAAGCTTGATCCGCTGATTCAACTAGTTCGTGATAGGTAGAACCTTCGATCGGAAGAAGTTGTGCCACACCGATCGAAAGCGTGATTCGATCACTGATCGGTGACGAATTGAATTCAATATGACGTCGATTAACTTCCTCCAGTATTCTCAACCCGACTTGATAAGCACTGTGTTCTTCAACATCTCGAAGGATGATCAGAAATTCTTCACCTCCGTATCGTGTAACGAAATCGGAACTAGTACGCAGCGCGCTTTTGATGCAACCGGCAATTTCGACCAATACTTGATCACCGGACTGATGACCGTAGGTATCATTGAATTTTTTGAAATAATCGACATCCAGCATCAATCCGCATACATAGCGCTGTTCCATAATGGATTCTTGCCAGACACCGTTGATCCAATGTTCGAATCCGCGCCGTTGAAATAATCCCGTTAACGGATCGGTTTGAGACAACAACTGCAATTCGCTGTTGGCAATCTGTAATCGTTGATTGAGTGAAAAAGTATAAACTACGTTTTTAAACATCGAACGAGAAATATAGAAAGTTATCACGAACAGTACACTGAGTTGCAGATATGTAGTGTTTAAATCGGACGGAACAAGTTTATTGCTGGCAATCAGATATGAATAGCCAAGAAAGGCACAGATTAATAGTAAGATATTTGTTTCAATCATAAATAGTACTCCGCATACTAACACGGCAATAACGAAATATTCATTGAGTAAAAATACACTTTGGCCGGTCTGCATAAACAGACACATCAATCCCGAAAAACAGAACAAGAAAGAGACTAAGCCTTTACGTGTCACTTTACTGTGGGTCTCGCTTAAATTGGACTTGAGGCAGAAAAAGATAAAGTAAACGATCGATAGGGTCAATAACCCAAAGTTCACGATCAGAAAATTCTGATACTGAGCGAACATACGTTGATTGGTAACTAAAAAGGGAATGAAAATCATTTCTGCCAACCATAAGAGAATTGAAAAATTTTTCAACCGTTGGTAATTATAGTAGTTCAAGTAGTGTTTTAATTCTTTTGTGAATGGTTTTGGATACATTGCAGTAATTATTTCCCGTAAAAATTGTTTCATGGAGTTTCCTCGATTTGTTAGTCTGTTGTGATTCTGATTATAACATAATTTCACAAAGTTTCAACGTTATTGGAATAAGTGTTCACAAATCGTTCATTTATCAAGGTTTAGTGTCATTTTGTCGTGTTTTATGAAAGCATGGTATAATGTCGATAAATAGGGAGGTAACCTATGAAAAAAACAAATTCGAAACCGGTATATGCACAAATTGCGCTTGATATCGCGGTAAGAATAGCACGTGAAGATCTCAAAGAAGGAACACGAATTTCCGGTCGCTCTTTAATGTCCAGTGAGTACGGTGTTTCCCCAGAGACAATCCGTCGTTCACTGAGTTTACTGGAAGAAATGGAGATCGTTGAAGTTCATCATAACAGCGGTGCCGTGATTAAATCGAAAACACAGGCACTGTTATATTTAGAACGGTTCAGCGGTGATAATGACGTACACACTTTAAAACATGAGTTGAAAAAATTGATGCTCGAACGAGAAAAACTAGATCAGAAAATAGTTTCGTTGGTGAATCAGATTGCTGACTTCAATCAACGATATAGTTATTCAGATCCATTGTTGAAGTTTGAGATACCGATTCCCGCAAACTCGCAGATCATCGGGCAGACGATTGCCGAATCGAAGTTTTGGCAGAATACTCAAGCAACTATCATAGCGGTACAGCGTGAAGGAAATATTATTCTGTCACCGGGGCCGACTGCGGTATTTCAAGCTAAAGACATCGTGATCGTTGTCGGTGATATAAAAATGGCAGACAGTGTCAAAGAATTCATCAAGATGAAGAAGACGTCCCTGTAAAGGGCTTTTTTACTTGAACGGAAATTGAGGAAACTTATGAAGAAAGCAGAAATACTGGCCCCGGCCGGTAGTAAAGATTCACTGATTGCGGCTGTTCAAAGCGGTGCAGATGCTGTCTACCTCGGCGGACAATTATTCAATGCGCGGGCTAACGCTGCGAATTTCTCAATGGAAGACCTTAAATGGGCAACGGAATACTGTCGCAGTTATGGAGTCAATGTCTATATAACAGTCAATACACTGATTTTCGACGATGAATTCGAAACTCTTTTTACGTATATCGATCAACTGGTTGAACTGCATGTGGATGCACTGATCGTTCAGGATGTGGGAATGGCCTATGCGATCTCGCAACGTTATCCCGATCTTCCGCTTCATGCATCGACGCAAATGCATATTCATAATGTTGCACAAGTTTTATGGGCGAAAAAAATGGGATTTACCCGAATTGTTGCCGCTCGGGAAACGTCGATTGATATATTACGTGATATGGTTGCCACAGGTGTTGAGATCGAAGTATTTGTTCACGGGGCATTGTGTGTTTCTTACTCCGGTCAATGTTTGATGTCGAATGTGATCGGCGGTCGAAGCGGCAACCGAGGTGAATGTGCTCAACCGTGCCGATTACCTTATACATTGATGAAACGTTCTCAGAATCGATGGGAAGAAGTAGCTACCGCTGGTTCTTTTTTGATCAGTCCGAAAGATTTGTGTACACTTGAGCATCTTAAAGAATTGAGTGATGCCGGAATTGTAAGTATGAAAATCGAAGGCCGAATGAAACGTCCCGAATATGTTGCCCAAGTTGTCTCAAGTTATCGCAAGGAATTGGATCGTATCTTAAATCACGAATCGAAAATAAATCTTGAGCCGGAATTACATGAGTTGAAAAAAATATTCTCACGTGGATTTACGTCAGGATTCATGTTCAATAATACTGCTTCGGAAATTCTGCAATGGCAGACCAGCAGTCATGTCGGTGTAAAAATCGGTAAAGTCATCTCCTGTAACGGTACTCGAATTCAAATCAAACTGAATGAAGACTTGACGCAAGGTGATGGGATCCGAATCATGCAGAAGGGTCAAGACGAAGGGTTTACCGTCAACTTTCTTTACGTCAATGATCTGCTTGTCAAAGAAGCAAAAGCTCCGTGTTTCATCGAACTTCAGCAACACACGCAAATCGATGTTGGCAGCGATGTCGTCAAGACTTCCGATATCAAACAGTTGAATAGGTTACAAGATGCACTGAATACTACGATGCGCAGAGTCGATGTTTCGATGGAACTGACTGTGGCTCACGGACAAGCAGCGATACTGAACTGCAGCTCCAATGGGCGTTCGATTTCGGTGATGAGTGATGCTCCGATCGACCGTGCCCGTCAAACTGCAATCGATGATGTTCAATTGGCCCGTACGTTGTCAAAAACAGGAGATACGATCTTTCAAGCAGGAAATATAACGATTCATAATGATAGTCAAAGTTTCATTGCAGTTTCACAACTGAATGCTTTGCGTCGCAAAGCATTGGATGAATTGGCTGAAAAATGCAAAAAACCTGAATTCAGTTATACTAAATCTCACGAGACAATATTGACTGTTCCCTCTGCCGATCATGGAGTGATCCGAAGTGCGTTGGTCACGAATCAAACCCAACTAAATGTATGCATCGAAGAGGGTGTGGAAGAGATCATCTGTGACGACCCAACGATGTTTCCTACACTTGACGATCCGCGATTCTATGTTCGAACGCTTCGTGTCAACCCGCAAGGAATATCGGAGAAGTTTTCGCGCATCGTTGTTTCTACGTTTAATGATGATATCGATGATCAGCAAACTGCCCATGGAGATTTCGGTCTGAACGTCAGCAATGCCAGAACGGCTGCATATTATCTGAATCAAGGGCTCTCTTCCGTTTTGATGTCAGTCGAACTCAATCCGATTCAACAGATCGCACTTGCGACTGAGATGAAAGAAATACACGGTAGCTGTGACGGGCTCGAAACAATGATTTACGGACATCGTGAAATGATGGTGATGCGCAGTTGTCCGGTATCTGTTCAATACGGAACGACACCTCTTAAGTGTGCTCTTTGCCACAATCAGACTTTCGGTCTGAAAGACAGAAGAGGCAGTATTCATCGTATGGAAGGCGACCGTCTCTGCATGATGCATGTTACCGAAGATAAAGCAGATTCACACCTCAGTTATGCCGGTTCACTCTTCAACAGTGGTATCCATCGTTTCCGTTTTACGTTTCTGGAAGAAACAGCCGGTGATATTCGCGTATTGTTGAGACAGTTCGACAGTGAAGTCTCTCGATAAACGATTAAACACACTTTAAAACTGATTCCGCATAGCTTTATTTTACGCAATATTAACATAAGTTCCTATCCTATTTATTATAGAGAATGCTATAATTAGGCTAACATAAAAGGGGATTCATTTATGAAACTGACTAAAGAAGAAAAGAGTTGGATTCTATACGATGTAGCCAATTCCGCCTTTATCCTAATTATTACAGCAACGATTCCTGTCTATTTCAGAGCTTTAGCTGAGAATGCCGGTGTTTCTTCGACTAATGCGACCGCTTTATGGGGAGTAGCGACTTCTGTTTCTGTTTTGGCCTTGGCGTTGCTTTCGCCGATTCTCGGTGCGATCGCTGATTACAAGGGAATGAAAAAGAAAATGTTTGTGTTCTTTCTGGCAATGGGAATTCTCGGTTGTTTATCGTTTACCGTTACTCAGGACTGGCAGGCGTTCTTGTTCCTCTTTGTAATTGCTCGAATCGGCTATTCTGCTTGTAATGTATTCTATGATTCGATGTTGGTTGATGTAGCGACCGATGAACGCATGGATACCGTGTCATCCTATGGTTATGCATTCGGATATATCGGGAGTTGTGTACCGTTCATTATCGGAATCGCATTGATTTTGGTAAAACCTTTCGGTATGACAGGTTATCTTCCGACTCAGATCTCATTTCTGATCACGATCTTGTGGTGGGCACTGTTGACGATCCCGATGTTGAAAAATGTCAAACAAACCTATTATATGGAACCGCAACCGCATATCGTTGCTGAATCATTTAAACGAATTATCATAACATTGGGAAAAATCAGACAAGATAAAAAACTTCTATACTATATTATCGGTTATTTCTGTTACATCGACGGAGTATATACGATCATTTCAATGGCTACGACATATGGCGGAGAAGTCGGTATCGATCAAACGCAAATGATATTGGCTTTGCTTCTGACTCAGTTTGTCGCTTTCCCATGTGCTATTTTAGCGGGCATACTGTCGAAGAAATATGGTTCGCTTACTATGATCAAAGTTTATATCGGTATCTACATGTTCTGTTGCGTGTTCGGTTATCAATTAGACAGAGCTTGGGAATTCTGGGTATTAGCTGTGATCATCGGAACTGCTCAGGGTGGAATTCAATCTCTGTCGCGCTCCTATTATGGTAAATTGGTTCCCAAAGAACAGTCCAATGAATATTTCGGATTCTTCGATATCTTCGGAAAATTTGCTGATTTCTTCGGACCGCTTATCTTGTCGGCTTGTGCCATCTTGTTCGGCTCATCGAAATACGGTGTTCTGACTTTAATCGTACTATTCATTATCGGTTTCTGGATGATACTCAAAGTCGAAAAACTTTCCAAAGTATAATCAACTAAACATCTTTTACTTAAGGGTAGAAGATGTTTTTTCTATAACCAATGAAAGAAGGGTACAGTATGTTTGATGAAAAAAAGGCAGTCAGTCATCTACAAGATCTGATCAGATGCAAAACAATTTCTTATCCAGATCGCAGTCGGATCGATTATTCCGAATTTGCAAAGTTACGGGCGCAACTGGCAAAAAATTATCCGCTCTTGCACCAGCAAGCCGAAGTGATTCTGATCGAAGGGAATAGCTTGATATTTCACTTAAAAGGGACTGATTCAACGATTTTGCCTTTGGGATTGATGGGACACATGGATGTCGTTCCGGTTAGCGAAAAAGGTTGGATCTGCGAAGCGTTCAGTGCCGAAATCCGAGACGGTTATGTAAATGGACGCGGTACGCTCGATATGAAAGGTCAAGTAACAGCGATTCTGGAGGCGGTTGAATCTTGCCTTAATGATAAATTGATATTTAATCAAGATATTTACATCCTGTTAGGTCATAACGAAGAAACCGGAAGCAGCGTGTTTGATTCAGGGGCTCGCAAAACTATGGAATACCTAAAAACACAAGGAGTAAAATTCGGGCTGATCATCGATGAAGGCGGAGCCTTCGTTTCCGGAAAAGCGATGGGTGTTGATGGAAATATCGCGCTGATCGGTATCTGTGAAAAAGGATACATGGACGTTATGTTGAGTGTAAGTCAACCAGGCGGACATGCTTCAATGCCGCCTAAAAAAGGTGCGCTGAATTTAGTTTGCGAAGCTGCGATCCGCATTGAAAATCACAAGTTTCCGTCTTCATTCAATCCGGCAGCGGCCGCGATGTTTGATGCGCTAGTTCCCCACATGAAACAACCGCTAAAGAACCTATTCGCTCATCGGAATATGAGCGGTCTGCTGTTATTGAAAGCAATGACACATTCGCCGATGAGTGCGGCTCTTGTCCGCACAACTTGTGTCATGACGCAAGCTCAAGGAAGTAAAGCCTCAAATGTTCTTCCTCAGAAAGCAAGTGTCGTGTTGAACTTGCGCTTAGCTCCCGGAGACAGCGTGGACTATGTGATGAATCGACTAAGAAAACTAGCTGGCAGTTCGGCGGAAGTTACACTTCTGATGGCAAATGAGCCCACAACGCTGAGTCCGACGAATGGACCGCATTATGATCGAGTTCGCCAAGCGATCCTTCAAAGTTTTCCCGATTATAAAGTGGTTGCTCCATATCCGGTCGTGGCGGCTACCGACAGCCGTGTTTACAGCGATATGGCGGAGGCAACTTATCGGTTTGTTCCGTTTCCTTCACTTATTGAAGATATTTCAACGCTTCATGCGGATAATGAACGGATTCAGATCGATAGTTTCATTCAAGGTATTAAATTCTTCGAAGTTATATTAACGACTAAGTAAAAACCAAGCAACATGTGATTGCTTGGTTTTTTTATCTTTTTACAATGATTGATCGTCAATATTACTTAACCATTCATCGATATCGGTAATGACTGACTTAACGCAACCGTCTTCAAACGGTGACAGTAGATTCGCTGCTTTTACTAAACCGACGAATGATTTGGTTCCTCCCAGTTTACACAGTTTCAGATAATCCGGCCAAGTTTCGGGATCTTGCGAATTGGCACGCTTCCAGAACTGAAGGGCACAGATCTGAGCGAGTGTATAATCGATGTAATAGAACGGACTTCCGAAAATATGACCCTGTTGGAACCAATAGGAACCTTTTTCCAGAAACTCATTTCCTTCGTAATCCATATGAGGAACATACATTTTTTCCAGCTTACGCCAAGCTTGTTTGCGCTCTGTCGGAGTAAAGTCGGGATGTGCATAGATTTCATGTTGAAAATGATCGACAAGCACTCCGTAAGGAATAAATTTGATAGCATCTCCAAGATGAGTATAACGATATTTCATAGCAGCTTCACCGAAGAATTTCTCCATCCACGGCCAAGCCAGAAATTCCATACTCATTGAATGGATCTCGCAACTTTCAAGGGTCGGCCAGGCACATTCCGGAATATCGATCCAACGGCTCTGATAACTTTGAAAGGCGTGACCGGCTTCATGCGTCAGAACATCCACATCACCGGAAGTACCGTTGAAATTCGAGAAGATGAACGGAGATTGGTAATCAGGTATGAACGTACAATAACCGCCGCCCTCTTTGCCTTTTTTGCTGACCAAGTCGACCAGTTCATGGTCTAACAGGAAATCGATGAATTCACCTGTTTCGGGACTCAGTTCATGATACATCTGACGACCTTGCGCGACGATGTAATCCGGATCTCCGATCGGCGTGGCATTACCGTCTGCAAATTCAAATTTCACATCAAAGTAACGGAGTTTATCTAAACTCAAACGTGCAGCTTGACGAGCATACAATTTTTCGGCAACCGGTACGATGTCTTCCAAAACCTGTTTGCGGAAATTTGCGACCATGTCGGCGTTATAATCCAAACGAAACATGCGGATATAACCGAGTTCGATAAAATTCGCATAATCGAGTTTATGGGCGATGGAATCGCGAAGATGGACCAACTTGTCATAGATCTCATCGATTTCGGCTTCATGTTGTTGCAGAAAACCGGTTTTCGCATCCATTGCACGTTTACGTAATGCTCGGTCCG
>Ga0209100_1001559_pt1 | contig 15426 bp, 17 predicted proteins | sample lystaG_FD_185480 | JGI IMG/M metagenome (GOLD analysis project Ga0209100, IMG submission 185480) | Glacier valley bacterial and archeal communities from Borup Fiord, Nunavut, Canada, to study Microbial Dark Matter (Phase II) -... | ecosystem: Environmental > Aquatic > Freshwater > Ice > Glacier ...
CTCCGCGACGCAGACACCCCTCCGTAAACCGGCGTATCCCCCTCCGCGACGGGTGTGGTCAGTTGCGGGCAGGTGCGGGTGCAGGTGCAGGTGCAGGTGCGGGCGCGGGTGCGGGTGTGATCGGGTGCGGGCGGGCGCGGGCGCGGGCGCGGGACGACGGGAACTGCGGTCGACCGCTAGCTACTCGGCCGGCGGCGCGGGCGGGGCTGATGTGGGCGCCGGGTCGCTCCAACCGAGATTGCGCGCCATCCGTTCCAGGGTCTCCAGAATTTGCACATACTGCTGCTCGGAGACGCCCTCGACGGTGACCGCCCGTGTCCTGTCGACGGTGGAGGCGAGGGCGGCGAGGGCGGTGCGGCCGGAGTCGGCGAGGAAGTATCCCGACGGCGAGAGCCCGACCCATCCGCTGTCTACGAGCTCTGCGAGATGTTCCTGCACGGTCTCGTCATCGAGTGCCGACAGGAAGGGCGCGACCGCGGAGTCCAGTTGCGCGCCGGTGGCTGGCCCGCGTGAGAGCACATTGAGCAACTGCCACTGGCGGCGCGTGACCCCATGCTCCTCGAGGGCGTCTGCGAACCGCTCGTCGATCAGGCGGTCGACGAGCTTGAGCCAGAAGCCGATGGGGCGATAATCGGTCATGACACGAGGGTAGTGCCAGTGGGTCTCACGCCCGCGATTCAATACTCGAGGCGGAGTTCCTCGGGATAGTCGCCGAGGGGGGCGCGCTCCGGGGCGCCGATACGCCATAGGTGCCCATGCCGCCGGCACCACCTGGATTCGAAAGTTGGCTGTGCCGTGAATCGTCGGCCAGCGCTCAGGCGGAGTGCCCGAAAGTTGGGCATGCGTCCACATCTTTGGGCGCATTGCCAACTCTTCGCCCCATGGTCTGCGGGCGGGGCGATCGGGCGGTCTCGATACGGGCGCTGAGCGCCCTATTCGACCAGCGGGTCGCGCCCTATTCGACCAGCGGGTCGCGCCCTATTCGATCAGCGGGTCGCGCCCTACTCGATCAGCGGGTCGCGCCCTACTCGATCAGCGGGTCGCGCCTCACTCGACCAGTGGGATCTCAATACTCGAAGCCGAGTTCTTCGGGGTACTCACCGAGTGCGGTGAGGATGGTCGCGGCCTTCTGCAGGTGCGCGAGGGTGAGGCCGAGCACACCCGGGCCGAAGCTGACGCGAGCGACGCCAAGCTCGGCGAGCTTCTTCAGCGACACCGAGGTGGGATTGGAGATCACCGACACCGGACCGTTGATATCGCGGATGGCCCGCTCGACGAGCCCCTCGGTGGGCAGTCGCAGCACAAAGATGCTGGTGGCACCCGCATCCAGGTACCGGTTGGCGCGCTGCATTGCTCCCGCCCAGTCGGCCGGATTGCTCACCAGTGCGTCGACCCGCGCGTTGATCGCGAGCGGTACGCCGGCCGCATCGGCGGCGGCTCGAGCGGCGGCCACGCGTGCCACCGCACTCTCTAGATCACGCAGAGGTCCGGATGCTGCCGCGAGCGAGTCCTCGATGTTGAGGCCTGCGGCCCCCGCGTCGACCAACCGCGCCACGTTGTCACGAACGCCCGAGGCATCCGCTGCGTAGCCCTTCTCGAAGTCCACCGAGACCGGAATGGTCACGGCACCGGAGATGATTCGCGCGGCCTCGAGGGCCTGCTCCACCGTGAGTCCCTCGTTGTCGGGCACGCCGTGGGCGAAGCTGATCGCATGGCTTGCGGTCGCGAGAGCCTTGACTCCCTTGGCGTGGGCCACGATGCGGGCGGTGACAGCATCCCAGATGTTGGTGACGATGAGCGGTTCGCCCGGGATGTGAAGGGAGGTGAGCAGGGCAGCCTTGTCGGCAGTTGAAGTCATTGCTTCAGCCTGTCACGAGGGCGGGCCCGGTGTCATCCGTCGCACGATTGTTCTTGCTTGGAAGGTGCGGTCCCGAGCGCACGGGTACAGTCCTGACGGGAGGGAACAATCGCTAGTTGGAACGCGCTTTCACAGGGATCAGCAAGACGAGGCCGACCAGAAGCACGATCACGATGCCGAGGATGCCCCAGTACTGGGCTCCGGCCACCGCGACGAAGGTGGAGAACAGCAGCGGCGCGAGGAAGCTGACCGCGCGGCCAGTGGTGGCATAGAGGCCGAACACCTCGCCCTCCCGTCCGGCCGGGGTCACCCGTGCGAGGAAGGTGCGACTCGCGGACTGTGCCGGCCCAACGAAGAGGCAGAGGGTGAGCCCGCCCACCCAGAACGCATTCGGTCCGAGGTCGTGGGCGAAGAAGACTCCGAGTCCGGCAATGATCAGCCCGATGAGCGACACCACGATAACCGGCTTCGCGCCGAATTTGTCGTCGAAGAGGCCGGAGATGAAGGTGCTCACGCCGGCCACCACGTTGGCCGCGATCGCGAAGATGATCACTTGGCTGCTGGAGAATCCGAACGTGCCCTGGGCGAGGATGCCACCGAAGGTGAACACTCCGACGAGCCCGTCGCGGAAGAGCGCGCTCGAGATGAGGAACAAAACCGTGTTGCGGCTCTCCCGCCACAGGTTCGTGATGTCCCGCAACAGCACGACATAGGACTCGAAGAACCCGACCGTGGTGCGCCGATTCGCCCGGCTGATCTCCGGCACGGTGAACAGGATCGGCAACGAGAAGGCGAGGGTCCAGAGGGCGGCGATCACGGCGATAAGGCGGATGTTGAGGCCGTTGTCGTGCGGAACGCCGAAGAACCCGCCCGAGTCGGCGGTCAACCCCACCAGGCCAAGCAACACGAACAGCAGCAGGACGATGCCTCCGAGATAGCCGGCACCCCAGCCGAGCCCGGACACCCTGCCGACGGTCTTCGGGGTGGACACCTGCACGAGCATCGCGTTGTAGTTGACGGTGGCGATCTCGTAGAAGATAGTCCCCACCGAGACGAGACCGACCCCGAGCAGGAAGAACGCGGGCTTCCCTTCGACGAAGAACATCAGGGCGGTCATGACGACGACCACCCCGGTGTTGATGGCGAGCCAGAGTTTTCGGCGGCCCGAGCCATCCGTCCGCTGCCCGAGTACTGGAGCGATCAGGGCAACAATGATGCCGGCGATCGCGAGTCCGTAGCCGAGGCTCGAGGTGAGGGATGCCTCGGCCGCAGTGAATGCGCGATGGGCGGCGCCGGTGGGCGAGGTCTCCGCATCGCGGGCGGCGACGATCGCGGGATCCACGAAGTAACTCGAGGTGAGGTAAACCGTGAATACGAAGGTCGTGATGACGGCGTTGAACGCGGCGCCTCCCCAGTCCCAGAAGGCCCAGGCCACGATCCAGCCGCGTGGGATCTTCTTGCCCTCCTGCAGGTCGAGGCCGGCGACGACTATCGCGCCGGTGCGGGCGGGCTTCGGAATCGAGGGGGTGAGAGGTGCGCTGTCCGACATGAGCACAGGCTAGTGGTCGTCGGCGAATTTTCGGGAGCGTGTCGCCGTGCCTATCGCGCGGACAGTGTCGAATCCCACCCGATACTGACCCGTTCCTGTCGGGGCACGACTTTCACCCGCTCACGAGTCACGGCCGACTCGTCGGCCTCGCCGAGGGTACGTTCGTGCGCGTCGCGGTTGAGCCATCCGGTCCAGCTGATGAAGGGGATGCCGCGGGCCTCGACTCCGAGCATGCATCTTTCCGCATTACGGATGACGCCCCCGCGCCGTCGAACAGCCCCTCCGGCAGCGCCGAGCCGAGATAGCCGACAGCGCGGTAGGGGGCCTGGAGGGGTGATCCGCGAGCTGGTCGGTCTCGCGAAGCGATCCGTCGTCACCGATGGCGGTTCGTGCGAACCGCATCCCCTCCTCCACGCGCCGTCGTCGAGCACCAGCGGCCCGGTCTCGCCGAAGCGCTTGCCGAGTGAGCGCACCTCGATGGCGGATGCCGTTGTCGTCATTGCGGCTCGAGCCCGTGGGCGGAGACTGGGACGTCTCCCGACCTGCGAAGGATGCCGTTGACCAGGGCGAGATCGGACAGCACGTCAAGACTGCCGCCCTTCGCCGTACCGGTGCTGGCCGCGTGGTGGAGCAGAATTTGATAGGTCGAGGAGCAGCTCGGTCGTGCGCTTCACGGTGGCGGCTTCGGCGGCGCGCGTCACTGCGCAGCATCCGCCGAGCAACAGTGTGTGTGTGTGTGTTGCAACGACCCCTTGAGACCTTCCAATACACATCCATCCGTTTCACCGAGACCGTTGCCCTCGAAGGCCTGACCGCGTCGAGACGGTGATGGGACTGTGCAAGAACGAAGCAATCAGTAAGAGCTCGCCCTTCCGTACCGGCCCGCTGGAAGGCCTGCCCGAGGTCGAGGAGATCCTCGTCGACCGGGTCAGTTGGAACAACAACGAACGCCTGCACAGCTACCTCGGCAACGTTCCGCCCGAGGAATACGAAGCCCACTATGACTCTGATATAACCGGCCTGTCAGCCGACGAAGCCGCCAACAAAACAGCGGCATGAAAACCCAGACGGTTCAGACAGAGGTGCGTCGGTGTGGGTTGCGGGTGGGGCCGTCTTCGAGTGAGACTCATCGGGAGCCGATGCCGGAGGGGGTTCGATGCTTTCGTCAGTTCCGATTCCAGGGAATCCGTGGCCACACGACATGGTCATAACCGTCGAAGATGACGTTCAGTCGCTTGTCGACCTGCTCTGGGTACGCGAAACATGGAATTTGAAGCCAGCCGGAGACGACCTTCCTCCATTCCTCTCGGCAACGTCGGTGGGCGCTGATGGCGGAGCAGCCTCGGCGGACCAGATGGCACGGTGGCAGGACGCCTGGCCTGCTCTGTGGGAGGCGTGTCTTCACCATGCGGGCCAGATTCCCGATGGAGGACTATTCGAGCAACTCAGTGGGACCGCGAACGGATCGATCGAGCGCGCCGAGCTACTTCATCTGCTCATCGGCCCGTCCTGGCGTGACATGTTCCGCGATGAGGCCTTCACGGATCAATATCAGGTATGGAATCAGGCGCAGTTCGACGAGGGCTTCCGAGGTCGCCCCCGGCTTTTGGAGGAAGAGCCGGAGAGAGTGTCACTTGCGGCACTTATTCGGGCATGGCAGGCGGGGCTGAGCAAGATCGTCGTCATTCCCTGTCGCGGCAGTCATACGCGAGTAATTGGGCAGCACGCACTGCTCGTCACAGCGGAAACCCGAGACGACCCAGAACGGTACACCGAAGCTCTCGAACAGTTTCAATGAGGATTCATCCGATAAGCAGCGATCCACTCGGCTGCTCAGCTCGGTCCGATCACCCTGCGCATGATGCAGTGATTCGTGCCCTTGGGCCGCCCCCACATGAAGCCGGCCCGCTCAAGCATAGGGCGGGCGGAGTGCTTCTCCCGGTGGAACCAGGTGCACCGGCAGTTGCCCATTCCGCCGCCGTTGTTCATGGCGTACCGGGTGGAGAACGCCTCCCAGGTTTTGCTCGTCAGCGCCTTGATCGTGCACTCGCCCATCGTGGGCCGCCTCACTTCCTCGTGCTGTCGTCCGGCCACGGTGCGATATCCACCTCGTTGCCCTCGGCGTCGGCGAGGGTCCACCAGTGGGGCGCGTGCGCGTCGTTCACGATGCGGCCGCCGCTGGCCAGCGCGGCGGCGATGCGCGTTTCGGCCTGGTCGCGTGGCACCGAGACGTCGATGTGGACGCGGCCCCGTTGCGATCGTGTCGCATCCGTCTGCTGGAAGGTGACCCACGGACCGCGACTGAGCGGGTCTACGACATCCTCATCGCCGAACCGGTCGTAGCCGAGCACTGCGCCCCAAAACGGCAGTACCAGCGGAATGACGAGCGCATCGATCGAGACCTGCACGGTCTGCACTTTCGATGGGTCGGCCGCGATGCCGAGCTCGCGTGCGGCCATCGAGATCTGCTGCGCCAGCGCCACGTCGCGGTTGCTGATGTCGCCGACCTCGTGCGTGAACAGGCCCACCACCACACCGGGGTAGCGCAGGTCGACATCCGGATGATGGTTCGCCGCGTCGGCAAGCCGCCCGATGACCTCGACCAGCTCGACGCCCCTGGCGAATGAGCCGGTGGCAAAATACGTCTTCGCGCCGTCGAAGAGCACCCTCCAATCCTCAACACCATCGGATGCGTGAAATTGATGGGCAGAGATGCGCTCGACCATGTGCGCCTCCAATCGTGGGGATGCTTTAACCCTGCTGTGCGGCGTCCCGTGATGTCAACCGGTCGGTGAGCGAGTGCGGGTTGTGACACATCACCTGACAAATTCGACAGCTCATTTCAGGAATTACCACCCAGACGAGGAAAAACAGGAATCGTCCTGCTGATCATCGCGCCTGCAGCACAGAACTCCATCGAAACGGCAACTGTGTATGTCTTCCGCTTACCGGCCTGAGGCGAGCTTGAGCGCCATCCGCACTGGGCACGCAGTCCACCTCGTCCGCAACACCCATCTGGTTCGACGTGCTGCCTCAGGCGTTGAAAAGCTTCCAGTTCCCTTCGGAGTCCACCTCAATCGTGTTGCCGATCACTTTGATGGCCGTTTCATCATCAATTGCAGAGGTCGGAGCCGAAATCCCCAATGCCCACCGTTCTATGTCGGCTAGGGAAGCGTCAGGCATGTCCTCGCGATCGAGGGGCGGATACAGGATGAAATCCACCAATCCCAGAGCCCTGTCGGCTTCGAGCGCCATATCGCTGCCTGAGGGCACAAACTCCAGGTCGAACTCTGCCAGGCCCGACTGTCGCATCCGATGGCGCAGATTGAGCACATCGCCTTCCCAAACGGGCAGAACATCAGCCTCCCGGACTGCCGGAACCCAACTCTCCTTCCGGATGGTCGGTAGCGCGGTGAGTTCCAGCACTCCTCAGGACTTCCCACCGAGCTCGCACAACTTCCGCCTGCTGAATGCCCCGCTCCCTGCCATTGTTGCCATGGTTTTCGGATGCGTGGAGGGGGAGAGACCCGCCGGTCTCGACGAAATCGTGGACCCCGTTTTGGGGACTGAACGCGGGTTGACGATCATCGTCGCATTAACGGACATCGATAACTTAAGGGAGCCAGCATTGAATGCCCAAACCTACGCGAGCATTGGGCGTGTCCTGTTCTTCGCCGTCAGCATCGCCATCCTCGCCTGGGCACTCGCCCTCGGTGCCGCTGGCCTCTCCCTCCTCGGACATCTTCGTTCCGGACGTCCGTTCGGTAATGCAGCGTGGCGCCTCGTCGCCGCAGCCAGCAGCGTCGTGCTCACGCTCGGCGTCGTGAGCCAGCTGTTGGCGTGGTGGAGCCGGGTAGCGATCATCCACGACGCCGGTGGGATCAGGTTCTCCACCGCGTTCGAGTTCGACCCACTCACCGTCACTAGAGGCATGACTCTGACTCGTCTCAGCGAACTCGTCGGCCTAAACCTGGTGAGCCTGTCCGTGCTCAAAAACGATCGCGCCCGAGCCATCCGGTTCTCCACCCTCCACGCCATCTGCCGCGCCCTGGACTGCGAAGTTGGTGAACTCCTCGTCGTTACCACCGGATGAACCCAACCCGGGCGGAACTCGTGCGATCCTTATGCAGCCAGTGTCGAGTCGCTCCTCTCAAGAGAGAACAACACATGCGACATCCCATCCGCGATTCAGCGGGAACCGGGGACCAGCTGGGGGTCGCTCCAGTCGACGAAAACCCACCCGCCGTCACAGTTTGGGCCGGTTCCATCGGGCCGCTGCCGGTGACTTCTCCTCGCTCAGTTCCCGGCCCACCGCCACGTCTCCGATAATGGGCTTCCAGCGATAACGGGCACGGGTGGCTGCTCGTAGCATCACCCCTGATCACAGCAATCCTCCAGACGCTGCTTGCCGCATCCGCAGGAGCGTTGTGTTGGCTAGAACTCGCCATCGTCGCGGTCGTCGCCGCCGTCACCCTCGTCAAGGGAACTGCCGACCAGAGAAAACCCGGGAGCGCCAATGCGTGCTGGACGTTCCCCGGCGGGCACCTGATCAGAGTCGCCAGCCGGACTCGATCGGGCTTTCGCGAGCTCCTGAAATACCGCCCGCAACATTCCTGCAGCGCGGGGTCACCGACAGGCGGACAGTCAGTGATGCGATGAGAGGCTCGATGTCGAACACCTCATAGGGGGCTTTTACCGCGGCAGTGGCGGCCCATCCGTCCGCCCAGTGTGCCCGCGTACACTGACGTTCCGCAGGGCCGAGCGGTGAGGAGATGGTTGGTGATACACGAGTTGCTGATTCGTCAGGCCGGAGGCCTGTTCGATATTTCGCCGTGGCTGTCGGGAGCTGGACCGTGGCTTTTGGTCATCGTCGCCGCGATCGTTTTCATCGAGACCGGGTTGCTGTTTCCATTCCTGCCCGGCGACACACTGCTGTTCACCGCGGCCCTCGTCGCTCCGGCGGCGGGTGTGCCGGTGTGGCTGCTGGTCGTTGTAGCCGCCGGGTCCGCGATTGTCGGCGATCAGGTGGGTTACATGCTCGGACGACGACTCGGCAAGCGTCTTTTCAAACCGGATGCGCGAATCCTGAAGACCCGTCACCTCGATCGCGCAGACAGCTTCTTCCAACGCTACGGGCCGTTCTCGCTCGTGCTGGCGCGGTTCGTACCGCTCGTGCGTACCTTCGTTCCGCCACTGGTTGGCGCAAGCCACGTGCGGTACCGCACATTCGTGATGTGGAACTCCGTTGGTGGAATCGGATGGGCTGTCATCATCGCGGGTGCGGGCGCGCTACTTGGACATGTCGCCTTTGTTTCGAAGAACCTCGACCTGATCGCGGTGCTGATCGCGGTACTCTCGCTGGTGCCGGTCGGGATCACGCTGCTGCGCGAGCGCCGCGCGAACCGAGCCGTGCACTCTCCGCTGGCCGGCTCGGGCAGCAGTGAGACCCCGCCGAGCGGGTGAAAAACCCATGAACAGCGTTTCGCCCTAGGAAATTTTGCGCGCGGAAGGCCTACCAGCGTCGGGGTTTCGTTGCCACGGGCCTGGCCATCCCGTACGACCTCGAACCCGGTCGGGATGAACTCGAAATGGTGAGGCAGCCCTAACACTCGACGTGCGCACCCTCGGGGGCAGTCCGCGGGCTGAATTCCCGCAGGATTGAATTCGCACATCAGCATCAACAGAACCTCATCGGCTGAGTCCGCCAAATCGACAGCAGCCCCGGGGTGCCGATTTGCTTATTGATTACACCGGCGTCGCGTGATTGGATCATCGTGGCCCCCATCCGAGTGCCGCCCACAGTCCGGAAGGGGTTGAAGTGGCCAAAGTTGCGCGCTACCTGACCATTGCAAGCCTCGCTACCTGTGCCGCAGTTGTAGCCGCTTCTCTCACAGCAGGAGCATCGGCCGCCGGTCCCGGGCTGGGTCGGACTGTACTTCCCGGCAGCCAGCCGGCTTGGGCCACCTCTGAAACACTCCGGTCACCTGCATTAGGTTCCGACTATGTGAACATTCGCGTGTATCTCGGGTGGCGTGACGAAGCAGCAGCCCAGCGGGCAGCTCAGGCGGTGTCCACCCCAGGATCGAGCAGCTATCGCCACTTCCTGACCCCGGCGCAATTCCGCCAGCAGTTCGCCCCGACGCAGTCGAGCGTCCTGGCCGTGCAGAAGTTTCTTCGGGATGCCGGGTTCTCCGTGGTGGACACGCCAGGAAACAACCGGTTCGTCGCCGCTGAGGGAACTGTCGCCCAGGCGCAGGCCGCTTTCAGTGTTGAGCTTGGCGAGTTCGCGGCGTCCGGAAAGACTCTTCGTGCCCCTGAGTCCGCCGTCTCAGTCCCCTCCACTCTGGCTGGGATCGTGCAGGGCGTGACCGGGCTGGATCAGAGTTCTGAGCTGATGGCGCCGACGAACACCAATGGAAACGGACCGAACCAGAGCCATGGCGCTCCCGGTGTCGGGTTCCGCGCTGGGCAGCCGTGCTCGCTTTGGTATGGCCAGAAGACTGTGGCCACGCCCAACGCTCCCGCTTACGGCACTGCGAGCAAGCCGTTGGCGCCCTGCGGTTATACCCCAGCGCAGGTTCGCGGCTTGTACGGGCTCGACGCGGTCGCGGCAGACGGCACCGGGCAAACAGTCGCATTCGTTGGCGCGAACGCCAGCCCCACCCTCCAGAATGACGTGTCCCGCTACAGCACCCTGCATAACCTCGCAGCTCCCTCTATTCGGGAAATAGTCGCGCCTGGCGTTTACCGGCACCCCGACACCCCGAGACAGGTACCTGGTGACTTTTACGGGGAAGAAACACTCGACGCCGAAGCGATCCACACCACCGCGCCAGGGGCACAACTTCTTTTCGTCGGCTCCTCGAACGCCAATCAGGATTTCGACGCGAGCATCAACCACATCGTTGACAAGCACCTATCAAACATCATCTCGATCAGTTACGGCTTCTCGGGCGAAAACGTGCCCCAGGGCTTCATCAACAGCCTCAACGGCACATTCATTCAAGCAGTCGCTACCGGCATCGGTATTTATGTGTCCAGCGGTGACGGTGGCGATGAGACGAGTACCTTCGGAACGCCAGCCGTCGACTTCTACGCCGACAGTCCCAACGTCACAGCGGTTGGAGGCACTTCCGCCGCAGTGGTGCCGACCGCCGCGAGTCCATCCGTCACCTACGAATCGGTTGACGCTGCCGATTCGGCTCTGAATCAGCCGGGCTGGAGGCGCGACTTCGAGGTGGGCTGGCAGACAGGACGCGACGTGCTCAGTGCCACTTCGACCGACAACCTCACAACGGCACCCTTCAGCCTGAATGGCACTCTCGCGACAGACCCTCCTGGTGTGTTCTTTGGTGGTGGTGGTGGTGGAGTGAGCCAGGTCTTCCCGCAGCCCGCCTACCAGCGTGGTGTCATCGGGTCCTACTCAGGGAGAGTCGTGCCGGACATCAGCGCACTCGCCGACCCGAACACCGGTCTGCTCGTCGGCCAAACCCAGAGCTTCAGCGACGGCAGCGCTCACTACGACGAGTACCGCATCGGCGGCACCTCGGTTGCAGCGCCGCTCACCGCGGGCATGGCGGCCGTAGCTGACCAAATTGCGGGATCACCGCTCGGGTTCCTCAACCCGCGCATCTATCAGACTTACAGATCTTCCAAAGGCGCTTTCTATGACGTGGATCAAGCGGACACGTTCGGCACAACCGTCCATCAAATGCTGCCCTCCGTCGTCCGAGTCAATTACAAGAACAGCGAGAATCTGACCGATGGTCTGAGCTACAGTTTGCGAACTCTCGAAGAGCCGAACCAGACCCTTCACTCAACCCGAGGTTTTGACACTGCGACTGGCGTCGGGACCCCGAATGGGTCGAACTTCTTCACCGCCATCAGCGCTTCACAGTAGGGGGACCACAAAAGCGCTGGGTGGCACTACCGTTCCGGCTGGGCAAGGTGGAAATCCAGCCGTGCTCACACTCCCGCCAGCACTCGAAATGCCGTCGGCTTACCGGCCTTGACCGTCGTCGCCAGCGTGATCTGGAAGTCGGTTCCACCGGTCCCAGCGCACCGTCCTCTCGCGGCCCCATCGGACTTCATCTGTTCGAGACGGGAGCAAGGGTTCGCCGAGACTGTTGAACTAGCCGGAGAGGAGGAATCATCTGGTCATTTGGTTTCGTTTAGATGCAGACCGACGATGAGATCGATTTCGATTGATGCTCCGACAGCAAGACCGTTTGATCCAATGCAGGTCCTGCTCGGTGGGGTTCCGTGGAACCAGGTCGTGTAGAGCGAGTTGAATTCGGTGAAACGATCGAAGTCTTCGAGGTAGACGCGGACCATCAATGCGTCCTCGAGGGTGGCATCGAATTGGTGGAGCACTGCTTCCAGGTTTTTTCGCACTTGTTCTGCCTGGGCTGCCAAACCTCCACGGATCAGCAGTCCAGTGCTGGGGTCGGTGGGCATCTGGCCGGTGACAAATAGCAGGTCGCCCCACTGTGTCGCATGGGAGAACGGGCCGACCTGAGGAGGCACACCCGTCGAGGCGTCGAAGGAGTGGTTGATTCTAGTTTTCTGCGGGTCGCCGGTGGTGATGGGAGCGAGACGATTCACGGTCATCCTTTGAAAGGGGGTGGGTCGTGTCCAGCGAGCAACTGGGCAATGACAGCGGACATCAATCAGGTGTGGCTGCTCGAATACAAGTACCCGGGCGAGCCTGTCGATACTTACAGCATGGCCGACCTGTAGCGGTTGGGTTTCTCCCGGTCTTGCGCTCATTCGCCGAGGAGCGACCGGAGGAGCGACCCGAGGAGCTTCGGCCACACCACATCTCCGTCAGGTCAATCGCTACCAGCCTCAGTAATCCAACGACGGGTTCAAGTAGTCGTCGACGACGGCCCTACCGTTGTAGATGATGACGTCGTCGAACTTGTAGACACCCGGCAGGTGGGCTATGGCGACGGCGCGTTCGCGCAGGGTCACAAGCTGGCCGGGGAGCATGGGCATCGGCGCCTCGCCTGGGTGGCCGTGAGAACCGAGCGGATGATCTCGGCCCGGCGTGGACGACATCTCGATGTGGCATCCCAGGAGATAGGAGACGGGAACCTCGGCCATGACGGCGATGGCCCTGTCCAGCGTGGCAACAAAGGCGGGCATATCCACGACGTAGAGGCGACCCGGGTAGACGGTGTCGCCCGTGAAGAGGATGCCGGTCCACGGATCGTAGAAGATCGTCGCAGCCTCTTCGTGCCCGGGACCGCCGATCACACGCAGGATCCGTCCGCCCAGGTCGAAGGACACGGTCTCGTTTGGCCATTTCGTGAATCCGAAGAAGTTTTTCATGCCTTCGAGAGTCGCCGGTACCACGCTGGTGTTGGCGCGGTCGGAGAATTGCACATCTCCCGCCGTGTGGTCGCCGTGACCGTGCGAGTGAGCGACTGTCAGCGAATAGGACGCGGCGGGATGCGCGACGAGCCAGTCCGCGATGATTCCGTCGACGAATTGGCGCAGAGGCCAGGTCTCCGCGTCGGCTGTCGCACCAGAGTCGATCATCAACGCGCCTGTGTTTCCGAGCAGGAGGAAGACGAATGGTCCCTCGTAATGTGTCTTGAGAGACTGGCGAAGGACGTACGTGTGCTCGTCGAGTGCGTGGACCTGAACCAATGGTTCGTTCGAGCCGGAGCCGTCCATCCATTCGACCGAGAGGTCGAGGTCGACGGGCGCCCCGGAATGGAAGTCCACGGTTGGGGAAGTCATGCAAGCCACCTTCTCGTTGTGATTTTTTTACTCCAGGTGAGTTTGACGTGCGGATCGATTGTGGCGAGCACGACATCGACGACGGCCGGGAGTGTTAGGTAGACAGTGCCAGGGACGAGGCGCACGCCAGCTGCCGCAGAAAAATCTGACGTCAAGATCGCGATTGATCAATATTGTCCCAACCCAACCCATTCCAGAAGAAGATCTGAATGGTGCACGATAAGCGGCTTACGCGGCCCGAACCGGATCCCGGTCTGAGCAATCGCAGCCTGCGAGGCATTCGCACCGAGGGACGTCCGCACCGGGTCCGGCTCGCGGACCATGGGTAACAGGTGACGAAGGACGAGTTTGTAGATCGAAAGCCATAAAACCGATGACCTATCCCGTGGGGCGCAGGCGGTGACAGCCTGCATATCCGCCCCAAACCGATGAGAGTTTTTTGTGTACCAATCACCTTCGTCCCTTTGACACGACGGCCATTCAGTGGATTACCTGTCCCCAGTAACATCTGTCGCCCCGGTCCCGGGCACGCCGGTTTCGCCCGCGCGCATCGCCCAATACGATTTTCCTCATGGACTGGGTTGCGGGAACCGTTTCGGCTTATCTGGAGCGGTGGGCTGTCCAACAGAGCGGCGACGTGGTCATCACGCCCTCCAGCTGGCTAGTTCCCGGTCTCTGGCGTCATCGAAACGTCATGCTCAAGGTGGCTCGGATCGCCGAAGAGGCCCGCGGTGGGCGTGTCTTGGCATGGTGGGCCGGTTCTGCCGCGGCTGACGTGTACGAGGTCAATGACCAGGCCATCCTCATGGATCGAGCGTCGGGGCCCCGGGACTTGACCGCCATGTGCCAGGCAGGTCTCGATGACGAAACCACTCATATCCTCTGCGAAACCATCGCCTCCCTGCACAATGTGCCTGACACTTCACCTGCTCCCGCCGACGTCGTTCCGTTGTCCCTCTGGTTTCACGACCTGATCGGGACGGAAGCTGTATGGATTGACACAGACCACATTCACCGGGCGGCAACCGTGACACGAGAGTTGCTGGACGCTTCGGCTGCGGATAAACACGCGGTCCTTCATGGTGACGTCCACCATGGCAACGTTCTCGATTTCGACGGCCGATGGCGTGCCATCGACCCGAAGGGTCTGCTCGGCGCCCGTGGATTCGACTACGCCAACATCTTCTGCAACCCAGACACAGAGTCAGCGCTGTCGAATTTCCACCGCCGGCTCGCGATCGTCAACGAGCACTCAGGAATCGACGTCGACACAGTCCGCTCGTGGGTCATCGGATGGTGTGCGCTTTCGGTCACGTGGACCGCCAAGAGCGGCGGTCAGCCATGGACCGCTCACGCCATCTTGGGCGAGTTCGGTTAGCTTCACGGGCACGCGGGGCCAGGTCATAAAAAGTAAGAACAGCGCCAGTGGGAGCGCCCCGAGTAGATGCACCATTTCGGGCGGAGACTTCGGGATCGGCAGGCGGGGAGGCTGAAAGAGATTCTGCAGTTTCACTTTTTGCGCCCCGTAGCGCTGGATTCTGTGTTGGATTTTGAGTCGGCGAAACAGCTTGTCAACGCCACCCTGAGCAGGTGGCGATGTCGGCGATCACCGCGTCACTGAAAATCGCGAGGCGATCGGGGCCGATGATCGCCCTCTTCGGAGCAGACGTTCGTTCTGACGGCGGGGTCGTGATTTTTTGAACAGCCCTCCCGCTCCCAAATCGACCTATGTCTCTACAGGCTCGAGCCTCTGGGGTGCGCGATATCGACCGGGGGAGCCTTGGCGCGAACGGATTCACCGTTACCGCCCAGTCACCGTCCGGCTTTCGGGATTGCTTGAAATGCCGGGGGGAAGGTCAGGACGGTTTGGCCGACTATTAGCTTCAGGCGTGCCGTGTACTTATAGAGGAGCCGGCAGGTAAGGGGTCGCTGATGAGCCCAACCCCAATCGTGCACATACTTCGGGCAGAGCCCGTGTGAGCACGTGGCGCACCGTGTTCCAGTCATACCCCGAATCGGGGGATATGACCAGTCGTGTCTTCATTCCTGACGCGGCTGCGGCCGCTTTAATCTGACGTGCGTATGCGCCGTATTGCTTCTCTTTCGCACCGGCCCCGAAGATCGCAATACTGTCTGCGTACGGATTGTGCCGAGCCAGTAGGGGCAATGGTTTGATCGCTTCGTATGCGGCCCGGGATCCTCCGAACGCTTCAGACAAACTCTTCGCGCCCATCGTCGGCACCAGCTCGCCGAGAATGTCGATGGTCGAGCC
>Ga0209100_1001564_pt1 | contig 15376 bp, 13 predicted proteins | sample lystaG_FD_185480 | JGI IMG/M metagenome (GOLD analysis project Ga0209100, IMG submission 185480) | Glacier valley bacterial and archeal communities from Borup Fiord, Nunavut, Canada, to study Microbial Dark Matter (Phase II) -... | ecosystem: Environmental > Aquatic > Freshwater > Ice > Glacier ...
AAATCGCCGAATTTGCGCTGCAAGTTGCGACGCTCGATCTGGCGCTCGGCAAACGCAGGCGCAAATTCGGCGATTTGGCGCAGCGGCACCATGCGCGGGCTGCCATCACTATTCAATGCGGTGGTCGGCACAAAAAGTTTATCAAGGTCTGCCACTGCGGTGCGGTCATTGCGCGGCAAACGCACCAGAACTTGGTGGTTTTCACCGTCGGGGCCTTCCCACTGGCCCGCATCCTCACCCGCAATCATGGCTCGGGTCGTACTCACAATTGACGCCATCGATACGCCCAAGTCACTCGCCAGTTCGCGATTGACGATAATGTCGAGCGTTGGGCTGGTCGGTTTGTATGACGATTCAACATCCACGGTGCCGGGAATCGCTTTGATTTTTGCCAGCAACTCTTGCGAGATGCGGTTTAACTCGCCAATTTCAGGGCCCATGATGTACACCTGAATCGGCCGATTCCAGCCCACTCGTACGGCCAAGCCTGCGATGGAAGAGAGGCGAGTACGAATCGCGTCATCCAGCTCTTTCTTGGTGCGTTTGCGGGTTTCTTTTTCGGTGAGTTCGAGACCGAACCATGCCTGGGTTTTCGACACATTGCGCGTAATCCGCTTGATCTCAGAAAATTCACGCAACGCGTTTTCAACTTGTTCGGCCTTGCCCATCGTGTAATTCAGCGATGATCCTACTGGCGTCTCGACCGAGGCGTTAGCCCAATTGTTATCGGTTTCCGGCACGAATTCGCCCGCAGGCACCAGCAAAAAACTGCCGAAGAAAGTTAATGCGGCAACCCACAACACAATGCCCCGGTTACGAATCGTGAACCGGTCGAGCTTGAAATTTTCGCGCTTAAAGCCGGATGACGCATAGTGAAAAATGGTCGGCTTGGGAATCCAAGTGCGGCGGTATTCAGGGTTCAACGCCCAGCGCAACGCGACATCATATTTGCGATGCATCCACAGCATAAAAATATCCTGTTTCGCGAGCAACCATGCGACCGGCTTGAGCTGGTTCAGTCGCGACGGCGAATCGTGCCATACCGCCGACAGCATCGGGTCCAGCGTAAACGACACGAATAGCGAAACCAGCACCGCCACACTCACCGCCAGGCCAAACTGCAAAAAGAATTTACCAATAATGCCGCCCATAAACGCGACCGGTAAAAACACCGCCACAATACAGAACGTGGTCGCCATGACCGCAATACCAATCTCCTGGGTGGCATCGAGCGATGCCTGAAAATGGCTCTTGCCCATGGCCAAGTGGCGCACAATATTTTCGCGCACCACAATCGCATCATCGATCAAAATACCAATCGATAGCGACAGCGCCATTAGGGTCATAAAGTTGATCGTGAAGCCCATTGCATAGAGCGCGATGAAGGTAGCGAGCACCGAGATTGGTAACGTTAGGCCGGTGATCACGGTTGAGCGCCATGAATGCAGAAACAAAAATACGATGATGACTGTTAGCAGTGCGCCTTCGAGGATTGTGTGTTTGACGTTATCGACGCCCTGCTTGATAAATTCTGATTCGTCGTTGGTAATTTCAAGCTTGAAATCTGGCGGCAACGACTCTTTCATTTTTTTGATATTGGCGCGAATCGATTTCGCCGCCTCGATCGCATTCGCACCGCGCGTTTTGCGAATCTCAACCAGCAACCCGCGTTTTCCATCTTGCGTCGCAATGCCTGTTTCTTCACGCTCGGTATCGCGCACATTGGCAATCATGCCGAGCGTCACCGGCGCGCCACCGCTATCGCTGATGCCGCTCGCGCTGACACTGCTGCCGCCCCGGCGCGAAATAATGAGCCGTTCAAAATCAGCGGCGCTTTTAAACTTCCCTTGAACGCGAACCAAGCGCTCGGTGCGGTCGCCCGTTAAAAAACCCGCGGCCTGATTCTGATTTTGAGCGCGGATCTGACCGACCACCTGATCGACACTAATGCCATAGGCCGCCATTTTGTCCGGGTTAAGCTGAATTGCCATTTCGCGCTGCACTTGGCCCGAAATATCAATCGCGCCTACGCCCTCAGCACCCTGCAAACGCTTCACCACCAATTGATCCGTCAGATCGGACAATTCACGCAGCGAACGCGCCGGGCTCTCGACCGAGATCTGCATAATCGGCTGATCGTTATCGTTGTCCGCGCGGGTGACCGTCGGCTCGCCCACATCTTTATTAAAATTGCGCCGTACCCCGGCCACCTTGTCGCGCACGTCTTGAACAGCCGCTTTGGGGTCCACATTCAGCTGGAATTCAATCGACACACGAGAAGAGCCCTCGCGTGAAAATGAGCGAATATTTTTAACACCCTGCACCGTGTTGACTACTTCCTCGATTGGGCGGGTGACATCTTGCATGACCGCTTCGGAGGACGCTCCCGGATAAGTGGTGGACACCGACACGAACGGAAACGATATATCCGGCATTTGCTCAACCGACAGGCGCTGATATGAGAACAGTCCCAACACCATAATCGCCACCATCACCATAGTGGCGAATACCGGATTGTTAACGCTGATTTTTGTTATTTGCATGGGATGCTCCGGTGGGGCAAATGAGTTAACTTATTTTTGCTGGGGTGTCGGCCGTTGGTAACGCGAGCGATGTTGAAGGCGCTGCGGGCGATAATTTCACCACTGCTTTGGAGCCATGTTTCAAGCCGTCCGCTTTCACGGTGATGACCTCTGCACCGAGGGCAATGCCGTCGCGGACCTCGACCAACCCACGCTCCTGACTCCTCGTGCCAACGGTGATAGGCTTGCGCTCCACCGCGCCGTCTTTGAGCGCAAATACATAAGTTTGACCGCCCTCTTCAATTAGCGCGCTGATCGGCAGCGACGTGACGGCAGTGCGGCTCACGGCGGCCAACGTGCCATTGGCAAACATGCCACCTTTGAGCGCGCCATCGTCATTACGCAGCGTGACGAAAATTGAAATGGAGCGCGAGCCGGCTTCTGCCGTCGGGTTGATGCGCTCGACTTTGCCTTTGAAGGCACGGTCCTGAAATCCATCAACTTTGAACGCGATTTCTTGACCTAGCTGGATGCTGGGAATGTCGCCGACCGGCATTGGTGCCTCCAGCTCCATTCGCGATAAATCAACAATCTGCATCACAGGAGAATCAGCGCTTATTTTTTCGCCTATGTTGACCGCCCGCTTCGCAACAATGCCCGCGAACGGCGCCCTGATCTGCGCATCGGCCAGCGCCCGCTGGGTGATTGCCGCTTGCGCCAACGTCGACTGATGATTTGCCTGCGCAATTTGCATGCTGTTGGCAACGCCATCAAACGCATTTTGTGAAATAAAATTTTTCGCGAGCAGAGTGCGATTATTGGCTTCGTTTTTACCTGCTAAATCAAGCTTTGCCTTGGTCTCTGCGACCATTGCCAGCTGGGCATCATGGCGTGCTTTCAAGTCAGCGGTATCGATTGAAACGAGTACTTGTCCTGCCACTACTCGTTCGCCTTCACGAACATAGACTTTCGATACTTCGCCCGCCACTTTGGACTTCACCATCGCCTGCAAAACCGGGCGAACCGATCCCGAGACCGGAATGACAAGGCCGAGATTTTGCGAGGAGACCACTGCAATGTCATTTTTCGCAAATTCAAAGGTCTTGTCGGCGCCGGTCGTCTTTTCTTCTTTTTTGGCAGAGCTTGCCCGCCACGCGACTAATGATCCGGCCACCAGCGCAAAGGTAATCGCGGCCAGCGTAAATTTAACCCAGCCGCGGCGTGGCCTTGGGTTGCGCTTGATTGACATCGTATTTTCAATTGGCATGGCGGTTCGCATAGGTTGGAGGAACAATAGGAGGTAACGACAGTTGCAATATTCCTAGTCTGCCGAATTGGTTGACGCAACACAGCTAAGATGCGACGAAATGCAGAAATGGATTCACAGCGCGAAAATTTAAGCCGATGAAGTGCGGCGTTTGCGCGACCGAATGCACCAAACGAGCGAACAGTAAGGCATTTTCTTTGCCAACACATGACGACATTGGGACATCAGACGATTGCGATTGTTCGCATTTGCGGAATAGCGCTCACGTTCCAGTTTCTGACCGCGGAATCGAGCCAGGTGGTCAGCGATACAGCAGGCGCGGGTTTGGGCTGGCCGAGAAACTGTAATGCGGCTGTAATAGCTTGCGCACGATCAATCGCCGAAATCCCGGGTGCTAGGGTTTGCTTGGAAAGTTTTTGTCCCGCGTTGTTAGTGGCAACTGGAATATGCAAATAGCGGGGTGTGGAGAGATTGAGCAACTGCTGCAAATAGATTTGCCGCGCTGTCGAGTCCAATAAGTCGGCGCCCCGCACCACGTCTGTGATGCCCTCATCCGCATCATCTACCACCACCGCAAGCTGATAGGCAAACAAGCCATCTCGGCGCTTGACCACAAAATCACCAATTGCGGTGTCGAGGCGCTGACATATTTCGCCCTGCACGCGATCAAGAAAGTAAATGGACTCACTGTTCGTTATCACGCGGACCGCCTGAACCGCTTGCGCTTCGCCTCCTTGCTCGGAACTAAGGCGTGACCGGCAGGTTCCCGGATAAATGGGACCTTCTAAACCGGCATCTGCGCCAAGCGTGGAATCTGCAATTTCTTTGCGCGAACAGCTGCATTTATATGTAACCGGTTTAGGCAAGGCGTTGGAGAGCCGCGCCAATGCTTGTTCGTAGGCCGGTTTTCTATTCGATTGAATAACCACCTCGCCATTCCAGCTCATGCCAAATGCAGTAAGGGTTCGCAAAATGTCGTCGGCATACTCAGGTTTACAGCGTGTTTCATCCACGTCTTCAATTCGCACCTGCCACGCTCCATCATGCGCTTTCGCGTCCAGATAGCTGGCGAGCGCTGCGACCAGCGAGCCAAAGTGCAGCGGGCCGCTGGGCGATGGTGCAAAGCGACCGATATATCCACCCGAAGCGTTCACGTATTGGTCGCCATGCTCACATTATTCACGTTATGATTTTGTTCCACTTTTTGAAAAATGACGCGCATATGATTTATCGAATCTCTGAAGCAGGTGACTGGGCCGACGCGAAAATGAAGGGCGCATTCGCAAGCGCAGATTTAACGCTGGAAGGCTTTATTCACTGCTCGGAACATCATCAGATCTTGCGAACCGCAGCCAAATATTACGCAGGCAAAACGCAACTGACGCTTCTGGAAATTGATGAAACAAAAATTTCGCTCATCCTCAAGCGGGAAGATTCCGTTGGTCGTGGCGAGCCGTTTCCGCATGTATTTGCGCCCATTCCACTCAGCGCGATCACTCGACATTTTGAGTTTACCGAAACAAGCGCGGGCTTCGTTTTGCCGTTTTGAACGAGCAACGCGCAAATTACTTTTTTACTTTTGTAAATTAATTTGGTTTCGATTAAGGCCACAAGTTTTATGCATAGTCGCCACTCCAGCCATCGACTACAATGTCTGTAGCGGACAACCGGGAAAATCAAAGCTAATCTATGCAACTCACTTCTGCCACAGACCCAACAGTCAACGCGGGGACCGCCACAATCGATCGGAAAATGAAGAACGCCCCGTTTTATCTGGCCTTCGCAGCCATACTGGCGTTCGGCCTTTGGCTTCGTCTTGATCAATTCCTAAACCAGACCTTAATTGATGACGAGTGGCACGCAATTCATCAGATAGTCCTGTCAGCGCCTTCGAAGTTTATGCTTTCATTTGGAACCGCTGACTACAGCATTCCATTGACACTATGGTTTTGGCTACAAGCTACTTGTTTCGGCCTGAGCGAGTTCAGCATGCGATTGCCGATGATGATCGCAGGTGTCGCAACGATTGCGATGTTTCCATTAGCGATGAGAGGCAAGCTAAACGATCGAGTTATTTTGGTATTCGCATTATTGATCGCGTTTTCGCCTCTGCTTATTGCCTATTCTCGTATGTCACGGCCTTATGCAATCACGCTTTTTCTTTCATTCGTCGCTTATTGGTGCCTCGATAAGGCGGTAGAAAAAAATAATGTTTTGTCGCGCAGCGCACTAGCGTACGCATTGATTTCAACGTTAGTACTTTGGATGCATCCCATCACTGGTCCCTTTTTAATTGCGCCATTAATTTCACTATGGTGGCATCGTAGCGTGAGAAAGGAGACCAGTAAGAAAGTGGCGGATCAGAGCTTCTACCCGCTCATTTTTCTCTCGTTGATCACCAGCATTCTTTTTTCACTAGCGGTACTCCCTCCGTTGCTGGGCGATCCAGCTGCGCTTACTGGGAAATCTGGCGTCCACTCCATTAAATGGGCAACGCTTGCAGGCGTCTGGTTTGCGTGGCTTGGGACGAACTCACTTGTCGTAGTCCTCATGGCGGTGGCTTTCGCAATAGTCGGGGCAACCTCAATATGGCAAGCAAACACCATTTTTCGATGGGCCCTGTTAGGAATATCGCTAACGTTTCTTTTGATTTTAGTTTCACGTCCGGCGTGGATTTTTCACCCGCTCACTTTCGGCAGATACCTTCTCCCTGCGATTCCCGTCTTGCTACTTTTGATTTCTGCGGGACTGATAAGGTGTATTGATTTCGGTATCTCAAAAATTAAACCTGATCCTTCAAATCGCCTACAGCAAGCTCTACTGCGGGCTCTATATGTCGCCGTACCGCTAGGATTACTAATAGCATACTGGTTTACGTCACCGCTTCCGAACCAAATTAGCTATCCAAACTCAAACACACTGCATCTCGCAGAACAATTTGATTATCGCGAAGCTGACAATAAGGTCTCTGCATATATCAACACACTACCTGTGTCGCCTTTTTGGGCCAGCCTACGAAATAGCTCGCCTGGGTCAATCAAAATTGCTGTTGCGCCGTTTCGGTTCGAGAGTTTTGATTGGCCAGCGCCAATATGGGAATCTGTAAGTAAACAGAAGGTGATTCCTGCATTTTTATCAGGGTCGTGCGTGGGTTGGGCGCATGGAGAAGTGCCGCTTGATGAAAGATTTAAGTTTCGAAATGCAGTCCATGTAGCTGATGCGGCTGCCATTGCACACGCCAACATCAATTACATGGTGTTCTTTAAAGCAACTCGATTTTCGTCACCGTCACCGCTTAGGGAAATAATGCCGCAATGTGAATCATGGCTACGCAATCAACGTGGCTCACCCACTTTTGAAGATGAGTCGCTCATCGTTTGGAAGATCTCGTGATCAATGGCAAGCGCGTAATTGTGGTGATGCCTGCTTTTCGAGCCGCAAAAACACTTGAAATGACTTGGCGTGACCTTCCGCATGAAGTGGTGGATCAGGTGCTGTTGGTGGATGATGCCAGTCCTGATGACACGGTGACAGTAGCGCGAAATCTTGGAATTAACGTACGCGTTCATGCCAAAAATTTGGGCTATGGTGCAAATCAAAAAACCTGTTATCGCGAAGCGCTTTCTACACAAGCCGACATTATCGTAATGGTGCATCCCGATTATCAATACGAACCACGATTGGTTACTGCAATGGCGGCCATGATTGAGTCAGGTGTTTATGACGCAGTCATCGGGTCCCGCATTTTAGGCGGGGGGGCGCTATTAGGCGGTATGCCGCTTTGGAAATATGTGGCCAACCGAATATTAACCGCGTTCCAGAATGTGATGCTTGGCGCGAAACTATCTGAGTATCACACCGGCTATCGTGCATTTTCTAAATCACTTCTGGAATCGACTGGGTGGTTAGAAAATTCGGATGATTTTGTTTTTGACAACGAAATGCTTGCACAGATCATCTTGGGTGAATTTGCACTCGGCGAAATTTCAGTTCCCACCAAGTATTTTGCCGACGCAAGCTCAATCAATTTTTCGCGATCAGTTCTTTATGGATTTGGCGTCATCCGAGTGAGTTTTCTCGGCGCGTTACACCGCACAGGGTTTATAAACATAAAAAATTTCGAGCGTTACCTTCGACAGCCCGTTTATTCAACTAGCGATTAGCAAAACCGTGCAGGTTCGTGATTGGATAACCAAATTTTTTCTCCATGTTGCGACGGGAGTTCTTGCTGTAGGCGCGCATTATGCGCTAATGGCTCTCGCGCTTGACATAGGACTGACGCCTCTTTTAGCAAGCAGTGTTGGGTTTCTGGGCGGGGCCGCGACGCGATTTTTCACTGCCTATTTTCATGTTTTTTCGCCATCTCAAGGTGCCGGGCTTGCCGTAGTGAAATTCCTTGGAGCACTTTGTCTCCAACTGCCTCTTAACTATGTGTTGGTTGCGGTACTGATGAGCATGGGTATGGGTGTATGGAAGGCACAATTGTTGTCTACAGTTTTGCTGACATTCATTAACTACCTTGTCTATCGATTGTGGGTATTTCGATAGATAAAAATTGCGTGTTGGTGTTTAACGACAGTCATTATTTTGAAGTAATTTAAGTATATTGTCACCATGCCATACGGGTCGTTTATCTACTTAAATTGGAGAAAAGTAATGTTCAAAATATTTGTCGTTCTTAGGTTTTATTTGCTTATTGCCGTGCTTTTGAGTTCATCTGCTTACGCGGACGCCCAAACTTTTCGGAAAATTTTTGGCACCGATGACAATTGCGTCGACGGATTTGCCACCACTGATACGAGCGGTGACGTCCATATCGGGAGTGCGGTAGCAGTCGCCGGATATTGGGGTGATCCAGGCACTTATGAAAGAGAGCAAGCCGTCGCTTACAACGTGACGTGGAACGTGGAATCAATTTTAAATATGCCGACTCCCACAAGAAAATTGGGATTTTATGACTATGGTTTGCCTCGCGGTTCCTCAGCAGTTGTCTTGAAATGCCAAGAGGCAGGTTTTTTGGTGAATACGTTTCAGTTTTCGCACACACAGCCGGTTCAGGGCGGAGGGCGTAGTGGCCAGCTAGCAAAAAAATCTGTGATGCCTTTACCGATGTTCACGTCGCCGCAGAACGATTTAATAATTCAGGGTTTCATAAAACATCCATCGCATTATTGGGTAGAAAATGATAGTTCCGGACAAATCATTCTTTTCTACTATATCCAGCCATTGAATTGCCCATCATCGCCTGGGGGACTCTGTCCAGCAGCAACATTGGCAAATCAAATTCCTTCATTTGCACATGTAATTGGGATTTACGATTCATTAAATCCAAATGGAACTTACACAGAATTTTACGGTAACGATACTTTCACTGGATTTTACTCTTCGCCTCTTGCCGATTTTCAATTGAATGGGCAGCCTCCTGCTTACTTACACAAGTCGCAGTATTCGTCACCGATGGCAACGAAGACAGAAACATGGAGCGACGCTAGGTTTTTTCGCGCTGAAATAAGTTACAGCAAGATGGCGTTGATGATTTCGCAGTTTAGAAACAGTCAACCCAGTGTGGCTGCAACGACAAGTGCAAGTCCATCGGATTGGGGAATTGTTTTGGTGGGCGGTATAACGGAGATTGCAGCTGCTCCGGGACCACAGTGCACTACAAATAATAATGCGTTGGGTTGCAAGGACGTGGCTATGGCCGTTACGTTTGCTAATGTTGATGCATATGAACGGAGTGGAGGCACGAACTACGCAACGATCGGTCCTGAAATTGCGAAATCGAATTTGATACCTGGCGGAAATGTTGGTCGCGGTATAAGTTCTGAGGGCATGTTAAAAGGCAATTTTTCGCTAGAAAAAGCAAAATCACTTTTGAAGTAATACATCTTTTACAGAGCGAGGAATACGCCGATTTAAGCAAGGATTGATGTTGTATCACTTTTTTAAATCATAGTTGACCTGTCACTTGACTAGAAAATGGGGTTTCGAAAATCTTGCGAAATCCCATTTTTAGATGACAAGTAAAAAATCCATTAAATCAAGTTTGCCGAATGAGTTTTGCATTGGATGCGCAATCTGGTTACGCTTTGTTAACTAATGAGGTACAAAATAAACAAAAAGCTCCGCCACCGTCTTTTTGTCAGCCAATGCTTTTGCAAACCAACGCAACGCCTTGCCGGTTCGATTCGGCCGCCACGCCGCAAAAACATCACCGCCTATTTTCGCGGTGGAGGTAACCTTCAGCTCGCGCAGGCGCTTCGCTTTGATCTCTGGTGCAGCCATGTAGGTTGGCAGATGCCCGACGCCCAGCCCCGCGACCTGAGCATTGATTTTGGCTCGCATCGAATTCACCGTCAGCACATCCTGTCCCGACAGCAAGCCCACAGTACGCGCCGGCAAATTGCGCGAAGAGTCCGCCACACTGACGGCGCGATATTTTTGGATCACGATTTCCTCCAACGGCATCTGTTCTTTGAAGATCGGGTGCTCGGGAGCGGCTACAAACATGAAGTCCAAGCGCCCCAACAGCAAGGTGGCGTAGCTTCCGCCAGTCGGTACATCGCCCGAGACACCAACCACGAGATCGGCGCGCTGCGACGCCAGCGCGTCCCAGCTTCCAGCCAACACCTCTTCCATGAGTTTGATGCGCGTACCGGATGACTCTTCGCTAAATTTCTGAACGAGGGGAAACAGTTTCTCCACCCCGATCGCCGTATCTACCGCGATCCGCAACTCAGTTTCCCAGCCTTTTGCAACCTGCTGGATACGACATTCGAGATCGCTGGCGGCGCGCAATAACAGTCGCCCCTCTGTCAACAATTCGTAACCTGCGCCCGTCAGGCTAGCGCGATGTTTTGAACGATCAAATAGCTTTACATCCAAATCCTGCTCGAGCTGTTGCACGGTATACGTTATTGCCGACGGCACACGATGCAACTCCGCGGCAGCGGCCGCAAACGAACCTTTGCGTTCAATGGCATCTAAAACCTGCAACGCATCCAGGGAAATTCTCATAACAAATCTCTATATTCAATATTTTTGAATGATATGCACAAAATTATCCGCTTGAATAATACTAACTGCAAGCCCAACATAGCGAGTATGAAATCAATAAGGGGTTCAAAATGATTGAAATTCGAAAATCCAACGAACGCGGCTACGCAGATCACGGCTGGCTTAAAAGCTTCCATAGTTTTTCATTTGCCGATTATCACGACCCTAAACACATGGGTTTTGGCTCATTACGCGTGATCAACGAAGATCGGGTCGCTGCGGGAAGAGGGTTCGGCACGCACGGTCATCGCGACATGGAAATCATTAGCTATGTACTGGACGGCGCATTAGCGCATAAAGACAGCATCGGCAATGGCTCCACGATCCGTCCGGGTGATGTGCAGCGCATGAGCGCGGGCACCGGGGTGCGCCATAGTGAGGCGAACGACTCAACATCCGGCACCACCCATTTCTTGCAGATCTGGATCGAGCCGAGCGTGATGGGCATTGCGCCCTCATACGAGGAAAAGCATTTTGATGCCGCATCCAAACGCGGCAAACTAAGGCTGGTGGCGTCTAGCGATGCACGCGATGGGTCGGTAAAAATGCATGCCGATGCGTCGATGTATGCCGGTCTTTTTGCCACTGACGAATCAGCCGTGCTTGCCATCAACAAAGGTCGCCGCATCTATGTGCACGTGGCACGGGGCAGCGTAAATGTGAACGGTGAGAATTTCCGTGCGGGTGACGCGGTAAAATTGGTGGACGTGAGCAAGGTCGTTATTGACGGCGGAGTGGACGCAGAAGTTCTGCTCTTCGATCTGGCGTAATCCAGCGCAAATCGAGAGACCATCTATGCGCTCGATTGAACGTGTTTTGCAGGCTCATATCGCTACTTTCGGCACGTTTGCAGTGCCATGTGCGCTGTCGAAAAATCGTATCACGCGGGATGCATGGGCGAGGTGGCCGGGGGGGCGACTTGGAAGAATTACGCGCCTGAATTTATAAACAAACCCCCATCACGGTCATCGCACCAACAAACGCAGACACCACCCGGACCCACCGCATGAATTCAATCAGCCGTCAAAATATCAATCGCTACAGCGGACTTGCGATCGCGTTTCATTGGCTGCTGGCGCTGATGATTTGTATATCGTTTGGCGTGGGCTTGTACATGACCAGCCTGACCTTCTCGCCGCAGCGACTGAAACTGTATAACTGGCACAAGTGGGCAGGTATTACGATTTTGGCGTTATCGGCAGCGCGATTATTGTGGCGTCTCACGCATCGAGCACCAGTGCTGCCATCAAACATGCCCGTGTGGCAGCGAATGGCATCGCATGTCTCGCATGGCGCGCTTTATATATTATTCTTCGCGGTGCCGCTGACGGGCTGGGCCTACAGCTCTGCGGCGGGATTTCCGATTGTGTGGCTAGGACTGGTGCCGCTGCCCGATCTGGTCGAAAAAAATCGTGATCTCGCAGAATTATTGAAGCCCTATCACTGGATTGTTGCCTACTCGCTTGCGGTGGTGGTGGTGATCCACATCGCAGCAGCGCTCAAGCATCATTTCATCGACCGTGACACGATTTTGCTGCGAATGATACCGCCATCTAAGCGCGCTTAATCAAGCGCTCAACCTTTGAGGAATTTAATCGTGAAAAAAATAATCTCAGCTTTTGTTTTGACTATTTCCAGCGTCACGCTAACCGGCTTTTCGGTCGCCACCGTGGCACAACAAAAACTGATTCCGGCTGAAAGCAGCATTGCCTTCATCAGCAAACAATTTGGTGTGCCGGCAAGTGGAAAATTCAAGAAATTTGATGCCGACGTGGCATTCGATCCAAAGAAACCGGAGGCCGCGAAGGTAAGTTTTACCGTGGATTTGCTGAGCGCCGATATTGGCAACGCAGAGACCGAAGCCGAGCTTAAAAAACCAGGCTGGTTTAATGCCGCGAAAGTGCCTGCTGCCACATTCCAGTCCAGCGGCGTGAAATCACTGGGCGGCGGCAAATTTGAATTTACCGGCAAACTCGCCATCAAGGGCATCTCACAAAATGTGGTAGTGCCGGTAACCATCACCCAACGTGCTGCAAAGTCGCAGGTAGTCGGCAGCTTTAACCTGAAACGTCTCGATTTTAAAATTGGCGACGGCGATTGGAATGACGTGTCGCTGGTCGCAAACGAAGTTGTAGTAAATATTAATTTGTCGTTAACCGGCATTCCACCGTTGTAATTTTTTAACCACCAAAAAGGTAACTCATGAATAATTTATCTAAACCTCTCGCCATGTTCACCTTGGTAGCGGGCTTATTTGCTGTCGCCAACGTCGCCATGGCCGAAAGCGCAACTTATATGATTGAACCGACGCACACGTTTGTGACTTGGGAAGCCAAGCATTTTGGAACCTCCACTAGCCATGGTCGCTTCGACAAAAAATCCGGCTCGATCACCATCGACAAAACCGCGAAAACCGGCAAAGCTGAAATCACTATCGACATGAAATCGATGAACACCGGCGTGGCACCGTTCGACAAACATCTTTCCGGCGATGATTTCTTCGCGGCTGAAAAGTTTCCTGAGGCTAAGTTTGTCAGCACCGGCTTCAAATTTGAGGGCGACAAAGTCAGCGAAGTTGCGGGTAATTTAACTCTTAAGGGCAAGACCAATCCGGTCGTTTTGAAGGCAACCGGTTTCGGCTGCTACGACAATCCAATGTTAAAGCGCGAAGTCTGTGGCGGCGATTTTGAAACCAGCATTGTTCGCAGCCAATACGGCGTGAGCTACGGTTTGCCTGGCATTCCAGACAATATCCGTTTGGTCATTCAGATCGAAGCGATCAAGCAGTAATTTTAGCAATCCAAAGTCCAATACTGGCGGGGTTCCTGAAGCACAACTGCGCCAGGATGCCCGCCAGAACTCGATTTCGCACACAACAACAGAAGAGCGCTCCATATGGGTTCTGCAAAAATTCTCGCTTTTGCCGGCAGTAATCGCCGCAATTCCTTAAATCGCCAAGCGCTCACGCTCGCTGTCGCAGGGGCACAAGACGCGGGTGCAGAGGTCACCGTGGCCGATCTGGGTGATTTTCCGATGCCAATTTATGACGCCGATTTTCATCATGACAGCGGCGTACCGGCCGCGATGTTGGCGCTACGCGAATTGATGATGTCGGCCAATGGTTTGCTTATCGCCAGCCCTGAATACAATGCCTCGATTACACCATTACTGAAAAACACCATTGATTGGCTGTCGCAAACCGTGGATGCGAACGACAAAACCGTGTTCGGCAATAAAGTTTGCGGTCTGCTGGGCGCATCGCCGGGCGCGTTTGGCACGATCCGCGCGCTGCCGCATGTGTCCTACATCTTGTCCAATCTCGGCACGCTAGTATTGCCTATTGTCGCGGTTCCCAAAGCGCACGAATTGATGAACGTGGACGGCTCTGTCAAGGATGAACGCGCTGCAAAAATGCTGCGGGAACTGGGCGCAAAAGTCAGCCACACTATTTCGAAATTATCCTGAAACGCGGTGCTATCGCTTTCGCTCACTCTATCTCGCATCCCCTTCGTCACCGCACCTACACAAAGGAAATAATCATGAGCAAAATTGCTGTTGTTTTTCATTCCGGCTACGGCCATACCGCCAAGCAGGCCGAAGCCGTGCGCGAGGGCGCCGCCGGTGTTGCCGGTGCCACGGTCGATTTATTGACCATTGACGCCGAAGGCAATTTGCCCGACGCCGCGTGGGAAACGCTGCTATCGGCTGACGCCATTATTTTTGGCTCGCCCACCTACATGGGTGCCGCTTCATGGCAATTCAAAAAGTTTGCCGATGCGTCCAGCAAGCCGTGGTTCGGTCAGGCGTGGAAAAATAAAATCGCGGCGGGCTTCACCAACTCAGCATCGATGAATGGCGACAAAGGCGAGACGCTGCATTACTTTTTTACCCTCGCCATGCAGCACTCGATGATCTTTGTCGGCACTGGCTTAATGCCCGCCAACAGCAGCAAAGCAGGTCGCAACGACATCAACCATTTGGGCTCATTCGCGGGCGCAATGGCGCAATCCGATTCTGATTCGGGTGCCGATGTCGCGCCGCCGTCGGGCGATTTGGAAACCGCCAAACTATTCGGCGCACGCGTGGCTGAGACCGCCGCGCAGTTTGCAAAAGGTCGCACGTAAAGTGGTGCCTAGGGTAGCGTCAAAATTACTCACCACAACCATTGCTGGAGCGAATCGCAATGAGCAAGACAAACGCTTTGAAAAGTAAAAGTAAACGGAAGTTGATGGCGCTCAGTTTGCTACTTGGAGCCGGCAGCATGCGCGGTGCAAGTGCTACGGCTAGTGCCACGTCAACCAAGGAACAGAAGACCGTTTTGGTGGAACAGACTTACCTGAAAGCGAAGCCTGGGCGACGCGTAGATTTGATTCGATTCATCGAGCTGAATTGGTACGCCATGGATCGGAAAGGGGTAGAGGCTGGCATTTTTACTTCTTATCGTTTGATGGAAGAAATAGATGAGAATAAAGACTGGGATCTTGTAATGGCGGTCGGTTACCCTAATTTGATGGGGTATGAGGAGCCTGCC
>Ga0209100_1001576_pt1 | contig 15285 bp, 15 predicted proteins | sample lystaG_FD_185480 | JGI IMG/M metagenome (GOLD analysis project Ga0209100, IMG submission 185480) | Glacier valley bacterial and archeal communities from Borup Fiord, Nunavut, Canada, to study Microbial Dark Matter (Phase II) -... | ecosystem: Environmental > Aquatic > Freshwater > Ice > Glacier ...
TCCAAATTCTGTAAAGGTAGTGTTGATAAACCTGAAAATTGGATTTGAAAGATTCAACTGATTGAAGAGGAGAGTAATATGAAAAAAATAGCATTTTTCGATATCGACGGAACCATGGTCAATGTACCCAACGGAATGATGCATCCGAGCAGTGAAACAATCCGAGTTATCACCGAATTTAAGAACCAAGGTAACTATATCGTGGTCGCAAGTGCCCGCGGATCTGTTCCGGATAGTGTCAAAAACATCAATTTCGACGGGTACATTCTGAACGACGGGCATTATATTATCTTCGATCATGCGATTTTAGTTGATGATCTTCATACAACCGAAGAAATAGCGAGACAGATCGACCTTTATGATCATTATGACGGGTGTTATTCGTTTGGCGGACATGCAAAGGAATGGTGTTCTCATTTAGATCATCCTTTGATGATTGATCACCTTAAAATGTTTCAAGGAATCGATACTAGACCGGTCGGAGTGATCGAAAAATTCAGTCCTTCCGATGTGGAAGCAGTGTCATGCTGTGCAATGTTTAATCATGTTGACGATCTTATTCAGTGTTACAGTGAACTCAAAGATGATTTTACTGCCATCCCTTACTATGCCGGATTGATCAGAATGGATGTCTATCACAAGGGATTTACCAAAGGTACAGCCTGCGAATATCTATACCAAAAGTTGAACATCGATCGGATGGATACATATGCATTCGGAGATGGCGATAATGATACGGAAATGTTGCAATTGGTCGGTCACGGGATCGCCATGGGAAATGCTTCCGATGAGATCAAGAAATATGCATCTGAAGTAACTGATTCAGTCGATCATGAAGGAATCGCACAAGCATTTAAAAAGCACTTCAATATTTGATAATATCTTGCAACATAATAAAAGGGATTTCAGTAATTGAAATCCCTTTTTTGTCTCAAAGTTAAGTTGTCAATTCGAGCAATCACAATCATTGCCGCAGCAACATTCGCACTCATCTTCACTGTCATCACTGGGTTTGCGGACATTCAGGCCTGCAAAACGAAGTTCATAGTGAATCGTCAATACAGGTTGATTTTCAGCTGCGGTTCCGGAGAATGAACTGTTTACTCCCGATTTATGATTTGAACCGACTAACTCTACATGCCATTCTTCAGGAACTACGATATCGATTCCGGCCAGTTCGGCATAGAGATCGAGTCGACCTTTGTTGTCTTTCAATGTAGCCTGTGTAAAATCGATTTCGACACCAGAAAGATTTACTGCGATCGAATCTGATTCAAATTCACTTTCAAATTTGATCTGATTCCCTTTAAATTTCACTTTTTTATTATAGGCTTGCATTTTCTTGTCTGTTTGGTGATTCTTGTAGGCGATCGCACCTGCAGCTGCTGCTGCTCCTGCTAAACCGACTGCTTTAAGAATTGTCGTTTTTTTCATCGAGAATTCCTTCTTTCTTTGTTGAATACAAAAATGACTGTTGATCATGGTCATCTCTGCTTTATGTAAATTAATTATACACTTAAGTTCATGACAAATTAACTAGATTGATTCAAAAATCTACTTTTATCTGAACTTAGCTATTTACTGTTTTCTGATCTGCAAACATAAGAAGCCTTCCACGAAAATCGGAGGAGGCTTCTAAATAAATGATTGTCAGTAATTGTTAAGGAGTACAATTACTGATGGGTTATTATCTTGATTCGATTCTGAATCTATTCAACGTCCTGCAAAGCATCATATCCTTCTTCGCCGGTACGAACCTTAATCACGTTTTCAACATCGTAAACAAAGATCTTGCCATCCCCAATATGACCGGTATACAACACGGCTTTTGCTGTTTCGATAACTTTGCGGACAGGTACTTTCGCAACAACGATTTCTACCTGTACTTTAGGCAATAGACTGATTTCGGTTTCAACACCGCGATAGTATTCAGTCTTACCTTTTTGAATTCCGCAACCCAATACCTGAGTTACCGTCATTCCGGAGATACCGATACGGTTCATGGCTTCTTTTAATGCTTCAAATTTACTTTGATTGATGATGATGTCGATCTTGGTAAGTTTGATATCGGAGACCATCGTCATGACCGGTGAAGAGATCACTTCGACCGGAACAGCCTGATCGATCGCAACGTCAGATTTTTTTCGGACTCCGGCAAATAAATTATCGGAGGAAGAGTAATAGTTGAAACGTGTCAATTGTTTGATCGGAGCATTGTCAGCTGAATCATAATCGAGTTCCGAACTCATCAACATACTGCTCGGGTAAGCCAAAACGCCCATTTCAGGAATATCCAAGCCGCCTAACTCGTCTTCCGGAGCTACGCGTAATCCCCAGATCTTATCCAGAAACTTGAAGAATAAGTAGGATACACCGAAGCCCCAGATGATCAATACAGCTACAGCAATAAGTTGAGCAAGCAATTGTGAAGCATCACCGAAGAATAATCCTCGTACGCCGCCGGCAACACCGTTCAAACCGTCACCGTAAACGCCGTCGGAGAATAACCCAACTGCGATAACACCCCAGAGCCCGTTGATACAGTGGACTGAGATCGCGCCTACAGGATCATCCAGTTTTAATTTATTTTCTACAAACGGTACGGCTATACAAACTAAATAACCGGCAATCGCTCCGATGATCAAGGAAGAGATACCATTTACGAAAGCGCAAGGTGCTGTAATAGCAACTAGTCCGGCCAATGCACCGTTGGCGGTCATTGAAGGATCAGGCTTTCCGAATTTTCCCCACATGTAGAACATTGCTACCAACCCGCCGACCGAACCGGCGATCATCGTATTCGTTGCGACCACCGCTAATCTGAAATCAGCCGAATTTAACGTAGAACCTGCGTTAAACGCAAACCAACAGAAGAACAAGATGATCGTTCCGATAATGGCCATCGGAATATTATGACCCGGAAAGGCTCTGGCAGTTCCGTCTTTTTTGAATTTTCCGATACGCGGTCCCAGTACGATGGCACCCGATAACGCAATCATACCCCCCATTGAGTGAACAACGGCCGATCCGGCAAAATCGACGACACCGTGACCGATTCCGAAATTCTTACCTAAAGTTGCCAACCATCCTCCGCCCCATACCCAGTTCGCAAAGAGCGGATATAAGAACATAGAGATAAAGAATGAAGTGATGACCATCGCGGAGTATTTTACGCGTTCAGCCATCGCACCGGTCGGAATCGTTACAGTCGTATCCATGAAAACCATTTGGAAGAAGAATAGTGCATAGATACCGGCATCATAAGTTCCCAAAAGTCCAAACCCTTTCAGACCGACGATTCCTCCCAGACCCGGAATCGATACAAGTGCGTTCAATGCCGAACCACCAGAGCCTAAACCTACAGCACCGCCGGAACCACCCATTTGCAAGGCGAATCCGATCAGGAAATATCCGACTGCGCCAACCAAGAAAACCATAAAATTCATCGTCATCGTATGTGCTGCATTTTTAGCACGACAGAATCCGGTTTCAACCATTGCGAATCCGCATTGGAAGAAGAAAACCAAAAATCCGCACATCATGATCCAAACATAATTTGAACCAAAATAGCCTTTATTGGCAATCGAAGCGACATCATTAAGGGTTTCGTTACCGGTCGTAGCGATATAGCTGGCTCCGGTAGGATCTGCAACAGTTGAAGTCCCGCGGTAGATATAGGCAAGAATCAGAATGACGGTTACTGTTGCGCCTAGCAACAGCATCGAGCTAATAAATCTTTTCGATACTTTCATATCATCACCTTCTTACTTTCAGTTTTGGTTAGGTTGTTTTTGTGTACCTTATCCGATTTAAAATTGTTCCATGAAAATTTCGAAGTATTTTTATAGACTTCGATTTTCAACCTTTGTACTGACAAGAAGTACCTAACCCCGAGGAATGCTATGACCAATCCCCAAATAGCGCCATGAATGTCGGAACTCATAACAGTAAAACTGATGTCGTTGATAAAGCTATAAACGATAATAGCAACACCTAAGAGAATGATCAGAATCGATGTAATGGAAAGTACGGTAATCAATGCCACCTTTGTACCATCAACCATCGTGTTGATTCTATCTTTCTTCATACTGTTACCCCCTTTCGCATAAACATGCGTGTTAATATAGACTAAGATAAATATTTCAATATTCCGATATAGTTCTCCTTTTCCAAACTATAAATACCATTTTATTGATTTATTTCCTGTTTGTCTACGTTTATTTCATTTTATTTCACTATTTTACATTTATTTTCTTATTTTATTGTTAATTTATTGATTTCATATTATTCATAATGTGATAATTCTCTTCCCTTCTGTCCCTACTCATGATGAAATCGATTTCTGCAAAATTACAAAAAAAAGCCACAACTTATGTTATGACCTCTTGTTAGATTATTATTTGTTTGTTTTGATCCCGAAAGGTATATATAACGGACAAACTCGGGTGGCCGCTGTTACGACCATGACACCTGCCACTACATATAAGACAATTGATACCGTAGAGCTTGCACCTAACATAACCCCTGCAATCACCAACACGATCGCCAGTCCATACCGAATGATTGAATCATTCTTTCCAACATTTTTCATTTTAACATCTCCTTATCTACATTATGCGCTTTTATATATATAACCAAAGTGAGATGCTCACAATATAAAATTTTGATCACTGTTGAATAGAAATTTCAACTGGTAATTATATTGTCGTATCACATTTAACTCAAGTAATGCCATTTGTTTCGTTTAGTCCGTTTTCAATCATCAACAAATTCGCAATTATTTTTCTTTTAATATTCTTTTTCCTTAATCCATACGTTAAGTTATTCATTAACCGGTTCAATCTTGACTTCGGGTTTGATTCTTCAAAATATGATATCCATTTTTCATTATTTTGATCAAGACTAAATTTGTATATTATGTGATTTGATGCAAATTCATTTGAATACTCAATCTCATATAACTCATTTTCTATTAATCTTACAATTCGAACATCAAGAATAAGTCTTTTTTTCTTGCTCATCATTCTTTTCGTATAAGAATATCCATTTTTTATATCATCAAAAGATATTTTTTTCTTTTCGGATTTTTCGATATCTTCTATGATGTTTTTTATCAGATAAGAATAGAACTTCTCCGAATCGCAACTCGATCTAAATTCAACATTGACCATTTTTATTCTCCTTTGCCCGTTGAAGACACAGTGTGACCATTTATTTCAAAATGTCTAATACTTTTTCATATTTCCATATTGTCCTCTTCACTGACATTCCTTGGCGTTTATAGAAACGACAACCCAGATCATCAGTATTTTTAAAGTACAAATAAGTTAGAGATTTTTCAACCATTGATTTGAACATTTCATGAATCATAATCTCTCCTATTCCCTGATTACGATAATCCTTATCTATTCCAAAGGGTCCGAACCGATATGGATCACAATCGATCGATGCGCGAGATACATATCCGATAACTTTTCCAGTTGGATCACTGCACAAAATAATCGTTTGTGTTGCAGTTCCATTGGCAATCGCATTAACTACATAACTAGTCCAACTGTCAGAAAAATTTCTTTTCATCATTTTAATGAACTGATAGGTATTATCAAGATCAAATTTTTTGAATATGTAACCATTTTTTTCAAGCTCTCTTTTTTTGGTAACTATTTCATCCGGATAAACATATTCATCAAGTTGTCTTTCCATCCAATAAGAATTCCCGACTCGGGAATAATTATGATGTTCAAAAAAAGCGATGGCAGGACAATATTCATCTGCCGGTATTCCGCTAACTAAGTAACTTGGACTGTAATTACCCAACACAATTTTACTCACACCATCATCTTTAAATCTCTTCTCAAGTTCAATCAGTAAAGAAGTACCTATTTGTTGATTCGACTTACTGACACCCAAAGCTTTAATCCATCCAATACCGGATTCGCAACCTCGAGAAAAATAGGGTGTACTCCGTTTGATCCCGAATATAAACCCAACCACTTTCTCTTCAACAGCTATAAGAAAATATCTTTGATCGAAATTGAAATCATTCACGTGATATTGAAGAAATTGTTTTTTGGTGATTCGATCAAAAACCATCGAACTATTCCAAACCTCAATAATTTCATCCGTGTAATTATCGTTGAATTCGATTATGTTCATAATTTCCTCCATTAACACACAAATATGAACGGCACTCCATTTTGAACTAATTTACATTTGTATCTATCATCTTCACGAATAATCCCAACAACATTCACTCTTTCGTCTTCCGGCAAATCTTCCGTCAAAATCTGAATTTCTCCGCTGTATCTAAGGTATTTCTCGTTATCGATCGTCACTGAATATTTATTTCTGAAGATGCTATTATGTGGCTCGATATAAGAAGCGTATGTGGCCATTTTCCGACTTGATTCGAGTCTTAGTGAAAAAGCACCGTTATCCCGTCGACAATAGTGTACCTTTCCGAACAAAGTTTTCTTTTCAATATTACTTAAATCATTTACTTCGATTTGGATTTCAAAGGGTTCATTTTTAATTACCGATGACATTAAAGCAAGTTCTTCACTACTTGAAAATGGATCTCCAATCATGATTCGGTCAACTCCGTATAGATAAGCCATTTCTAAACATGACTGTTCAAACGAGCATGTACGATGTTTTTCCAAAGTTGGCAATCCTTCATTTAATGGACCTCTCATGGTATGAAATGAACGAATACAGGCGGTAATTTCTATACCCAAATCCGTAAATATTTCATTCTGTTTAATAAAATATGATTCAGATAACCCGGTTTCGTTTCGAACATAATAATTGTGGCATGCAGTAATGTTAATGTTCTCGCCATAGTGGTGAAGATTGTTTACTATTGCAATGACTTCATTGTGATTTAAGACGGAGGCATTTAGAACAAATCCAACTATATTCAATTCCTCGACTACTTTTCTTATCTGCGGCCAATCGTAATAACAATCCAGCCTAATAGAAGCGATTTTTAAGTCTCTTATCATTGAAATCAACGTCGGATCGCTGAATATTTTATCTAATGTTTCTCCGCCGACATCGACACAGACAGACATATTATTTAAACCGGCTATTGATAATAAATTGCGGAGATACTCTAGCTGAACATTGAAATTAAGTTCCGGTAAATGAAGCGATGTAAAAATTTCTTTGATCCCATAAAAAGCAGCTAGTTTTAGATAATTATTTATTTCTTCAAAATTCGCATCCGGATTTGGGTAAACACCTATAATTCCGGATATTTTCTTTTTAATACTACTCAGCATATATTTCGACTATTCTGTTTTCTCTGCAATGAACTTTCTCATTCATACGTAATACCCTGACTTTTTCATTATTCAGAAAAACGATTGGGCATTTATAAGATGTTGCTTTATCTCTTATCTCTTTGTAGTCCACTTTAATCAATAATTGACCCGAAAGAACATGTTGACCTTGAGAAACCATTATTTTATATGGATTCTTTTTCAATTTATGCGTATCCAACCCAATATGAATCATCACTTGTATTCCATTATCTCCCACAACACATATTGCATGTCCGGTTGGAAAAACAACAGAAATTGTTCCCGAAAAAGGTGAAACGATTTCTTCCCCGTTTATTTCAATCGCAAATCCATCGCCTAATATTCGATCACTGAATGTTTCGTCTTCAACTGTTTCGATTGGAATAATAATACCGGTCATCGGAGCTAAAAACTGGTCTGTCTTCATTTTATTTCTCCTTCAACTGCTTTAATAGGGTATGGTAATCATCGATTACTTTTTCTGGTGACTTAACAATTCGCTTGGATAATCCCAAGAACAAAATATCGATAATATATAACTGTTCGTAACGAGAAAACATTGTGGAAATTCTTGATTCTGCTCTTTCTCTGTCCGGAATCAGGAGTTTTACATCTCCCATTTTCATTAAAGGATTACTTGATTCATTGGTGAAAGTGATGATCTTTGCGCCATTTTCTTTCGATCTACGAACCGGAATCAGAACTTCGCGTGTATGTCCCGTATAACTTATTGCAACAACGACATCCCGTGATGTCGTTGTAGTTGAGTTTAAAACACCAAAATTACTGTCATGATGATAGATGCATTTCTTTCCGATTCGTATCAATTTCTGTTGCAGATCGGTTGCAATTAAACTTGAAGCTCCAACTCCGAAAAAGTATACCACATCGGCGTTTTCAAGAAGATCGATTGCTTCCGTGAATAAGCTGATAGGATTCAACAGTGCAATGTCATTACACGACTGGTTGATCAAGCTAAGTAATTTCGATGGCAGTAATTCGAACTCATCAGCCAACGAAATAATCTCACTTGATTGCTTATAATTCTCCTGCATTGAGTTCTTCGCCAGATCTACCTTAGTTTCTGCAAAGGATTTATCGTTGATTTTGCGAACAAACCGGCTGATTGAAGAACTTGAAGTTCCAATCTTTGCAGCCAAATCATGAATACTCAAATTAATTACTTCTTGAGAGTTTTTCAAAAAATAATCAGCAATAATTTTTTCGGATCTTGAAAACTGAGTATACTGGTTTCTTATTTTGTGGAGCATATATCCCCCTTGGCGTTAATAGCTTTATCTATTTATCTCATACTTCGTATCAATCTGCAATTACCATTGATCGTTATCGGTTCACAAACAGCCGGAATAAGGATTGTTTCCGTATATGGGAGTTTGAATTCTTCTCCGTTACATATGATTTCACAGTTTCCGTCGACGCAAGTCAAAATGAAATATTTCCCATTCGTTTCAAGTGTTAGAGAATCGCAGATATCAATGATCTCGGTTGTAAAATCCGGATGATGAATCGCTCTTCTGATCGAATTCGATGTTCGTTCGACCACCGGGAAATGCAGAAGTTCACTTTTAATATCCGGATCAAGAATCGCAAATCCTTTTTCCAAATCCAGTCCCCTGGGTCTTCCATAATCATAGATTCTGTAAGTTATACCACCAAATGATCCAATCTCGATTGCCAACATATTTTTACCGCAAGCATGCAGCATATGTGCAGGTACCATCACGAAATCACCCGGTTTTACTTCAACTTTGTTGACATACTTTTCAAGGGTTCCCTGAACTGCAGCATCAAACAAAACATCTTTATCCGTAATCATAGTTCCAACTACGATTGTTGCGCCCGGATCGCAGTCAAGAATATACCAAGATTCGTTTTTACCGAAATCTCCGACTTTCTCTGCCGCTATATTGTTCGGGTGAACTTGTATTGAAAGGTCTTCAATCGCATCGATATACGCTACTCTAATCAACTGAGTATCCTTTGAATCCCCAAACATTTCGTGATGATGATCTTCAATCAATTCTTTGAATGTCAGTCCGTGGTATTCCGGATTTAGAATCTTGTTTTGACTTCCTTTATAGGCACAGATTTCACGACATATTCCGATATTTTTATAATCAAGTTGACGTATTTTCGTCAAACGACTGCCTGCCCATACACTTTCAATATAGACCGGCTCGCATTTAATCGGCCGCATAAATCTCTTTCACCCACTCGATTTTACCGTTTTGTTTATAGCAACGATATGGGAATCCACGAAGTTCGATTGCTTTATGATCTTGCTTACTGGCAGGAAGTGAACAGGCAGCAACAGCCAAAACTTCATCACAAGTATTAATGATCCGATGTGCATAATGGCCGTTGATATAGTGCAGTGAACCGGCGAATATTTTTTCTGCATAGAATTCATCTTTTCCATCCCAGAACAATAAAAACCCTGTTCCTTTTAAGCCATAATAATATTCATCGCAATCAGCGTCTCCATGATAATGACCGCTTGTCATGGCACATTCTCCATCAACTGTGAAAGAATTGATATAAGTAATTCCCCATTGCAGGTTACCTTTAACGAAATCGGTTCGATTGAAATTCTGATTCGCAACCTTATAAGCTAATTGATCTCCAAAATCCTTAATAGCCTCATTGTTTTTATAGACATTTGTGCATTCACTGATTTTTTTCTGACGCCAGACAACATTCTCTCCGCTCAATTCACAGTCACTCCAAAACTTTTGAATACCTTTCGGTTCTCTTACGATTTCCATTTTTTCTCCTATCGGTTCTTGTAACGTTTATAACCGTTTTTTAGATAAGTCTTATGAATAACACAAGGCTGATAACCCAGGTTTTCAACGATATAGTCATCAATCGTATTTGGAACAACTACAATTTCCAGATACTTCTGATGGAATTTGAATTCCGGATTCGACTTCGAATATACGAGCACTTCTTCACCGTCAACTAAAGATAATACGGTAAATTTATTATGATTATTACATTCATAGATGCACTTTTTTTTGAGTTCGACACGGCTTGTCTCATAATACATAAGATCCGTTTGACCGACTACATACTCCTTATAATCCTCCGTATTTTGAATAAGGATCGGATCGATTACGATGTTTTCTTTGACCCATTTCGAGTCTCTTTCTTTATGCAGAACTTTTTCTCCGTTGATCGAGTGGATAGGTCTCAATTTTCCTTCCTTATCACGGCGATTGTAATCATACACTTTGTAGGTATACGAACCTATCGTAAGTGAGCCCAGTTCAAGGATAAATTGATTCTGACCTGAGGAATGAATTGTTCCGGCCGGTAACATAACTTGGGTTCCAATTTTGGAATCGATCGAATTCACGTATTTTTGGTAATCGATGTCGATACCTGTACGTTCGGATAGTTTCATCAAATCGATAAACTCTTGCGGATCTTCTTTTTCATCAAATCCAACATATGTTTTCGCATTATGTCCCGTCGCAACTATATAGTATGCTTCGTCCTGTCGGCCAAACTCGTTGTAATTTTCAATCACAAAATCTTCATCCGGATGAACTTGAATCGACATATTTCCATCGCTGTGCCAAGAATCGTCATAGTTGAAGCGGATTGGGAAATATCCTTCAAATTCGTTGTATGCTTGTTCACCGAGAATTTTTTCGCCGGTGCTCTGCATAAACGTCGAAAATGGAATATCCAGGTAATTATTGTCGATATCAATGACGATACTAACTTCCATCGGGATAAATTCGAAGATCCATGCGATATTTTCGGACATCTCTTTCGGAAGATTTCGGATTTTGCGAATAAACTCGCCGCCCCAAATTCCTTCAAGGTAAACAGGTTTAGCTCTGAATGGAAAATGACTCAATTTTTCTAATATTATTGAAAGCGTTTTACCCTCAGTCATCGCGTAAGTAGCTTCACTGTCACTCACATAGAAGTCGATCAGGTTATTTTTGATCAATTCTTTTCTGTGATGGACCACTACTTCAAAATCAACAAAATAGTTACGACGCATCAACAAATTAAAATCCCGTTTCGATTGATCTCCGATATTTTTAAATTGACCTTCTCTGGCTCGTACGGCAGTATTTTTAGGTATAACATCCAAATAGATGATCAAGGAGTCGGAATTTCTGAATAAATCACATGAGCTTCCTAATCCATATAGGATTGAAAGTTCCTTTGATTTCAAACTTTCGCATTTTTCTTCAGCTAGAGTCGGATCAATCAAATCATTGATCTTTCCGTTGAATAGTTTCCCAAACAATAATACCGGATCTTCATCAAGGTTGTTCGGGAGATTATCGGCAGTCATCGAATTGATTTCTGATTCTGATTTATATAATTCTTCCATCGATGTGAACTTTGCATCAATTGTCAGGGATGATTTCAGATAGTCAATCAATTGATTGAAGTTCGCGCCTACATAACCATCGATAAGGATATTCTTTTTGCCTTCATTATAACCATTATCAATGGCTTCTTTCAGCGTTTTAAATGTATTTTCTTTGCCGAAGATTACGCCATTGGATAGCTCTTTGCCCAATTCTATCTTATTAATTGCACTGAAATCATCATATTTCAGAGGTTTAAACATGAAACTCATAATGTATTTCTCCTTTAAGTTGTCAGGGTGTGAAACTGATGGTTACACACCCTGATATTAGTTAGTTTAATTCTATTCTTCTACTATGAAATTATCAAGATTGACCTGTTTAACTTTAATCATCCATGTCAATCCGAACCCGGCTACGACAGCAGTCGTATATCCAAGCAGATAAGCGATTGGTTGAGTATTTACCAGTGCTCCTAAAATTCCCGAAACGTTAATAACTTCTGCACCCATTCCCGGGAACAGACCGCAAACGAAACCACCCGCTGCAGCACCTAGACATGCAGTAATGAACGCTCTTCCCAACGGCAGTGTTACACCGAAGATCAGAGGTTCTCCGATTCCGAGTATTCCGGCCGGCAAACCGCCCACAACAGCTTTTTGAATCGATTTGTATTGACGATATTTAAAGTACAAGGCAATCGCAGCACCAACTTGTCCTGCACCGGCCATTGAGTTGAATGCATATAAAGTCGTATAACCGAATTCTTTGATAAGTGCAGCATGAACCGGCGTTAAACCATGATGTAATCCTGTCATTACTAACGGTAAGAATAGTCCTGATACGACAGCGCCGCCCAAAGGACCGGCATTTTGGAACATCCAAACAAGGGACTTAGCAACGATGTCTGTAATGACTCCGCCGACAGGTTGTAAGATATACAAGGTAGCCATACCGACTACGGCAACTGAAATCAACGAAGGCAGATGAACTTTCAAAGCGTTCGGACACCACTTCTTGACCCATTTCTCAACAATTGCAATTAAACAACCGGCAGCGATAGCTGCTAGTGTTCCACCGCGACCATTCGCAAATGTGAATGGAACAATTCCCATCGCAACACCGTTTAATGTTGCAACATTCGTGACGATACCACCGGCGATTAATCCCAAGAATGGATTGCCACCCATAACTTTAGCGGCTTGAACAGCTACGGCAATATTCAGATAAGTAAAGAATGTACTTGATAACACATTCATGACTGCCATGAATGTAGAACCTCCGTCAGCAATTGCGGCAGGGTTGAACAACGCAAAACCGGTTAAGTTAAAAATCAGAACGAATATTTTGGTGATACCAAACAATAATCCGGTACCGGCAAATACCGGAATGATCGGTGCGAATACTTTGGCTAAGAAACTAAATACACCACCTGCGGATCTTTTTTGCATCACAGCTCCATTGATCGGTCCATCCGTGTAATTAAGCCCAGGCATATTCTTAAGTTCTGATGAAACCTCATCAGCCACACCCGGACCCAGAATAATCTGTGGTTCATTTTCGGAACCTACTACTTTTAATACCCCTTTGATGGATTTAAAAGCTTCGCGGTTAACTTTAGACGGATCTTTGACAACGACACGTAAGCGAGTCATGCAATTTTCGAATTCGATGATATTCTCTACTCCCCCAAGCGCATCTAAGATCTTTAAAGCTAAGGATTTATTCGACATTTTATTTCCTCCTCTCTATTTCGAGAAATGTCTATGCTAGAAATCAAAGACACTCTAGCAGCTGATTTCATTATAAACATCATGAAATATATTTGCAATATTTATATTTTATTTATTTTATATGAAATTAATTTTCATTTAACTGATAATTGTGTATAATGAAAATTGGATAAAGTTGGTTCATAAGTTAGATTAGTCCAGCATTTAATTGATTACTTGACTAAGTATCTAAATCAAAGCGATCCATACTTCTGTTTACGATCAATCAGTGATATAACTTATATAATGATTATTAACAGTCTCGTTCTTTTGATTCACTCATTATCAAAAATTCGATTATATGTCTGGACAAACCATAGGTTAAAAAAACTATGTGTCTGCTTCGATTCAACCAATTTTCACAGAATGAATTATTGACTAGCCTTTGCGGCTCAGGAGAAAACATGAAAATAACAGTCGACTCTCAAAATGCATATCGTGTATGGCCTCACGTCGAAAAGTACCAAAACACCACTTTACGCTACACTCCGGCACCTGACTTTCCAACAGTATTGGAAAAAACAATCGGACGTCCGTCGATTATCCGTTTGTTCATCACATTGGATGAAGTATGGGATTACCGCGATAACTCATTTCATTGGGACTATCCAATCGGTGTTAATCCTTATATCAACGATAAAAATCATTATCCCTATGATTGGCCACTGACTGTGCCATCACCGGTTAACGCTCATATCAAAGACTATTTACTCTCGCATGCAGCATGTGCCGATGAAGTACTTCTAAACATCAGACGATATGAACGCGAAGTAACTGACGGTCTTGTCAGTTTCGAACAATATGAACATGTTTTCGAAACAGTCGTCGAGTATTATAAAGAACTCTGTCCGAATATTGTATATATTGAATGTTGCAATGAGGTTGAATTGATTCAATTCGGCAATCTTTCAATAAAAGAGTACTATCGTCTATACCAGTGTGCTTATCGTGCAATCAGTAAACTAAACTTAAAAAACGCTTATCCGATACCATTAAAAATAGGTGGTTTCGGTATGGCTTGTGGGATAGATCACTGGAGCTACTGGGTTGAATTTCTGCAACTGCTCAGCAATGATGAAAATCGAATTCTGGATTTCTATTCAATGCATGAATATCATACAAACCCCTCACGTATCATGGAATTCTGCATGAAACATCAGGAAATGATCAATACCCTGAAATTGCCGAATCTACCTTTACTTATGACCGAATATGGACTTAGAGTCGGTATAGGTGATGCAGGTAGACCTACGAATATTCAAAACGCCTCCGGAGAAATCTCCGGTATGATCTTGGGATCCCATTATCCAAATCTTAAGATGTTTCCGTGGTGTACCTTCCATAATCCGAATCAACAGATTGGTAGAACGATGTTTATCCTGAATTCTGATAACGAATATATTCCCACACCAAGCGGTCATACGATGACTATGTTTTCGATGTTGGGTAATCAAGAATTGATGATGGAAGAATTCACAGATAATAAAGCTGTTGCGACAGTAAAGAAAAATGAAATCTGTTTACTTGCTTCAAATCCAGGTGTTCATGAAGATACATTCGAAATAAAAATAAAAAACCTCGAAAACGGTCAGTACACCGTCGTTCATTATCTTGTAAATGAATATACGAATAATTGTCTTACTGATCCTACCTCAAAAAGATTAAACGCCATCAGCAACGTCAGTATTGATGTAAATGAAAACCAAATAGACATCATAGAAAGTATGTCGGCCAACTCATTTTGCCTTTGGGTTATAAATAAAATTTAAATGTCTTGTCCGTCTATTTTAAATATGTATGGCTAATTGTAATATGAAGTCGTCCACCCAGATAAAATAAAAAGCATCACGC
>Ga0209100_1001578_pt1 | contig 15269 bp, 12 predicted proteins | sample lystaG_FD_185480 | JGI IMG/M metagenome (GOLD analysis project Ga0209100, IMG submission 185480) | Glacier valley bacterial and archeal communities from Borup Fiord, Nunavut, Canada, to study Microbial Dark Matter (Phase II) -... | ecosystem: Environmental > Aquatic > Freshwater > Ice > Glacier ...
GAGGAGGTCGCAAAAACCGGGGATGGTCGGGCCGGTAGCGCTCGGGGTCACGTTCTGTCAAAGACAGAGGAGCTCACCGGTGCGAAGTCGTCGATTTGGCCCTCGACCAGTCGACCACCACGCGGTCCTTCGGCGGCGGACGACTTGCGGCACAGCTGGATGCCACGCCCAGCAACACCCTGCGGCAACCCGCCGATCGGTGATCTGAGTCCCGGACGCGACCCGAATCCTCGGGGTTTTCGTGCGGTCGGACCTTCTGGGCAGTCCGGTTCTCGAGACCTGGGGCCGATCGAGTCTGCGGTGCAGCGCGCCAACCTGACGCTCTGCGGCATAGAGAGCTCTACGGCACGATCTATACGAAGGTAGCCGCGGCATCCACAATTCGATCTGTGGATGCCGCCCGCCAAGCGGTGCCCCCGCCACCCGTTTTTGCGACCACCTCTCTGTGGAAACAGGGAGGTGGTCGCAAAAACGGGAGGGGGCGGGCCGGTCGCCACGTGAATCCCCGAGCGGGGGACGCGTCAGCGGTGTGCGTCGAACCTCGCGAGGGCATCCGCATCCCGCGAGTAGGTCGCCGAGCTGCGGGCGTTATCGAGGGCCGCAACCGGATCGGACTGCGCCTCGGCCACCTCGAGCAGCCTCTGCGCTTCGGCGAGTCGGGTGCGGGCATCAGTTCCGACGCCGCCTCGGCGACTCGTGATGAAATCCTGCGTCGCCGCGATCTGGCTGCGGGCGCTCACCAAAACCCCGGCAAGTGCCGCACTGGCGTGTTCGAGACGCTGGGTCTGGTTTCGTGCGCTCGCGAGGGCGCCGTCGAGAACCGCAACAGCGTCTTCGAGCCGGGCGAGGGATGCGTCAGGGTCGCCCGTATCGAGTGACCCGAGCACGGACTCGAGCCCGGTCACGGCGCTCCCGATTGCCGCGCCAGAGGTCGGCTCGGGGGCGGAATCCCGCACGACCCGCGCCTCGGCGAGGTCGGTCCGGCCCTGGTTCGCGAGCCGGTCTAGCCGGTCGGACTGCTCGGCGAGGGTGGCGCCGAGTGCATCGACAGCATCCAACAGTCGCCCGGCCCGGGTCGCGGTCGCGCGCGCGTCCTGCGCGCGATCGGCGACGTCGGTCGCGAGCGGGTCGGCGAGCCGGGCGTTCGCGGCCTCTGCGCCCTGTCCGGCCGTCGTGAGCAGCTCACGCGCCTGGGTGACGTTGCCGCTCACGGTGGCGATGGCGCCGGGGGAGTAGCGACCGGCGAGCACCGCGAGGGTGGACTCACTGGTGGGCACGCGCATCGAGGTGGCGACCACGAGCATCCGGACCGCAGCGAGTTCGGTGGGGGCATCCGTCTCGCGTCGGCGCAGCTCATCGAAGGTTGCGGCCTCCTCGGTGAGCGCCTTCTGCGATGCCTCACAGAGATGGATGATCCGGGCATTCCACTCCCGCTGCTGCGTCGCAGTGTCGGGCTGGGAGTCGTCAAGCCGCTGCTTGAGCCGGAACGACTCGGTGAGGTCGCGTCGGGCGGCCGCGAGGGCGTCGACGAAGCTGCGGGATCGCTCGTCGCCGAACTGCGCGACGGCGAACCCAAGGTCGTCGTCGGCCTGCGCGACCGCGTCGTCCAGCCGCACCAGCAGGATGTTCGCGCGCGTCGCGAGTCCGGCGTCCCCGGCGGCCGCACGGTGGCCCTCATCCGAAACCGGGGCCGTGATCACCACTGTGCCGCGAGCCTTTCGTCGCGCCAGGATCGTGAACCCGACGATCACCACGATCGCGAAGAGGACGACAATAGTTACAAGTGCCGTCGTCACGGCCTGGACGAGGTCTGACGAAGCGGTGCGGATTGCCAGGAAGAGCATGGCCGGTATCTTACGTTTCGCACTCGGTGGAGAGCCGGGGCCCGACCCGGCGCGCGGCGAAACTCCCCGCTATCTCCCGAAATTCCGGGGCGCCCCCGTTAAGGTTGCCCTGTGTGGCGTACCAATAGACCCCAGGACGACGACTTCTTTGCGGAGCCGAACGAGAGCCATGCCCGCGTGGAGCGGCAGGTGACTGCGCCTCACGCGCTGACCCTCGGCGATCCCAACTATTCGCTCTCCAATGTGGCTGAGCCCGCCTGGCGCGCCTGGCGGTCTGAACTCGGCGGCATCGGCGGTGTGTCCCCGTTGCTGCACTTCGTCGACGGGCCTCGCACCCGCATCGAGCTCGGCGCGACCCATCCGGGCGGCCTCGCCCAGTTCATCACCGGCAAATCGACGCTGCTCTCCAACCTCATCCGGGATGACATCGCCCTGAGGGCCGCGAAGATCGCAGCCGCCGAGATCGCCGACAAGAGCCTCGAACTCGCCACCGCCCGAGGCATCGACTCGATCCACCTGGGCATCGGAATCGTCGAGTGGCAGCACGAGGGGCAGCAGTTTCGGGCGCCGGTACTGCTGCGCCCGCTCGCCATCCGTCGCTACGGCAGCAACTTCGAGCTCAAGCTCAAGGGCGCGCCGTTCCTCAACCCCGAGCTCTCCAGGGCGCTCGAGGCACAGTTCCAGATTTCGCTCGATGCCGAGGCCTTCGTCGCGCTCGCCGAAGAAGACGGCTCCTTCAAACCCAACCCCGTGATCGATCGCCTGCGCGGACTCACTTCGCACCTCGAGTGGTTCAACGTGCAGCCTCGACTCGTAGTCTCCTCGTTCGCCGACGTGTCCCGCGCCATGGAGTCCGACGCGGACGACCTCGAGCACCCACTGCTCGACGCGCTCGCCGGCAACCCTTCCGCCAAGTGGGCCATCGAGGAGAGCTATTCGCCTGTCGAGCCGCCGAGCCCCGATCGGCGCACCCCGGAGACCGATACCCTCTTGCTCGACGCGGATGCCGAGCAGGAGCATGTGATCGCCCAGATCGCTGCCGGCAACTCGGTGATCGTCAAGACTCTTCCCGGCACTGGTGCCACGCAGACCATCGTGAACGCCATCGGCGCGCTCGTGAGCCAGAACAAGCGCGTGCTGGTTGTCAGCGCGCGGCGATCCTCGCTCGCCGGCATCGCCCAGCGCCTCGGGGATGTCGGCCTCGCCGGTCTCGCAGTCGCTCCCGGCACCCTGCGCCGCGATCTCATCCGCTCGATCGGGCGCAATGAGAAGTCCCGTGTACCGCAGATCGGCGAGGTGGATGACGCGCTCGTGCGTCTGCGCAAAGTGCTGCTCGACTACCGGGGCGCGGTCGCGCGTACCGACCAGGCACTGCGCGTCTCCGTGCTCGACTGCCTCACCGAGCTCTCCCGCCTCGCTTTGCTTCCCGACCCGCCGGCCACCACGGCGCGACTGTCCCGCCACTCCGTCGAGCTGATGGCGGATGACCGCGCCGGTGCTGCCCGCGCAATGGTCGAAGCCGCCAGCCTCGGTGAATTCCGCTACGGCCCGGGCGACTCGCCCTGGTACGGAGCGAACTTCGCGACGAGCGAGGCCGCGTCCCGCGCCCACGCCATCGCCAAGCAACTGCACCACACGGAGCTCCCGCGACTGCTGGAGCGAGCAACGGACCTCATCGTCGGCACGCGAATGCGGCCCTTCGAGACGATCAACGAGCTCGGCATCTACCTGCGGCTTCTCATCGATATCCGTGACACCCTCGATCGGTTCCTGCCCGTGGTGTTCGACCGTTCGCTCAGCGAACTCATCGCCGCGACGTCCGCCCGCAAGGACTCGCGAGAGATGTCGTCGGCCAACCGCCGCCGGCTCAAGAAGCTCGCCAGGGAGTATGTGCGCCCTGGCGTGCATATCGGCGACATCAACGAGAGTCTTCAACACATCCAGCAGCAGCGCATCCTCTGGCAGAGATTCGTCGCAGCGGGTGTCACCCCGGAGGTACCGGTCGGCATCGCGGATGTGCAGGTGGCCTATCAGCAGGTGGCGCAGGATCTCGAATTCCTCGATGAGCCGCTCGGCGCGGTGACCCGCGAGACCCAGCTGATGCACCTGCCGATTCACATTCTCACGGAGCGCCTGGGAGCCCTTGCCGCGGAGTCGGATGTGCTGAACAACCTCCAGGAGCGCGCCGAGGTGCGAGCGACCCTCCGCCACCTTCAGCTCGACCCTCTTCTCGAAGACCTCGCTTCGCGCCACGTGCCCGACGAACAGGTCGCTGCCGAACTCGAACTCTCCTGGTGGCAGTCCGCCCTCGAGTCGCTCCTGGAAGCGGATCGTGCCCTGCTGAACGCCAACACCTCGGTGCTCGACCGTCTCGAGGCAGATTTCCGACTCGTCGATGAGGCCCATGCCGCCGGCAGCGCGCAGCTGCTGGGCTGGCAGCTCGCCGAGAACTGGAGCATCGGTCTCGTGGACTGGCCGGAGGAGGCATCCGCTCTCAAGACCGCGCTGCGCGGTCCATCTATCGATGCCCTCGACCTGCAGGACGCCGCACCACACCTCTCCCGCGCGATCGCCCCGGTCTGGCTCGCTTCCCCATATGAGGTGGCGGGCATCACCGATACGCTCACCTTTGACACCGTCGTGCTGGTGGATGCCGGCGCCACCACCCTCGCCGAGAACCTGGGTGCCATCCGCCGCGGCAAGCAAACGGTGGCCTTCGGCGATCCGGTGACCCAGACCCCGTCGCCCTTCTCTCTCGGCCTCGCGGGCACCGACGATGTGCCTGAGCTCGAGGAAGAGGTTCTCGACTCGCTGCACGGTGAATCCGCGCTTGCCCGGCTCGGATCCCTGCTTCCTACCCTCGCTCTCACCCGCAGCTATCGCGCGGGCGGAGAAGACCTCGCCGAGCTGGTCAACCGCCGCTTCTACGCCGGCAAGATCGAGTCATTCCCCTGGGCGGGCAGCTTTCTCGGTCACGGGAGCATCCGTCTCGATTTCCTGGCCGACGGATCGGGGATGCCCGACCCAGAATCAGGCGGCGTCGAGAGTGTCGACGCCGAGGTCAACCGCGCCGTCGAGCTGGTGATCGAGCACGCCGCGACGCACCCGCATGAATCGCTCATGGTGATCACCGCCAGTGCCCGCCATGCCGTGCGAGTGCAGCAGGCCGTGCTCGCCGCAACATCGGGCCGCCCGGAGCTCAGCGACTTCGTGCTCGGCGACCGCCCTGAGCCGTTCACCGTGACGACGATCGAGCAGGCCGTGGCCCAGAGTCGCGACCGCGTGATCTTCTCCATCGGCTATGGCCGCACCCCGCACGGTCGCGTGCTCTCGGACTTCGGCGCACTCGGTCGCCCGGGCGGCGAGCGGCTGCTGGCCGTTGCGATGACCCGCGCCCGCCGCTCGATGGTGATCGTCACCTGCTTCGAAGCGCAGGACATCGACGAGGATCGGATGCACTTCGGCGCGGTCGCCCTCGCCGAGATCCTCACCGACGTGACGGCCCGGAACGCCCTCGACGCCTCCACCGACGACAGCGAGCCGATGCTCGTCGACCTCGCCAGGCGGTTACAGCTGCGCGGCCTGCGCGTCGCGCTCGGTCACCGCGGCAAACTCGGGCTCGTGGCATCCCACCAGGGCATGTGCCTCACGATCGAGACCGACTCCGTGCTGCACGGTTCGAGCCTGCGGGAGTCGCTGCGGCTGCGCCCCGAGATGCTGCGTCGCCTCGGATGGCACTACCTGCGCGTTCACGCCTTCGAGCTATTCAGCGAACCGGACGCCGTCGCCGATCGCATCGTGTCGATGCTCGGCGCGACATCCGCTCCCGACACCCAGCCGATACCGATCGTGGGCACGACCGGCAGTGCGGCACACCAGGGCTGACGTGGGAAAGCACGACGCCCCGACGCCGCGAGACCGGCCGCGCCGTCGGGTGACCACAGAGGCAATCGCCGGCACAGACCCGAACCCGCAGAGGGAACCTCCGCGTCACGCCGAGAACGAGAACGACGAACGCCTGAAGGCAGACAAGCCTCCGCACTGGGGCCAGACGCACTAATTCACCCCTGCGGCTGACCCTGCGCGGTGCGCCGAGCGAGCAATCCGGTCCGAAGTGCCTGGCCATCGTGTCCGAACGGGCGGGGGTCCGCGACGGTGCGGTTCGGGGCCGCTGCAGTGCCGCTATAGTGCCGCTACGGAGCGGCGTGAGCTCCACCGGTCGGGGCGGTCGCCGGTAGTGCGTGGTCACCCTCGGGCGACGATCGGCCAGCGAGCAGGTCGCGGATCTGGATGAGCAGCTCGGTCTCTGTCGGCGGAAGGTCTTCCGGCGTGGCCTCCTCCTCCTTCTTCTGCTTCGCGAACGTGAGCTTCGCCAGGTGGTTGATGGGCAGCACGATCGCAAAGTAGACGACGAACGCGATGATCAGGAACTTGATGATCGCGGCCAGCACCGCGCCGAACGCGAGCACACCCGGCTTGCCGTTCGGGAGTGCGGGGATGTCTACCTTGAACGCCTGCGTCAGGTCCGTTGCGTTGAACAGCACCCCAATGAGCGGGTTGAAGATGTTCGCGACCAACGCCGAGACGATAGCGGTGAACGCCACGCCGATGATGATACCGACCGCGAGATCGACCACATTGCCGCGAAGAATGAATTCCTTGAAACCTTTGAGCACGGGGACTCCTCTGCTGTTTTCCCGGGGAAACTATGAACCGGCCGGACCGGACGGGGAATTCGAAGATACCGTGCCCGTTTTCGGAGCGGGGGACTTCGGCGCTTTCGTTTCACTCTTCGATCCCGTGGGCTCGGACTTGGTCGCAGGAGCCTCGGATTTCGTGGCGGAGGTCGACTCCGATGAGGACCCCGATGACGACTTCGAAGTCTCGGCGCGACTGTCATTGCGGTAGAACCCCGACCCGGTGAAGCTCACACCAATCGAGTTGAAGACCTTGCGCAGCTGGGACTGACCGCAGTTCGGGCACACGGTGAGGGAGTTATCCGTGAATGCCTGGTACTGGTCGAACGCAAAGTCGCAGTTCGCACAGCGGTAGGAATAGGTGGGCACGCAGGTCCTTTGTAAAGCGGGGTTGTTAGTGCAGGGGGAGTCAGAAACGAATAATGGCGCTGGGGGTGACGACACCGTCCACGCGCTTGTCGTGCACCTCGCTCGGCACACTGTCGACCAATTCCCGGTCGAAGATCACAGCATAGACCGGTGGGCACTGCTCCATCGATCCCAGGGTGCGGTCAAAATAGCCGCGGCCCCAGCCCATTCGCATTCCGGTGCGGTCGACGGATGCCGCGGGCACGAGGATCAGGTCCACATCGTTGATGGCGATCGGGCCGAGCAGCTCACCAACGGGTTCCGGCATGCCGAACAGCCCCTCGATCTCGGTCTCGCCGTCGCCCGCGGTCCAGTCGAGCAGGCCGTCGTCGCGAGAGATGGGGAACAGGATGCGGATATTCTGCTCATCCGCCCAGCTGAGGAAGGGGCGGATGTTCGGCTCCCCTGTCGCCGGCAGGTAGGCCGCCACCGAGCTCACCTGCAGACGCGTGGCGAGGTCGATGAGGTGGGCGCACAGCTGCCCGGTGCTCTGTTCCCGCTCCCGGGTCGTCATGATGCGTCGTCGCTCTCGCAGCTCGGCCCGCAGGGCGCGCTTCTGGTGGCTCTCGTCTCCACTCATGCCTGTACCCCGTTCATGCGCCCAAGTCTATGGTTCGTGCCGAGGTAACGCCTTCGAAACTGTGGTCGTATACCCTAGGCGCCATGGCCTTCACAATCACCAAAGCTGTCATCCCCGCCGCGGGGCTTGGAACACGATTCCTGCCTGCGACGAAAGCGATGCCCAAAGAGATGCTTCCCGTCGTCGACAAGCCCGCTATCCAGTATGTGGTGGAGGAGGCCGTTGCGGCCGGCCTCACCGACGTGCTGATGATCACGGGTCGTAATAAGAACGCGCTCGAGAACCATTTCGATCGCGTGGGCGAACTCGAGGCCACCCTGCTGATGAAGGGCGATATCGAGCGCCTGCGAAAGGTGAACTACGCGACCGACCTCGCCGAGGTGCACTACGTGCGCCAGGGCGACCCCAAAGGACTCGGTCACGCCGTGCTGCGAGCCCGCATGCATGTGGGCCACGAGCCATTCGCCGTGCTGCTCGGTGATGACATCATCGACGAGCGTGACGTGTTGCTCTCGCGCATGCTCTTCGAGCAGGGCAAGCGCAACGCCACGATCGTCGCACTGCTCGAGGTCGATCCTGCCCAGGTACACATGTACGGAATCGCCACGGTCGAGGCGACCGACGAAGACGACGTGGTGCGCATCACGGGACTCGTCGAGAAGCCCACCCGCGACAAAGCCCCCTCTAACTACGCGATCATCGGCCGCTACGTGCTGCAGCCCGAGATCTTCGACATCCTGGAGCACACCCCCGCAGGCAAGGGTGGGGAGATCCAACTCACGGATGCCCTGCAGACACTTGCGGCGAACCCCAGCATCGCCGGTGGTGTCTACGGCGTCGTCTTCCGCGGCCGCCGGTACGACACCGGAGACCGTCTCGACTACATCAAGGCCATCGTGCAGCTCGCGGTCGACCGCGACGACCTCGGTCCGGACCTGCGTCCCTGGCTCAAGGACTTCGCGCGGACCCTCGAGTAGACCGCCCGCGGCCGCATCGAGACCCGGCCGTATCGAGACCCGGCTCTAGACTGGTGCGGTGGCGACCCCGATCCCTACCCTGCGCGAGGGCAAGACGACCATTCGCCCCATCCGCCTGCGAGATGCGCGAGTGCTCGAGCGCGAACTCCTCGAGAACCGGGGGTGGTTGCGCAAGTGGGAGGCAACCAATCCGCACGGCGCGATGAGCTTCGATGTGCGATCCAGCATCCGCAGTCTCCAAACCAATGCCCGCGCTGGCTTCGGTCTGCCCTTCGCCATCGAATACGACGGTGAATTCGCCGGACAGCTCAACGTCTCGGGAATCACCTACGGCTCCCTGTCGTCCGCGACGATCGGATACTGGGTCTCGGAACGCTTCGCCGGCAAAGGAGTGACCCCCGCAGCGGTCGCGCTCGCCAGCGACTACGCGTTCTTCCAGGTGGGCCTTCATCGCATGGAGATCTGTATCCGCCCCGAGAATGCCCCGAGCCTGCGGGTGGTTCAGAAGCTCGGCTTCCGTTACGAGGGGCTGCGGCGGCGCTACATCCACATCAACGGGGACTGGCGCGACCACTTCTGTTTCGCCCTCGTCGCAGAAGAGCTTCCCGCGGGAGTCCTGAGGCGCTGGCTCGACAGCCGGGTGCCCGAGGGTGCCGGCATCGTGCCCCAGGCTGACTGGGATGCGTCGTTGCAGCGGGGGACACACCCTCGCTAATCGAGAGTTAATCGGCCAAGCCCTCGTACCGTAGGGCTATGGGTGCAGACGGAGTCGGATCGAGCGTGATCATCGCCCTCGCCGCTGTGCTCTGGCTGGCCTATCTCGTGCCCTCCTGGCTGCGGCGTCGGGAGTACCTCGCGACCGAGCGAAATGCGCTCCGTCTCCAACAGACGCTGCGCATCATGGCCGAAACCTCGGAGGTGCCGCTGGAGGTGCGCGCCGAGACGACGGCTCGCAACGCGGCCCAGCACGAGCGTGTGCTCAGGAAGCAGTTGCAGCGCACGGCCGCCATCGCCGAAGCCCAGGATGCCGCGGTCGCTCGGGCGGCCACCCGCCGCCTGGCCGAGACCCAGCCTGCAATCGCGGCGGATGTCGCGACCGGTTCCTCTGCCTCACGTCGCCTCCGACGTTCGCGCGGGATCACCGCGGCGATCCTGTTCGCCGCCCTCGCCGCCACCGGCCTCGGGGTGGCGCAGTTCGCCGCTTCCGGTGCATGGATGCTTCTCGCCGTGGGTGCCGCTGTGGCGGTCGGCAGCATCGCGATGCTCGGGCAGATGGCATCCGTCGGTCGGGCCCGCGCCGAACTCGCCCGCAGCCTGCGCTCCCGGCCGGTCGTCGTCGTCGAAGCTCCACGCCCGGTCGTTGCTCCCACACCACCGGTGCAGACGACCTGGACGCCGGTGCCCGTGCCGAAGCCGCTCTATATGTCTCGTCCCGCGCCGGAGAGGTCGCTCGTCGCGTCCCTCGAAGCCGCCGCCGAGCTACGCCAGGCCGCCGCGGATGCCGAGCGCCGGCTCCGTGAGGCGCACGAGGCTCCCGAGGTCACACCGATCCGGCCCGCCGCATCCACCGCTCCCAGTCGCTTCGCGCGCATGGGTTTCGTCGAAGAGCAGCCCGAAACGCACACCGACCTCGACGCCGTGCTGCGTCGCCGTCGTGCGTAGCCTGATCGTGGCCGGTCCGCTCGCTGGGAGTGTGCTGCTGCGCCGAAGCCCGCCCCGAAAGTGATAATGTAGCTACGCAGTACGGGCCCTTGGCGCAGTTGGTAGCGCGCCTCGTTCGCATCGAGGAGGTCAGGAGTTCGAATCTCCTAGGGTCCACCGGTACCGCAGAGACTCCCCGCGACAGGGCGACACCGCCGATGGAAACGGGGAGTTTTTCGTCGCGGCCGTGGCCGACAGCGGACAGATCGCAGACTCTCCGTCCGCATCCGGCGACCGGCCGGCCGACCGGAGGGTCTCCGCTCTCAGCGACACGTCCTGCACTGCGCCGGCTCGCGAGGGCCGACGGCGCCGAGAAGCGAGGGATCCACCGACCGTTGGCGGCGGTGTCCGCTAGGGTGGCGCTCGTGCCCGACAATCTGCCTGAGACCCAGAACCCGCCGCTGAACCAGACCGCGGCCGGGCCCGGCTCCGCGCAGGCGGCCCTCAGTATCCGCGGGCTGTACAAGCGCTTCGGCGAGCAGAATGCCGTCGATAATCTCACCCTGGATGTGCCGACCGGATCGCTCTACGGCCTTGTGGGGCCGAACGGCGCGGGAAAGACCACGACCCTCTCGATGGCTACCGGGCTGTTGAGACCGGATGCCGGCACCATCACGGTGCACGGGGTCGACGTCTGGCGCAACCTCATCGAGGCGAAGCGGCTCGTGGGCGTGCTTTCCGATGGAGTGCGTCTCTTCGATCGGCTCACCGGCGAGCAGCTCGTCACCTACTCCGGACTGCTCTCGGGAATGGATCGGTCGACGGTGGCCGAGCGGGTGGATGACCTGCTCCGGCTGCTCGACCTCCAGGGGGCGAGCGGCACGCTCGTGGTCGACTATTCGGCGGGCATGACGAAAAAGATCGCCCTCGCCTGCGCCCTGGTACATGCACCACGGCTTCTGGTGCTGGACGAGCCATTCGAGTCGGTGGATCCCGTGTCCGCGGCGAATATTCGGGACATCCTGCAGGGGTACGTGTCGTCGGGCGGCACAGTCATCGTCTCGAGCCACGCCATGGATCTGGTGCAGCGCATGTGTGACCACGTTGCCGTCATCGCGGCCGGCCGAGTGCTGGCCTCCGGCACGGTCGACGAGGTGCGCGACGGATCGACGCTGGAAGATCGGTTCGTCGAGCTGGTCGGCGGGCGGCACCATGCGGAAGGCCCGGAGTGGTTACGCATCTCCTGAGGCTTCGCCTTCTGGTCCTGAAGAACTCCCTATTGCGCAGCACCTGGCAGCTCGTCGCCGTGATCTTCGGCGCCCTCTACGGCCTCGGTGTGCTGCTCGGCGTCACGATCGGGCTCCTCGCGCTCAGCGGTGCACCGGTGACCATCGCCCGAACCGTCGTGGTGATGGCGGGCTCCGCGCTCGTGCTCGGCTGGGTGGTCATCCCCCTGCTCGCCTCCGGTATCGACCAGACCCTTGCACCGGCGCGACTAGTCACCTTTCCGATTCCGCTGAATACGCTGCTGCTCGGACTCGCCCTGAGTGGACTGGTCGGAGTGCCCGGGATCGTGACCACGCTCGGGGCGTTGGCCACCGCCGTCACCTGGTGGCAGCATCCGCTCATCGCGCTCCTTGCGGCGGTCTGCGCAGGGATCGCGGCTGCAACCTGCATAGTGGGGTCACGGGCTGTCACTACTCTCAGCTCTACCTTCACCTCTGGCCGACGGTTTCGGGAGGCGTCGGGATTTGTCGCGATCATCTCCCTGGTGCTACTCGGTCCGATAATCGTGTCGCTGTCATCGGGTATCCAAGGCTCGACGGATGCCTTCCCCGCCCTCGCGAATGTTCTCGCGTGGACTCCCCTCGGGGCGATCTGGGCCGTGCCTTCGGACGTCGCGCTGGGACACGGGGGAGTCGCCGCCCTGCACTTCCTCGTCGGAGTCGCCACGCTCGCATTGCTACTGGTGGTCTGGCGTCGCAGCCTCGCGCTCGCTCTCATCACACCGGCCCACACCTCCTCGCGCAGCCGCGGCAGGGGAAAGCTCGGGTTTTTCGCACTCCTCCCGGCTACCCCAGCGGCGGCCGTGGCCGCCCGTTCGCTCACCTACTGGATACGGGACCCGCGATACGCGCGTCAGTTGCTCGTCGTGCCGCTCATCCCCGCCCTCATGTTCTTCTACAGCCGCAATGGGCCCCTCGAGCTGCTCAACTCGATCGGTCCAATCGTGGCGCTGCTCCTCTCGCTGTCGATCTTCACCGACCTGTCATATGAGGGAACGGCCTTCGCGACCCAGATCTCGTCCGGCATCAGGGGCAGGGATGACCGGCTCGGCCGGGCCGCAGCCCTCGCCAGTTTCGGTCTGCCGATCGTGATCCTTTTCAGCGTCGGTTCGGTCTGGATCAGTGGTTTCTGGTCGGTGCTTCCCGGGCTTCTCGGGGTGTCGATCGGCATCTTTCTCAGCGGACTCGGGGTGTCGAGCTACTCCTCGGCACGAATAGTGATCCCGGTGCCTGGCCCCGGCGATAACCCCTTTAAGGCCGCTCCCGGGGCTGGTTTCACCACGGCGCTCACCACCTTTGCCACCTGGGGGGTGATCGGAGTGCTGGTGCTGCCCGAACTGATTCTCGCGGTGGTCGGCTCGGCAACCGGAGTGGACCTCCTGGGGTGGATCGGTCTCGTCGTCGGCATAAGCCTCGGCTCCGTGCTGATGGCGGTGGGCATCCGTCTCGGTGGCGCGCAGCTGGACCGGTCGGCACCGGAACTGCTACAAAGCCTGGCTCGACAGCGCTGAGAGTCCAGCAGTTGTGAGAACCCGACGCCCGGCCCAGCCCTACGACTCCCGGACGGCGCGGACGCGGCGGTGGCGGACCACGAGTACGGAGATCGCAGCGATCACGGCAGCGAATGCCAGCCAGGGCAGAGCCACTCCCACGACGACGAGCGCCCCGGACAGGAACGCCACGAACGACCCCCAGCCCGCGATGAGGCCGGAGAGGAAGGTCGCCGGCGTGCGTATCGGCGCGGTGGCAGCCGTGCCTAATTCGACGGTGAGGGTGGCGAGGTCGACCTGGTCGTCGAGGCCGCGCTTCTGGGCCTGCATGCTCTCCAGGGTGGCCTGGCGATCGGAGAGGGCTGTCTCGATGGAAATGAGGTCGGCGGTGGTGGTGGCGCGGGACATGAGTTGCACGAGCCGATCGACCGAGGTGGTGAGTGCGGTGATCCGGGCGCCGAGGTCCTGGGACTGGCCCGTGACATCCTGTGTCGACAGGGACACGTTTTCTACCCGACCCAGTTTCTGCAATTCTGCAAGCGCCGCGTCCAGCTTGGCGCTCGGGATGCGCAACACCAGCTGCGCCGTTCCCGGGTCGCCGCCCGTCGAGGGGTGCTCGTTCCGGCCATCGACGTGGCCCCCCGCAGCATCCGTGATTCCCACGGCTTTCTCGGCCGCGCTAGACGGCGTGTCCACGGTGATGGAGATCGTGCCGGTCGTGATCACTGCGCGGTTGGATGCCGGCTGGGGCACCGTGCCGGTGGTGCCGGTTCCCTTGCCGTCGGTGATGGTGCCGGTGGTCCCCTTTTCGGGCGCTACCGCCGGCGCGTCAGAGACCGAGCCGCCTGAGCTGTCTGACCGCGAGGATCCGGAGGATGCGCTGCACCCCGCGAGACCGAGCGCCGTAACGAGCAGGACCGACGTGACCAGTATTCGCCTCATCACCTCACGGTAGTTCGGTGTCCCGGCGAGCCGCTACCCAACGTTTTACCCGATTCGTACGTCAGCGAAGCGCGCGACTCTGAGGACCGCGGGGGAGCCTGGCGAGCGGGTCGACGACGCCACGGAACGGGTGGGCGACCGTGTCGACGAGCCCGCAACCTAGGCTGGTGGGATGGATACTCGCACCCTTGGACGCACCCACCGCACCGTCTCCGCTATCGCTCTCGGCACCTGGCAACTCGGAGGCGATTGGGGCGAGGTGACCGAGACGGATGCCCGGGCCGTACTCGACGCGTCCGCCGAGGCCGGTGTCACCCTCTTCGACACGGCGGATGTCTATGGTGACGGACGCAGTGAGCAGTTGATCGGTGCTTATCTCGCGGACCGGCCGGGCTACGGCATCACCGTCGCCACCAAGATGGGACGGCGTGAGGCGCAGGACCCGGCCAACTTCACACTCGCGAAGTTTCGCGCGTGGACCGACCGCTCCCGCACCAACCTCCGCACTGACACCCTGGATCTCGTTCAGTTGCACTGCCCTCCCACCACCGTTTTTTCTCGAGACCGGGTCTTCGACGATCTCGATACCCTCGTCGCCGAGGGTGCGATCGCCGCGTACGGAGTGAGCGTCGAGACCGCGGACGAGGCGCTCGCCGCCATCGCCCGACCGAATGTCGCGACCGTGCAGATCATCCTCAACGCCTTCCGGCTGAAGCCTCTGGATGCCGTGCTCCCGGCCGCGATCGTGGCCGGAGTCGGCATCATCGCCCGGGTACCCCTCGCGTCAGGGCTGCTGACCGGAAAGTACACCGCCGAGACCACATTCGCGGCGAACGATCACCGCAGTTACAACCGCGACGGCTCGGCGTTCGACGTGGGGGAGACCTTCTCCGGCGTCGATTTCGAACGGGGCGTGGCCGCAGCGCGCGAATTCGCCGCGCTGCTGCCGGGCGAGGCGGCAGCATCCGGATTCACCACCGCTCAGATCGCCCTCGCCTGGGTCGCCCAGCTCGACGGGGTGAGCGCGGTCATCCCCGGGGCGCGAAACCTTTCGCAGGCCGAGAGCAATGCGGCAGCGGGATCGGTGCCGCGGTTGAGCGGAGCATTCACCGCCGCAGTCACCGAGCTCTACGACCGCGAGTTCAGAGCGGCCGTGCACGACCGCTGGTGACAACCGGTGGTCGAGTAGGGCCCCGGTGGTCGAGTAGGGCCCTCGAGCGCCCGTATCGGGACCCGCCCGTATCGGGACCCGCCCGTATCGGGACCCGCCCGTATCGAGACTCAGTGTGCGTCCGGCTCCATCCCGGTCCGCACGCCGGATTCGAGTCCGGCGATCGCGGCCAGGTCCGTCGCATCCAGCTCGAAGTCGAACACGTCGAAGTTCTCGACGATGCGGCTCGCCGT
>Ga0209100_1001580_pt1 | contig 15266 bp, 18 predicted proteins | sample lystaG_FD_185480 | JGI IMG/M metagenome (GOLD analysis project Ga0209100, IMG submission 185480) | Glacier valley bacterial and archeal communities from Borup Fiord, Nunavut, Canada, to study Microbial Dark Matter (Phase II) -... | ecosystem: Environmental > Aquatic > Freshwater > Ice > Glacier ...
TTGGCGGCCCGGTCACTTCGTCGGTGGTCGTCACTGGAGACGAAGCGTTGGGTGCGATGACAGCGGGCGCCGCAGTCTGGGTGACCGTGCGCCTGCGTCGCGGAGCGAACACGAGCAGCGTGAGAAGGAGGCCCACCACGCCAGCCACCATCAGGATGACTCCGACGACCTTGATGTCAAGTCCGGCGACCGTCGCGTCTACGGCGAACGCGAGAATCGCTCCTACCGCTATGAGAAAGATGTTGATGCCGATACCCATGATGTTCCTTTCGATCGGGAGAAGATCTCCCACCTACGTGGCTACGAATGAGAGGTGCCGGGTGAGGGATTGCCGTAGAGGCAATCCCTCACCGGACGTCGATCGGGTACTGCGAGGTCACCAGTAGTGGCGACGGCCACCTACGGCACGGCCAGCTCCGCCGAGGATCGCCAGGATGACTCCGATAACGACGAGGATTGCGCCAAGGGTCGTGAGGAGGGGGATTGGCACAATGAATCCAATGATGAGAAGGATGACGCCTAGCGTGATCATGCGGACTCCTTGATGTCTTGAGCACCCATCGGGTGCGTTCTCTTCGCCTTACGACGCGCCATTCTGTCTACGGCTATCGTCGAGCCGTATAACTACGGCGTAGAACCCACTAAACCCGCCTGGCCGGGAGATGTCAAATCGTAGCGCTACGGTGTGGCCTACGTCGTAGTTAATGTATGGTGACAGGAACAGTTCCCGAAAGGAGACCCACGACATGGCGGCGAGAGTTCCTCGGAAACCACGAGGGCCCGCAGGCCCCACGCGTGAGATCACCTTGCGCACGGCCCTCGAGATCATCGACAAGGACGGGGTCGAGGCACTCTCGATGCGCCGCCTTGGAAATGCGCTTGGCCGCGATCCGATGTCTCTCTACCGCCACGCACCTACCAAGGCAGCGCTACTCGACTCGGTCGCCGAATCGGTCCTTGCGGAGTTGACTGTTGACGTCACGGATGAAGACTGGGCCGGCCAGCTCCGCAAGCTCGCTCACCAGTTCCGTGCGCTGGCCCTCGCGCACCCGAACCTGGTCGGACTGCTGGTCACCCGGCCTTTGTCTACCCCGCTCGCCATGTGGCCCTTGGGCACGTTGCGACCACTCGAGGCCGTCTTGGGGCTACTCGCCAATGCGGGCTTTTCCGAGGCCGACGCACTGCGCATCTATCGCTTGGTTTACGGCTCCATGCAAGGGCACGTGCTCAACGAGCTGCAGACGCTCGTGGCCAACCACGAGGAGACCGACGCCCTGCTCCGCCTCGGTCTGCACCGTCTACCTTTGCGAGAGTTCCCCCGACTCCGCAGCCTCGCGCCGGTGTTAGCCGCGTACGACGGGGCCGAAGAGCTCGAGCGCCGGATGGACATCATGATCACCGGTCTCCAGATGGAGATGCACCCCACCGCGTAGGGCGGCCGTCGGTCTTTCTGCGCCAACTGTCGTCATGGCACGCACGCGGCAGCCTCCTATCCGTGCGGCCATTGTGCACGCGGGAACTGTCCGCGCGACCCCTAGTCGCTGGCGTCGGCGCTGCGTCCGGTGAGTACTGCCACGGCCGCGACGATCTCGGCGGGCTCCGCCCTGCGCGTGTAGGTCGGGTCGACGAACGCGTAGGCAACCGTGCCGTCGGTGCCGATGACATACGTGGCGGGGATGGGGAGTACCTCGGTCTTGACGCCCTGGGCCCGTGCGTCCTTTGCATCGGGCTCGCTCAGCACGACGCGCGTCACCGAGTCGACGGTGAAGTTCAGTCCAAAAGCGGTGATTGCGGTGGCGGTGGTGTCCGAAAGGACGGCGAACTCGAGGCCCGCCTTCTCCGCTGTGGAGAGCGTGTCGTCGGGCGCATCAGGTGAGATCGCCACGAGGGTGCCGCCCGCCGCGGTCAATGCGGGAAGGGCTTCCTGGAGGGCGTGCAACTCGATATTGCAGTAGGGGCACCAGCCGCCGCGGTAGAACGAGACGACGACGGGGCCCGTCTCCAGGAGAGTCGAGAGTCGGACCGGTGCGCCGGTCACGTCCGGCAGCACGAACTCTGGGGCGTGGTCGCCCACGGTGATGGCCGTGTCCGCAAGTCCGAGAGCCACGACTGCATCCACGGTAGCGCGCCGCGCCGCGGTGACCTCGGGTGTCGCGGCGGCGACAGACCGCGCCGCCTGTGCCTGAAGGTCGTCCGTGAGGCTCATTGGTGTCCCTTTTGTGTGGTCGAGCATGTGTGTCGTGACTCGTCGCCAGGGTACCCGGCATGCGGTGGGGGGCTTCGCGGGCGGTCTCCCTCAACCAGATCGCTTCCTACCGGCTCGATGATCCGCTTGGGCACGGTCCGACCGACACGGCACATGTTGACCAAACACCAGGCGCAGTGGTCAGTAGTGCGGCATCTGGTCGACGACCTTGACCGCCATGGCGACGATCGCCCGGCACAGTGGCAGGTCGGCCGCGATGTCGTCGGCGGTTGCGGGGAGTTCGTCGAGGTAGTCGCCCGCATTCCGGGCTCGTCGGATCCGCGTGTAGGGCGCGAGCGTCGCCCCGAGCGGCGGATGGAGCTGGGCGCGCACTGCCTCGAAGACGCCCGTGTGACCAGCGTCGCGCGTGGGTCGCAGCCCTTGGACGAGGAGGACCGCGGTCAGGGCTTTGCGGTTGGCGGCGTGGAGTGCGTCGTAGGCGAGCTCGACATCCGACGCGGCCAATGTCGCTGCTGAGAGCAGGTGCGTGCTCGCCTTGGCGAGGAGCGAGTCGGATGCCTCTTGGTTGGGGGGAACGCGCTCCAACTGTCCGGATGCCAGCATCTGGTCAACGGTGGCTCGGGCCTGACCCCAAGCACTCATGGCGTCAGCATTGCAGGACCGTCCGACATCTCAAGGCTCACAAGGGGGCGCGAGCGCACGGTCCCGATAAAGGGGTCATCGGTGTTTCGCCACCGCTCCTGGGTGACATACGTGACGTTGACCTCTCGGCCGAGTTCGGTCTCGACTCCGGCGAGCGCGGCGTCGACCGCACGGCGATCCGGCTGGCCCACCACGACGACGTCGACGTCCCCGGGCGGACCGCCGGGTTCGCCGTGAAAGCGTGCGGCCCACGAGCCGTGGATGTAAGCCTCGTCGATGCCCGCGAGCCCGATGAGCGCCCGTGTGATCAGGAGACCGGGCCCGTAGGTCACCACAAGTAACTGTCGCAGCGGCGCGGTGGCGGGATTGTCTTCGGCTGCACGTAGAACGAGGGTGCGCCCGACTCGCTCGCCCCGGAGGAGGCCAAACTGCAGTAGGCGGCGCGTTTCACGAAAGACCGTCGGTTCGGGCTCGCCGAGATTGCGGGCTAGCTCCGCGGCGCTGATCCCCTTGTCGCTGGTGAGCACCCGCAGGAGGAGACGCGCCTGAAGTTCCGACCGGAAGATCGGAAGAAGGGCTGGAGCCTGAGTTCTCATATAACGCATGATAACAGTCGCGAAATGATAGCGACAGGGAGCGGCGTGAGTGTCTCGGAGCGGGGGTGTGGGCCGGGCTGTGGCAACCGCGTCCGACCTCAAGCGGTCAACGTGGAGCGAGTGACGGGAATCGAACCCGCGCTATCAGCTTGGGAAGCTGAAGTTCTACCATTGAACTACACTCGCATGCGCCATCGGCGCACCACCATCTTAGGCCACGAGCGTCGGCCGACGCCTACGCGTTGGCCTGTGCCACGAGGGTGAAGCTGGTGGAACGGGTCTCGCCAGGCTGCACCAGGAACACGCCTGTGCCCTGCTTGCCGGCGGCCTCGAGGTTAAAGCCGTCGTTCGCGTTGGTGACGGGCTCGACCGCAAAGAACGGCACGTCGACGGGTAGGTAGACGACCGCGTGCTCAAGCAGCGCGCCTGCCTCGATGTCCACGGTCAACGCGCCGGGGTAGTCGATGGTCGCGAGGGTCGACGACGTGCGGCCCGTGAAGCAGCCGTCCATGAACTCGGCGCCTAGCGGCTTCATGTCCCTAAAGTCGCGGCGACCGGAGACCGGCTCGGGGGGTCCGGTGGGGAGGCATTCCTCGACGGGATAGACCTCGGTGCAGTTGAGCTGAAGCTGAGCGGTGCCGCCCACGGCCCCGCCGTCGGCGCTCGCGAGGTCCCTCATGAAGTACGGGTGGTGACCCAGGCCCGCGGGGAACGTCTCATGGGCGTCGTTGGTGATCTCCATGTGCCACTCGAAGCGTTCGCCGTCGAGCACGTAGCTGAAGCGGGCGGTGAACGCCCACGGGAAGTTCACCCCGTAGACCTGGTGAGAGGCAAATTCCAGGACGACCGACGTGGGCGTTGACTCGACTACCTTCCACGGGAACTCGTGACCGGTGCCATGGATCGCGGTGCCATCGGCGAAGTTAATGCGCAGTTGGTGGTCGCGGCCGGCCCACGAGAACTGGCCGCCCGCGATGCGGTTTGACCACGGAGCGAGGGGGAACGACGCCGTCTCGCCCCACGTGCCCAAGAGGTCCGTGGGGGTGGGGCGCAGCACGTCGACCCATTCGTCGCCGATGCGAACGCGCCCGAAGGCGACGCACCCTCCCGTCGAGGGGATGAGTCCTACGTTCCAGAAGTCATTTTTGAGCGTGACAATATCGGCCATGAGAACATTGTGACTGATGTGACTGGTAACTGGGCCAACCAAACGCCCACGGATATCGTGTCGCGAGGGCTATCGGTTCTGGAGAGCGTCCATCGCCACGGCAACCGCCTGCAGCACGCGAGTGTCGTACTCGGGCGCGTCGACGGTGCAGCGGTACACGTCGCGAAGCCCGAACTTGCGCGTGATGTCCAGCACCTGGCGACCATCGGGCGTCTTGTAGTCGAAGTTGTACGGAATGAACCCGAAGTCGGTGAAGCGGCGGATGATCGCGTAGAACATCGAGCGTTCTGTTCCCTTGAGCGTGGGCATGCCCGGCTGCTCGAGGTACCACGTCGAGGCGAGCAGCGACGCTGCCCAATCCTTGCGGAACGTGCCGATGACCTGACCTGGGCCGTCGAAGACATCCACGATCGACTTGATATCGAGAATGTTGCGGGCCTTGAAGCGGAACAGCACGTGCGTCTTCGAGTCGTCCGTGAAGAACACAATCTCTTCACGCAGCTTCATGCGCTTCTGCTCGGCGAAGCCCATCAGCGTGGTGGGGTTCCAATCCGCGTCCACCGACCAGATCTCATAGCGGTTGATCATCGCGGTGAAGCGTTGGCGTATCAGGAAGTTGTTTTCGCTCATGACCCCGACGTTAGCGGACCGGGGCCCGTTGCGTGGGCAGGCGCCCCGATGCGCGGTCGGGTCTGCGACTTCCCTGGTAAACCCAACGTCTGAGCCGCCAAGGAACGATGCGTGGGTGCCGGTGCGTTCTATAGGGCGCTGCACTTTCAAACCCAGGGCCTTGGGTGAGATCCGCCAAGGGCCCTTCGCATGACCCAGACATTGGAGAACAACATGGCAATCGGAACGGGAATCTTCCTGATGGTGGTGGGCGCTGTTCTCACCTTCGCGCTCAACACGACATTTGAAGCTGTGAATGTGGACGCGGTCGGCTGGATCTGCATGATCGCCGGTGCCGCGGCCATCGTCATCTCGCTCGTCGTGAGCTCTCAGAGCACTCGCACCACGCACCGCGAGATTCGTGAAACACAGCCCGAGGCGCGCGACGGCCGGTAGCAGCGGCGTCGCCTGTTCCACCCGCCGCGCTAGGCCTCGGGGATCTGCACCTCGGGGTAGGTGATCTTGAGGAACGGGCGGTGGGGAGACAGGGCCAGGTCGAGGCGGCCGCGCGCCATGGCCCACGCCACCACCCCGGCCGCGACCAGGATTGCCGACACGGAGCCGATCCCTACTGACAGTCGGGGGCCGATGTGCTCGCCCACCCAGCCAACGATCGGGGACCCCACGGGCGTGGTGCCCATGAGCACCATCATGTAGAGCGACATCACGCGGCCCCGCATCGCGGTGGGCGTGGTGGTCTGGACCGTCGCGTTGGCTGCAGTGAGCATCGTCAACGCGGCGAAGCCCACAAGGACGCCCGACGCGGCATACGACCAATACGTGGGCATGAGCGACATGATCCCCGAGGCCACGCCGAATCCGGCCGCGGCCATCACGACGAGCCGAGCGGAGGGTTCGCGCCTGCGCGCCGCCATCACGGAACCGGCGAGTGCGCCGATCGCGAGGATTGACCCAAGGATTCCGTACTCCTGCGGCCCCTTGTCGAACTCGACGCGCGCCATGATCGCGCTCGTGAGCTGGAAGTTCATTCCGAACATCGACACCACGCTCACGACGATGAAGATGATCTGGAGGTCCCTGCGGGTGCGGAGGTAGCGCAGGGCGTCGAAGATCTGGCCGGGAGACCGGGGCGCCCTCTCTTGCGGATGGAACTGGGAGGGCTTCATCAGCAAGAGCGCCACGAGAGTTCCGGCGAACGTCGCGCCGTTGATCACGAAGACCCAGCCGGACCCGACCGCGGCGATCAGCAGCCCTGCCACACCGGGGCCGATGAGCCTGGCGGCGTTGAATGACGAGGAGTTGAGCCCCACCGCGTTCGACAACAGGGCCTTGGGGACGAGGTCTCCCACAAAGATCTGCCTCGCGGGGGCGTCGAACGCGCTCACGACGCCGAGCGCGAGAGCGAATCCGTAGACATGGAACAGCTGGGCGTGGCCGGACAAGACCAGCGCGCCGAGCCCCAGGCCAAGCGCGCCGGCCGCAACCTGCGTGACGAGCAGCAACTTGCGGTGGTCGACACGGTCCGCAACCACACCCGTGAAGGGGCCAAGCACGAGGATCGGCAGGAACTGCAGCCCCGTGGTGATTCCGACGGCCACACCTGACTCGTGCGTGAGGACCGTGAGGACCAGCCAGTCCTGGGCAACCCGCTGCATCCAGGTGCCCACATTGGACACAAAAGCACCCAAGAACCACAGCCGGTAATTGGGTATAGCGAGGGAGCTAAAGGTGCGTGACATTCGTACTCATAACGCTACGCCCGCCGCGGGACATTCCGTGCCTGCTCTGTCCCGGGCGGGCGGCGCTCCATTACACGAGGACGGGCTCCTCGGCCGGCTCGAGCGCTGCGGCCGGGCGTGCCGACCGGCCGGTCGCCGCTCCGTGGCCGATGCGCGGAAGCCACTCGAGCCACGATGGCAGGTACCAATTCGCCTTGTCGAGCCACGTCATCGCGGCGGGCACCAACAGGATGCGAATGATGGTCGCGTCCAACAGGACGCCGACGGCCAGCCCGAACCCCCACTGCGACAACTCGGGAATCGAGGCCGAGGCGAACCCTCCGAACACGCCGATCATGATGAGCGCGGCGCCCGTGATGAGCGGCCCGGTCTTGGCCACGCCCTCAATCACTGACGCTTTGGTGTCGCCGGTCGCCTCGTAGCGTTCGCGAATGCGGCTCAGCAGGAACACGTGGTAGTCCATTGAAAGCCCAAATACCAGGGCGAAAACCATCACGGGCATGTACGGAGAGACGCCGTCGACGGACGGCAGTCCGAGAGCGCCGCCCCAGCCCCATTGGTAGGCCGCGACCAGCAAGCCGAACGTCGCTGCGGTTCCGATGATGTTCATGATGATCGCCTTGATGGGCACCACGATGGACCGGAACATCACCAGCAGCAGCACGAACGTGACGCCAAGGATGAACGCGACGGTCCAGGGAGCGGCGCCCGAGATGATGGCAAAATTGTCGTACTCGGCCGCCCTCGCTCCACCCACGAACGCCTCGGCGCCCGAGCCGGTGATAGAGGCAGGAATGATTTCCGTGCGCAGTCGCTCGATGGCGTCGCCCGAGGCGGGGTCCCCGATGTCGAAGGCGTCGTGGGTGTCGATGAATGTCGCGCCGCCCCGAGCATCGACCGTGGTTCCCGCGAAGCCCCGGTCCGCCTCAATAGCATCGGCGAGTGCCGAGATCTCGCCGGCGGTTGCTCCCGTGACGGCCACGGTGGTGGCCGAGTCCGTGAAGCCGAAGTCCTGCGTGTAGACAACGTTGGCCTTGTTGAGCACGAAGTCCTCGGGCCACGAGTCGGGGCTCGGCATGGCGAACTTCAGCGACAACAGCGGCAGCATCAGCACGCCAAGCACGGCCAATCCTGCGAAGCCGGCGCGACCCGGACGGTGCGCGACCCAGTGAGCCAAGCGATTCCAGCTGCGGGACGTCTCGCCGGGGTGCCGCAGGGGAAGGCGCCACGAGTTGACCTTGTGACCCAGCAGGCGCAACACGGCGGGCAGCAGGAACAGCGCGATGGAGACGGCGGACACGGCTACCGCGATGATGGCGATGCCAATTCCCAGGAACGTGTTCTGCGGAAGGAGCATCAGGCCGCCGATCGCGGCGACAACGGTGAGGCCGGACGTGAACACGGCGCGGTTGGCTGTGGCGCCCGTGATGGTGACAGCGTCGAGCACGGTATGGCCCTTGGCGAGCTCCTCGCGGAAGCGCTGGACGGTCAGCAGCGAGTAGTCGATGCCGAGCGCAAGGCCCATCATCCCCACAAAGATCGGGAGGCTGTCGCCCACCGGGGTGCCCGACGACGCGAGCGCGCGGGCGACGATGGCGCCGATGCCGGTGGCCACCACGATCGACCCGAGCGCCACCAGAATGGGAATGCCTGCCGCCACGACGGCGCCGAACACGAACACGAGCACGACGAGCGCCACTGCGACGCCGATGCCCTCGCCGCGAGCAAGGTCGCTGGCGGCCAACTCGTTGAGCGACAGCATCATCGACTGAGGCCCGGACACGAAGGCGTCGACGTCGGAGCTGGCCGTCGCGTCGACGGCCTCCATGGCGTCCCACAGGACCGCGTCGTCCGCCACCACGGTGAAGTCGAGGATGGCCGAGCGTCCGCTGGGAGCGACCACGGCGTCGGACGCCGAGACGTCACCTACGCCATCGATCGCGTTGAGGGAGGACACTGCTCGAGCGAGTACGGCCTCGAACGCCACGGACCCGGAGCGCTCGGTTTCCGACGTGACGATCACCTGTTCGGCGAAGCGGTCACCGTCGGCGGCGCCCAGGCGGTACTGCTGCTCGAGGTCGTCCTGGCGGTCGGCCTCGGTGGTGATCAGGTTGACCTGAACGGGGGACACATACTGGTCGATCGATCCTGCCGCGACGCCCGCAGCGACGAGAGCGAGGACCCATGCGATCACGGTGAGCCACGGCCGTGTCGCGGCCGAGCGGGCAAGGCGCCCTGTCATTCCGACATTCATGGTGTTGCCTTTCGGGAGGTGTGCGGCGCGAGGCGCCAGCGTTTTTGGGTGAGCGAAGTACAAGTGGGGTGTCGACGTGCGTAAGAGGGAGGGGCGCCGCGACGTCGGGAGGCAATCCTGACCACCCGCAAGCCTCGCAGCGCTGTCGGCCTGCGGCGCTGTCGGCCTGCGGCGCTGTCGACTTACGGCGCCATGGAGACCACGAGCTTTCCGGCGGCGTGCTGGTTTTCGAGCTTGGTCAACGCCTCGGCGTAACGCTCAAGCGGGTACACGGTGTCAATGGTTGGCGTGAGCAGCCCCTGGTCCACCCAGCGAGCCGCCTCCTCGAGGTCAGCCACGTTGATCGACGCAGTGAACTGCACTACCTTGCGGCGCAATAGCCGCCCGGAGGCGACCGCTCCGAATATGGCCAGAGCGGGGCCGAGCGGTCCGCCGCGCTGCACGCCGCCCACGGGCACGTACACCCCGCCGGGCGCCATCACCGCGCGAAGGCGCTTGAGTGATGTGGTGGCGACCGTGTCGAAGATGACGTCGAACCGCTCGTCCGCGTCGAGCACGCTCTGCGCGGTGTAGTCGATGACGCGATCTGCGCCCAGCGCGGCTACCCAGTCCGCATTGCGACCGGAGCACACGGCCACCACACGCTCGGCACCGAGGATGCGCGCAATCTGGACGGCCAGGTGGCCCACCCCTCCCGACGCGCCGATCACGAGAACGCGCGATCCCGGTCCAACGCGCGCGGCCCGTAGCCCCTGCAATGCGGTGCTCGTCGCCATGGGTAGGGCGGCTGCGTGCTCGAAGGTGGCCTTGAGCGGTTTGAGTGCGAGTGCGGAGACCGGGGCGACGGCGTACTCGCCGCATGCGCCCCTGCCGATGCTTCCGTAGACCGCATCCCCAGGGGCGAGGTCGGTGACTTCCTCGCCAATGGCGTCTACGTGGCCGGCGACATCGGCGCCAACGACGCGATGCCCGGGCCGGAGCAGGCCGAACATGAGGCGGGCAAGGTACGGGTCGCCCCGATAGATGTGCCAGTCGTACGGATTGAGGGAGGCCGCGCGCACCCGGATCCGCACCTCGCCCGCCCGGGGCTCAGGGATGGGTAACGGCCCAAGCGTCATGCCTTCGGGCCCTCCGTATCGCGAATAGTGCACGGCGCGCATGGTGGAGGCCTCCATCACGACTCGCCCCCTTCAGCGCGCGCCGCGCCACGGAGGCCCTTGATGAGCAGGTAGCCGATCATCCAGAACTCGCCGATGGTGGCGGGGAATGCGAGGCCCTCGGTCAGCCATGAGGGGGCGTCGGTCAGCCCGTACGCGAGCAAGCCACTCACCAGGTAGCCGACGCCGCCGACCACGAGGGTCCAGCCAAGAACGCGCGGGAAGCGCGCCGAGGTGACGGCCACCCAGCCCATCGGGATGAGCCACAGGCCAAAGAACAGGTTGCCCATGCCCCACGAGCTCGCGCTCAGCTCGTAGAGGAGGCCCACGGTGCCCGCCGCGTCCCCGCCGGGTGCGAGGCTCGAATCGGACGCCACCGCGTTGGCCGCCGCCATGAATGCGCCCGAGGCCATGATCGCGACGGAGTTGACGAGGCCGAAGGTCGCGGTAGCGTACGCGGCCGTCGGGTTGAGCGGTCTGAAGAGCTTGTAGAAGTACACAGCCGCGAGCGCCTGGGTGAGCACGATGGCCATCTCGAGCATCACGAGCAGGTGTGCTTGGGTGGCGTGTTCGGTGAGGTTCGCGAGCGTGGCCGCCGGATCGGCGGCGTCGATCAATTGGGGTCGCAAGACGAGGAATCCGAGCATGCCGGTGATGGCGAGCCCTAGATACCAAGCGCCCGTGGCGCGGGCGGTGCGAAGTGTGTCTGCCATGAGTGTTCTCCTTGAAAGTGTGGGGACTGTCACGGTGTCGCTTTGTTACTGCGTCACTGTGACGGGGTGGAAAGGGTGTGCGCATCGGGGATTTCCCCGATGTCTACCCTGGTATTCAGTGATGATGAGGTGTTTTTGGGTGAGCGAAGAGGGGGTCATGTGCCTCGCGGCTCGGTAGTGGGGGCGGGGGTTGAGGCCCGCGGCGTGGGGGTGAGGCCCTGCGCGCCTAAGGCCTACGAGAAGGGCTGATTGTTGGCGCCTCCCTCCGCGTAGTGGAAGACGTCGTCGAGCGGGCGCTTGAACAGCAGCGCGATCTCGAACGCCATCTCGAGCGAGGGCGAGTATTTGCCCTGCTCGATCGCGATGACCGTTTGGCGGGTCACGCCGAGGCGCTCCGCCATATCGGCCTGAGTCATCTCGCCGGATTCGAAGCGCAGGGCGCGAATGCGGTTGGTGACCTTGGTGGGCTTGGGGGGCATCTCACAGGCCCCCGCGGTAGGCACGGATCTTGGTGGTGGTCTCGACCACTCCGCCAATGGCTCCGGCGAGGTACACAAGGTTGCCGATCCAGAACAGGTCGGCGCCGATCATCGCGAGCACCAGCACTCCGAACATCGCGCTGCTTGCCGTCACGGCGGCACGGCGGTCCCCGAGGTGCTTGATCTCTTTATCGCGCAGGTCACCTTCGAGCTGACCCTTGGGTTCGATGCCGCGGATCGCAAGCCCGATCGCGCCACCGATGGACCCGACGATCGAGCCGATGATGGTGCCGACGATCGAGAAGCCGATAGCCCACAGCATCGGCACGATCCACGAGACATCCTCGACAGGCTGGCTGAGAACTCGGGGGATGATCACGGCGTAGTAGGCGATGGAGGTGACGATCACGACGGCGAGGTAGACCCACACGGAGCGCTCGTCGGCGGTCATGACGACCGGGTCGTCGTCCTCGGGCTGGCGCAGCTCGTGGTTCATTGGTCGAGTCCGTCCTTGTAGGCCGCCACGGTTTGGGCGGTAGAAGCGAGGGTGCCGAGGAAGCTCGCGAGGAAGATGGTGTGGGCGACCCAGAATGTGCCGAGGCCGAATGCCAGCATGGCCAGCGCGACGACGGCGCCCATTGCGGTGAATCCGGCTCCCACGGCATCGGCCCTGCGACGGATCTCGACATCGCGTACGTCGGTACGGATCCCGCCTCGAGTGCTCCACCACGAGGCTGCATAGATCGCGGCGTAGACGATTACGCCGGCAAGGAGGAACCACAGCATGGGGTGTTGCCAGGCCACCTTGGTGAAGGAAGCGTCGTCCGTCACTGCCCTGACGATGATGAGGGTCCAGTACGTGACGAACCAGACGAGGGCGGCCGCGAGGCCCCAGCCCTGGTGACGGAGCTCGAAGTCCATGGCCCCTCCTTCGTGTTAAGAAACTTTGACACACCTAAGGTAAGGCAAGCTTGACACAATGTCAACAATTATTTACATAGACTGTTTGTGGCGGCTTGCTGCATCCGAGCTCCGCGTGGCGAGACAGCGCGCCGCTACACGACCAGGCCTGGCCCCTTGCGAAGCCGCACCACGCGGGCGCCGAGGAATTCGACCTCGGAAGGGTCGTGCGTGATGAGCACCGCGGTGCGTCCCTCGAGGCGCTCGCGGACGTACTCCATGACCAGGGGCTTTGCCTCGGCGTCGAGGCCTGTGAACGGCTCGTCGAGAATCACGAGGTCCGCGCGCACCACGAGGGCTCGCGCGATTGCCACGCGTCGTCGCTGACCGCCGGAAAGTTCGCTCACCGGCTTGATGAGGTCACCCCCCGCAAGGCCGACGCGTGCCAGTTCGGCGGTCGCCTCATCCCTGCGTTCGCGATCGAGCACGAGCCTCACATTCGCGACGGCGTCGAGGTGCGAACAGAGCCTGTCCTCTTGAAACACGGCGGCCTTGGTGAGCCCGACGAGACCCTCGAGCCTTCCTGCGTCCGGCCTTTCGAGGCCCAAGAGAACTCGCGCGACCGTCGTCTTGCCCACACCGTTGGGGCCGACGAGGGCCGTGACCGTCGCCGGCGCGAACACCAGACCGAGGCCGTCGAGCACGACCTGGGAACCGAAGCGCTTTGAGACGGCGTGCAGCGTGATGGGACGCGTGGTCATGACGCCACCCCCACGCGAGGCCCAGGCACCGCGCGGAGCGCCCTCAACACGAGCCGCTCGCACGCGACGCTGAGCACCACGATCACGATGGTCCATGCAAAGAGGTCGGTCGAGCTGAGGAAGACCTTCGCTTCGTAGAGCCGCTCACCGATGGATCCGTCGGCCACGCCGATCACCTCGGCCGCGACTCCTGACTTCCACGCGAGGCCCACTCCCACGCGGCAACCGGCCGCGAGGAACGGCACGATCGCGGGAATGTCGATCGCGACGATGCGGCGTCGGAACGGCACGCGGAACACGGACGCGGCCTCGAGCAGGGCCCGGTCACGGTGCTGAATGCCCTGGAAAACGTTGGCGTACATCACGGGCAACACCATGAGAAGGCTCGTGAAGATCGACAGCCGGGAACTGTCGGTCCACAGCAGCAGCAAAATGATGAAGCTCACGACGGGCGCTGATCTGATGGCCGCGATCGCGGGCTCCCACAGCGCCTTGGCCACGGGCCACGCCGCCGAGGTGACGGCAAGCACCGAGCCGATCACCGCGGCGCCGGTGAAACCCAACGCGATGCGCCCGAGCGACCAGCCGACGGTCACCCAGAAGTCGCCAGTTGGCAACAGGGTGCCGAGGGTGTGCGCGACCTGGAAGGGCGAGGCCAACAAGAAGTCACGGTGAACGACGAAGGCGGCGACCTGCCACACCGCGAGCCAGAAAACGGCCGCGCCGATGCGACGGGTCACCGCCCGCGTCATGGTGCCGGTGCTATCCGGCGAAGTAGAAGTCATCTCCAGGCATTGTTCCACCCACCGACTTGGGGTCCGCGTTGAACAGCACCGTGAGGTAGCCGCTCAGGGAGGACTTCATGTCCGCACCGTCGACGAAGGTGATGTAGCAGAGCGGAATCGCCTTCTCGGCGAGCGCGGGGTCGGGCACGATGCCCGCGGCGACAATGAGCGGTGCGGCATCGGCAGGCTTGGCGTTGACCCATGCGGTCGAGGCCGCGTAGTCCGTCATGAACTGTGCGACGGCGTCGGGGTGCTCGGTGGCGAAGGCGTTGCGGACAACGACGACGCCGGTGATGAGCTGTGAGTCGGGTGAGACCTTGGCCCACTCGGCCGTCAGGTCCAGAGCCGTGCGCAGGTCTGCGCTCTTGGCTTCCGCGATCGTCACGAACGGCTGCGGGAGGACGCCGATCGCGCCTGGCGTTGCGGTGAGCTTGGCGACAACCTCGGTGTGCTCCGAGAGGAACTGGAGGTCAACGTCGACGCCGGGCGTGAGGCCCGCCTGCGTGAGCAGGTAGTTCATGACGTACTCGGGCGAGGCGCCCTTGCCCGTGAGGTAGACGGTCTTGCCCTTGAGGTCGGCGATCGACTGAACTGCATCGCCAGATTCGACGATGTTGAGCACGCCGAGCGTGTTGATTGCAAGGACCGAGATCTGCGCGTCGGTGTCCTTGGTCTTGGCGTACAGCACTGCGGCGAGGTTCGAGGGGATGAGCGCCATGTCGACGCTGCCCTGAGCGACGAGCGGGACCACCTCATCGGGCGAGGCGTACATCGAGACCTGGTAGTCCTCGGCTGCCGTGCCGTTGGCGGCATCGTCCATGAGGCCGACGAGGCCCATCGTGGTCGGTCCCTTGAGCGACGCGATCGAGATGGTGACCGGGTCCGGTGCCGGCGCCGACGTGACCACGGCGGGTGTGGTCGAGGGCGAGGGCGTGGAAACCGTGGCGGCCGTGCCCGCGGAGCAGGCCGTCAAGATGAGCGCAGCGAGCAGGGCGCCCGACGCGGTGAGTGTCTTCTTCATGGAGTTTTCCTTGGGGGTGTGATCGTGGGGATCGTAGGTGGACGGGCCTTAAGGGTTGGGCACCACATCGCCGCGGAAGGGCGCGTAGGTGGTGTGGAGCAGGTCGTGGGCAATGTGCGAGTTGGGCGTGCCGTAGAAGTCCTCGTACAAGCGGAGGATGTCGGGGTTCTTCTGGGAGTCCTTGAGGGCCATGTCGTCGTCGATATTCGACAGGA
>Ga0209100_1001582_pt1 | contig 15255 bp, 12 predicted proteins | sample lystaG_FD_185480 | JGI IMG/M metagenome (GOLD analysis project Ga0209100, IMG submission 185480) | Glacier valley bacterial and archeal communities from Borup Fiord, Nunavut, Canada, to study Microbial Dark Matter (Phase II) -... | ecosystem: Environmental > Aquatic > Freshwater > Ice > Glacier ...
AGTTTTTCGAGGGTGCCGGATCGACGCTCGCGCAGGGTGGAGATGCTCGTGATCGGGAACATGATGATGAACGGGAAGAGGGCGAGCGTTGCGGGCCCGACCCTGTTGAAGACCGGGGTGTTCGAAAGCAACCAGGCCATCATGCCGATGAGAAGGCTGGGAACGACGAGTAGGAGCACCGCCGTTCGGTGTTTCGTCGGCGAGGATTACCCCGGCCCGCATGAGCAAGAGCCGGTCACAGCGGGTCGCCTCGTCCATCACGTGGCTGGAGACCGGAAGGGTAGTTCCTCTCTCACGCAGGCGCCGGAACGGGCCCCAGAATTTCACCCTCAGCACCGGATCCAGATCAACGGTGTGGTCGGTGAGGTCGGTTTCTTCGATCACTCGATCGATGTCGCTGCGTGGGGCGCCGAGAATGGGACGGAAGTAGCCCAGGTTCTGCCGCACTGTCAGATCGTCATAGATGGTCGCGGCCTGGGTCGTGCAACCGACCCGACGACGGAGACCTGGGTCCCCGGCGGGGGAGCCCAGCACGGTGATCGTGCCAGAAACAACCTTCTGCACACCGACTATCGCCCGCATGAGCGTGCTCTTGCCGCGAAAACCACCATAGGAGTGAGCAATCCGTCATGCGATGTTTATCGACCGGCGATTACCCCCCTGTCAAGAGGTCCCGAACTGGTGAGATGCCATGGGACGGTCGGTCCGATGCGTTCGACGATCCCCTCGACAGGTGCGGGAGATCTTTGCCCGACTCCACCATTGGCTGCCCGGCTGGCGCTGATGCCGAACGCGCCAAGTCCAGTAGCGTAGGTCCATGGTCGGCATCGATGACGTCGCGCGCCGAGCCGGAGTTTCTGCCGCAACAGTCTCCCGCGCGCTGAGCGGCAACGGGGCGGTTTCGGCTGGCGCGCGCGCTCGGGTCGAGTCCGCGGCCCACGACCTCCGCTATGTTGCGTCGTCCAACGCCTCGAGCCTCGCCTCCGGTCGAACGCGCAATGTGGGCGTGGTGGTGCCTCACCTCAGCCGCTGGTTCTTCTCCTCTGTCGTCGAGGGGGCCGAGCGGGCACTGCTGCGCCACGGCTACGACCTCACCCTGTACAACCTCAGCGGAGGGGGTGATGAGCGCCGCAGTGTGTTCGAACACTTCCTGCGCCGTCGTCGAGTGGATGCCGTGATCGCCGTCGCACTAGCGCTGACCGACGCAGAGATTTCCGGCCTTCTCGCCCTCGACAAGCCGCTGGTGGGCGTTGGAGGACCGCTGGCCGGCGTGCCGTCACTCGAAATCGACGAGGTGGCGATCGCTCGACTCGCGACTGAACACCTGATCATGCTCGGTCACAGCACAATCCTGCACATCGGTGGCTCATCGGAGGAAGACACCGACTTCCATATCGGAAGTCAGCGCCGTGCCGGTTTCGAGCAGGCGATGACCACCGCGGGACTCCCCGTGCCCGCAGAATCGATGATCGCCTCCGACTTCACCGTCGCCGGCGGCTACGCTCATGCGAAACAGTCGCTCGGGCATCCCCACCACCGTCCGACCGCGATCTTCGCCGCATCCGACGAGATGGCGATCGGAGCGCACCTCGCCGCGCGCGACCTTGGGCTCAGCGTGCCGCGGGACATCTCGATCGTGGGGATCGACGATCACGAACTCGCGGAGTTCTTCCAGCTCACCACGGTCGCTCAGTTCCCGAAGGGCCAGGGCGAGCTGGCTGCCGAGATCCTTATCGCCCAGCTCGAGCCATCTCGTCGCCAGGAACCGGCCTTGCGCGTCCCGCTGCCGTTCGAGCTCATCGTGCGGTCGAGTACCGCCCGACCGCACGAGTGATGCGCCGCTTCGGCAGTCCCTACTTCACCGAGCCGGAAATCAGCCCGCCGACGATGTATTTCTGCAGCAGGAGGAACACGATCATCACGGGCACGGCGGCGAGAACAGCACCGGCAGCGAAGATACTCCAGTTGTTGGAGAACGCCTGCGAGACGAAGCTGTAGAGGCCGACCGCGAGCGTCTGCGTGGTCGGGTCGGTGAGCATGATGCTGGCGAGCACGTACTCCCCCGTCGTGCCGATGAACGACAGAAGTCCGACGACGGCGAGGATCGGCGCGACGAGACGGAGGATGATCGTGAAGAAGATCTGTGCGTGACTTGCGCCGTCGATCTTCGCTGCCTCGTCGATTGAGATCGGCACCGTACTGAAGAACCCGTACATCAGGTAGGTGTTCACCCCCAGGGCTCCGCCGAGATAGACGAAGATCAGCCCGAGCTGAGTTCCGAGGCCGAGCGCCGGTATCACCGTGCCGATCGTGGACAGGAGCAGGAACAGGGCGACCACCGCGAGGAACTGCGGGAACATCTGGATGAGAATGAGCGAGAGCAGCCCGACTCGACGCCCGCGGAAACGCATCCGCGAGAACGCGTAGGCGGCCATCGCACCGAGGAACACCGTCATGCCCGACGTGATGAGGGAGATCACCAGGCTGTTGAGGAACCAGTGTCCATAGGGCTGGTCGGGGTTCGTGAACAACCCGATGTAGTTGGAGAAATCGATCGTGCGGAACAGCTGGTTCGAGCCGACGAGAGTACCGGCCGGGTTGAGGGATGCCGAGAGTACGTAGAGCAGCGGGAACACCGCGAACACGACGGCGGAGAGGGCGACGAGATGCCGCCAACCGGTGTCACGGACCCAGCGCGAGAAGGTGAACGGCCGCTTCGTGTGCACATACACGCGCCCGGGCGCGGCGGCGATGGGGTGCTCTGCTTCGATCGTCATGTCAGTTGATGTCCTCCAGGGCCTTGGTGCGGCGGAACGCGATGACGGAGATGGTCCCGACGAGCAGGAAGATCAGGATGGACAGCGCGCTCGCGAGGCCGTAGTCCCGCGCACCACCCTGACCGAATGCGACCTTGTAGACCATCGTGATGAGCAGGTCCGTTGAACCGATGTCGAACGTGGTGTCGGAAAATCGCGGCCACCCTCGGGTGAGCATGTAGATCACGTTGAAGTTGTTGAAGTTGAACGCGAACGATGCGATGAGCAACGGCGCGATCGAGACCAGAAGCAGCGGAAGCTTGATCGAACGGAACGCTCGCCACGGTCCGGCGCCGTCGACGCGCGCGGCCTCGTTCAACTCCTCGGGAAGGGACTGCAGCGCACCGGTGCAGACGAGGAACATGTACGGGTAGCCGAGCCAGACGTTCACGAGGATCACGCTGAACTGGGCGAGCAGTGGCGACGTGAGCCACGGGATATTGGCACCGCCGAACAGCACCTGGTTCACGAAGCCGAACTCGGGGTTCAGCAGGCCCGCCCAGACCAGCCCGGAGAGGTAGACCGGGAAGGCATAGGGAAGAATCACCAGGACGCGGTACAGCTTCTTGCCGCGCAGCGTGGGATGGTTCAACACCATGGCGAGGAATAGTCCGAGCGCGAATGTGAGCAGCACCGACATGATGGCGAACACGAAGGTCCAGATGGTCACCCGCAGCAGCGGGCCGCTCAGCTGCGTGTTGGTGAAAGCCTCGGTGAAGTTCTTGAACCCGACCTCGATCTTCCACCCGGGGGAGAGCTTCTGCCCGCCGGATGTCGCGAACTCGCCCTTCCCATCATCGACGTAGACTGCGCCCGAGCCGTCCGTGAAGGTGTCTGCCTTCTGGTCGTAGGCGAGGTCCGACTTGTACAGGTAGGCGCTGCTCGCGTCATCCGTGCGCAAGGTGCCGTCGGCGGGGTCGGAAGTCAGCGGCACGGCGATCGCGGTGATCGCTTCCTGGTTGGCAAGCACCTGATCGAGGGTGAGTGTTTCGTAGCCGGGAAGTCCGTTGGCAGTGCCGGTCCCGTCGAGCTTCGGGTTCTTCACCTCGCTGAGCGGGGCCGTGCTTGACCCCACCTTCACGGTGCCGTCGGGGTCAGTGACAAGGAAGTAGAATTCGCCGCCTTTTCGCAGGATGTTGACCGCATAGGTCGGGGAGTCGGGAACGCGCTTCTCTGCCGCAACCGTGATCACGGCGATTGCGTCCGCCTTGGTGCTGTTGTGGCCGTCGCTGTAGTTGGTGAAGGCGATGTAGCCGCTGAAGAAGACCACGAAGATCTGGAAGATCAGCAGGAAGACCACGCCGGGGGTGAGGTACTTGCCCGGCAGCCGCTTGCCCCTGCCCAGATAGATCCAGTTGATCAGCCCGGCGATGACCACCGTGACGGCGAGCGGCATCCACATCTGCAGCGCGGACAACGCGAAGACGAGCCAGACCGCGAAGGCATCGAACAGCCCGAGAAGAATGATCTTGATCACGAGGCCGAGGATCCCCCGGTTACCGCCGCCGAATCCGGCGGCGGTGCGGCGGGATTCGACGGTGGATGCCCGACCGCTCCGCCCTGGTTTGTCGGGGGTGGGAGGCTTCGGCACTGAAGCGGTTTTCGCCATGGGTTTCGCATACCTCGGTAGTGGGGACGGTGCAGTTCAGACGGGGATGAGAAAGGGGTGCCGGGGGCCGGGACACTCGCGGGAGTATCCCGACCCGCCGGCGGGGTGGGACTAGCCGGCGATCTTCGCCTTCACGTTGGCCACTGCGGCGTTCCACACGGTGGCGGGGTCGCCCTGACCCTTGATCAGCGCGAGTTCGGCCGATCCCCAGTCCGCCCAGACGGACCCCATTTGCGGGATCGACGGCATGGGAACGCCGTTGAGGCCGACCTTGCCGAAGGCCTGAACGTCCGGGTTGGACGCCGAGATCTTCTTGAACGCGCTGGCCAGCGCCGGAGCGCGGTCGCCGACCTCGTAGAGCTTCTCTTGCACCGCGTCAGTGCCGAGGTAGTTCACCAGGAACTTCGTGGCCGCGACCTTGTTCTTGCTCTTGGCACTGATGAAGAAGGCGTTTACTCCGAGGAACGGCTGTGCCGGATCTCCACTGGCCGTCGGCAGGGGGTCGATCGAGTACTTGATGCCGGCCTTCTTGATGGCGCCGATGTTCCACGGACCCGTGAGGTAGTACGGCGACTCCCCCTTCTCGAATGCGGTGAGCGCGATGTCACCCGTGATGTTGGGATTGAGAACGCCTTCGGCGCCCCAGGTCTTCAGGGCGGTGGCGAATTTAACGCCGGCGGGGTCGCCGAGGGTGAGCTTCGACGCGTCATAGGACCCGTCGGACTTCTGGGCGAACACTGACGAGCCGAAGGAAGTCTGCAGCGGGTAGAGGTGGTACGGGTCGCCCTGCTTCGGGTCGAGTCCGAGCAGGAACGGATACTTCCCCTTTCCGGACGCGACGGCGGCCTTGCCCGTTGCGATGAGGTCGTCGAAGGTCGTCGCCGCGGTCGGGGCGAGGGCGGTGTTGCGCACCATCGCGACGTTCTCGATCGAATACGGAAGGCCGTAGATGCTGCCGTTATAGGTGACGGCCTGGATGGCGACCTTCGCGTATTTGCTCGCGGAGTCTCCGAGCTGGATTGGCGCGACAACGCCGTTCTGCACGTATGCGCCGAGCTTGTCATGCGGGCTCACAATGATGTCAGGGCCTTTGCCGGTGGGAACCTGGCTGATGAAGTCCTTGTCGACGGTCGCAAAATCCTTGATGACAAGCTTCATTGTCACGCCGGTGTCTTTTTTGAACTGCGAGGCAACCGCTTTGAGGGCCGGTGCACGAAGGGCATCCGTCCACAGGGTGAGCGTCGACGATCCCGTCGATGTGCCGCTCGATGTGCTCGACGAGGCCGAGCATCCGGTAAGGGCGGCAGAGGTGAGCGCGGTGATAAGGAGTGCTGCTGCGGCTATTCGGGCCTTAGGGGTCACCTTCATTGGTGGGCCTTCCTGTTCAATGTGATGGGAGATTACGCCCACCCTGAGACAGGGGGTGAGAGCACGATCTCCCGGAATGTTGCAAGCGCTTCCAGTTATAGCAAGGCACTGAGGGAAAGGCAAGGAGTCGAACTGAGTTGGTGCTCGCGAGAATCTCGGCCCGGGAATTGAGATTTGGCCACCCCCATAAGCCGCGTTCGGTCTACCCCCGCTTGGAAGCGCTTGCACGGCTCACTGCTATCCTCCGACGCGCCGGCCGCCCCGGCCGATAGGCACCGCTGTCTCGCACAGCCCGACCCCCAGCTCCGCCGCGTAACATGACTTCATGCCCGCGCGCTCCGCTCTCATCTATGTGACCGTCGCCCTCCCGCCCCTGGTGCTTGCCGCTGTCGGCGTCACGCATCCGACGCATCTCACCGCTTCATCCGCCGAATACTGGCGTGACCTGCACATAGCGATCCTGCCAGTCTTTCCCCTCCTGGCCTTCGCGCCGTGGCTGGTGGCGCGGGGTGCGGGAGCGGTGTTCGCCTGGGTCGTCGGCGTTCTCGGCTTCCTTTACGCCGCGTTTTACACCGCGCTCGATGTGTTGGCGGGTATCGGGGCTGGCGGGCTCAGGCTCGATGGCATGGGCATGGCCACCGGTACGGTATTCGGACTCGGCGGCCGACTCGGTGAGGTGGGGAGTTTCGCCTTCATCGCGGCGACCGCGATCGCGTCTGCCACGGCGATCGTGCGATTCCGCGCTGCAGCGGTTCCGGCGTCGGTGGTCGTACTTGTGGGCGCGGTGCTTTTTCTCCAGGCCCACATCTACTTTCCGGTCGGCGTGATCGCCCAGCTCTGTCTGTCGCTCGGTTGGGCATGGCTGTACTTCGTCGTCGAACGATCGGCACGGGCCAGTGCCGCTCCCGTCGCGCCGCTGATCGACGCCGCAGTTCAGACTGGCTGATCGAGAGCGTCCGCCAGGTCCCGGGGCTCGACGACGGGCAGCCGGCAGACGAAATCCCGACAGAAGTAGGCAGCTTCGCGATCTCGCCCCCTGAACAGCTCGAATCCGGCCTCGGCGAAGGTCGCCGCCTGGGCGCGGGTCACCAGGGCAATGACCAGTCCGCTGCGGTACCGGGTTCTGGCCACCGCGGCCAGCTCCGAGCGAGGGTCGTCGCTCACCACGACCAGCTGCTCAATCGGTTGCGAGAGTGCGGAGGCTACCGCGAGCGTCGCCCCGAACGACACCGGTCGTGGCGCAGCGTGGGGTAGGAGTTGAAGGATCATCCGGTCTGCGGCCTGCCGGTACTGAAGGCGCCCCGTGAGCAGGTGCAGCGAGACGCAGGCCCGCGCCATGGTACTCAGCCCGGAGGGGTAGGCACCCTCCGAAGGATCGTTCTCGATGGCCGTGCCCTGCGTCGCGAGCACGGGATCCGCTCCTCCCGGCACATCGAAGGGACCGGTCCTCGCCGCGCTGAGAGTCAGATCGACCAGCGAGCGGGCGACCACGGCATAGTGGGCATCTCCGGTCGCCGCCGCGAGGTCGAGCAGGCCGGACGCGAGCATGCCGTAGTCCTCCAGGGTGGCGTAAGCCGTCGACATCCGCCCGCCGATGGACGCTCTCACCAGCGTTCCGTCGCCGCGAACGTGTCGTTCGATCACGGCGTCGGCCGCGCGCCGGGCGGCCGTGATCCATGAGTCCCGGTCACGCGCGAATCCGGCAGTCGCGAGCGCCCCGATGGCGAGTCCGTTCCACCCGGCGAGGACCTTGGCATCAATCGCGGGGGCTTCCTGTGCCACACGGTCCGCTGCTCCAAGGGCGAAATATGCCCCTTCCAGCCTCACACCGTCGACGGTGCTCTCACTGTCTTGCGCGGAGGCGAATCCACCGTCCGGCTGCTGCAAGACCTCGATGAGGAACGTGGCGATCCCCTCCGCGATTTCGAGGGCAGAGTCCCGCGCCCCGGCATCGAGAAGGGCGAGCCGCGTGAACGCGGTGAGCAGCTGGGCATTGTCGTAGAGCATCCGCTCGTAGTGCGGATCGGACCAGTCCCGTTTCGTGGCGTAGCGAAAGAATCCGCCCTCCACCCGGTCTCGCAGCGCTGCGATCGGCCGACCCGGGGCGACATCCTGCCCCGAGAGCGCCGCAAGCGAGCGTGACGCCAACCCCAGGGCAGACGAACGCAGGGCAGACGAGTCCGCCGCGGCCGCACGTTCGAGCAGGAAGAGCAACACCGGCGCGACCGGGAATTTCGGGGCGCTGCCGAATCCGCCGAACTCGGTATCCTCGTAGGAGAGCAGTTCCTCGACGGCGGCGGCGAGCAGCTCGCCTGTGGGCTTCATTCCCGGGCTGTTTCCCCCTGCGCCGGTCGACCCTGCGTTCGTCGGCCCTGCGTTCGTCGGCCCTGCGGCAGACGACAGCCGCTCGGCCGACTGACGCAGCGCGTCGACCACTGCGGCCGCGGTCTTCTCGATCTGCGGGCGGCGAGCAGTCCACGCGTCCGCCACCGCATCGAGCACCTGTCCGAACGATGGCGTCTCCCCCACGGCGACCGGTGGCCAGTAGGTTCCCGCATAGAATGCCTTTCCCTCCGGAGTGACAAAGACATTCAGTGGCCACCCCAGGTTGCCGGTGAAGGCTCCTGCGGCGGCGAGATAGCTTGCGTCGACGTCGGGATGCTCCTCCCGGTCCACCTTGATCGCCACGAACTCCGCGCCGAGGCGAGCGGCGATCGCGGGATCGCTGAAGCTCTCACGAGACATCACATGACACCAGTGACAGGTCGAATAGCCGATGGAGACCAGCACCGGCACGTCGCGTCGACGCGCTTCGGCGAAGGCCTCGTCGCCCCAGGGGAACCAGTCGACGGGGTTCAGGGCGTGCGAGCGCAGGTAGGGGCTCACAGCATCAACGAGTCGATCGGCCATGTCTCCAGCGTAGGCTCGCACTGTGTCTACGACAGCCATCACTTTCATCGGCGGTCCCACCGCCCTGCTCGAATACGCGGGCCTTCGGATCGTCACCGATCCCACCTTCGACGGCCCCCAGGTCTACGAGGATCCGGACGAGACCACCCTGGTGAAGACTGTCGGACCGGCCATCGCCCGGCAGGATCTCGGCCCGGTGGACCTGGTGCTGCTGTCACACCATGGCCACAAGGACAACCTCGACTGGGAGGGGCTCGAGCTCATCGCGCAGGGCGTCCCGACCCTGAGCACACGGCAGGCCGCCGACGACCTCTTCGGCGGAAGCGTCATCGGGCTCGACAACTGGGAGAGCTACGACTTCGGCGAGGTGACGATCACCGCGATGCCCGCACTGCACGGTCCGCCCGGGTCGGAACCGCTCGTCGGTCCCGTCATCGGTTTCATGCTCGAAGCCACCGGCGAGCCGACGGTCTACGTGAGCGGCGACAACGCGTCTCTGCCGCTCGTAAGGCAGATCGCCGACCGCTTCGCACCCGTCGACATCGCGCTGCTCTTCGCCGGGGCGGCCCGGGTCGAGGACATCGACGCCGACCTCACCCTCAACTCGACGGATGCCGCGACCGCTGCCGAATCGCTCGGGGCGCGGCTCGTGGTCGGTCTCCACACCGAGGACTGGACACACTTCACCCACACGCGCGCCCAACTCGAAGCGGCCTTCGATGGCACCGGCATCCTCGCACTCACTCCCCGTGGTGTGCGTGTCGAACTGGGCAGCTAGGCGAACCAGGCAGCTAGCGCGATTCGCTGTCGAGTCCGCGCGCGGTCTCGATGAGCTCGCGGGCGTGTTGCAGTCCGCTCTCTGATCCGCTGAGGCCGGAGAGGAGCCGCGCCATCTCCTCGATCCGTTCTTCGCCCTCGAGCTGTTGCACGCTCGAAGCAGTCACGGCGCCGTCACTGTCTTTCACGACGCGAAGGTGGTTGGTGGAGAACGCCGCCACCTGGGCGAGATGGGTCACGACGATCACCTGAGCTGTGCGCGAGAGCCGGGCGAGTCGCCGGCCGATCTCGATCGCCGACGCCCCTCCGACCCCGGCATCCACCTCGTCGAAGATGAAGGTGGGCACGGGATCGTTGCCGGCGATCACCACCTCGATCGCGAGCATCACGCGCGAGAGTTCGCCGCCGGACACCCCGCGTCCGAGCGAGCGGGCCTCCGCTCCGGGATGCGGTGCGAGCAGGATCGCCACGGCGTCCCGACCACTCTGGCCATAGTCCTGCCGATCGGTGACTTCGACCGTTAGTCGTGCGTTGGGCATCGCGAGGGCCACGAGCTCCTCGCTCACCCTCTCGCCGAGTTGTTGAGCGAAGTCGCGGCGCACACGGCCGAGGTCATCGGCGAGCTCGATCACCCGTGCGCGATCGGTATCCACCTCTGTGCGCAGGCTGTCGATCCGGTCGGAATCCTGATCGAGCTCGAGGAGCCTCGTGCTTCCGGTGTCGAGGTGGGCGATCGCTTCGTCGAGGGACGGCCCGTACTTTCGGCTGATCTCGCCGAGCTCCGACCGCCGATCCTGCACCACCTCCAATTCACGGGCGCTGTCGGTGTCGAGTCCACCGAGGTAGCTCGAAAGCTGCGCAGACACGTCGGCCACGAGATAGCTCGCACTCGCGAGCGCCTCGACGATCGGGGCAAGGGTCGGATCGTGACCTGCGACGCGTTCGAGTTGGCGACGGGCAGAATCCAGCAGGCCGAGAGCGTCCCGCGGCTCCGCAAGATCATCGGATGACACGAGCTCGTGCGCCTCGGAGGCCGCGAGCCGCAGGTCCTCGAGGTTGGTCAACCGGTCCGCGCGCTCCGCGAGCTCCACGTCCTCGCCGGCCAGGGGCGCCACGGATTCGATCTCCGCCATTGCCTGGCGCAACTCGACGGCCTCGCTCTGCCGAGCCTCCTGCTCCGCCACGATCACGTCGAGCTCACCCTGGTTCGCCTGCCAGCGTCGGTAGGTCGCCTGGTAGTCGTCGAGCACGGTCGACAGGGCAACCCCGGCGAAACGATCGAGCGCCTCGCGCTGGGCTGTCGCCGATCGCAGGCGCACCTGGTCGGACTGTCCGTGTACGACCACCAGTTGCTCGCCGAGCTCCGCAAGCACGCTCACCGGCGTGGTGCGGCCTCCGACAGTCGCGCGGCTGCGTCCCTCCTGCGACACCGAACGAGCCAGAATCAGCTCCCCGTCGTCGAGGTCTCCACCGGCGTCTCGCACGCGCTCCGCGACCGCTCCATCCGAGTCGACGAGCCAGCGTCCCTCCACCACGGCCGAACCACTCCCCTGGCGCAGCACCGAACTGTCCGAGCGATCCCCGAGAAGCAAGCCGAGCGCAGTGACCACCATGGTCTTGCCCGCTCCGGTCTCTCCGGTTATGGCGGTGAAACCCGGCCCAAGCGGAAGTCTCGCTTCACCGATCACACCGAGGTCACGGATGAAAATTTCTTCGATCACGCGCTGGCGCCTTCGCCGCCGGCAGGACCCCGCCATCCACTGGTCGGCAGGTGGAACTTGTTGACCAGCCGGTCGGTGAACGGACCGCGGTGCAGGCGCGCGAGGCGCACCGGAACCGGTGAACGGCGCACGATCACCCGGGCCCCCGGAGGAAGGTCGTGGGTGCGGCGCCCGTCGCACCAGAGCACCCCGGTGCCCTGGGTGCGTGCGAGAACCTCGACGGCAAACACCGAATCCCGCCCCACCACGAGCGGGCGGCCGAACAGCGCATGCGGACTGAGAGGCACGAGCAGCATCGCTTCCAGCTCCGGCCAGACGATCGGACCACCCGCGGAGAACGAATACGCTGTCGAACCGGTGGGCGTCGACATGACCACTCCATCGCAGCCGAAGGACGAAAGTGGACGCCCATCCACCTCGATCACGACTTCGAGCATCCTCTCGCGACTGGCCTTCTCGACGGTCGCCTCGTTGAGCGCCCAGGTCTCGTAGATGACCTCGGCGTCGACCTTGACGCGCACGGCAAGAGTCATCCTCTCTTCGACCTCGTAGTCGCGGCCAAGGGCGCGACGCACGGTGTCCGTGAGATTGTCGCGCTCACTCTCGGCGAGAAAGCCGACATGTCCCAGATTGACTCCGAGCAGAGGGGCGGCACAGCCACGAGTGAGCTCCGCCGCGCGCAGGATGGTGCCGTCGCCGCCCAGGACGATGGCCAGCTCGACGTCCGCTACCCTTACGCCGTCACCGAGGACCGCCATCGCGCTGAGCTCAGGTGCATTGGCCAGCACATCGTCGTGCTCGTCTGCTTTCATCACGGGTGTCACGCCGGCGGCGAGAAGCTGCCGGGAGACCGTCACGGCGGCATCGAGGGAGTCCTGTCGTCCCGTATGGGCGACCACGAGCATCAAGCGTTCGGACACTGGTTCTCCTTGCGCTTCTCGGGCGATCGCCGGCTGGGGATCGCTGTCGGGGCCACTCACAAACGGGGCCACTCACTGTCTGGGACACTCGCGGTTCGGGTCACTCGCGGTTTGGATCCGGCCCTCAAAGTGCCGAGGGTCGGGAGAGGGCGAGAACCCGCTCTCTCCATTCTGTCGGATTGCTGCCCGAGAGCGTGCTGAACCAGACCAGATACTCGTGGTTCCCGGCGGCCCCGAGGATTGGTGAGGAGATTAGGCCCGCCGTGGGCAGGCCGAGATCCCAGGCGGCCCAGAGCACGTCGCTCATCGCATCGGCTCGCAGTCCGCAATCATGCACGATGCCCTCTTTAACTCCGAGGCGACCGACTTCGAACTGGGGCTTGATCAGCAGGATATAGTCCGCCTCGGTTCCGACGGTGGTTACGAGGGCGGGCAGAACGGTGGTCAGCGAGATGAATGAGAGGTCCGCGACAACGACGCTCGCCCGCACTGCGTGGCGGGCAGCGGCATCCAATGCCGCTACGGTGAGCTCACGCGCGTTGAAACCCTCGATCACAGTGACCGCGGGATTGTTGCCGATGAATGGATCGAGCTGACCGTGTCCGACGTCGAGAGCGACGACTGAAGCCGCACCACGCTCGAGAAGGACCTGGGTGAAGCCTCCGGTGGACGCCCCGACGTCGAGAGCACTTCGGCCCGTGACCGGCACCGCGAAGGCATCGAGAGCCGCGAGAAGCTTGTGGGCGGCGCGACTGACATAGTGGTCGATCGCCGTGAGTGCGAGCACCTGGTCATCCCCGACTCGAGCGGAGGGCTTGATGACGGTCCGACCGTCCACGGTGACCGAACCATCGGTGATCAATCGCGCAGCATGCGTGCGGGAACGCGCGATACCGCGTTCCGCCAGGGCGGCATCCAGTCGCACTTCAGCCATGCGTGCTCGACGGGTCGACGCCGCCGTCTCGATACCCCTCCCGGACCGAGCCCTCGAGAGTCGTCTGCAACCGATCGTGGATCTGCACGAAGGCAGCGGCCCGGGACTCGAGCGGCTGGTCCTCGATCACTCGCAAGCGGGACAGCAGGGCGCTCGCATCGTCGTCACTTGCGGTACCAGCAGCAATGGTGGTGATCGGCGTCTCTTCGATCGACTCAGGAGGCATATGCCAACGCTACTCTCACGAGTACAGCTCGGGCGCGACGTCGAGTCCATAGATCGGCAGGCCGGAACCCCAGATCAGGGATGTCGCGGCCCGAAGCAGATCGATCGGCCGCTCGCCCGCACGATCAATGGTCACGACCGTCTTGGCGAGGCGCACGGAAGCGTCACCGACGGTGACGACAGTGTCGCCGCTGCGCGAGTCGGTGGTTCGTACGGCTTCCGGATATGTCTCCGCCAGCTCGCGGAGGTCGCCGAGAATATAGGTTGGGCGTGACTTGGCATTCGCCGCAAGTGCTTGCTTGCGTCCGTCGATGCCGGTGAGTACGAGCACCGACTCCATACCTGCACGATTCGCACCGAGGATGTCGGTATCCAGTCGATCACCGATAAAGAGCGGTTTCGCTCCTCCGAACCGGCGCACCGCCTCGTCGAAGATGGCAATCTCTGGCTTACCGGCGACCACGGGCAGGCGCCCGACCGCGTTATGCACCGCGCCGACCAGCGTGCCGTTGCCGGGAGCGATGCCTCGCGCCACCGGTATCGTCCAGTCGGTGTTTGTGGCCACCCACGGTCGTTCCGGGTCATCGTTGAGAGCGAACGATGCCTCGGCCAGGTCCTTCCAGCCCACATCGGGGGCGAATCCCTGGATCACGGCGGCCGGCTGGTCCAAAGCGGACCGCGTAACAACGAAGCCCGCACCCTCGACGACCGTCGTGAGTCCTGCGCCTCCCACGACGAGCACGGTGGCTCCGGCGGGGACCAGGTCCGCGAGCAATCGAACGGCCGCCTGTGGGGAGGTGACCACGTCATCCTCCACCGCATTCAACCCCAGGCCCACCAAGTGTTCGGCGACGGATGCCGCGGTGCGGGATGCATTATTCGTCAAGTAGCCGATGCGCCGCGTCTCCCCGGCAGCATTGAGGCTCGCAACCGCATGCTCGATCGCATCGTCGCCCCTGTAGACGACCCCGTCGAGATCGGCGAGCACAAGGTCGACGCCGTCGAGCGGGGTACGTTCAGACAGGCGTTCAGGCAACGGGGGGTTCTTCTTCGTCGTCGTCTTCTGCTTCTTCGTCTTCTTCGAGAACAACACCATCCTGGCCCTCTTCCACAATCTCGATCACATCGTCCTCCGGCTCGCGGTCCCCGGCATCGATGGCATCGGAGGCCCGGTCGGAGCGTTGCCACCACTCTTCCGCCTCGGCTTCACGGCCCAGATCCTCCAGCACGGCCGCATAGGCGTCAAACAGTGCCGGACTCCACGAGAACGCAGTTTTCGGATCCAGCTGGGGAATCTGCAATTCATCGAGCGCAGCATCCGTCTGTCCAAGGTCGAGGCGAGCACCCGACATGGCGATGGCAAGCAGGACCTGCACCTCGACAGCGAGGGACCCTCTGGGAACAGAACGACCAAGCTCGAGTGCACGGTCCGGTCGCCCGAGACCGCGCTCGCTATCAACCATGAGCGGCAGCTGGTCGTCACGTCCCGAGATGCGGCGATAGGTTCTCAATTCGCGAAGTGCGAGGGCGAAATCCCCGATCGAGTAGGCCGTAATGGCCAGGGTCTCACGCACCACCGCAATGCGACCGGCACGACGGGCGGCGGACACCGCGTGCGCGTGGGCGAGAGCGGGATCGGTGTCGATCAATCGGGCCACCATCGCGAGGTGCTGCGCGACACCGTCCGCATTCTCTTTGCTCAGTGTCTTCAGCTGGGATCGGGCGACGCGATCGAGATCCTTCGGCTGCACATCATCCGGAATCACCGGATCGTCATGACGGGTGCGCACCGACTTGGTGCCGAAGGGGTCACGGTCTTCGATCTCCTGGGCAGATCGGCCCTGGTAGCCCGTACCGGCCCGGCGCTCGCGGGAGTTCCTCGACAGGTCTGCGTCAGGACGGGCGCGTTGAGGCCGGTCCCCCTGCGCATCAGCGGGCCGTGGAGGCCGACCAGCAGCCGGTGCTCCGCGCTGCG
>Ga0209100_1001586_pt1 | contig 15246 bp, 8 predicted proteins | sample lystaG_FD_185480 | JGI IMG/M metagenome (GOLD analysis project Ga0209100, IMG submission 185480) | Glacier valley bacterial and archeal communities from Borup Fiord, Nunavut, Canada, to study Microbial Dark Matter (Phase II) -... | ecosystem: Environmental > Aquatic > Freshwater > Ice > Glacier ...
TAATGATCTGGTTGATTGCTTCTTTGGCTGCGCCATAAACAGCGCCATCCAGATCGCTGTTGGTATCGATATAGTAGAGCAATGTCTTCAGGTATTTTGTAATCCGCAACTTTGAATCTTTAACCAGGGGATAATTAATGTCTGACTCTGTTTTGATTTTGCTTTGATAGGTTTTTTCAAATTCATCCTGGCTGCTTTTTAACTCTTCAAACCTTTCGGTGGCGCCAATTGTTGCAAGTGCCTGCTGGGCGGAGGGTGTCTCCAGGGCTTCAATCAATGTATTTAGTTTAGCTGTCTCCTTTGCGTATCCAAGATTAGAGACACTGTTGCCTACATTGTCAAAAATAGCAGAGATCGTTCTGCCGGCAGCGGCTTGTATTGAATTTTTACCGTGGCTGCAGGAACTCGCATAATCGCGCAGGCTGACAAAGGAATCATCCCTTTCCTGGTCGCGGACAAGAAGAACAGGGGTAAACTCACTGTTTAACGCTTTCCCCATTGCTTTTGCCAGATCGCTGTTGCCTTGCCCGATGTGCAAACACAAAGTGGAAGTGTACGGATCGCTGCCAAGAGTGCCCTCACTTGCATCAACAATCCGGGTAGATGCGGTGTAAAGTTCATTCGAATTCAAAATACTAAAAGGCATGTTTTTCATAAAAAATAGATTTAGAAATGAATAAAAGATTCTTTAAAAATAGATTAACAGAGACAAACTGAAACTATTTACGGAAAAACAACACATTAGTTACAATAAATCATCATTTCACACAAAATAAATTCACTAAATAGCGATTATTTACGATTATTTACCTTGAAACATCAAAATATTCAAAATCGGTCTTTCTGCATTACTTAACAAAGAGTAGCGAATGGCGTCATCTATTCTTTAACACCAACCCAAAAACCGGGATGACCGAATCAGATCTTGTTTGGCTTCTCCAAAAGTCTGGATGACCAAATCAGATCTTGTTTTTCGATCTAAAAAATTTTAGGTAACCAAATCAGATCTTGTTTTCCGATCTAAAAACTTTTAGGAACCAAAATCAGGTCTTGTTTTCCGATCTAAAGAATTTTAGGTGACAAATCAGGTCTTGTTTTCCGATCTAAAAACTTTTAGGGGACCAAATCAGATCTTGTTTTCCGGTCTAAAAACTTTTACGTGCCAATTCAGATCTTGTTTTCCGATCTAAAAGCTTTTAGGGGACCAAATCAGGTCTTGTTTTCCGGTCTAAAAACTTTTAGGAACCAAAATCAGGTCTTGTTTTCCGATCTAAAAACTTTTAGGTGCCAAATCAGATCTTGTTTTCCGATCTAAAAAATTTTAGGCACCGAATCATGTTTTGTTTTCCGATCTAAAAAATTTTAGGTGCCAAATCAGATCTTGTTTTTGTAATTGTCTTTTGGGAGAAATGGCTTTTGCATAACTAGCTCACATTTCATAAAAGCAACGAACTATTTGCGATTTGTGATGCTTTAAAAAACGGGTCAACGAAACGCAAGTTATCCCGGGCTTGATTTATTCAATGACATTGCATGAGATTTAAAATTTCTGATAAAAAAAGTGTTTACAACAAATAAGCACCTTCCGCTGCCAAGCCTTGTAGAGCCATTTCTTCAAATTCATGAGCGGGGAATTGCAAATCCCTGTCTGTTACCCCCGAATTACATATCCGGGGGAGCCGGAGAATCTTACCGCTGACTGAAGTCAATCACGTTAAATTCCCAAATTGAAGGTGGAGCAGTTGCCCGAAGTACTTTCATCCGGATTTTCAAAGCCTGATAAAAGACAGGGAAACGGATCACTTTACAATCGTCCATCGAAGCTTCATCATGATAAATGTTCAGCCATTCATTGTCTTTCCAGATATCAATATCGTAAACCTCGATCCGGTTGGTGCGGTAGTTGGAAAACTCGTCGTCCTTGTTTTTGCCTTTACGCGTGTCCTGATATTCGAAGATGCTGATTTTATTAAACTTGTCGGTCGGGTTTAATTCAACGACCAATTCGGCCAGGGTATCTTTGGCAGCCCAGCGGGTTTGCATTCCGCCATCAACCGCAAATTTGGCATCGAGCAACACCTCCTTCTGATTGTCAGTTGAACTGGCAGTTGCCGGTTTGCTCATCGAGATAAATCGTCCGTTCTTAGGAAGCGGTTTCCCTTTTTGAATGTTGATGCGTTGCGCCAAAGCGATGGCGGTGTTGGCTTCGTGTTCATAGATCAGGCCTGAAGGACCAGCGGGAATATCAATTACAAGGGCATTCTGGTTGGCCGTACACCAATAAAAGAGCTCCTCCAATTCGTCGAGGCTGCGTGCAGGAACAGGCTTCGACTTCTGAAACCAACTCCACGGTTTGCTGATACAGATCGTATGCTCAAATGGCATATAATACGATTTTCCATTATGCAGGTATTGCTTTTTGTCGGCAAGGTGTGCGATCTTTGGATCCCATAAACGGAAATCTCCGGGGAAATACTGGAAATAGTATTTGTTGTCTGTAATCATGTCGTCGGGTATGACGAATTTCCGTTTACCTTCTTCGTACACAATGGTGTGATTCAATCCAACTGCACAATTAGGCTGCAATTTTTTAACCAGTGTATAAAGCTGATCCAGGTCCCAATCATTCTGTTTCTTCGCCCAACCGCCATCGAACCAAAGTTCGACGACCTCACCATAATTGGTTAAAAGCTCGGTAAGCTGATTCATCATATACTGAACGTATTTCTGCGGGTCGGGATCATTATGCAGCGGTTCATGCCTGTCCCAAAGGGAATAATAAACAGCGAATTTCAATCCGTATTTCTTGCAGGCTTTTGAAACATCGGCCACTACGTCGGTTTTCACCGGCGACGAAGCCACATCATATTCAGTAAATTTACTATTCCACAAGCAAAACCCGTCGTGATGTTTGGTGGTTAGCAAAACGTAGCGAAACCCGGCATCGCGGGCTACCCGCACCCATTGGTCGCAGTCCAGTTTTGTTGGATTGTACTTCTCCACCGGAATTTTTCCGTCCGACCATTCCTGATCGGTGAACGTGTTGACCCCAAAATGTATAAACATCCCATATCCGCGATCGATCAGCAATTGCTGGGTTTTGTTCGGTTTGTCAGATGGGGTGATAGGCTGTGCTGACAAATTTCCGCAAAGTAGAAAAGTTAGTAATACTATTGAAAAGAAAGATTTCATTCGGATGTGGTTTTAGTTATTGTACTTTTAATGTTATAAACACAGTTGGCAAAAATATTAAAAACAGAGGTCAGTTTTAACATACCGACCTCTGTTTTTATATCAGAATATTCGAAGACTATAGTTGATCCAATTCGATTTTGGCGCTTAAAAAATCAGGTGAAACTTGCAGAGCAGCAATAAACTGTTCCTTTGCCCTGGTTTTATCGCCGAGTCCCAAATATCCCAAGCCTGAGAGGTAATGCGTAAAAGCTCTTTCATCAAGCGAAGGAAGTTTTTTCGCACTAATAAATTGATAGTCTTTATCGCCTGAATCTTTGGCCAACTGGACAATGGATTTGTAATGTTTGGGTTATCCATTTTTATTCAATTTCCAAGCTCCACGAATCTTTCCATTCAATAGAAGCCGAATCATTCCTGAAAACCAAGGGAAGCCAAACATATCTTGAATCTTCTAAATTGGTTTTATTCCAGCGGTCGGACATGAAAATGAAACGATCGGGTTTGCCTTTGAGCGGCAAAACAAAGGTGCTTTGGGCAGCGAATGTACTGTCGTTGTTTGGCCCAACACAGGGATTGTACAATTCAGTCCACTCGCCCATGATTGAATCGGCTGATGCAAGCATTGCAGGATTTGGCGACCAACCAGTGCAGCCTGAAGTAATGAGGTAATATTTACCCTTATGTTTAAACATGGCAGGCGCCTCGCGGCTTTTATCAACGAAAATCCGTTTTTCAGTTCCTGTGAGTTTTAAATAATCATCGGTTAACAGGCTAATGTGCATGGTTGCATTATTTTCGGACGAAAAAATATGGTAGGCTTTTCCATCTTCGTCTTTAAACAAGGTCATGTCGCGGCTCATCTGATTATTGGGGCGCATGCTTTCGATAAAAGTATAAGGCCCTGTGGGATTATCGCTTACAGCTACTCCGGCACTTGCATAGCTATAATCCTGAGAATCAACATGCATCCACATCACAAACTTTTTGGTGCTTTCGTTATAAACCACTTTAGGTCGTTCGATTACTTTGCTGGTATGGATATCGCTGGTCGAATCGGAGGTATTGGGCGACAGGGCAACTCCTTCGTATTTCCAGTCTGTTAGGTTTTCGGATGAATAACATGAAATCCCACCCGCATTGGTTCGGTAACACTCCCATGACTGATCAGGAACAAGCCAGGTTTCGCCTTTCTTTATTTCGCCATACCAGTAATACTTCTCTCCGTCGAACAAGATACCTCCACCATGTGCATTGATAGGGTTTCCATTGGTATCGTTCCAGACTGCTCCGGGAAATATTTTCTTTTCAGATTTCGGGGTTTTGCACGAGATGATTGAATACATGCAGAGTAAAATCAAGGCAAAAAGAATGTTTCTTTTCATTTTTGTTAAAAATCAGTTTTGTAACAGTTAAGGTTATTCATACTACTTAATCTCATTCATTCGGTTAAAAGTATGTTTATCTTCTCTTGTTTGATGGTTGAGCATGATTACAGGGGGCAAATAATAGGTCTGAACAATTTCGGAAATCATTTTTGAATCTGTCAGTTTGCTTTTCCAGACAAGATCGTATTGAAACTGCATTTCACCAGGTATATTATCGGGAAAGTTACAAAACCACATATTGTTATAAACCATCGAATATATTTTGTTCATTTCTTTTGGTGGAGTTTGACTTTTTTGAGCATAATTGTTGCCACCAAAAGCAATCAACGGCATATCACGGCACGACCAAATCCAGCATCCTTTGGCAGATGGATAGTAAACCCAGCCATCGGTGGTGAAAAAGTCGGTACAAGTGCCGGGTATTTGATTTTTATACGGCAAAAATTCATTCCCCGCATTGCTCACCACCGGATACCCGTCTGTTTGAGGCAACGCAAACACAACATAAAAAATTTCGGGATTTGCAGATGAAATCCGATCCAATTTTAAAGTGATTTGCGCCCTTTCTTCGTTTTTCCAGATTTCTATTTTTCTTTCAGCCATGTTTAAACGTGGGTGAGAAATCTTTTGTTTATATGTTATAGAATAGGGCGTTTCTATCACTTCAGTTTTAGAAATTTCTTTTGCCCATATTTCAGTAGCGCTTGCTTTCAAGGTGTCTAATCTTTGGTCAGTATTATTGTTATACCAAACTTTCCACTCTAAATTACGTCCAATTTTAGATTCCATCGACATGAAATCTGCCATACTGCCTAAAAATAAAGGTTTTTCCATTCCTTTCCATTGGCACGATACCGGCCAACCGTAGCTATTGGTAACAATTTGAGGAGTACTATAATGCGTTGGACTGGCAACAGAATCTACACTAAGTTTAAAACGCTTCATTTTATTTCCCTCTAAATTTTCAACCCACAATCGAGCTGTTTTCTTTTCAATTATCAAAGGAATCTCTTCATGAGATTCCACATCAACCGCTGATTTGTATTTCGCTCCATTAAACGCATCTATATCGATGTTTAACCAGCCTGAATAAAGTGCTTTGCCGGTGTTTACAGCATAAAGCCCTTCCTCCTGGTTAGTAATCAGGTTACGTGTACGTTGAGCTAATAGCCATTTTGACTTTTCGTAAGGACGATAAGCTAAAATACGTTTTTCGGCAATATGCCCGATGTTAAACAAACTATAAGGGTTAGACTCCGATTCGTTTGAAGCATACGTATGTTCGTAAAAAAGGCACAATTCCTTATCCATTTCGTAAATCTTCTGGTTTATTTTGTCGGTGGGTTGGCCCCAAACGGGAGAAAGTAGCGCTTCAATATAATTGTTTGCCTGCCTTGCCGCTGAAATTTCATTCGGACTGGATGCGCCACCAAATGTCCACCAGTCAGGCCACTCTCCTTCGTATGTTTTAATCGTGTTGCCAATTTTTTTCTCAATAACATTTAATGCCTTCGAAACTGTTGTAAAATGGATAGCGGGTTGTAATCCAAGCTGGTTCCATTTTTTTACAAAATCAACAATAGGGGGGAATGGTCCATCATTATCGCAACGCCACTGGTTTGAGAAAGAGATGGCAATAAAATCATAAGAATAACCTTCTTTTATCATTTGCCTGAGCTTGTCCAGACAAATACGATGTGCTTCGCGAACCGATTTTTCATCGGAAAGAAAAATGTCGCCTATTCTTGGTGTCCGAAATTGAGTATTATTAGCCTGATGTTGTTGTAACCGCCAATCTTTCAGTGCAAAAAAGTTGTACCCCATCCAGTATGACTGGCCATTCCAAACCAGCATTTTTCTTCCATCAGGCATTTTCCACCAAAATGCCGAGGGTTGCACAAATGGCGCTCCGCCGGATATGTTATTAATGCCCATCCATGTTTTATTGATTCCTTTATCGAGCAGTTTAATTGCCACTGTTCGGGGGAAACCATTTACATCATTCATCATACTGAAGGCAGGCTGAAATTTCTGGTATAAATCCGCAGGTATCCAATTCAAAAAAACATTCCACTGTCTTTCATTTAAAAAAGATTGAGGGTGAAAGGGAAGAATATTTACGTCTATTTGTCCGGATTCTATCGCTTTTATCAACAGGCTTTTTCTTTCAGAATCTGCCTCTAACCACCATTGATAAAGCGGATCGAGGGTTTCTATTGTCCAATAAAATTTACTGTTTTCTGAACTGTCGGCAGTTTCTGTCGCCGCATCAAGTGCAATGTCTATAAAGCGTTTCTGCAAGTCCATTGTAATTATTGGATTGTCTGTAAATCCATAATCAGTATGCGTGAAATTAACAAGCTCTATCGTCTTAATCGGCATTGGATCTTGTGCATTTTGGGCAAATGATGAAAAGCAGAATGCCATTGAGGCCAAAAAGTATAGATGTTTTAGATTCATAATGATCTCATTTATAAGTATCAATGATTGATCGGAGAATTACAGAGGTTTCAGAGCCTGCCGGCGATTTGAAAAAGTTGCTTAATTTCAGTTTGACTGTGAAATTTCGGTGGGTTCTTTCGGATGCATAATTACCTGGTGATTGAGCTTTGCCAGTTCTTCTTCAGGAGTATACCCAATATCTATTTTTTTCTGTAATACTCAGTAAAATTTATTGAAAACTGAAGTATAATAAAAAAAACTACGGAAATAGCAATGAACTATTTCCGTAGTGTAAGCTTAAAATTATTGTTTTATATTGCCCTGAAATGCGCCATTTTGAACAATTTTGGGATTTTTATCGATCTCTTCCTGTGGAATTGGGAAGAACCAACCAAAATCAGTATCAAGATTGAAGGTTCTGGCTTCGGTATAATTAGGATAAGTAAACATCCTGGATAACACTACTTTCCTACTGGTATTATCTATTTTGACAGAACCATCAGCATTCAAACCATAGGTGTATGTAATATTCACAACCTTTGGTATTTCCGTAAAGTTTGTCCGGTCTTTCCAACGTAAGCAGTCAAAATAGTAGATGTGTTCGAAACTAAGTTCGGTTCTGCGCTCTTTATGTATTTTGGCACGCATCTGCTCTTTCGATAAACCTCCCGGAAGATTGGGTAATCCTGCACGAGAGCGTACAGTATTAATTGCTGTATATACCGATTGATCAGGACCTGTTGCTTCATTTTTAGCTTCAGCATATCCCAGTAATACCTCCGCATATCTCATTAAAATAACATTAGTTCCCATTGCCGGAACCGGCGTAGAAGCGTTGTATTTCAGCGTTCCTCCGGTGTCTATACCTTTGCACAGATAATAATTAGTTTGTGAAACGTCATTATTTTTTTCAACATCAGCTCCTTTTACGAGGTTGCCTTTGCCATCTATGCCCTTTCCGGTTTCGAGGCGTTTTCCAAAATATACACCCTGATCATATTGAACTGTGCCATAAAAACGTTTGTCGCGGTTCGCATAAGGATTTGAGGCATCATAATAAATCGAAGTTGGATCATTCCATGCTTTCCCGTCAAGTAATTCGAATTGATCTACAAGGTTTTGTGTGGGGTTTGCAGCTCCCCAGCCATTTTGGGTTCCAGATAATGCCTGAGCATTTCCCGAATATATAAATTCAGGATACTTGTACTGAACATCAAGAATTACTTCCTTATTATTTTCATTTTCCTCAAAAAATAAAGATTGGAAATTAGGATAAAGACTATAAGTTCCTGCATCAATTACTGATTTATAGGTAGCTGCAGCATCAGTCCAACGTTCGGCAAACAATTGAATTCGACCTTTTAAGGCCTTTGCCGTACCGCTTGTTACCCGCCCACGATTGGTTGCATCCCACGATGTGGGAAGAATTGCTGCGGCATCGTCCAAATCTTTTACCATAAAATCAACACATTCTTTGTAAGAGTTTCGTGGAAGGTTAACTTCGTCGTTGAGTCCAAGTGGTTGATCGACAAGAATAACTGCCCCAAACTGAGCTGTTAGAAGGTAGTATTGATAGGCTCGCATAAATTTTGCTTCGGCCAGCAATTGATTAGCTCGCTCGTTTTTGTTTTCTGTAGCAGTTAAATTTTTTATCGCGATGTTACAGTCTCTGATTTCGCGATAACCTATTTTCCATAAACTCGAAAATGGACTATCCCAAGGAGCTCCATGGATGGCAAAGTCCATAGACCAGTATCGGGTATTGTAATTTGCGTCGCCTGCAGTCCAGCCTTTCTGAATTTGGGAATGAGATGGGGCCCATAATATACCATCAATCGCATTGTTTGTATAACCTTCCCATTCGTGGAACGCATCGTCTGGCGATAAATAAACATAAAGTTGATTGATTGCAACTACTGCCAGATTGGGATCCTTCCAGAAGTCGGCATCAGAAAATTGATCTAACGGTTTTTTGTCGAGAATTTCCTTGCTACAACCAAATGCTACCAGCAATAAGGCTATTCCCAATATAAATTGTATATTTTTCATATTAAATTCCTCCTGTAATTTAATTTTAGAATGTAAGATTAAGGCCTAAAGAATAAATTTTGGCTTGTGGGTAAAATTGGCCTGAGGCATTGTATGCTTCGGGGTCATATTTCATCAGATCGTCTTTTAACCAGGTAAATAAATTCTGACCTGACAAATAAATGCGCAACCCTTTAATATTTATCCTGGAAATTAATGCCGGATCAATATTATATCCGATTTGAGCCGTTTTCAATCGCAAATAAGTTCCGTCTCTCAACCAATAAGTAGAACCTTTTGTATTATTACCGGCTGGAGCTGTTGTTAACCGCGGATAACGAGCGTTCGGATTGTTGTTTTCAGGTGTCCATCGTTCATCCATTTGCCATTGCTGAATATTACCTCCATTATCGAATGCGTTGGCAGCGAAACCTCCAAACCTATAGTTTACGTGAGTAGCACCCTGAAAATTTAAAGTTAAATCAAAGCCTTTATATTCCAGACCGAGGTTTAACCCATAAATAATTTCGGGAATCTGAGAATAACCAATTTTGGTTTCATCGTAATAATCAATTTTTCCATCAGGCTTTCCTTCCGGTCCGCTAATGTCTTTGTATTTAATATCTCCGGGTACAATGCCTCCTCCTTGTGAAGGTGAATTTGCAATTTCTGCAACACTGGTAAATAGTCCTTCGGCAATTGCACCGTAGTACGAGTTTAATGGATTACCTGTTTGCCTTCTGAACGGATCGTTTAAAGTTCCTACCGATTCGCCCAACTCTATAGCCTTGTTGGTAGCATAGGTAAATACGAAACTGGCATTGTATTTAAAGTCTTTAAACGTATTACGATGCCCGATCATGAATTCGATCCCTTTATTTTCAACCACACCAATGTTTGCATCAGGCAATGAAATACCAATAATTGATGATGTTTTTTGGGTAGGACGCAGAATATTGTCGGTTCGTTTAAAAAAGTAATCGGCTTCGAAGGTTAACAGACCTTTCCAGAAAGATCCTTCCAGACCTAAATCGGTCGAAGTAGCTGTTTCCCAAGTAATATCAGGATTTGGCAACCTTGCTTCTTTAGCTGTTTGGACTGTTGATCCACCAAAAGAATAGGGTAAGGCAAGCAATCCATAGGTGCCAAGATACTGGTAATCTCCCACACGATCATTGCCAGCTTTTCCCCATGAACCACGTAGTTTTAAATTATCGATAAAACTGTAGTTGTTCTTAATAAAATTTTCATCTGAAATTCTCCAACCTAAAGCAATTGATGGAAAGAAACCCCAACGTTTTTCAGGGGCAAATTTCATAGAGCCATCGTACCTAAAGTTACACTCAAACATATATTTTGAATTGTAATCGTAGGTCAAACGGCCGATATAACCCAAACGTGCACCTTCGAAAGCACTACCATTGGTGTACTGATCGGCCTGAGGTCCTGCAAATAATTGATTAATAGCCGAAGATGGAAAGTTGATGCGCTTTCCTTCGAGATAACTTGTGTTCCACTCTGTTCGGTTAAATACAATCAAGGCTCCGAGATTGTGTTTTTCAGCTATGGTACGTTTATAATCGGCATGAAATTCGAGTTGTTTGGTTGTCGAAAAATTAACCCCTTCATACAGTGATGGTTTAGAGGATGGAGGAATCTCTTCATAGATACTATTAATACGGTCAACCATTCTCCATAAAGAATATGGTGTTTTCCAAATTTTTTGATCGGAAACGCCATAATCATATACCCCTAAACCTTTAAATGTTAGACCAGGTAAGTAACTTGGCTTGTATTCAGCACCAAAGGTTCCGGTAAAATTATTATTTTTAGTCAAGCCGCCGCCGCCCAGTTCAAGATCAGCAACAGCATTACCACCAATTGATGGCGTAACATACTGGCCTTTACCATTTTTGACTGGCCATGTGCCTGGTGTACGCGTAGGTGCTTCCAGAAAATCTCTCGTAGCTTGGCCTTGGCCAAAAACACCTAAGGGAGAATTTTTATTTCCGGTATAACCAGAAAGATCAAATGAGACCTTTAAGTCTTTCGTAATTTTAGCGTCAATATTGGCACGGATATTATACTTTTTAAAGTCTGTACTGCTGAAGTACCCATCTTGTCTGAAGGCTCCCACAGAAAGATAATAGCTCACACTTTCATTTGCCCCTGAAACTGCAAGATTATGCTGTGATTGTATCGGATCTTTCTTTACAATTTCATCCCACCATTGGGTATTTGGATAATCGGGATTATTCCCGGCAGCATATTTTGCAATATCATCGGCTGTAAATGGCTCAGCTTTGCCTTCATTTTTTGAAGCCTCGTTGAACATACGGGCATAGTCGGCCGAGCTGCAATACTTTGGTAACCGGGTTGGTTTCGAAACACCATAGTATGTTGTATAAGTAATAGTTGGCTTTCCAACCTTACCTCTTTTTGTAGTAATGAGAATTACTCCATTTGCACCTCTCGATCCGTATGGAGCTACTGCTGATGCATCTTTTAATACTGTAACACTTTCAATATCATTGACATCAACTAATGTTAAATTTCGGTCAGGAATACCATCAACTACAATGAGTGCATCATTATTGCCGGTTGTACTTACCCCACGAACAAAAATACTGGAAGCATCTGCACCAGGTTCTGCATTAAAGTTTCTGACAATTAAACCGGCTGCTTTGCCCGACAGGGTGTTTGACACATCACTCACAGCACTCTTCCTGATATCGTCAGATTTTACAACCGATACGGAACTGGTCATTGTACCTTTCTTTTGAATGCCATAACCAACGGCTACAACCTCATCCAAACCAATGGTTTCTTCCGCCATCACAAGGTTAATGGTCGTTTTGTTGCCAACAGAAACCTCCTGGGCTTTCATCCCCACAAACGAAAATTGCAAAGTTGAATTTTCAGGAATATTGGATAAAGTGTAATTACCACTATTATCGGTGATAACTCCGGTTGTCGTGCCTTTTACAACTACAGAAACACCTGGAAGTGAACCGCCGGTTGAGTCAGTGACTTTACCGGTTATCTTTTTGCCTTGTTGCTGCGTTTCAGTAACTGAGGTCGCTGTTAAAACAATCTGGCGATCAATCACCTGATGTTTTACATCCGTTCCTGCAAACAATTCATCTAAAATATCTGAAATCTTTTCCTCATTTGCGTCAATCGATACCTTTCGGTTGATATCGATTTGCTTTTGGTTAAACAGAAAAAAGAATTCGCTTTTGCTTTCTATCTTATTCAGCACATCTTCAACCCGTGTATCGGACATTTTCAAGGTTATTTTCGTCGATTGCGAATAACCCGATGCCGCCAACAGACTGTTAATCCCAAGAATAAACATCAAGATCATTAGTCGCATAATTCGTGAAACTTTAGTTAATATTGGGGCATACGTATCCCCTCGTTTTAATTTTTTATTCATACATTTGTATTGTTAGTGGAATTTTTAATTTATGAACACTGCTAATTTTTGACAGGAAGGCGGGCCAACGCTTTCCTGTTACTTTTTTTATAAAATTCATTTATCCCATAGGCATCTGCGTTTAATTGGTGAATTATTTGGTTATCTGATACTCAATACTATTTTTTGTTTCGAAAAACTGCCATCTGCCTGTTTCTCTCTTTCTTCAATTTTAACCTTTAGCGGTGATGTGATTTTTAACAGCCGAAGTACTTCCTCCAGGTTCTCGTCTTCGAATGTTGCACGGTAGCGGAAACTGGTATCTTTTACATTGTACGTCGTGACTTCAACATTGTACCACCGGCTCAGCTGCTTCGCCAGTTCATCGAGCGATGCATTCCGAAGGATCAGTTTCCCCTCTTTCCAGGCTGAAATATTCTGTGCTGTGACGATTGTTTTTGTAAATTTCTGATTGGTAGGATTGTAATTAATCTGTTCGTTGGGTTTCATTTCAATCGGCTCGGCGATTTTGTCATTTGTGAGTAAAACGCTTCCTCTTTCAAGCGTTACATCTATCTGATCTTCATTGTCGTAAGCGGCAACATCAAAGGCGGTCCCTTTGTCTTCAATATCAAGAAATTTGGTTTTTACGATAAATTTATTGTCCTCCTGGTGAACCACATCAAAGAACGCCTGCCCCGATAATAGGACCTCTCTTTTTTGATTGAAATTCAACGCATATTTTATCGTTGACCCACTGTTTAGCCAGCCAAAAGATCCGTCGGGAAGTGTGAATTTAATTCTTGTACCCAGTGGAGCGCTCATTTCAGCCCATCCTTCACCAATATGAGCATTATTTCCTCGAATGACAATCCCGGTATAGATCAGGAGCGGAATCAGCAGGACCGCGGCAATTCGTGCATACCATGTAATCAGCCTTATAACTGGTGGTTTAACCTCCTTTTGAAGTGAAGTGTTGATCTGGTAGTTTAATTTGTATAAGATATGGTTGAGTTGATGGTTATCAGCATCTTCGGTGAAAGATTTGTCCCATTGATTTTTTAATATTGATTTAAGCGCTTCAACATTTGATGCTTCAGTAAAGGCACTGCCAAGGTATTTCTCTTCCCCGGATGAATATTCTCCTTTAAAGTAGTTTTCAATTCGTTGTTTGTCAATATCAGACATGCCTATAAACTATGATTGTTATCGTTTTGATAATGGTAATATCCGTGAACTTCCGATTACCCCTATCGGAAATGAAAATTTAAATGAATTATAAACAACTGATGTGAATTATGGATTGGGAATCGAGGCCACGAAGGCACGAAGACACTAAGATTCACTAAGGTTTAAAGGACTGGGTTAAACTTTAATTTTGTCGAACTTTTCTTCGTGTATCTTGGTGACCTGGAGCCTTTGTGGCCTCGTTTTTTATCTCCATAATTATATCTGATTCTGGATTTATCCTTACAAATGGTTAGGAAAAGAAGAGGGTAAAAAAGAGAATTCCGGCAAAATCTTCTTTGCCAAGATGCTCTCTGATAAACTTTAAGGCTTCGCCAAGTTGGTTTTCGACGGTCTTTGGACTCGTGCCTAATTCGTCCGCAATCTCTTTAACCGTCAATCCTTCGAAGCGGCTTTTTATAAAAACCTCTTTCCGTCGTGCAGGCAATTGCTCTACCAGTTGGTCTATTGCTTTTTTAGTCGATTGAAAATCTATATTTTGTATGGTTGAAAGATCTGCATCCTCAATAACTTGCTGCTCAAAATACTTAGCGGTTAATGCCTTTTTTACAAAGTGCTTTCTGATGATATTAAAAGCGATTGTGAAGATATAGGATTTGAACGAGAGGTTTTCTTTGAGTTCGGATCTTTTCTCCCAGATTTTCAAGAATACATCCTGAACCAGCTCCTCTGCATCAGGTTCTGACTTCAGGTAACCAAGCGCAAAACGGAATATCCTGTTTCCATAAATTTGAAACAGGTCATTAAACGCCTTAATCTCACCCTTTGATAAAGCTTTAACCAATTCTGATTCCGATGAGTTCGAACTATTCAATGAAGATTTTTAGTTGAATTTTTGTGACGCTGCAAATATACTTTTTTGTTGGGGATATTGAATTACGGAAAGTTTTGTACGTACCCGAGAAATTTTGACAAAATTTAAACGAAGGACTGCATTATAATAGTAGTATTTATTACTTTTGGTTTTTATAAGTATAAATTACTTTTAATACCAGCTAATATGAGAAAAATGAATTGCATTGGGATACTTATGATTGTCCCTTTCATCCTTTTATCTATTTCGGGAAATTCCCAGAATAAGATCGTTGTACATGCCGATCAACCAGGGTCGACAATTGACAAAGCCATTTATGGTCAGTTTGCCGAACACCTCGGGCATTGTATCTATGGTGGTATTTATGTAGGTGAAAAATCGGATATTCCAAATACCGATGGATTCCGGCTGGATGTTGTCAATGCTTTAAAAGAGTTAAAAGTTCCACTGGTTCGTTGGCCGGGTGGCTGTTTTGCTGATACTTACCATTGGAAAGATGGAATCGGACCGAAGGCAGACCGCTCTTCAATCATCAATGTGCATTGGGGCGGTGTAACCGAAGATAACAGTTTTGGAACACATGAGTTCCTGAATTTCTGTGAATTAATTGGTGCTGATCCCTATATTTGTTTGAATGTAGGTAGTGGAACGGTTCAGGAAGCAGCAGATTGGATCGAATATACGACTTCTGCGAATGAAAGTCCAATGACCAAATT
>Ga0209100_1001594_pt1 | contig 15194 bp, 6 predicted proteins | sample lystaG_FD_185480 | JGI IMG/M metagenome (GOLD analysis project Ga0209100, IMG submission 185480) | Glacier valley bacterial and archeal communities from Borup Fiord, Nunavut, Canada, to study Microbial Dark Matter (Phase II) -... | ecosystem: Environmental > Aquatic > Freshwater > Ice > Glacier ...
TTGTACACACTATCTTTAGAAAAACCTTTAAGAAGTCACGTTAGTCACTTGTCATTTCTTCAAGCATCTGTGGAATTTGTTTGGCACTGATTATTTAGATTGGAGCAAGCCTCTTGTGCCAGTTGCAGCTGTAAAAGAAACGCTCCTTTGGTTTACACTTTCTGCCTCTTTCCCAAAACGACACAAAAGGTCGTTTTCCGGTCTGCTAGAACGTAAATCAACTCGTTAACACTTATTGACAGTGCTTGGAGCCAGCAATTTCAGTAGCGGCTTTCCCTAACGGATTGAAAACGCTTTGTCCCAATTGGCAATGATGGGTTCAAGGAGGAAAGTCATGACAGATTTCTGTCGAATGACGATCTCGGCAGAGGCTGCCATACCCGGAGCTAATGGAACTTCCTGACCATGTACTTTAACAAAATGTTGCTTCAAACGAATGCGCGCGGAGTACAACAAATTCCCCTCCTTGTCACTTGTAGCATTGGGGCTAATATTCTCCACAGTCCCGTCTAGAGTGCCAAATTCTTGGTAGGGAAACGTCGCCAATTTTACCTTGACGCTCATGTCCCGTTTAACAAAACCAATATCCCGATTGGAGACTTTTGCCTCTACCAACAGTTCCTCCCCATCAGGGACGATCGAGAGTAGCTCTCCTCCTGGCTGAACAGTTCCTCCAGTTTTGTCTATTTGAATGTTGTAGACGTATCCGGTTACAGGTGCCTGAATCGTGTTTTGCTGATTCTGCTCTTTGGCTTGTGTGAGCTTACTTTCCAGGTCGGTTAGCGCTTGTCGCTGCTTTGTAATTTGAGTGAGAATATCACTCTGTCGCTCAGCAGCCAAACGATTCATACTATCTTTTGCTGCCTGGTATGACTGCTGAGCTTGATCAATTTGCTCCATCTGCATTACCATCTCTTTTTGCAGTCCGGTCACCTTATTCCGGGCATCCAGGTAGTCCAGACGTGGAATGGCTCCCGGCACTAGAAGAGACTGTAGGCTTTGTTCTCTAGTGCCCGCATAGTCAAGGTCTTCTTGCAATCGGCTTAATTGCACTTGAGCCGCTTTTAACACGCTCTGTTGGCGATTAGCTTCAGCTTCAGCGGCGGCACGACGATCGCGGAACTCTTTCAACCGTGACGCTAACAACTGGTTCTGTAGATCTTCTCCAGTCTGAGTTTTGCCAGTGCGTTCTGCTTCCAGACGAGCCAGTTCCTGTCGGTTCAACGTCGCAAGTTGGTTCAACCGTTGCACCTCAGATTGAGACAACGTGGGATCTAGTTGAATCAAGAGATCCCCCTTTTGGACGTGTTGTCCTTCGGTTACCTTGACTTCTTTGAGGCGACCGCTGGCTAGTGCATGCATCGGCTGCACTGGATTAGCGGGAATTAGCTGCCCCTGGGTATCAGCAACTTCATCGATTTTGCTCAACGTTGCCCAAGTGAGGGCTGACACGAACAATAAGCTTAAGCCGCCTGCAAGTAGACGCGTAAACAGAGGCGGCAGACTTTGCACCGCATTGCCCAATTCATATGACAGATGCCCTTCTGCATTTGTAAATTGGTGCTTGGTTTGTTTGAGTTGAATCGGAGAATTGGGGGGTAAGGTTTTCATGGTAGGTTCCTGATCACTTTTGAAGCGGAAGCTAGGGCTACTGGCAGAACTTTCTCAGTAGCGACGGCAGTGTGTGGTTCCATCAGTCTGTTGCTAAACAGCAGCCATTTGCTGTTGGTACAGTGCCCAATAGACGCTTTTTTGTTGCAGCAATTCTTCATGGCGACCTTGCTCTACCAGTACACCTTTATCCATTACCAGAATGAGGTCGGCGTGTTTGAGGGGCGCAAAACGGTGAGTAATCATTAACACCGTGCGATCAGCTGTTACCTGGTGTAAATTCTGTAAAACTTTGCGCTCCGTTTCGCTATCAAGCGCGCTGGTAGCTTCATCCAGTATTAGGAGCGGTGCGTCTGAAAGGAACAGTCGGGATAGAGCTAAACGTTGCCGCTGCCCACCAGAGAGTCCAGTTCCCCGTTCCCCGATCACAGTTTCATAACCCTGAGGGAGTTCACGAATAAATTCGTCGGCAACAGCATAGCGGGCTGCAGAAACCGCTTGCGAAGGTGAAATTTCTGGATTTCCTAGAATGATGTTGTCCATCACAGTGCCGCTAAACAGGAAATCGTCTTGTAGCACAACGCCCATTTGCTGGCGGAGGGAGGAAAGATTGGCTCCCTGGATGTCAAACCCATCGACCAGAATGCGTCCAGATTCTGGTTCATAAAGCCGCTGCAACAGCTTCGATAGAGTACTTTTCCCGGAGCCACTGCGTCCCACAACGCCGATAAACATGCCTGGCTGAATATCAAAAGAAACACCTTTCAAAGCCGGTTCTTTGTCTGATTGGTAGCGGAAGAAGATTTGCTCAAAAGTGACTTGACCCTGTAGGCGCGGCAGCACTAAACCGTTTTCCGACATCGCTTCTGGCGCAGTGTTGAGAATATCGCCAATCCGTGCCACCGACAGTAGTACTTGTTGAAAGCTCTGCCAGAGCTGTGCTAGTCGCAGCAAGGGTTCCAGTGTACGACCAGACAGAGTTTGAAAGGCGACCAACTGCCCAACCGTGAGTTGGTGATGGATCACAAGGCTCGCTCCCACCCAAATAATCAGTAGGGATGATAATTGGTTGAGGAACTCACCGACGTGACTATTGATATTGGAAAGGGTAGAGGCCTGAAAACTAGTTTTGACATAGCGGGCAAACAAGCCTTCCCATCGTTCACGGGTGGTTAATTGGGCATTATGAGCTTTTACCGCATGGATGCCACTCGTTGTTTCGACCAAAAAAGACTGGCTGTCAGCGTGGCGGTTAAAGGATTCATTTAACCAATTCCGGAGGAGGGGTGTCACCACCAAAATTAGAATGAGGTAAGGGGGCAGGATTGCCAGACTCACTAGGGTTAAGGTGCCACTGTAAGCGATCATCGTCACCAAATAGACGACGGTGAAGATGCTATCGAGCACTGCGGTAAGGGCAGTGCCCGTAAGGAATTGTCGGATATTTTCCAGCTCTTGCATCCGTGCTACGGTATCGCCTGTCCGTCGGGACTCAAAGTAAGCCAGGGGTAGTTGCAATAGGTGTCGAAACAACTGGGAGGTCAAGCTGAGGTCAATGCGCCGCGCCGTATGCGTAAAGATGAAGATGCGTAAAACCCCTAGTCCTGCCTGGAATACGGTCACGATCAGCAGGGCGATCGCCATGACGTTGAGCGTTGAAAAGCTCTCATTAACGATGACTTTATCGATGATGACTTGAGTGATAATGGGTGTCGCAAGTCCCATCAATTGCAAGATTAACGAAGCCAGCAAGACTTCTCCCATCAATTTGCGGTACCGCCACACCATGGGCAGGAACCAACTGAGGTTAAAGGTTTCGGCTTTAGCCAGCGGCTCAATCAGCCAGAGTTGACCATCCCAGGCTGGCTCAATCATGTGGCGAGGAAGACTCTCGCAGGTCTTGCGGTTGTTTGAGGGATCAGCAATCAGCATCCGTTCGCCTTCGGTCTCATAGACCACCACCCAGTCTGCTTGCCCCCAATGCAAGAGTGCAGGATAGGTGAGGTGGGGTAGCTGCTCCCACGTCGTCTGAATGTGTTGCAGTTGCAATCCCAACGTTTCCGCTGCTTCTGCAACTTCTTGAGGCGCTTGACCACGGACTCTCCGAATCACTTGTTCCAGAGAGACTGGCTTTTTAAATTGCTGAGTCACCATGCTCAGACAAGCGGCGGCTGTATTAAGGCTGAACTGATAAGGATAGCCAGATGCAGGATGCGGTAGCTTAGGATCAAGAGGCTGGTAGTGCCAGCGCAAGTCAGCCCAAAAATCGATTAGGTCTAGAGACTCAATCGCCTGCCAAGCATCTAGTGTCCAAACGAGTGCAATCACCTCTTTGCTAGCAGCTCTTGCCTTCCAATTGCCGACCAGTTCAAGAGCATCACCGATCCATGCTCCAGCTTTCAACCGCATGGAGACCCCTGGTTCCAGAGTGGACTTACCCGGTTCCTGCACTAATCTGACTTCACCAGAAATAATCAAGACGACTTGCGGCTGATTTTCTGCATTTGGGCTGAACCAAAGGACTTGACCCATTGTGTAGCGACTGCTTTGTGCCTGCTGCTTTAGCTGAAGTTGCTGATCCTCAGTGAGTAGGCTGAGGGGCGGTTCGTGCCAAGGAATGTTGGGGGTGTGTAGATTTTGAGTCATCATAAGGCTCCTTAAGTCATCAACCTTTGAGGAAAGGACAGGCAACATCTCTCTTGACTTGCCAAAAATCAAATTTTTAGCTAGGTACAAGAACTGGGGACAGAGAGAAATTTGGCCCCCAGTAAAGCAGGCTACTTTTACTTCAGTTGGTCTTCTGATTTGGTAGAAACTTGGTCTACAAAGTGGGCATATGTCGGAAGATCAGCCTCTGTAGCAACTTGATACCGCTTTCTATTCTTATCTGTAGCCCAAAGTTCCTTGACTCCATCCCCAGAATCCTTAGAGTCCACGACTCCATCCCCATTTGTATCTCTTACGGGAATATCCACGAGAGTATTTGCTTCGTACTTAAGTTTGTAGTAATCCTCAATGATGTGAGCTTGTGCTTCGTAGTTAAACCAACCAAGTCCATCGTTTTTATGACTGTTAAGTGTTGCTGCACCACCGTAGTCGTATCCATCAGTATTCGGTGTAATTCCTGGCTCTCCTTGAGACTTTGACGCATCTGGCATATAAATAGAGCCATCATGTTCGTACTGCCAGACATGGGTTAGTTCATGGATTAGGGTTGCATCATTCAGATCTCCCCAAGTATTGATAGTGTGGAAAGACGTATAAGGTCTATGTTGATTAGCCTTCTTAATCTCTTTCGCTATCGGGACAGAGAATGCCCTGTTGTCAATCCGCACCAAATCATAGTTGATGCTATCGCCAAAGACGTTTTTAGCAATATCAACTTCGTGATCAGTTAGCTTACGCGTGTTGAATTTGACCCAGTCTGCACCTGTCTCATAGATTTCTCCAAGCCCACTTAGGTCTCCAATGTCGATCGAGACGTGCTCTACCCAGTCCCCAATTTTTTCCCCACTCACAACATGTTTTCCAAGTCGTTCGACGCGATCGGGAAGCTGTTCAACCCAATGAGCGCCTCGATAGGGAATTCCAAAAGCTTTGTCCTTGTACTGGTCAGTAAACCACTTCGCTCCTTCCCAACCTTTTTCAACTCCATTTTCAAGAGGTTTAACAACCTTCTCACCCGTCCATTTAACAGCAGATTTGACGAATTTAGGGGTAATCGGCTCCAGGATTTTACCTGCGGTTTCTCCAGCATCTTGTACTACACGTTTGTAGGTACGAGCATGATCCTCCACGACCTTTTCAGATGTGTGGAGCGCTGTCCCTGAAACTTTTTCAGCGGTGCGAATGTGATCGGTTAAAACTTCGCCACTTGTGTGTGCTCCATCTTTGGCAAGGCTAATACCTGTATTGACTCCATCCTTTGTCACATCAACGGTTGTTTTACCTGCGTGTTTGAAGGCATCAGCGACATGTCCTTTGCTGAGATCATTGACGATCTCAATAGTGCCATTAGCCAAATGCTTGGTCACTTCGACCGTACCATCAGCCAAATGTTTGGTCACTTCAAAAGCACCCTTTCCAAGGTCTTTAGTGACTTCGACCGCACCATCAGCCAAGTGCTTGATAACTTCTATAGTGCCATCAGCCAAATGTTTGGTCACTTCAGAAACACCTTTCCCAAAGTCTTTAGTGACTTCAACAACCGCTCCACCAACTTTTTTGGTTACTTCAGAAACACCTTTCCCCAGGTACTTGGTAGTGCTAACAATGCCGTTCCCGAAGTCTTTGGTGAACTCAACAACCGCTCCACCAACTGTTTTAGTCAGTTCAAAAGCGCCTTTGCCCAGGTATTTTGTAGTTTGAACAATGCCGTTCCCAAAGTCTTTAGCGAAGTAATCAATCGCTCCAAGAGTTTTTTGGGTTATTTCAGAAACGCCTTTACCCAAATATTCAGTAGTTCTAACGACACCATTTCCCACAATTTCAGTAAATTCCACGACTTTTCCACCAACTTTTTTGGTTATTTCAAAAGTGCTTTCGCCGAAACGTTTTGTAGTTTGAATAATGCCATTACCGAAGTCTTTGGTGAACTCAATGATATCTCCAGCGAGAGTTTTGGTTAGTTCAAAAGCGCCTTTGCTCAGGTATTTTGTAGTTTGAACGATGTCATTGCCAAAGTCTTTGGTGAACTCAACAACCGCTCCACCAACTGTTTTAGTCAGTTCAAAAGCGCCTTTGCCCAGATATTTGGTAGTTTCAACGATGCCATTGCCAAAGTCTTTGGTGAACTCAACGACCTCTTCACCAATTTTTTTGGTCAGTTCATAAGCTCCTTCGCCTATAAACTTAGTGATTTCAACCGCCCCGCCTGCCAAAAACTTAGTAGTTATGTTGAACCCTTCCTCTACTGCGTGGATGATATCTCCAGGCAAATGTTCGACCACATGGACGATCGCCTTGAGATCTTCCGCTGGATGGGTTAGCATGTGCCATCCCTTTTGGAGAAAATTATCTGTTGGACGCTCAAGACCTACATTTCCAGCTTTCTGATTCGCTAAGTCCGTTGACAACGTATACTTTAGCTTCTCAAAAGCAATAGGAGTGGTGGTCTTTGCACTAGTGAGAGCAGCTTCAATATTTACCAATCCGGCACCCGTTTCTGCATTCCAGCCGGGTGTCTTCAAGCCTGTAGCTGTCGATTTGAGACTCTCAATGATTTGACGGTAGTTGAGATTAGGGTTTATAGCCCACGCTTGGGCAACATCTGCTGATACTTTAGCAGCAGCGATCGACGTTCCTTCTGACCTCGCACCACCGTTCTCAGCCGTCCCATCAGCTAAGAGGGTGAGCCCCTTGCCATAGCTAGAATAGTCGGCTCGACTCAAACCCTTGGCAGCACCCACAGTGATGATGTTGTCAAATTCCTGTGAGGCTTGTCCTAGAGCAGACATTTGACCACCTGTGTTTCCGGCGGCTGCCACAATAATGATTCCGTTATCGTGGGCGTATTTCAGTGCAACACGCTCCTCAGCGGTAAGTTGAGTGCGTGTCGTAGTGCTGCCATCGGGATTAACCTGAGTCAGGTCAAAACTGAGATTGACGATCGCGTTCTTTTTCCCTGATGCTTTTGTGGAGTCAACGAACTCAACCAGCGATTCTGACCATTTTCCAGAACCGACTGCTCGACCCAGCCATAAAGAGGCGTTACCGTCTTTTGCTGCAATGGTATCCAGGATCTGAGTGCCATGTTCATTACCAGCACCTTTGGTGAGCAAGGGATTGTTATCGCCATCCACGCGATCGCGTCCCAAAGTAACCTTGGTGTGATGAAGGTTTGGATCATCCTGACTGAAACCTGTATCGATGATGCCCACTAAGGGCTGTTTAGCCTCTGTGTTATGCAGGGTTTGTTGTTGGCTACTGTTGGAGTTTGCTCCGTGCTGTGCATAGATTTTCTGAACTGAATTTTTGATCAGTTGGTTAATTTGTTCGGAACCAACTGGAGCTTGAGTTTGTTTGGGTGACTCAGAAAAGGGTTTTGCTTGCGAAGACTCCTCGAAAGCAAGCTGAGAAGAGGAAAGAAGGCGATGCGCCTGCGGCTCGATGAGTCCTTGGGCAATGCCTAAACTCATCGAGCCTGAGTTTAAATGAGATAGAGCATTACCAGACGGATCGAGTTCATTCAACTGTTTTGATAGCTCTGATTTGCCAAACATTGTGTTTTGTCCTTCTAATCAGTGAATAGTGAGCGATCGTCACAAGCTTGACAACTCTAGGAAGTAAAGGTGAATCACCCATGTGAGAGTTTTTCTTTATGAAGCGTCTAACTCGCACTCCAAAGTTGCCCAATTAAGCCATGAGATAGGCGATACGAGTTGAGCTAGATGTGAGGTCGCTGATCTTAATGTGTGATTAGGCAGCGATCTCACTATGAGAACTTAAAAAGAAGTAGATGTGGCTTTCATAACTAGGTTTACTCAACCCCAATCGTTAAGCTCCTAACTAACCTGAGTTCGGGTTAAGCCGAAGGCTAAAACGCCCACTGCGACTAGCTTGAGCCAATTAACCAGATGGTAAGACTTTCTCAATAAGACCTGTTACTGAAAATATTCTCAACTGAGAGGCTTATTGACAAGAGCTTGACTTGGAGCAGGGTTGCAAGTCACGAAGAATCAAGGCTTTTGGCGATTTCTTATCCCGAACTCAGGTTAACTAGTTTTTATCAATGACGTACCTTAGCGACTCCAGGCACTTCCACCAAAATTCTGCCCACCACTAATTTTATCCAAGCGACCAGTGTCTGAAATCAAAAGCACCATCTCGCCATAGCCTCTGACACTGCCTTTCGGTACATCTGCCCATCGACCAGCAATCTGATTACCTCTAATCACGCCGCGAAACACGTTTGACCAAGTTGTACCGCCGTCGCTGCTTTGACCGTACCACCACATTTCGTTACCTACTTGTCGAACAAAATAGACACCGCCATCGTTGCAATTCCATACACCGCTGAGGCTAGATGCTTGTGCGACCCGAAAAGAATGATCAGTGCTGACCGGCGTAGCCAGTGGGGACGTGCTAACAGTTGTTGGCTGAGCGTTTGCAGCAAAGGCAGCATGAGCCTCGACCTTTTGCTGGGTCAATAGATTGGCTGTTACTACGGTCGTACCAATCAATAAACCTAATCCTTGGAAAAGTGCCTTTTTCATTGTGTATACCTCTTGTGATAATTCCGTTGAGTGTGTTGAAAAGAGATCGTTCATCTGAAGCCGGAACCTGAAGAAGTTCGCTTCCCTTGCTCGGCTCTGGTTAAAAAACTTTGGTGATTGCGAGCCGATATCACTAGCTGACAGCGGCTTCAAGCATCGTGAATGCGCCAAGTTGCTCCGCTAAAATTCCCATCTGGTGTGGGTGTACTAGGTGCTAATCTCCGGTGATGCAATTTGGACGACAGTAATTTTGGGGCGTGATCGCTCGCTAAACTGGCGGTCACGCCTCTATGCATTGAACTGTCAACTCCTCTAGATGACGAACAATTTAGTTTGTTTGTTAGAGAATCGCTGTCTCTTTAAAGTGGTGAGGGAGTCAAGGGGAGCATTGGCTTGCTGGGTAAGCATATCCCTCGACTCGGACAGCTTGATATCCTGACCCAATAGCATCTGCTGCTCCATCAGTTGATCCTGTTGTAAAGTTATCCGCGCGAGCCGAACTCCAGTACAATTTCAGTGGAATTGTACCCGATTGCTGTTGAGGAAAAACATAGCCCACAGTTTCTGCATAACTATACCCGGCTGCTTGAGCAGACCTTTCTCCTATTGCTGTAGCCGTTGTAAAATTGTCTCCTCGCTCAGAATTCCAATAGAGGTTCAGTGGAACTGTACCAGGCTGTTGGCTGGGTAGAACACAGGCTTCAATGCGTACAAATTTATAGCCCGCAGCTTGAGCCGCACGCGCTCCTGCTTCGGTTGCTGTCGTAAAATTGTCTCCTCGTTCAGAACTCCAATAAAGGGACAGCGGTTGCAATCCTGGTTGACTACGAGCTTTTTCTGCAAAGGTGAGTGTGGTTCCCAGTCCCAGCCCTAACAGTAGAGCTGAACGCAGTAATGAGATGATTCTGACTTTCATTCAAAATGCTTCCTTACTTGAAATATTTCAAGTCTATTGGTGCTAAATGTTCAATGTTGACGACGGTATTACTGAGCTTTGTGATTGCTGCTGTTTGATGTTCTAGAAACTTTTGATGCGAAATGAAGGCAATTACGCACTTTTTACAAAACTTTATGTTCAAGGTTATAGTTTTTGCCGTTTAGGAGTAATAAATTCGTTGGGTCATGTGTAGCAACTGCCCCTGGTCAAAATGTAACCAACAGCTACAGAGTAATGCCAACGCTGAAGTAGAACCCTTTGTCTTGAGCGTTATTGCCTCGATCGCGCAAGTCAATTAATGGATAGGCGTAGTCCAACCGAATCACAAGACCAGACGCAGGCTCAAGAATGATGCCCATCCCTACTCCTGCCAGAAAGTTTTGGTCGCCCAGCTTGTTGGGGTTGCCAGACTTGTTCCAGACTTTTCCCACATCAGCGAAGGGAGCGAGTTGCAAAATCGGCAATCCATTTTTATCGCGTAGAACGGCAATGCGATTCTCAAGAGAAGCCCGAAAGCCATTGTCGCCAGAGCGAGCATTTTGACGAAAGCCACGCACCGATTGTCCACCGCCTAGAATGTATTGTTGTGAAGGCAGCAGGCTGTCGGGCGTGAGCTGCACATCAGCTTGAGCGATCAGCAAGTTGTCCTCATTGATGCGCTGGATGCGCTGAATCTGTCCGAGCCAACTGAAAAAGCTGCCATCGGGAGTTGGGGCTGAATTGCTGGTGGCATTGAAAATATTGAGTCCAAAGCTGAATTGAGACCGCAAGCCCCACGCGCCATTGACATCGCGTTTGACATAATCTTGCCCAAAGCGCAGCACACGAGTACGGCTGTTGCCATTCGCATCGGGACCGAAGCCAAACCGGTAAGGAATCTCATTTAATAAGAAAGTTTGCCCGTTTTCCACAGATAGACCGAGAGAAAAAGCAAATTCTTCTCTGACTGATCGAATGATCGGCTGACGGTAAGTGATTTCGTACAAATTATTGTCAGCTCGAACGCCTGTGGCTTTGAATTGATTAGTGATTTTGCTGCGGCTGGGAGCAACTCGTAATTGAATCGTGCCATTCATTGGGTTAAGAGGCACCCGATAGTTAACGTCGAAGGCTTTGGAACCGCCTGTGGTGGAGATGTAGTATGAGGCACTGAGCGCATCACCGATGCCTGTAAGATTACGATAGCTGAGCGCAGTACCCAAACGTTCTGAGCCGATACTGGGTGGTGAGAAATTATCCGAACCCAAGGAGCTATTGAAAGCTTTTGATTCAATCACTTGCAGGGCAAGAATGCTTTCACCGAGCAGTTTTCCGGCTTTGAGGTTTGCTTCGACATTATTGAAAAAAGGATCTGTCTTCAGGAGGCGAAGCTGCTCCTCTAACTGATCTTTTTTGAGCGGGGGAGTAATGCCTTGGCGAATGCGGCTGCAAATATAGGCGAGATTCAACCGTTGCCGGCCCTGAACTTCGATCGTGCTGACGTAGCCTTCGACCGCAATGAGTTGTATTAAACCGTCTTTTACAGGGGGAGTTTCAAACGCCACTCTAGAAGTAATGTACCCCTTGCTGATGTAGAGCAGTGTAATCTGGTCGATGACTTTCCTTCCAAGTCCTTCTGGTGTGAGGGGACTACCTTGGAGGGAATCGAGCGCCTGTTTTACCGCCTCTTTGATCTCCGTCTCAGTCAGAACCGTATAGCCTCTGACTTGGATTTTACCAACGGGGGAATCGACGAGAATCTTTTGAAGCGAAGGCTCGTATTTGTAGGGTTGGGGGCAGGAGTCAGTTTTTTCAGCTTTAATCGCTGCTTGGGAGGCAGGACTGGGCTGAGGCGAGGGTTGCTGAGGTTGGGCAGTCGTTTGAGCGATCGCTGGAAAGGCGTTAATTAAGGTGAAATGAAACCATAGAGGTAGGCTCCAAACCACGAGATAACAATTAGCTAGAACTTTTGCACCCATACATTTCACTTTGAAACTCTGCTGAAAGGTTATTAGAGAAAATTAAGAATGATGACAGCTAAGAAGGCGCTTGGGCTTGAAGTTTGAGGCTTAAACGATGGGACTCCAGCTTCTGAAATTATTGAGGAGTTCACAGAGATCGACATTAAGAAACCATCCAGGGATTGTGGAGTTTGTACTGACCAGGTATGGAAGCGTCTTCACCACGGATTCCCCACTAGAGTGAAGCCTGACCAGTAGTAGGGATGGGTGAAATCGGGAAGTTCTGGGTTTGGATTCTTTGGATCAATTGGAAGCGGTTCAGCGCCCTTTGTCCAGATCAACTCGGTTCCTGTGGGGTTGCGTTTTTGGATGCGAACTTTCTTACCGATCATATTCAACTGTGCCTGTTGAAGGGCTTCGGCTTTAATGCGGGCAGCGGGTAGCTGTTGGTAGAATTCGGTCATGAGTGCTAGGGAGCCACCTTCGTCTACACGCCAAAGACTACCGAGCGCGGACTTTACGCCTGCTTGGGTGGCAAGTCCGGCAAAACCAAGTTCAGCTTGCAGATCGCCTAGTGCTGTTTGGCAGGCACTCAACACCAGGAGTTCTCTGGGCGGTTTGTCTAACCCTAGTGTTCTAAACTGATCCAGTCGCAGGACGTTGGTGCCTGATAGCTGGATGAAAGAGTTGTGTAATGGGGGGGGTTCGGGTTCATTTTTTTGATCGGGGGATACCTGGGATCGAGGCTGGGGAGTTGTGGGATCTTCGGCTTTGAATTGGGCATGAGTGGAAAGATGGATGATGCCAAATTCCTTGCGGCTTTCGGCTGCTAGACTATCAGGACTAATGTTGTCTTTGGGATCGAGAAGTTGTTCATTGCCGCTGCGGTTCCAAACACGTTGGGTGAGGAGGTTGATCTCGGTCGGTACGGTGGGGAGATTGTTTAAGCCTCCGATGCCACGAAAGTCAGATCGCCCTACGGCAAGCATGGACACATTGCGAATCGAGGCATAGCGGGTATCGGTAAGGTTTAGCGATGGCATCATGCCCACACTGAAGCGCTCAATGAGATGCCCTGTCTTTGAGCTATAGAGCGCGGCTAAAGGAATGCCCCGTAAGCCTTCGTCTAGGATGAAGGTGAGGTTTTCAGTGCCTTGTTTCTTTAGCTCTGGTAGCAGTGGCGTGATGAGCCAGTTGTAAAGAGCTTCGCTCGGTGTTTTATAAGCCTCTCGTTCGTCTGAGCCATGAAGAATCGCTTTTGTCTGAAAGTCTTTCGCTGTGGCTTCAACGTTGGCTCGCCTCGCTTCACGGACAGAGATGACCTCGCCCCCTCTAGGCGTGATGAGAATCAGTGCCAGATAATCGTTTGGAGAGCGCTCGGTTGAAAGCTTAAGGTTTTTGGGGTCTACTTCTGGCGGCACGAAGACTGCATAAATGATGCCAGGTCTTACGCCAGTGCTGGCTTGAATGCTGCGGAGGACTTCGCACGCATCCAACACTGTCTTGCGAGTTAAGCGGGAGCCAAGTGATTTTTCATATTGTTGAGCAAATTTGCCCTCAACGGCAGCGGCTACAGAACTGGCGCATGGGAGAGGAGAGGGAGGAGAGAACGGAGTAGGTAGCAACCCCTCTGGAGGCTTTTCTAGAGGGAGTGGTTTTTCGGGAGGAAGAGAGGTGATGATGCGGATGATGCCTGCTGCGCTTCCCAATGTATAGTTACCGGGGAAAGATTGGGGCGGGAAGATTGTATTAATGCCTGTAGTAATTGCTCCAGCGGTACCATTTCCATCGAGGGCTAGGACACCGGCACCTACAGTAAACTTTTTACCAAGTAAACCACCGCCATGCGTGATGGTAATAGAGCCACTGTTGAGGTTGCTAGAGCCAGCAGTGGAAATGCTTACACCTGGAAGTAAAGGAATAACGCCTGTAGCACGGAAGGAGCTACCTGTTGAGATGATGACAGTGCCGCCATCGATTCTGCCGCGAGTATCAATGAAACTAACCTGAACATCGCCAGGAGGATCAAGCCTTACACTCCCACCATTACCGCCAGCACCGACAACACCAAATTGACCTTGAAAAACACTTTGACTCCCAGCACCGGCAGCACCGGCAGCACCGCCAATTGATGTGATGCCCGCTGTTGTGAGACTTCCAAAAGGAGCGGTCAAGATGACTTGGTTCCCATTACCACCACTACCGCCATTACCACCACGATTACCGCCACCAAGTCCAAAGTCGCCGAAACCACCACTACCGCCAGATGTTGTAATATTACCCACAGTAACAATGCCTGGACTAGCGGTCAATATAGCCTTACCGCCATTACCGCCATTACCACCACTACCACCACTACCACCAAGAGAACTGGTGGTACCGCCATTACCGCCTTGATAGCCATTACCGCCAGTTGTTGTAATATTTGCTGCCGTAACACTGCCTGAATTAGCGGTTAATGTAGCCTTTCCGCCATCACCGCCAGAACCACCATCAATGGTAGAACCACCAGGACCACCATTACCGCCAGTTGTTGTAATATTTGCTGCTGTAACACTGCCTGAATTAGCGATTAATGTAACCGTACCACCAGGACCACCAGGACTGCTATAACCATTTCCTGCACCTCCCCCAATTGTTATGATGTCATCTGTTACAACAGTATCTCTAGCAGTTAATGTAACTGTACCGCCAGCACCGCCAGCACCATCACTGGCGGTACCGCTTCGATCCCTACCACGTCTCCCAGTTGTTGTAATACTACCTGCTGTGACGTTGCCTGAATTAGCAGTTAATGTAACCACACCACTAGGACTTCCATCACTTCCTCCAGTTGTGTTGATGCTACCTGCTGTAATGTCTGCTCCTATAATTCTTAGGCTTCTGCCTTGAGTTGTGATGGACTGACTCTGATCCATTGAGAAAACGCCACCTGCTGTAAATTCTGTTGAACCTGAGCCAGGTTGGAGCTTTAACCCACCGTTGTTGAGCGTTTGAATCTTAATACTGTTAGTCGCTTGGATTTGAACATTCGTATCTCCGGATAACCCTTCTAACTGATTTTGCGTAATCGTATTTGGAACAGGATCATTAGAAAAAACTTGCCCCGAAAAACCTGCTGCTGAACCACCTGGGGTAATTGTAATATCGGTTGGGTCAAGCAGCAATGTGCCAGCTTTACCATCGACTGCACTGGTGTTTACATCTCCTCTAAATAACAGGTTCCCTTTGCCTGAAACTTCGACAAATCCACCGTCACCTGAAGCAAGTCCACCACGAGCGGCGATTCTGCCATAAAGTTCCGTTATCTGGTCTGCCCAAACTATGACGCGACCACCATTGCCGCGACTCAGTGCATCAGCACTAATTACCGAGTCACTGCTAACAAACGTGCGAGCAGCATTGGGTACAGTTCCTTTGCCTTGATAATCTCCGCCAATTCGCACCAATCCGCCACCGTTTGTTCCAGATGCATTGATGCTGGCACCAACC
>Ga0209100_1001597_pt1 | contig 15183 bp, 12 predicted proteins | sample lystaG_FD_185480 | JGI IMG/M metagenome (GOLD analysis project Ga0209100, IMG submission 185480) | Glacier valley bacterial and archeal communities from Borup Fiord, Nunavut, Canada, to study Microbial Dark Matter (Phase II) -... | ecosystem: Environmental > Aquatic > Freshwater > Ice > Glacier ...
CGGCGATCCTTGCGGCGGTCGGTCTCGTGCTGCCGTTCGTGATCTATCCGATCGAAGCCATCGACATCATCTGCTTTGCGCTCTTTGCCGTGGCCTTCGATCTGCTGCTCGGGTTCACGGGATTGCTCTCGTTCGGACACGCGCTTTTCTGGGGCGGTTCGGCCTACGTCGCCTCGCTGCTCGTCGTTAAACTCGGCGCTCCGTTTCCGGCAGCCGTTGCGATCGCCGTGCTCTACGCGATGGTACTCGCGTTTGTCGTCGGCGTCGTCGCGATCAAGCGAACGGGCATCTACTTTGCGATGATCACTCTTGCGATCGCGCAGATCCAGTTTTTCTTCGCGTTTCAATTGACCGACCTGACCGGTGGTGAGAACGGTCTGCAACTCGGTGCGCGCGGATCGTTCTTGGGTCTGCCGCTCGACAACGATCGCGTTTACTATTATCTTGCCTTCGCGATCGTCGCGATCGCGGTTTCGTTCGTCGTGCGCGTCGTGCGCTCACCGTTCGGTGCGGTCCTCGCCGCTACGCGCGAGAACGAGCAACGTGCGATCGGCCTCGGCTACCGGGTGGAGCGCTACAAACTCGCGACCTTCGTGCTCTCGGGTACGATCGCGGGACTCGCCGGCGCGCTCTATGCGATCGGCAACCATCTCTCCGGCCTCGATGGGGTCGACTGGCATACGTCGGGCAAAGTCGTGATGATGTCGATCCTCGGCGGAATCGGAACGGTCTTCGGGCCGATCGTCGGCGCCGGCGTTTTCGAGACGCTCGAATATTACGTGAGCAAAACGCCGATCGGCGATAAGACGAACATCGTGCTCGGAACGATCTTCGCGATCGTGATCTTGATCGCGCGCCGCGGCATCGTCGGCGAGATCCTCGCGCGCCGCAATCCTCTACCCAGGGACAACGGCTAGTTCACGACGAGTGCATCGATTAAAACAAAAGAGGAAACCCGAATTTGCTTTGCTTTTATGGACAGAGATTGACGCGTCTACTTAGGCTGCTTCAGTTGCCTCCATTATATTGTCTTGGGTAATTATCGAAAAATACGCTCGTTTTTTAACCAAATTCTGAGCGAAGATCAGATTCGATATTGCTAGTTGGTAAAATTAAGCGATACGTAACTCTGCTTGGCTATACTGGCATCCAGGGCGACCGCCGCCGCCGTGAAATAGCCTCAGGATTGACTTTATCACCCTGGGGGAATATAACTCAAGGAGAATAGTGTCGAAAGGGAAGAAAAGAGCTCAATCTGCGGTTTCCCTTCGGCTGCACCCTACCGCTTTGCAAGAACTGTCGATCCTTGATGAGCAAACTCGTGCAGATGTTGCGGTAATTTTCGACAGAGTAAACGGAAAGACGCATCAAGAAATCCTTGGGCTCTTGGATGAGCGCTCGGACTCAAAAGTATCACAATATGAGCGTGGCACAAAAGCAGGGCCACTTCGAGTGGTGTTCGCCTGGGGGCCTGGAGTGCTTTGGTTTATCGGCGCGTATGTGAAGACGAATAACGCTGATGGCGAAAGATTCATCAAGCGCATTTTGCCTCGAGCTAAGGAAGTCAAGAACGTAGGGCCTGTGAACAAATGAAACATCAAAATGAGCATGTCGAATCGGATCTCTCGAAGGCGGTTAGCGCTGACGATTTTTTGGCGAGTTATAGAGCTAATCCGGAGAACGAAAGGCTTTTCCGGGAGAGTGAAGTTCGCTTCGATGTTTCGGAACGCATGAAATCGATGCGAAAAACGGCCGCGATCACGCAAACCGAGCTTGGCAAGCGAGTTGGCTGCACTCAATCATTTATTGCTAAAATGGAAGCCGGTGCCTACGATCGTTGCGGCATTGGAACACTTCGAACGTATGCGCGAGCTATGGGCCAGGATATAAGTGTCCCTGACATGTTTAAAATCATGCCCGCTGCCGTTTTTAATGGAAAATCCTCCTGCGCGGAACTGCAGCAGTCGCTGGATTTGCAAGATGCCTTTCCCTATCGAATCGCAAGTATTGCAATCAAGGCGTGGTCGAAATCTCAAGAATCGTCTGATCAGTCGGCATCTAAGGCAATAGACCCGAGACGCAAGGTGACTGGTGCCGCCGCGTAAGACAACTGGGACGAGTACGGTTTCGAGGACGCGCAAGACTGCTCGCGGCGTTCACGCCAAGGTCCGGAAGCCGCAAATCGAAATTGTTCCGATGTCCGATGCCCTTTGGCGGGTTGTACAAGAAGTTACTAGCGCTCGCATCCGCCACCGTGCCCTCCTTGAAGTGCTTGCCGAAGGGCCATATAGCTGGGCTGCTTACTCCGATCGATACGATGAGTTATTGAATCGTGACGGCGCGGCGCTATTCGCCCAGATGGTTCTTCCGGAAAATGATTTCATCGAGGCCTTTTCATCGTGGTTATTTGACGATGATGCTCGCTATGGATACACGCCTAGCCAATCAAGCGCAAACGTCGCAGCGCCTGGAACTTCGAAAAAACCGCGACCGACGAAATAAGCGCCAGTTCGGTTTGTACCGCTATTGGATATGCGTTTTTTAGACGCCGAGCAGTTCGAGCAGTTCGTTCTCGCGCGCGATCACTTCGCTATTCGCTAAGACCTGCGCGACGCGGCCACGATCGATCACGTAGTGTCGGTCCGTCACGCGCGTTGCGAAACGTAAGTTTTGCTCGACCATGAGCACGGTAATCCCCGCGCGCTTGATCTCCAAAATGAGTTCGCCGATCGCATCGACGATCACCGGCGCTAGGCCCTCGGTCGGCTCGTCGAGCAAGATCAAACGCGAACCGCTGCGCAGCACACGTGCGATTGCAAGCATCTGTTGCTCGCCGCCCGAGAGCGTCGTTCCGCCCGCTTTGCCGCGTTCTTTGAGAATTGGGAAGAGACCGTAGATGCGTTCCAGCGGCCACGCATCGCTGCTCACGACCGGCGGCAACGTCAAGTTTTCCGTGACGGTGAGGGTCGAGAGAATGCCGCGCTCCTCGGGAACGAAACCGATGCCCGCCCGGGCGATGCGATCGGAGGAGAGCGCGGCAATCGGTTGGTCTTCGAAGACGATCGAGCCACGCCGCGCGCGTACGATGCCCATGATCGTTTTGAGCGTGGTCGTCTTGCCGACGCCGTTGCGCCCGACGAGCGTCACGACCTCGCCTTTGTTCACATCGAGATCGATGCCGTGCAAGATGTGGCTCTCGTCGTAGTAGCTATGAACGTCGCGTAAGGAAAGCATCAATGGCCTCCGCCAAGATAGGCGTCGACGACGCGTTTGTCGCCTCGCACTTCATCGTAGGTGCCTTCGACGAGAATCTGCCCGCGCTGCATGACCGTGATCTTCGTGCAGAGATCGGCGACCACGCGTAGGTTGTGCTCGACCAGCACGATCGTGCGGCCGACCGCAACTGCGCGGATCAACTCGACGACGCGCTCGACGTCGTCGATCGTCATGCCGGCAGTGGGTTCGTCGAGCAGCAAAACTTTGGGATCTTGCGCGAGGGCGATTGCGAGTTCCAGCGCGCGCTTAAGACCGTACGGAAGTTCGACGGCGGGCTGGGCGGCGTACGACTCGAGTCCGAGTCGCGCGAGAATCGCGCGTGCGGGATCGTCGAGCACGGCCGTGGCTTTTGCGGGCGCGATCAGCTGGCGCGAAAGGCTCGTTTTTGCTTGGAGCGAGATCTTCACGTTGTCGAGTACGGTCAGGTGCGGAAAAACGCTGTTGATCTGAAAGCTGCGGACCATCCCGCGGCGCGCGATCGCGGCGGGACCGACGTGCGTAACGTCGTTGCCATCGAAGTGCACGGTTCCGCTCGTCGGCGGGACGAAACCCGAAAGCAAATTGAAGAGCGTCGTTTTGCCGGCGCCGTTCGGACCGATGATCGCGTGGATCGCACCGTCGTCCACGCGAAGCGAGACGTCGGAGACCGCGCGAAAACCGGCGTACTCTTTGGTGAGTGCGTGCGTTTCGATCACGAAACGGGGGTTCGCCCAGCGGCGCGAATGCCCCCACACATGGCGTGTCAACACTACGAGATCCATGACGGCGGCGAGCGCGTGTTCGAGGTCGAGGCGCCGCGAATCAAATACGGGCGCGCTGCCCTCGAGGAAGCGGGCGCCGAGGCGCGGTCGCTGGGAATGACGCGCGTCGCGCTCTTCAGCGATCCGCAGGTGGCGAAGCTCGCCCCGTTCGCGACCGTCGAGCGGGCACTCCGCGATGCGGGCGTCGATGTGGTCTCGTATACCGAGGCCGCGGTCGAACCGACCGACACGTCGTTCAAAGCCGCGGCCGCATTCGCCCGCGATGGCCGCTTCGACGGCTACATTTCGGTCGGCGGCGGTTCGTCGATCGATACGGCCAAAGCCGCGAACCTCTACGCGACCCATCCGACCGGCGATTTCCTCGACTACGTCAACGCGCCGATCGGCGGTGGCAAACCCATCCCGGGGCCGCTACGTCCGCACATCGCCTGTCCGACGACGGCGGGAACGGGCAGCGAGTGCACCGGGGTGACGATTTTCGATCTGCTCGCGCGCGAAGTAAAGACGGGTATCGCCTCGCGCTTTTTGCGGCCATCGCTCGGCATCGTCGATCCCGATTGCACGCGCACGCTGCCCGCAAGCGTCGTTGCCTGCGCGGGCTTCGACGTGCTCGCGCACGCGCTCGAATCGTTCACCGCGCGTCCGTACACGCAGCGCGACCGAACGCCGATCGGCGCGCAGCGACCGCTCTCGCAAGGTGCGAATCCTTATAGCGACATCGCGTGCTTGGAAGCGTTGCGGATTCTCGGACAGTATATGGAACGTGCGGTCGCGGATGCGGGGGACGAGGAAGCACGCGAACGGATGATGTTTGCCGCGACGCTTGCCGGGATCGGTTTTGGAAACTCCGGCGTGCACGCTCCGCACGGGATGGCGTACGCCGTCGCTGGTCTCGTTCACGAGTACCACGCTCCCGACTATCCGGGGTCGGGACCGATCGTGCCGCACGGAATGTCGGTCATCGTTTCGGCGCCGGCCGTCTTTCGCTTCATGGCGGAGGCTTCACCCGAACGTCACATCGACGGGGCGCGCGCCCTTGGAGCGAACGGTGCGCGTGTCGCGCCGGACGAAGCGGGCGACTATCTCGCCGCGCGCGTCATCGCGCTGATGCGCGCAACGGCAATGCCCAATGGTCTTGGTGGTGTCGGCTACGCGAGCGCCGACCTCGATGCGCTAACGGAGGGTGCCTTCGCGCAGCAGCGCCTCTTGCAAAACGCACCGCGCCCGGTCGATCGCGCGCACCTACGCGGGCTCTTTGCGGACGCGCTCGCGTATTGGTAGCGCGTAGTCCGCAAGCCAGCGACGGGTGACGTAGATGCGCCCGTCACGCACGGTATGACGTAAACGTCCACGCTCGGCGGCTTTGTAAAATCGCGCGACCGAGCGACGCGGCACGATCGAGGCGAGCGGCACGAGTTCGTCGCTCGGATCGGCCGGCTCGCGACTGGCGAGCAGCGTTTCGAGCGCGTACGCAAGCGCGCGTTCGACGATGCGATCCAAGCGTTCGTACGATCCGGCGTGGGCCCGATCGATTGCGTCCGGATACGCATCGAATGCGCGGGTTGGGACGACGAACGGTGGTAAACCGCGCCGGGCGAGCAGGGCGTTTGCAATCAAGCGCGCGACGCGACCGTTAGCGCCCGCGAACGGCAAGATGCGGGTGAAGCGCGCGAGCACGCGTGCGATCCACCGCGCAACCTCGCCGTCTGTCGGCGCGTGCGCGTGGCGTTCGAGAAACGCGTCGACTTCGCGCGGCACGAGCCATGGCGGAGGCGCGACGACGCCATCGGCAAGCGCCACGTTCGCAATCCGCCAGGCGCCGGGTGTCTGGCCGGGTTCGCTCCTCGCGGCGAGGCTGTGCAACTGGCGGATGTCGGCTAGCGCGAGCAACGGTCGCGGGTCACCCGCCACGAAGGGAAGCCGCGATGCGGCAAAATCCGCTGCCTGGGCATAGTCGCGCACCAGCAGATAGTCGGCAAGCGGAAAGTCTCCGCTTGCGATGCCGCGGTCGAGAAGCGCATTTACCGAGATACGATCGAGCCGCGAGCCGGCAAGGGCCGTGGAGCGGGTGATTTCTTCACGGCGAAGGTCGCGCCAAGCACGGGCCAAGGTCGCCTGCGGTGGGGCGACCCGGAGACTCGCGATCAGACCCTCAAGACGGACGTCCACTTGTCTACAGTATAGCAGAATTCTAAAGCGTAGACAAAAATGCCAATGCCGGACGGAACGATTCCCGTTCTAAACGGTGATGGAAGCACGTTCGGCATATCTCGATGCACTTGCCCGCCGCGTTCTGGTTTTCGACGGCGCGATGGGCACCCAACTCATGGATTTGGAGCTGACCGACGAGGATTTCGGCGGTACGGCCTATCACGGCTGCAACGAAGCGATCGTGCTCAGTCGCCCTGATTTGATCGAACAGATCCACGACGATTACTTTGCCGCGGGCGCCGATGTCGTCGAGACCGACACCTTTACCGCCTCGCGTTTGAAACTCGACGAATACGGCCTTGGTCACGCGACCGCCGACATCAACCGGAACGCCGCGCAGATGGCGCGCCGCTCGGCTGCAAAATATTCCACGCCCGAGAAGCCGCGCTTCGTCGCGGGATCGATGGGTCCGACGGGGATGCTCATCTCCTCATCCGATCCCACGCTCTCGAAGATCACCTTCGATGAACTCGCCGATCTCTACGGCGAGCAGGCGCGGTATTTGGTCGAAGGCGGCGTCGATCTGCTCCTGCTGGAGACCAGCCAAGATTTGCTCGAGATGAAGGCGGCGATCGCCGGCATCGTGCGCGAATTCGACCGCGGTCTTTCGCGCGTCCCGATTCAAGCGCAAGCAACGCTCGATGTGACCGGGCGGATGCTGCTGGGCACCGATATCCGCGCGGTAACCGCGACGCTCGATGCGTTGCCGATCGATGTGATCGGTTTGAACTGTTCCACCGGTCCCACGCACATGCGCGATGCGGTTCGGTTTCTGGTCGACAACTCGCGCTGCTTCGTGAGCGTCATCCCCAATGCCGGGCTGCCGATCATGGGCACCAAAGGCGAGACGATCTATCCCGAAAAGCCCGATGAAATGGCGCGCGAACTCGGCGCATTCGTCACGGACTTCGGCGTCAATGCGATCGGCGGCTGCTGCGGAACGACCCCGGCCCACATCACGGCATTCGTCAATGCCGTTGCGGGTCGCGTCGGCCGGACGCCGGAGGCAAAACCGTTGCAGTTCGCTGCATCCGCGATGACGGCCGTCGCGCTCAAACAAGACGGCAGCGTGACGATCGTCGGCGAGCGGCTCAACAGTCAAGGATCGCGCAAGATCAAACGCCTGCTGCTCTCCGATGATTACGATGAAATGATGCTCGTCGCGCGCGAACAGGTCGAAGGCGGCGCGCATTTGCTCGACGTCTGCGTCGCGCTCACCGAGCGCACCGATGAAGACGTGCAGATGCACACGCTGGTGAAGAAGCTCGCCCAGTCGACCGAAGCGCCGCTGATGATCGACTCGACCGAGGCAAAAGTGATCGAGTCCGCGCTCAAGATGTACGCCGGACGCGCGATCGTGAACTCGATCAATCTCGAAAACGGGCGCGTGAAGATCGATGAGATCATGCCGCTCGTACGCGAGAGTGGCGCGGCCGTCGTCGCGCTCACGATCGACGAGAACGGCATGGCGAAAACGCGCGAGAAAAAACTCGAAGTGGCGCGCCGCATATACGATATCGTGTGCGGCGAATTCGGCATACCGCCCGGCGCCCTGATCTTCGACGATCTGACCTTTACGCTCGCAACCGGCGATGCCGAATTCATCGATTCGGCGGTCGAGACGATCGAGGGCATTCGGCTGATCAAAGACGAGTTGCCCGGCGTCTTGACGTCGCTCGGTCTCTCGAACGTTTCGTTCGGATTGAAGCCGCTGGCGCGCGCTGCGCTCAATTCGGTCATGCTCCACCACTGCGTGGAAGCCGGCCTCGACATGGCGCTTGCCAACCCCAAAGAGATCACGCCGTACGCCGAGCTTCCAAACGAGGAGCGCGAGCTGTGCGACGACCTGGTCTTCAACCGACGCCCCGATGCACTCCAGCGCGTCATCGAACACTGGGAAGCAAAAAAAGGCGACGGCTCGAGCGCAAATGCGTTACTCGATGACGATCTCGAACAACCGATGGAGACGCGCATTCACAATGCGATTCTGCGTCGGCGCAAAGATGGTATCGAGGTGAAGATCGACGAGGTGCTCGAACGGCGCGATCCGGTCGACGTGCTCAACAACGTCTTGCTGCCGGCCATGAAAGAAGTCGGCGATAAATTCGGCGCCGGCGAATTGATTCTGCCCTTCGTCTTGCAGTCGGCCGAAGTGATGAAGAAGGCCGTCGCCCATCTCGAGCAGTTCCTCGAGAAAACCGAAGGCCTCACCAAAGGCAAGGTCGTGCTCGCAACGGTGTTCGGCGACGTGCACGACATCGGCAAGAACCTCGTCTACACGATTCTCACCAACAACGGCTATACGGTGTACGATCTCGGAAAACAAGTGCCGATGAATACGATCCTCGAGAAAGCCGTCGAAGTAAACGCCGATGCGATCGGGCTCTCCGCGCTGCTCGTCTCGACATCCAAGCAAATGCCGATCTGCGTGAAAGAACAAGATTCGCGCGGCTTGGCGTTTCCGATCGTCATCGGCGGCGCGGCGATCAACCGCGACTTCGGTCGGCGCATCTCGTTCCTCGATGACGGCAACCGCTTCTTCGAAGCCGGATTGTTCTATGCGAAAGATGCCTTCGAAGGCCTCGAAATCATGGACCAACTCACGGGCAATCCGGAACGCCGTGCACGCTTTCTTGAAACGAAGAAGCAAGAGGCGGAAAAGGCGCGCGACGCCAGTCGAAACGCCGTCGCCGCACCCAAAGGTGACGGGCGCAATGCGCGCGAGCATCTCGCAATCGTCGAGCCGCCGCTGCCGCCGTTCTACGGCCCACGCACCATCACCGATATCGACGTGCGCGAGCTCTGGCCGCACTTCGATCTGAAGAGCCTCTACCGGCTCTCGTGGGGCGGCGCCAACCAAAAAGGCGCCGAGTGGGACAAGCTCGTCGCGGAAGAATTCAATCCGCGTCTCGCCAGTTACAAAAAACAAGCCGAGATCTCACCGCTGCTCGATCCGCGCGTCGTTTATGGTTACTACCCCGCGGCGGGTTCCGGCGATGATGTAATCGTGTACGATCCAAACGATCGGACGCGCGAAATCGCGCGCTTCCCCTTCACGCGCCAAGTCGGCGGCGAACATCTGTGCCTTGCCGACTATCTCCGCGAACCGGTCGACGGCGGCGCAAGCGACGTCATCGCGCTGCAGGTCGTGACGATGGGACGCGATGTCTCGCGCCACATCGACGAACTCCAAGCGAAAAGCGATTACAGCGAGTCGTATTTCTTACACGGGTTCTCGGTGCAATCCGCCGAGGCGCTCGCAGAACATACGCACGCGCGCGTACGACGTGAACTCGGCATCGACGACGGTCGCGGCAAACGCTATTCATGGGGCTACGGAGCGTGCCCCGATCTCTCGCAACACACGATCGTGTGGAATTTACTCGACGCCGAAAACGCAATCGGCACGGAACTCACCGAAGCATTCCAAATCATCCCCGAACAATCGACGGCCGCGATCATCATCCACCACCCACAGGCGAGCTACTTCAATGCCGCTGCGGTGCGCGAACTCGTGGGCGCGTAGTCTCGAAGAAAAGCGGCTTAGCGGTCGTCTTCGCCGCGAAGTCGATCTTGGGCCTCGCGCATCACTTCCAATTCGGGGAGCGCGAGCAGATCTTTGGTGCGTCCCGCCGCCCGTTTCGCAACGATGAGGCCTTCAAGGGTAAGCATCGGAATGACGCGGTCACCAACGCGATACTGCTTTGCGAATTTGCGAAGCATTTCGAATTCGCCTAATCCCGTTACGGTTCCGAGTATGTCGACGTCGTCCGCCTCGGTCGAGAGCGTCAAGTTCGACCCGTTCAAAACCGTGCGAACGTCCCAGATGAATGGCGCGAGTGCTGCCACAAGCAAGGCAACGTTCGCAGCTTCGCGACTAGAACAAATGTCGACGTCGTCCGTCGTGTACGCGCAACCGTGGAGCATCATCGCTGCACCACCGATGAGGACGTATTCGACGTTGCCTGCGGCAAGCGCGTCGACGACGACGTCGATCGGCACGTCAGTCGACATTCGTCAGACCGGTCCGATCGGCTCCGGTTTTACGCATTTGCATTTTTGCAAATCGGCGATCGCGCGGTTTGCGCGTTCCCGTCGTTCTTCGGGAGACAGTTGCATCAGGCGCAAGGTTACCGACACGTCGACTCCGGCGCGTGCGGCGCGCGAAACGGCACTGTGCGGATCGTCGAAGAGTGCCCGGATTCTGGCCGCACGTTTTGCCGAATCGTCCAGCTTTGAATTGTTCGGCGAAGCGGTACTCCTCCCCGCGACCTACGGCTTCCGGTCGCCTTTGTCGTCGTTCGGTCGCGTCGGAGCCGTGAGCAGCGTACCGTTCGGAAAGAGGGCGTCGTACATCGTCGGCATTGGCTTGTAGTCGGACTTGGTAAGCCGCGCGAGACCCGCGCGGACGAGGTTGTTGATGAGTCACAGCATACACTCATGAGACGTCGAAGAGACCGATGATGTCAACGTGCGTGGTCCTGGCCGGTCATGGCAGCCGGAATGCCGAGGCGAATGCCTCACTCAAAGCGCTCGCGGCCGAACTCGAGCGCAAGCTCGGCGAGCGGGCCTACCCGGCCTTTCTCGAGATGGCGGAGCCCTCGATCGAGACGACGATCAAAGGCTGCGTGGTTTCGGGTGCGGAGCGCGTGGTGCTGGTGCCATACTTCTTACACCCGGGCATGCACGTGCGTCGCGACCTCGTTGAAATCATCGACGCCGCGCGCTTGGCGTACCCGGCCGTACGCTTCGAGATGAGCGATTTTTTCGGATCGCATCCGGGCGTTCCGGACCTGCTCGCTGATCTCGTTGAGCACGCCGTCAAAGGGTAAGAAGCGAGGGGGAAACCCCGCCACCCGGCGTATCCAGAGCCGAATTGTCCCGTCCTATCCTTTGGGAGGCTCTATAATGCGTTCTGCCGCTCTGCGGTCGCTTGGATCGGTCGCGCTCATCGCGCTTCTTTCCGCTTGCGGTAACTCGTCATCGACGACGACCACGTCGTCGAGCGGCACCAGCTCCGCCCCGGCAGCCGGCGGAACTGCGATCGCGATCGGTATCGACATGCCCCTTTCGGGCGATGATGCCTCGATCGGCGTCCCGACCAAGAACGGCGTTCTGCTCGCGATCGAAGAGGCCAATAAAGCGAAGGCTCTCCCCGATGGTTTCACCGTCGTGGACAAGACGCTCGACGATGCCGTGCAAGGAACGCACGACCCGGCAGCCGGTGCACAGAACGTGAAGACGTTCATTTCCGATGGGAGCGTGCTTGCGATGGTCGGGCCGTTCAACTCGAACGTCGCGCAGTCGGAGATCCCGCTCACGAACGATGCGGTCATGGTGCAGATCAGCCCCTCGAATACGAATGACGGTCTGACGACGGGCGACAACGCCGCAAAATTGCGCACCTCGCACCCCGACGTAAACACGTACTTCCGCGTCTGCACGCGCGATAGCCGCCAGGGCGGAGCGCTTGCGTCCTACGCCAAGAAACTCGGCTGGAAGAAAATCTACATCGTCGACGACAACGAAACGTACGGCAAAGGCCTTGCCGATATTTTCGACACCTCGTTCAAGCTCGGCGGCGGAACGGTGCTCGGACACGACCACCTCACCAAAGGCCAGCAAGACTTCAAAGCGCTGCTCACCAAGGCGCGCGCGGCGGGACCCGATGCCGTGTTCTACGGCGGCAATACCTCGACCGGCGGCGGCCTGCTGCGCTTGCAGATGGCGGATGTCGGCATGAAGGCGACCCCGTTCATCGGCGGTGACGGCATCAGCGATCAACAGTTCATCACGACCGCGGGCGCGATGTCGAACGGATCGTACTACAGCTTTGCCGCCCCTGAGGCATCGAAGCTCGCAAGTGCCCAGACGTTCATCACCAACTATAAAGCGCGCTTCAACGAAGACGTCGGCCCGTATAGTGCGAACTCGTACGCCGCAGCGAAAATCATCATTGCCGCGATTGCCAAAGGCATAAAAGACAACGGCGGCAAGGTCCCCTCGCGCGCCGACGTGCTCAAAAACGTTCAGGCGACGACGAATTTCGACACACCGATCGGCAAAATCGGCTTCGACAAAAACGGCGACACGACGGCGCCGATCCTCACGATCAAGAAGATCGTCGATAAAAAAGCCGTGTTCGTCGACCAGATCATCCTTAAGAGCTAAACTTGGACGTCTTTCTCCAACAGGTCGTAAACGGGATCTCGCTCGGCGGGATTTACGCGTTGATTGCGCTTGGCTATACGATGGTCTACGGGATCATCGAACTGATCAACTTCGCGCACGGCGACGTGTACGCGCTGGGTAGTTTCATTTCGCTTGCCATCCTCGCGCTGCTCGGCGTTCAGGACGAAGTGCACGGTGCGGCGCTTATCGGCGTCATCGTGCTCACCTTGGCCGGTTCGATGCTCGCCTGCGGTCTCGTCGGCGTGCTCATCGAGCGGCTCGCCTATCGCCGTCTGCGCAACGCGCCGCGCCTCGCGCCGCTCATCACCGCGATCGGCATGTCGTTCATTCTGCAGAACGTCATGCAGCTCTGGAAAGGGCCCTCGCCCGTTCCGATTCCGCAATTCATTCCGAACCCGACGATCTTCCACGCGGGCGCGGTCGAAATTCAACTCAAGCAAGTTCTCGTCGTCGTGCTTGCGGTCGCAATGATGATCGCCTTGCAGACCTTCGTGCAGAAGACACGCATGGGCAAAGCGATGCGCGCAACGGCGCAGGATCGCGATGCCGCGCAGCTCATGGGCATCAACATCAACACCACGATCGCCGTGACGTTTCTGATCGGCAGCGCGCTTGCGGGGACGGCCGGCTTCGTCTCCGGCGTCTACTACGGCACGGCCGTCTTCAACGCGGGTTTCGCGGCGGGCCTCAAAGCCTTTACCGCCGCCGTCCTGGGCGGCATCGGCAACATCGCGGGCGCCATGCTCGGCGGCTTCCTGATCGGGCTCATCGAAGCGCTCACGACGCAGTTCATCAGCGACCAGTGGGCCAACGTCGTCGTGTTTTCGGTGCTCGTTGCGGTGCTGATCTTCCGTCCGTCCGGGCTCCTTGGCGAGTCGCTCCCGAATAAAGTCTGATGGGTCGTTTTAAACTCGAAGGCCCGCGCGCCGGTGCTCTGGTGATGGCGGCGTGTCTTGTGATCCCGTTCATCGACCGCAACGGTTCGCACATCAACTTCCTCGTCGACGCGGGCGCGTTCGTGCTGCTCGCACTCGGCCTGAACATCGTCATCGGCTTTGCCGGCCTCCTCGACCTCGGCTATGCGGCGTTTTTTGCAATCGGCTCGTATGCCTTTGCGATGCTCTCATCGCCGCAGTTCAACATTCACTGGCCGATCTGGGTGATGTTCTTCGTCGCCTCGGGCATCGCCGGAATCTTCGGCATCTTGCTCGGCGCGCCGACCTTACGGTTACGCGGCGACTATCTTGCCATCGTGACGCTTGGCTTCGGCGAAATCGTACCGCAGACGTTCCTCAACCTCTCGCAGTACACCAACGGCCCAAATGGCATCAGTTCGCTCGATCAACCCACGTTCTTCGGATACAAATTCGGGTTCAACCCGGTTCCGTATTACTATCTGATGCTCGTGCTCATCGTGCTGGCGATTCTCGTCGCGCGCAATCTGCGCGATAGTCGCCTCGGGCGCGCCTGGATGGCCATTCGCGAAGACGAACTCGCCGCCGCGCATATGGGCATCAACACGACCGCCGCCAAGCTCTCGGCCTTCGCGCTCGGCGCGTCGTTCAGCGGTCTTGCGGGCGTCGCGTACGCATCGAAGCTGGGCCTGGTCTCACCCGATCAGTTCAAGTTCAATGTGAGCGTCTTCATTCTCTCGATGCTCGTGCTGGGCGGCATGGGGAATATCACGGGCGTCGTCGTCGGCAGCCTCGTGCTCAGTTCGCTCGACCGTTTCATCTTGCCGCAGCTGACGTCGTTCTCGCACGACGTGATGCACCTGAACATCGATTTCACGAATTCACGCTTCCTCATCTACGGCATCATCATCGTGCTCGTCATGCTCTTCCGGCCGGAAGGCTTGATTCCGAGTCGACAGCGCAAAGCGGAACTGCACGCGGGCGATACCGATCCGTCGGTCGCCGCGCAAGAGCAGCAAGAATACAACAAGGCGGGCATCTAGTGTCGTTTTTGGAGATGCGCGGTGTGACGCAACGCTTTGGCGGCCTCGTCGCCGTCAACGCGCTTTCGTTCACCGTAGAAAAAGACACGATCGTTGCGATGATCGGTCCGAACGGCGCGGGGAAGTCGACCGTCTTCAATCTGACGACGGGAATCTACAAACCGACCGAAGGCCAAATCTTCTTCGACGGCCAGCAGATCAGCGGACTTGCGACCGATAAAATCACCAAGCGCGGCATCGCGCGGACGTTCCAAAACATCCGTCTCTTCGCATTTATGTCCGCCGTCGACAACGTAATGACGGGCGAGCACGTGCAGATGAAATCCTCGATGCTCGATTCGCTGCTCCACACGCCGCGCCAGCGCAGCGAAGAGAAGCGCGTCAAAGCCCGCGCGATGGAATTGCTGCGCTTCTGCAATCTCGAACGCGATGCCGAAAACTACGCGCGCAATCTCTCGTACGGTTCGCAGCGGCGTCTCGAAATCGCACGAGCGCTCGCTAGCGACCCAAAATTGCTCCTACTCGACGAACCGGCAGCCGGCATGAACCCGAAAGAAAAAGAAGATCTCATCGTGCTCATTCGCGCGATCCGCGACTCGGGTGTGACCGTCTTTCTGATCGAACACGACATGCATCTGGTCATGCAGATCAGCGAGCGGATCACCGTCCTCGATCACGGCGAGATGATCGCCGAGGGGTTGCCGGCCGACATCCGTACGAATCCGCAGGTCATCGAAGCGTATCTTGGAGCCCCGACCATATAATGCCATTCCTCGAAGTCGACAC
>Ga0209100_1001600_pt1 | contig 15146 bp, 13 predicted proteins | sample lystaG_FD_185480 | JGI IMG/M metagenome (GOLD analysis project Ga0209100, IMG submission 185480) | Glacier valley bacterial and archeal communities from Borup Fiord, Nunavut, Canada, to study Microbial Dark Matter (Phase II) -... | ecosystem: Environmental > Aquatic > Freshwater > Ice > Glacier ...
TACTTGAAACAGGAGATTTCTCGGAAAAACATATATGCAGTGATGTCGATTTCCAATCTGCTATTTCGATGATCAAAATCCTGGTAAAACATTCAAGCCATGTATATTCAGAACTACCAGTAGATGTGACACCAGTTAAGCCTAAAGACAGGAAGGAACAATTTCTGGATTTATTACCTGAGAAGTTTAACCACCAGGATTTTGTGGATTTGGCTAAAAGTATATCTATTCCAAAAAGTACCGCTGACAGATATATGGGTATTTTCTGCGATAAAGGGTTTGTTCGTAGAGATAATCACGGCATCTATACCAAACTCAAAATGGGTGAGGAAAAAACCGATGAATAAAAATTTGATTACAATACGTGCATACTGCATTTTTCATTAAAATATCAAAATATCAAAATATCAAAATATCAGGTACGCACTTTATGGTATTTATAATCGGATTTTAATTTCTGCTCTTCTAAGGAAGGCTAGAATCAATTAATTCAGAGTTACATTGTATTTTTTAATCGTGTATTCATCCATAAAAGGAAAAGGAGGGGGATTGTATTGCTATGAAGTTAACAATGCGATCCCTTTTTTGTATTTCATCCCATAAATAAGGGACTTGATATTTTGATATTTTGATATTTTGATATTTTGCGGTTACCCAGATGGGCGGTCTGGGCTGTTTACTTGGTGATGATAAAAGGAATCTAAGAAAAGCAAATAATAAATTATAAAAAGCTTGAGGGATTAATAATTAATTATAATTTTAGAGTTTATTAATGACAATAGAAAAGTACTATAAACATGTTGTTATTTTATAGTTGAACTATAGCACCAATTGTAATACGACGAATATGAATCGAACCAACAAAGACATTAGAGACCAGTTTGACTATTTTACTGAACTTCTTACGGAAAACAAAATTGCTTTAAACAATACAATTCAACTTGAACCGAAAATGAGTAATGTAAAATGGTTTATTGGACAGTCCAATATTCAACATGAATCCATAAGTGAAGATATAGTTTTATTTGTTGAGCAGAGTAAGAGAGACTCAAAATACGGTTTAAAACTGCGTTGTCCTACATTATCAAAAGAACCATTTTTTCGCTTTGATTCAGATGGTCCTGCTCATAGAAATAATTTGCCTGATATTCCATTAGAAGAACAATCAGTTACAACTCCTCACTTTAATTCGTATAATGCAGCTGGAAAGTCTTTTGCATATAAAAATGAAACTCTTAGAAAAGAGACAGAAGCGAAGATTATCGTTGAAGATATAAATTTTGGTATTTCTCTTTTCTGTATGGAAACAAACACAAAATTAGTTACAGGAAAATTCCCAACGGTTGTTGACAAAGATCCTGAAATTGATTTCGATTTTGTTCAAAATATTAACTTTGACAACATTACATTTGAATAGCTATGGATAATCAAAATATAATAGACAAAATTAAAGCTTCATTTGGAAATTTGACTAATTTTAAAGTTAGAACTAATGCATTGGAAGTTATCACTGCCTACTCGACAATTAATAGCAAATTTATTTCAGTATTTATAACTTTTACTAACAACAAAATTGTATTAACAGACTGTGGATGGCTAGACCAAAATTATTATGAAACGCCACGTTGTGATGATTCGGAAGATATTATTAAACGAATTATATCTTCATACAAGACCTCATTCAATGTAAAATCCACCTTGGATAACGCAGGAGTTGAATATTATTACAAAACCTGCAGTAATATTGATCAAATTCCAAGTGCTGTATTTGACCTGGCGAATTTCATCGCGGGTGTAGTAAATTCATTTTGTGTTCAATATAAAGATGAAAGAGAAGAAAAGGAAAGAGAGACTTTCAGAAAAGACGCTAATGATTTTTTAAAAGGGAATTATGCAGAAACAGTTAGGTTGAAAACTTCGCTTGACGACTTCCCAAGCATTAAGTTCAGTGCAATAATTCACAAAAGTTCAAAACTCATTTTGCTAAATTATGTAACTGGTTCTACTCAAACATATTTTGAAAATGATTTACGGAAATCTATTGTTAATTTTGAGATTGCTGCAAAATCAAAATACAGAGATATTATCATGGAAAAAATTGCGATTGTAAACGACAAATCTGATGGTTATCTTCCAAACAAATCAGCATACATTTTTGAGCTACTTAATGAAAAAACAACAAAAAAACCTATAAAGTGGACTGAGAAAGAACGGATTACTGAATTCATTTGAAAAGAGCAAATGGTGCTAACATCATCATGCCGCAAATTTGGTAGTACTGATTTTCGGAGATTGTATCATTACGCACAAGCATAAAATGAGCTTGTTTAAAAACCCTCGTAATCCCTTTATGCGTGTAGCTTTCAACTTTATCGGTTATTAAAAATTAGACTCAATATGAACGCATTAGCTTTGGTTTTAGGAAACGCAAATTATATACAAGAAAAAGACAGGCTCATAAATGCAATAAATGATGCTGATGATTTTGGACATAAATTACTTAACCTTGGTTTTGTAGTTAATAAAGTTCAAGATTGCAATAATGAAGAATTTGAAAGAGCAATTCTAAAATTTGGAGAAGACTTGAAAAAATATGATATTGGATTATTTTATTTTTCTGGACATGGTTTGCAGATAGAAGGAAAAAACTATTTAACATCTTTAGATACAGGCTTTTCAGATTCGATATCGGCAAAACATACATCATTTCCATTAGATGAAATTATAGATTATATGCAAGCTGCAAATCCAATTATCAAAATACTAATATTGGATGCTTGCCGAGATAATCCATTACCTAATCAATACAGAGGGATTCGAGGTGAAGGTTTAGCTCCTATTTATGCACCGAAAGGTACAATAATTGCATTTTCAACTTCACCAGGTGAAAGAGCTATGGATTATGGTGCTGGAAGAAATAGTATTTATACTGGCGCATTATTAAATCATATAGACGACTTAAATGTTTCTATCGAAGATTTCTTTAAAAGAGTTCGAACAACGGTTTATACTCATTCAAAAGGGAAACAAACAAGTTGGGAACATACTTCCCTTATTGGAAATTTTTGTTTTAACTCAGGACAACTAATTCATTCTGTTGATTTACCTTACAAAGAAAACCATATCGCAGATGAAAATTATACCAGTAATGGTACAGAAATTGATGAAATAATTGAAAATCTGAGAAGTCATGATTGGTATATTCAACAACCCGCAATTCAAAAGCTTTCAAAAGTCACAAAAAAGAAAATAGATGAGAGTTATAGATTTCTTCTTGGTCGCAATATTTTGCAAACTGCCAATGGTGGAGAGTTTTCCGCAAATTCCATAATTAAAAATTTAGATAGTTGGCTAAGTGATTGGTTCATTGGTGAAGAAAACCATGTTTTAAATGGAATTCTTTTCGAAATATATTTCAATTCAAAAGGACAATTCAGACAGACAAATTTTAAAAATGAATTAATTGATGAAATATTTAAATTACAAACTGTTGAGAAATACAAAGAATCCTTTGAATTTATTAATAAACAACTTTCACCTTTTACTGAATTTGTATTTTATGTTCCTTCTTATCCTGCCGTTACGCTTCCAATTGAAGTTACATTTGAAGAAATACCTGATTCTTTTAGAGGGAAAGATAAAACGGTTCATAGGCTTACTTCTGTAAAATACCAAGATTTTGAATTAATGGAGCCATACTTAGATGGGGATTTAGATTCTATTTCAGTTAAATATGAAAAATTCATTGAAAATCTTAGAACTCAATTAACAGTTCCAAAAGATAATTTGCGACTATCACTAAATATAAAAGAAAATGAAATTAAAATAGTTAACATGCCATGGGAATTAAAACTGACAAAAAGAAAAAAACAACAAACGCTCACATAAAAAGTATAAGTCAATTGCCGTTTTAGTGAAGAATGTGAAGTTTACAGTCCACAAATACTTTGATGGGATTTGATAGGAAAGTAACTCTAATTGACAGCAGCTAATAGTTCCGGTCGTTGTAATAAATTTCCAGATAATAAAACGAATTACCCCAAATAGAAAAATGTAACTACTTATAAAGTTCATCAGCAAATTACTTTGGCAAACAATAAAACATTTTTAACTTTGGGCACAGAAATTATCAATGGCTAAAGAAAACCAAATAGAAGAAAGTCTAATCAGGCAACTTACTGATTTAAAGTACATCTATCGACCTGATATTGTTGATAGAAAAACGCTTGAATTGAACTTCAAAACTAAATTTGAAACACTGAATCGAGTTCATCTTACGGAAAGTGAATTTTTACGCTTACGTGATGAGATTATCAACCCCGATGTGTTTGCCGCTTCAAAACTATTGCGTGAAAGAAACTACTTTCAACGCGAAGACGGCACACCCCTGCATTACACCTTGGTAAACATCAAAGACTGGTGCAGAAATGACTATGAGGTTATCAATCAATTACGCATCAATACTGAAAACAGCAATCACCGTTACGACATAATTCTACTGATTAATGGATTGCCGGTAGTGCAAATTGAATTAAAAAAACTGGACATTTCACCACGGAAAGCAATGCAGCAAATTGTGGATTATAAAAATGACCCAGGCAGCGGATACTGCAATACATTGATGTGTTTTATGCAGTTGTTTATTGTAAGTAACGGCACTAAAACCCATTATTTCGCCAATAACAAAACCCAGCATTTTAATTTTAACGCAGATGAGCAGTTTTTACCTGTTTATCAATTAGCAGACGAAAACAATAAGAAAATTAACTTTTTGGAAGAATTTGCTGAGAAATTCCTTAAAAAGTGTACGCTAGGCGAAATGATTAGCAAGTATATGGTACTAGTCGAGAGCGAACAGAAACTACTGGTGATGCGACCTTACCAGATTTATGCGGTAAAAGCAGTCATAGATTGCATCGACCAAAATCGAGGCAATGGTTATATCTGGCACACTACGGGAAGTGGTAAAACATTGACTTCTTTCAAAGCTTCTACTCTTTTAAAAGACAATCATGATATTGAAAAATGCCTTTTTGTGGTAGACCGTAAAGACCTTGACCGGCAAACCCGTGAGGAGTTTAATAAGTTCCAGGAAGGCAGTGTAGAAGAAAACACCAATACCGAAACATTGGTTAGACGGTTATTATCGACCGACTATGCCGACAAGATAATTGTTACTACTATTCAAAAATTAGGACTTGCTTTAGATGGAACTTATAAGAAAAACTACAAAGAGCGCTTGGAGCCGTTAAGCAAAAAACGTGTGGTTTTCATCTTTGATGAGTGTCACCGTTCACAGTTTGGAGAAAATCACAAAGCCATTAAAGAGTTCTTTCCAAATGCGCAATTATTTGGTTTTACTGGTACGCCCATTTTTGATGAAAATGCAACTTACAATATCAGAGAAGGAGAAAATGCCTCATACAAAACCACAGAATCGATTTTTGAAAAGCCATTGCATGTCTACACCATTACACACGCCATAGAAGATAAAAATGTTCTTAAGTTTCATATCGACTATTTTAAGGGAAAAGGTACTGTAAATCCAAAGCCTGGTGAAGCAATTGCACAAAAGGCAGTTGTAGAAGCCATTCTTGACAAGCACAATGCCGCCACCAATTCAAGGCGTTTCAATGCAACACTTGCAACGGCTTCTATCAATAATGCCATTGAATATTATCAGCTATTCAAAGCAATTCAGAAACAGAAGCAAGCAGAAAACGAGGATTATGTACCGTTAAATATTGCTTGTGTGTTTTCGCCACCCACTCAACTAATTGCTAAAGAAGGTGATCAGCAAAGTCAAAAAAATGCTGCTGATATAAAACAATTACAAGAAGACTTGACCCAGGAGAAAGAGGACAACAAACAAAATCCTAAAGAGAAGAAAAAAGCATTAATGAAAATTATTGCCGACTTCAATTTGCAGTATGGTACAAATCACTCTATCTATGAATTTGATAAATATTATCAAGATATTCAGTCTCGTATCAAAGACCAAAAATATCCCAACAAAGATTACCCACACAAAAACAAGATTGATATTACGATAGTGGTGGATATGCTGCTCACTGGTTTTGATTCCAAATACCTGAATACGTTGTATGTAGACAAAATCCTAAAATACCATGGATTGATACAAGCATTTTCGCGTACCAACAGAGTGCTAAACGATACGAAGCCTTACGGCAATATATTGGATTTCCGCTCGCAAAAAGATGCCGTAAATCAAGCTATTGCTCTATTCTCCGGTGAGGATAAGGAAAAAGCAAAAGAAATATGGTTGGTTGACCCTGCTCCGGTGGTCATTGAGAATTACCAAAAAGCAGTAGAAGCACTGGGCAAGTTTATGGAGCAGCACAATTTGGTGAACGAACCACAAGAAGTGTATAATCTTAAAGGAGATGCCGCACGAATAGCATTTGTGAAAAATTTTAAAGAAGTACAGCGATTAAAAACCCAATTAGACCAGTACACAGACTTAGAAGAAGATCAACAAGTAACTATTGAAGCGATATTGCCTAAGGAAAGCTTGCAATCGTTCAGAAGTTCTTATTTGGAAACCGCTAAACAATTAAGAGAAATTCAGCAAAAAGAAGGCGACAAGGCACCGCCGGATGTTCAGCAGTTGGATTTTGAATTTGTGCTTTTTGCGTCTGCAATTATTGACTACGACTATATAATGGATTTGATTGCCGACAGTACGCAGAAGAAGCCGGCTAAGCAAAAGATGACCAAAGCACAGGTAATTAGCTTGCTTAGTTCCAATGCCAACCTGATGGATGAGCAAGATGATTTAACCGATTACATCAATGGTTTGGATTGGAACAGCGGACAAGATGTGAACACCTTACGTGATGGTTACGATACATTTAAAATCGAGAAAAACGAAAAAGAACTGGCCGACATTGCCCATCAACACGGCTTGCAAACTGCAGACTTGAAGGCCTTTGTTGATACCATCATGAGTCGAATGATTTTTGACGGAGAAAAACTTACCGACCTTTTAGAGCCTTTGGAATTAAGTTGGAAAGAACGCAGGGTAAAAGAACTGGAATTGATGGAAGTCTTAGGACCCCAATTAAAAAAAATAGCCCAAGGGCGTGAAATATCAGGATTAGCAGCTTATGAATAAAGAAATATATAATATGATACCCGAATTGCGTTTTCCTGATTTTCGAGATGCTGAGTCTTGGAAAGAAAAAACACTTGAAGAAGTTGCCAAATATGAAAATGGAAAAGCACATGAACAAGATATTGATGTAAATGGCAAATTCATAGTTGTAAATGCTAAGTTTATTTCAACAGATGGAGAAGTGAAAAAATACACTAACACAGCATTTTGTCCTGCTAAAAAAGGTGATATTTTAATGGTACTTAGCGATGTGCCAAATGGCAGGGCAATTGCAAAATGTTTTTTCGTTGATAAAGATGATTTCTATACAGTAAATCAGCGAATTTGCAAACTCACTCCTACAAAAGCAGAAGGAAAATTGTTGTACTATTTATTAAATAGAAGCCCATATTTTTTATCTTTTGATGATGGAGCAAAACAAACCAATCTTAAAAACGAAGATGTTTTAAACTGCCCTTTATTGTTACCTAAAGAACCTAATGAACAACAAAAAATAGCCACTTGCCTTTCCTCTTTAGATGAAGTAATTGCAGGCAATAGCCAAAAATTAGACAGCTTAAAAACCCATAAAAAGTTCTTGATGCAAAACCTTTTTCCACAAGAAGGGGAAACTATTCCTAATTATCGTTTCCCAGAGTTTGTGAATGATGGGGAATGGAATTCTACGAGATTAAATAAAATAGCATCTATTTCTTCAGGTGGTACGCCAAGTCGAGCAAAAACAGAATATTGGAATGGCAATATTCCATGGGCTTCAACAACATTGATTGATTTTAATGAAATAAAAAAAGTAAATGAGTTCATTACACCATTAGGGCTAGAGAATTCATCTACTAAAATCTTCCCAAAAGGAACAATTTTAATGGCGATGTATGGCCAAGGAAAAACTCGAGGTAAAGTTGCTATACTAGGCTTGGATGCTTCAATTAATCAGGCTTGTGCAGCGATTACATTGAAAAAAGGATTAAATACCAACTTTGTATTTCAAAATTTAGCTGGTAGGTATGACGAAATAAGGTCAATTAGCAATCCAGGTGGGCAGGAAAATTTAAGCGGGGAGCTTATAAAAAATATTACTATTTGCTATCCAAATGTTATAAGTGGTGAACAGCAAAAAATAGCCGAATGTCTATCTTCTTTGGATGATTTAATCACTTCACAATCTGAGAAAATAGAGCAATTGAAATTGCATAAAAAGGGTTTGATGCAGGGATTGTTTCCAAAAGTGGAAATGGAACAGGAATATAATCAACGCTCTGCATCAACAGTGAACTCAGCGTTCCAACTAATTGAAATATAAACTCATTATGGCCATACAAGATCAAAAACAATTAGGCACTACCCTTTGGGGGATAGCCGACCAACCAGGCAATTTAGAATGCACTGCGTTCCGAATTGAGTTGGACACGTGGCAATATTTTAATTAACTCATAAGTAGTCCCATCTTACTATGGCTTGAGTGGTTATATAAATATCGTGCAATATATTTGCACGAATCAACAATAAAGAGTATATTTGTTGAAATTTAAATATAAAACAAATGTTAATTGAATTTAAGTGTCGGAATTTTTTATCGTTTAAAGATGAAATTAGTTTAAACCTTAGTACAATTGAGACCTATTCTGAACATGAAAATACACATATCATCAAAAATCCCAGAGTAGATGTAAATCTATTGAAGTCCATAGCAATTTATGGAAGTAACGGTGGTGGAAAGTCAAATTTCACCAAGGCTATGTCTTTAATGGATACTTTGGTGCATGATTCATTTAAAGAATCTTTGAGTAAAAAAGAAGATAGGCCTAGCTGGGATTTTTATTATAAACTTAGTCCGGATACAATACAAAAACCAACGATGTTTGAAGTTTCATTTAATTTAAATGGAATAATTTATCGGTATGGTTTTGAAATGTATGATTGGAAAGTAGTCAGTGAATGGTTGTTCAAGACAGATAAAAGGGAGACCATGTTATTTGAAAGAACTGGCATGGATATCCAATACAATGAAACAGGCTTCCCTGAAGGAAAAAGAAAAGACGAAGTTAATCCCAATGTTTTATTTATAAGTTTACTTGCTCAATACAATGGTGTTGAATCCAGTAAAGTTTTCGGATTCTTTAATGATTTGAATGTAGTAAGTGGACTTAGCGATATAAATTTTTATCATGTGACAAAAAAACTTTTGATAGAAGATGAACATTTTAATAAATGGCTAACTGTTGCATTAAAATTTTTAGAAATTAGCTCAGTCAGAATTAGTTCAGATCAACAGAATCTTATTACAAAACATGCGATATACGACAACCAAAACATTCTTAATGGCTTCATTGACTTCACTGTAGAAAAAGATGAAAGTGAAGGTACAAAAAAGTTAATATACTTATTAGGTGCAATATATGATACAGTAAAATGGAGTAGATTATTTGTCATTGACGAATTTGATTCTAAACTACATCCTAATTTGTCTCTTAAATTAATAAGACTATTTCATGAGTTTAATAATAATGGCGCTCAATTTATTATTACAGCACATGATCCCACTTTATTAGATAAAGAAGTATTTAGGAGAGACCAAATTTGGTTTGTTGATAGAAATCAGTTTGGTGCTTCTGAATTATATCCCATGTCTGATTTTAAAGCAACCGATGGACTGAGGAATATGTCTGATTTCAGGAAAAAATATCTTAAGAGTGATTTTGGGGCTGCTGAAAGTATGGAATTTAGTGAACCATTTATAAATCTGACTAAAGAAATATCAGTTGAACTCACCTAGATATCAAAGGCAACAAGGCAACAAGGAGCCTAAAGGACAAAAAACAACTGCTAAGAAAGTTGTTATCAGTTATATCTATCTTGATAGAGCGCAAGGTCAAAGTTTAGAACAATGGGATAGGACAGCTGGCCGATTGTTAAGGTGGGAAAACATTGTACAGCGATTAAACACATTAACAGTTGCACAAGCATTAGCGCAACAAGATATTATAAAATATAATAATCTTGATGCAGATCAATTCAATATGCCCAAAAATTCTATGTGGAAATATCCCGCTCACTTGAATCATTTAAAAATAGTCTGGTGCAAAATTATTGTTATGCAACTAGTTAGAGTCATTGGATTCATGGATGACAATGTGTTTTATGTTGTATTTCTAGATGAGAAACACGAATTTTATCCTACAGAGCCAAAGAATACATAAAGATGATTCAACTTTGATGCCTAGGAACAAACATAAGGCATCTAATTTTTAACCTTATTGCTATATCAAATTGATTAATATTTCTTGTGCTTCCAACAAGCACATTTGCAAATGAGTTGCGTATAGAAACGGATCATGAGAGCAAAGCACCGGAAGTACATAATGAATTAAAGAAAAAAGAAAAAGAAGATGACAGATACAAATCAAAAACAATTAGGTACTACCCTTTGGGGTATCGCAGACCAACTACGCGGATCGATGAATGCAGATGATTTTCGTGATTATATGCTTTCGTTTCTTTTCCTTCGGTATTTATCTTACAATTACGAAGAATCTGCAAAAAAAGAGTTAGGAAAGGATTATCCAAATGCCAATACAAATATTGTATCAGAATTTGGCGTTACAACACCGCTTCAATTATGGTATGAAGGAAACTTGGATGAAATTGAAGAGTTTGAGAAACAGATGCGCAGAAAAGTACATTATGTCATCAAACCACAGCACCTTTGGAGCAACATTACGGAAATGGCTCGAACACAGGATGGGGAATTGCTTATCACTTTAGAAGGAGGTTTCCGATATATCGAAAATGAATCGTTTGCAAGTGCCTTTCAGGGCTTGTTTTCAGAAATCAATCTGAACTCTGAAAAGCTTGGAAAAACTTCTACAGAAAGAAATAAAAAACTTTGCACCATTATTCAGAAAATTGCGGAAGGGATTGCTGATTTTTCTGCAGATTCAGATACCCTCGGAGACGCTTATGAGTATTTGATTGGTCAGTTTGCGGCAGGTTCGGGCAAGAAGGCGGGCGAGTTTTATACGCCACAACAAATCTCTACCATTCTTTCTGAAATTGTTACCCTAGACAGTCAGGACCCAGCTACAGGAAAGAAAAAGAAATTTGATAAAGTACTTGATTTTACTTGTGGTTCAGGCTCGTTATTGCTGAATGTTAGAACGCGAATTAAGGAGAATGGCGGCAATATCGGTAAAATATATGGTCAGGAAAATAATATTACCACCTATAACCTTGCCCGTATGAATATGCTTTTGCACGGTATGAAAGACACCGAGTTTGAGATATTTCACGGTGACACCTTGCTTAATCAATGGGATTTACTCAACGAGATGAATCCTTCAAAAAAGATAGAATTTGATGCCGTTGTAGCCAATCCGCCTTTTAGTTTACGTTGGGAGCCAAACGACACTTTGGCAGAAGATTTTCGTTTCAAAAGTTATGGTTTAGCGCCTAAATCAGCAGCAGACTTTGCTTTCCTATTACACGGATTTCACTTTTTAGGAAAAGAAGGAACAATGGCCATCATATTGCCTCATGGCGTTTTATTCCGTGGCGGTGTAGAAGAAAGAATCAGAACCAAGTTATTAAAGGATAACAATATTGATACGGTAATTGGCTTACCAGCCAATTTATTCTATTCCACAGGCATTCCGGTTTGTATCCTGGTATTGAAAAAATGCAAAAAGGAAGATGATGTTTTGTTCATCAATGCCAGTGAGCATTTTGAAAAAGTCGGAAGACAAAACACACTTAGAGAAGGTATAAATGGAGAACCCAACGACATTAAGAAAATTGTTGAGACATACCAGAATCGTCCCGAGCAAATAGAACGATATGCACGTAGAGTTTCAATGAAAGAAATTGAAACCAACGGATACAATCTGAATATTTCGCGATATGTGAGTACTTCAATTGATGAAGTAATAATTGATTTAAAGGAGGTTAATGCAAAATTGGTTGCAATAAATGAGAGCATAAAAACAAATACAGACAAACACAATGAATTTTTGAAAGAGTTGGGTTTGCCACTTATTTAATGGTAGAATGGAAATGATTTTCTTTATCTTTCATAGGCCTTATTATAAAATATCGTAACTTTTAACAAACCTTTTACTAACATAAAAGGAAATAGAATGTGGATAGAAAACCCTGGCTTCGGTCAGGGTTTTTGTTTTTATTACAATTTGTGTTTCAATCTTATCTTTTTGAAATAAAAATCAAAAATCCCGTAACTCCCTTCAATCCACTTTAAAAAGTCCTAAAATAAACATGTTAAAAAACGCCTTACAATGACTTGTATTACAACTTGATACAAGCTAATGCTTGACCAAATGATGCCTTTTGGCTAATTTTTTGGCTGAGGTGACGAGTGTACCTACCTTTGATATCGACAAGGACAAAGAAGGGTTTCCTCGAGTAAAATTCAACTGAAAGTCCCTGCATATTTATTTATAAACAATTTAAATTAAATTATCATGGGTACTATTAAAAAAGGTATTTTAGGTGGATTCTCCGGCATCGTCGGAACTGTTATCGGGGCAACTTGGAAGGGCATTGACTATATGCGTTCCAGAGCAACCAGTGTTTCAAATCCAAACTCTCCTGCACAGCTGGAGCAAAGGGCAAAGTTCAAAACTGTCCTTAACTTCTTGCAACCTCTCACTTCCTTTCTTCGGATTGGCTTCAAAAGCCAGGCAATCAAAATGTCTGCATTCAATGCAGCCATGAAATACAACATGGCCAATGCCGTCACTGGTGTTTTCCCGAATTTGGAGATTGATTTTACCAAAGCACTGTTAAGTGTGGGTAACTTACCAGGAGCTTTAAACCCTGCAACCCTTGCAGCTATCGCAGGTGCAATCGAATTTACCTGGGAAGACAATTCTTGGGAAACTGCCGCAGCTGCTGATGACCAGGCCGTACTGATCGTTTACAATCCAACCAAAGATGCCGTAGTTTCGGTAGTTGGTGGTATCGGTCGCTCAGTTGGAACTCAGACCATTGTTCTTCCAAATGCCTACACAGGCGATGAAGTGCATTGTTACATTGCATTCACCAATGCCAACAAGTCTGTATTTTCAAACAGTCAGTACATCAGCGGCATAGTAGTGTCGTAGTAGCCAGGGGGCAAGGAGCACAGGGATAGGTATAAGGAGCAAAAACGCCCCAAAACCCCAAACCCCCTGCTCCAAGCCCCCTACTTTTTATTTATTAACAAACAAAAAAAACAAACACAATGAAAAATATACTTTTAACCCTATTTTTAATGGTCGGATTGCTTGTCAGTCATCCTGAACTTGTTTCAGGAACTCCTCAAATATCAGCCAGTCCTACTGCCCCGATGGCTATCGGGATTGTTTCACGAACTCCTCAAGTGGCATCAGTTCTTTTATCAGATCCTTCAGCTCAACTTATGTCAGCCAGTCTTCCTGAAACCAGTATTTCTGCTTCATTAAATTCAAGCATCGAAGCCACAGTTGGAGAGAGTGAACCTGTTGCTACGGGTAATTTCTTTAGCAATAACTGGGGCGCTCTGCTTATGGGACTGCTTGGGTTTGCAGACCTAATTACCAGGTTAACACCATCAGTAAAGGATAATTCAATTCTGAATTTTCTAAGTACGATAATCAATGCGATCATCCCCAATTTGAAAAAAGGGGGCGGTACTTTCTAGTGAAAAGGATTGGATGGTTAAAATGGTTAAAGGGTTGGATGGTTAAATGGTTAAAGGGTTGGATGGTTAAAAGGGTTAAAAGGGTTAAAAGGATTAAAGGGTTATCTATTTAACCATCCAACCATTAACCATTAACCATTAACCATTCAACCATCCAACCATCCAACTATTTATACAAAAGTTCCTTGACATATTGTGAAAATTAATAATAGAAATCAATGCCATTATTATACAATCAATATTCCCTCCGGCCTGTATGGAAAGGCTGGAGGGAGAGATTGAACTTTATTTTTTGCCAATCGTATTGAGTCCAAAAGGCCAATACAATGGGCAAAAACTTACCAGGCTTGTTAGCACAAAAACAGCAGACAGCACCATAAGGATAATTCCCACTGTGCCTATTATTACGTTTGTAAAGAATAAAACAGCAACTACGACCGCAATCAGAATCCTGATCACTTTGTCAACACTACCCATGTTCTTTTTCATATTAATTTCTTTAATTGGTTAAAATATATTTGTTAATACATTCATTAACTGCTGTTTGGTGTGCACTCCAGGCTGTTTGTATTTGATCTCTCCGTTTTTGAATATCATAAGTGTTGGAACGCTTTGAATCTGATAGCGGCCTGCTATCTCCTGATTTTGATCTACATCAATTTTAATTACCCTGATACGGTCACCAAGTTCCTCTGCCAACTCTTTTAAAATGGGAGACTGAACCTTGCATGGGCCACACCAAGTGGCATGAAAATCGATTAAAACAGGTTTAGCCTCGTGAATTAATGTTTCAAAGTTTGCTTTCATTATTCATATTATCTTAAATTTCTATGTATTGCTTTTGTCGACAATTAAATCGTCTCTAAGATTGCAAATTACTAAAGACGTCATTTTTTAAGCAATTGCCTGGCTATTGCATTTTCCAATTCACTGCCATGTAAGTTTTTAGCCAGGATGATTCCCTTGCCATCAATCAAAATATTGAATGGTAATCCCTGTATGCTGTATGTCTTGGCAACTGGAGATCTCCAATATTTAAGATCACTTACCTGAATCCAGTTTATCTTATTTGCAGTAATAAAATTTTCCCAATTGGACTTTTTTGCGTCCAATGAAACTCCAAAGATTTCAAATCCTTTTTCATTGGTAAAGGAGGCCTGTTTGTATTTGCGGTGCAAAGCAGCCAATTCAGATTGTTCGGCAATGCATGGAGAACACCAAGTTGCCCAAAAGTCAATCAATACCAATTTGCCTTTTAAAGAAGACAATGCCAGTGTATCACCTTTGAGGGTAGGTAATATTATCTCTGGCGACTTATTTCCTATATCAAGGCCTGTTGAC
>Ga0209100_1001608_pt1 | contig 15091 bp, 9 predicted proteins | sample lystaG_FD_185480 | JGI IMG/M metagenome (GOLD analysis project Ga0209100, IMG submission 185480) | Glacier valley bacterial and archeal communities from Borup Fiord, Nunavut, Canada, to study Microbial Dark Matter (Phase II) -... | ecosystem: Environmental > Aquatic > Freshwater > Ice > Glacier ...
ATCGTGGTTGACGATGAGTAGAGGATCGCGCTAGAGGGTATCTGGTCTAGTAGCACAGCGGAAAGTGCGCCACCTTGTCAAGGTGGAAGGCGAGGGTTCGAATCCCTTCTAGATCGCGCAGGAAGCGTAGGCTTTATGCACGCAATGTTGCTCGTATGCAAAGGGTTGAAGCAAGCCGCCAGTACAGCGGTAAGTCGAAGACTCTCCTTGGTCGACCGAGGGGATGTCGCACACCATCGATCACTGCGGGTTCGAATCCCGCCGAGCGCACGAAATGAGGGCTGATCACCCTTAGAAAACCATCGCGAGGGATGGATCAAAACCCTCGAAGTCTTAACGGTATGAAGCAGGGCTAAGCACCTACGGTGAAACGGGGTGTTTGAACTGCCGCTCTATCGTTGAGCACAATGGGCGAGTAGCACAACTGGGAGTGCATCTGCTTTGCAAGCAGGCGGTTGGGGGTTCGAGTCCCCTCTTGTCCACGCAATACAACACATGCGTCTGTATGCAAATGGCGAAGCAGGCTGACTGTAAATCAGTTACATTAGAACCGATGGGGGTTCAAATCCCTCCAGGCGCACGCAAGAAATACGGCACGGGAGTCTTGATAAGCCTCGCTCGTGCCGCCGTCTCGAAGAACGGTTCACCAACCTTCGATTGTTTGGCTTGCAGGGTGACCCATTAGGGGTTGCCCTGCCCCAAACATTGGGCTTGTAGCACAACTGGGAGTGCATCTGTATGGCATACAGAAGGTTATGGGTTCGAATCCCCTCTCGTCCACGTAAGTCAATGGGTTGGATAGCACAAGAAGGAAGTGCAACCGCTACGTTTCGCCGAGCGGTAGACTCGCGGGTTCGATTCCCGCCCGACTCTCTACTCACTACGCACATCAGTGCGCAAAGGGTTGATCGGGGATGTGGCGCAATGGTAGCGCAGCGCTTTTGCAAGGCGAAGGTTGAGGGTTCGAATCCCTCCATTTCCACGCATTACCCTATTCCGGGTTGCTGCGCTGGCTCGGCACCTGCACTTTGAATGCGGACTACGTAGGTTCGATCCCTACACCCGGAACGTACGGTGGTGATTAGTGCTGCTTCGTGCGTACTAGTCACTACCGACCAATCATTGCCCTCGTAGTTCAACGGATAGAACGTCGCTCTCCTAAGGCGGATGTTGTGGGTTCGAATCCCGCCGAGGGCACGTAACGCAGTAAACGAACGGAATGTAGCGCAGTCTGGTTAGCGCACTCGCTTTGGGAGCGAGGGGTCGCGGGTTCGAATCCCGCTATTCCGACAATGCACAGTTGAGCATGGTGTAGAGGGTTGCACGTCCGTCAAAAAAACGGAAAGACCCGTTTAACTCGGGAGCACTCAACTAAGCATAGAGACCATACTAGTCAGGTCTCGGGGGCGTAAGCCCTTATCGGAATGTAGCGCAGGCTGGTTAGCGCACTCGTTTAGGGGGCGAGGGGTCGCGGGTTCGAATCCCGCCATTCCGACATGTTGTTCAGGAGGCTATGCAAACGGGTTACGACTCGGGTGGGTTTGATTCCTACCGCCCTGGGCTCAGGTGAGCACGGGAGTGATTGTGTCTCGGATACGCTGCGGTGTTGACGGACATTCCACTCCTTGTGACTCATTGCTCATGTAACTCAGCGGTAAGAGTTCCACTCTGATACGGTGGCGGTCGGTGGTTCAAATCCATCCATGAGCACGCTCGATTTGCATAGTGCAGGTCGATGATGTACGATTGAGAACATAGGGCGAGACAGGTTGCCCAATGCGCGAGTGGTGAAACGGTAGACACGCTGGATTTAGGCTCCAGTGCCCGCAAGGGCGTGAGGGTTCGACTCCCTTCTTGCGTACGAGATGTAGGAACTGATTATGGTGTAGAGGTTGCACAATCGCCAAAAGCGGAAGGGCTCGTTCGGCTCGGGTTCAGTCCTACATCTCCAAGTTTGAACAGAGAAATACCGGGATGCACGGCGGCAGCAAATCGCTCTCCTTGTGGGGGATGCGGCGAGGTTCGAATCCTCAATCCTGGCGAGACGTAAGGGCTGGAGAAAGTACAGTTGGTTTGCGCAACTCTCAAGGGAGAGGGGCGCTACCGTTCGAATCGGTGCCAGCATTACGTCTTCCAATGCGCGAGTGGTGGAATGGTAGACACGCTGGTCTAAGGAACCAGTGCCTGTGAAAGGGCGTGAGGGTTCGAGTCCCTTCTTGCGCACGTTATGATGGTAGTACCGGGATGCACGGCGGCAGCAAATCGCTCTCCTTGTGGGGGATGCGGCGAGGTTCGAATCCTCAATCCTGGCGAGACATATCGCTACAAATGACCCGCCCATCCAGGGCTCCCGTTCGAATCGGGGGTAGCGATATGTTGATCGGAATGTGGGCTAACTTGGTAAGCCGCTCGCTTCGGGAGCGAGACATCGTGAGGGTTCAAATCCCTTCATTCCGACGATGACTATTCGTGACAACGGGTAGTCTTTCAGTAAAACGTGCGAGTGGTGAAATGGTAGACACTTGACTTCGTAGGAAGATGGCTCCTAACCGTGAGGCTGGAGTACTGAGGGTTCGACTCCCTCCTTGCACACTTGCCGGTTGCTCCGGCACTGGTACTTGGGCACCATAAAGACCCCAAGCGTCAGACCTCGCGTGAGAGGACCGCCAGCAACTTGGCGTAACCGTTTGGCATAGCACCAGGGCGTGGCTCTGGAACAGTTGGCGGCGAGGAGTTGAGTGAGAGAGGTTTAGCAAAAGCCGAGACTCACATTTGCCTCTGTAGCACAGCGGAGAATGCGTCTGACTACGAATCAGGAGACCGGGGGTTCGAATCCCTCCAGGGGCACGCAATACTTACGTCGCAACGGCGACAGATTGGATGTCAAGTCATGAGCGATAACACGTTCTGGATCGACTACAACACTGTCGGCATCTCCTTCACCGAACAGATGAAGGCGGACGTTATGGCGAAGGTAGCCGAGTCTCCACTGGCTGACGAACTCGAATGGGTCAACGATCTCGAAGGTCGCTCTCAGGGCGTCGTCTTCAAGTCGGATAGGCGCACAGGTGAGGATGTCCGCATCAACTCACAGAGAGCCTTCGTTGTGACCAGTGATGACTGCGTAGAAGCGCTCACGGGGAAGATTGGTTCGGATTGGCATCGACTTGTAATCGAACTTCTCCTCGTTCTCTCCGATGCGAAGAGCAGAGATGGATCGCCGGTGTTCACCTCGAACGGATGGCAGCAGGTCATGGGTTGGAACGTGGAGATTCCAGAGGGAATCGCGAGATCGACCGAGAATGAGTTTGACTACGAGAATCAGTAGTCGTAGAATGAGGCGTGGCACGCGCCCTGAATCACGCGGAAGACCTATTGCGCCCTTAGGGGTGAGGTAGAGCGTGGAGTGCTATGGCTTGAAAGCCCGCTAATCGGTTACAGCGTCAAGGTCCGTGCGGTTACTGGCTAACATTCAGTCCGTCTCAAAACTGAAGATTCTATAGCAAGCGGCTAGTCGAAAACCGATCTTCGGATAGGTCTACGGCGCGGGTTCGAATCCGCTAGAGTCACTTCGTGGGGTAGAGGAGTTCGGTCGTCCTCGCCAGTAGGGAGCCAGCGTGCCATTAGAGGGCACGATTGGCAGCACTGTAGGGGTAAAGCCCAGGTGTTTCGGCAAGTGAGTCGATCCTAGTAGTTAGTGTTACTCAAGCAACCTCAGCGTTGCAAAAGTTGCCCTAGTTGCTACTCTCATAAACTGGAGATCGCGGGTTCAAATCCCGCTCCCGCTACGGAAGTGTGGCTGAGTGGGCTAAGGCGTCGGTTTTGAAAACCGAAGGCGGGGAAACTCGTCCGCAGGTTCGAATCCTGTCACTTCCGCAATGTGGTCCGCCAGGCATCACCGTCTCGCCTCAGGCGAGGCAAAAGCCCCGCCGCTCTCCCGAGAGGGAAAGCATAGGGGAGCCTGGTAATATGGAAGCGTGACTGAGTGGATTAAGGTGCTCGACTGCTAATCGAGTGTACGGGAAACTGTGCCGCAGGTTCAAATCCTGTCGCTTCCGCAAGACGGCTCCCAGGCATCCGTTCCCCAACAAAAAGGGGGAGAACCTCACCCCCTCCTCACGGAGGTAAGTGTGGAGCCTGGCAATATGGAAGCGTGGCTGAGCGGATTAAGGCACTACCCTGGAAAGGTAGCGTACGGGAAACCGTGCCGCAGGTTCAAATCCTGTCGCTTCCGCAAGACGGTTCTCAGGCGCCCGTTCCCCAACAAAAAAGGGGAGAACCTCGCCCCTCCTTACGGAGGTAAGTGGGGAGACCTGGCAAGATGGAAGCGTGGCTGAGCGGATTAAGGCACTACCCTCGAAAGGTAGCGTACGGGAAACCGTGCCGCAGGTTCAAATCCTGTCGCTTCCGCAAGAACCCTCTCATAGTCGTCGGAGATGCTCCGACTGTCGGCTTTCAGGAAAGAGGGCGTGCTACACTAGAACTTGTGAGCCTGTAGTTGGCTCGCTTTCTCCTGGAATGCAGGGGTAAAAAGGGTGGTCTCTTCGAGAGGGGAGACTGCGAATCGAGACGCCTAGCGGCGGATTAGGTTCGAATAGGATTCGGTTGCAAGTCTCTTCTCAGGAAGCGAGGCGGAACCGAGCAGTACCTGGCTACACAGGGAAAGTCCACTCCTACAACATGCTTGACAGACTCAGGTTCGCCTGAGTTGTTGAACACAACCATACGCAAGTCGTGACGTAAAGTGATTTCACGCACATGTGAGGTTGTTCCGAATGCAGCAGTTTCGAAAGCCGTAGACGGGGGTAAAATCTCCGTCCGGGGGTTCGAGTCCCCCACTCTCCGCAAAATCGTGCTACACTTTACTAGGCGATAACACATCGTGATGTGGCTGAATGGTTTGAGGCAGCAGTCTGCAAAACTGCTTTACGCGGGTTCGAATCCCGTCATCACGTCCGAAGTCAGGGCTACCCAGGGATTGGTGGCACTGACACGGCTAGCACTGCGTAATCCCTCCAGTGTCAGCGTAGCGACTTTCAGGCATGTCGTTAAAACCTGTCAACCCGTTGGTGACATGATGGGTTGGGGGCTAGGTCAAACGGCGATTCTGCTTCTACGCGGGGTCGATACGCGACCAGTGTCACAATGGCTGGAGTAGCATAATGGCAATGCAACCGTCGAGGAGACGGTTTATGCGGGTTCGAATCCCGCCTCCATTCCGAGTTGGTAGCACAAAGGTAGTGCGGTTCCGGTTAAGGTTTTAGTACGCTGGGTTCGATTCCCCGCCCAACTCACTCTTGCTGTTCGTTTGTGACACGGCGAGCAAACGCAAGTATCTAGTGTCACGATGTCGGGGTGAGCATGATAGCGGTAGTGCGACCGCCCATTCGGGTGGAATGCGCGGGTTCAAATCCCGCTCCTGACACGAAAAGACTGCTGGTGACCGTAGGGGTATGGTCTCTAGAATCCTCTTGGCTGCGAATCCCCTCCAGCGCGAAGAGACGACTTTCAGGTATGTCGTAAAAACCTGTCGGCGAGATTTTGGTGCGTCTCGCAGGGGTTAGGCTGAAAGCGAACGCTTAGCGGCGGACGACAGAAGCCAGCATCCGACTGGAGAGCATAAGGTCAATGCGGCTGCATCCCACGGTATGCGGTAGATCAGGGTTCAAGTCCCGTCTAGTCACGCAAGAAGTAGTTGCAATGCCACGTTGGTCTAGCCAGGATATGACGCCTGATTCTCAATCAGGAAATCACGGGTTCAAATCCCGTACGTGGTGCGTTGGTATGGCGGAACTGGCAGACGCGCACGGCTCAGACCCGTGTTCCCGTAAGGGATTGGGGGTTCGACTCCCCTTACCAATACGCAGGCTCGGACTCGCTCTCGATGGTGAACAGCCAAGATGGTGTACGCTGAGAACCGAGTGAGTGCCCGATGAAAGGATCGAGACCGTGAAGATTTTCATGATTGCAGACGTAAACGCCGAACAAGACGATTACCGACGCTGGGATTCCAATCCGATCATCGATCCAGAGTATGGCGCCTACCTCACTGTTGAAGCCGCTCAGGTGGAGATTGACAGGATGATGGTTCCAGTCGAGGATTCATACAAGCGCAAGTATCGCGCGAAGTGTGCAGAGAGGGATGAGGAGTACCGCCTCAAGAAGCGAGTATTCGCGTCCTACCTCAAGGAGTTCAACGCCCTCTTGGGCGCCGGTCTTCGTACTGAAGACCAGCGTCGAAAAGCGCCGAACAAGCCCGTTCACAAGGACTTCAACTTCGATTCCAGTCTGAGGGATAACAATGGAGGATACGTCCTCTACGAGATCGTGGAGGCTGAACTCCACGAGTAAGGAGTCAGCATGATGAGTATTCATCGCTTCATACCGGACAATCACCGACACTTGCCGAGTGGTCCGAACGGTATGACGGAGGATGCCTTATAAGCATCTTGAAGAGGTTCGATCCCTCTACTCGGTACGAAAGGGGAGCGCAAGTTCTCTCGATGGTGTATGTGGCGAAAATGGTTAAACGCACTGGACTGTGAATCCAGTACCCTGCGGGTTCGAGTCCCGTCATACACCCCAGTGGTCTAGTAGTGTGAATGGCAGCACGCTGGCATGAAGAGCCAGAAGAGGAGGTCCGATTCCTCTCGCGACCGCGATAGATAGCAGTATAAGAAGTACCCGAAGGTCTTGCAGTGACAATGGGAGCACGCTGGTTTGAAAAGCCGGAGGACGGGGATCGAAACCCCGCAAGACCACGCTTGGGGCTACGATGGGACCCGGCGCATAACGCGCCCTATCCCCATACGTAGCGAACTGAGATTCAGCGGACTACCCAACCCGTACGGAATGAGAGCGAGTTCGCAACTCGTGTCACCCGCTTCTCGCATTGCGCCTCTAGTTTAACGGTTAAAACCCCGGACTTTTAATCCGTGAGATTCTGGGTTCGAATCCCAGGGGGCGCACTTTGGGGGTATAGTGGAACGGCAAACACTTCCGGCTCTTACCCGGAAAATCCGGGTTCGAAACCCGGTGCCCCTACCAGATTGCTTCTGTAACTCAGAGGATAGAGTATCGCCGTCCGAAGGCGAGAGTCGCAGGTTCGATTCCTGTCAGGAGCACGCTGTAAAGCCCAGGAGAGCCCTTCTGAGCGATTTTCTTGCCTTCGTGGTCCAACGGATAGGGCAGCGGTCTTCTAAGCCGTTAGGTGTGGGTTCGATTCCCACCGGGGGCACTCATCAAGGCTGACACCTTGATTGTGCATAATCAAGGCTGGCACCTTGATAACAATGCTCGTGTGGCGCAGTGGCGAGCGCATCTCCTTGACACGGAGAAGGTCGTGGGTTCGAGTCCCACCGCGAGTACGCAGTATGGCAATGCTCCACTAGTCCAAATGGTAGAGGCGACCGGCTTAAAATCGGTACAAGTGTGGGTTCGAGTCCCACGTGGAGTACGCAGTAAGACAATGCCTGGGTAGTCAAGCGGTTAAGGCGCCGTCCTCATAAGGCGGATATCGGGGGTTCGAATCCCTCCTCAGGTACGCAGTTCTATTCCCCCGTAGCACAATGGGAGTGCGCTCGTTTCGTAAGCGAGTGATGTCAGTTCGATTCTGACCGGGGGATCGAAAGAGGAGCCTAATGGCACGGCTCCTTGTGACGCCGACTTCTGTGGATGTCGGGACTGTCACACCTGTGCGTGGGTCCACTCCTGCGTCGGCGCTGCCAGCGTCGGGAGACGGTCTTCTCCACAGGTTTCACTTTGCCTCCTTGGTCTAAAATGGCAGGGCACCGATTCATTGGGAGTCGGGGGCGGAAGTTCGAATCTTCCAAGAGGCACATGGCGGACGGGGCGTTCGATTCCCCACCTTCCCTTTTGGGACGGAGAGCCGTACAGAGGGCATCAAATATGGGTGCCGTATCTCGCCTTACTTTGAACCAATGGTTCATCGTAAGACCTCTTTCAAGCCGAGGGCTTGGTGGAGAGGGCGCGTGATCGTAGCGTAGTTGGTAGCGCATCTCCTTGCCAAGGAGGAGGGGCGGGTTCGAGTCCCGTCGGTCGCTCTTAAACTACACTGACTGCTTTTCGAAGTAGTCAGTGTAGCGTTAGAACTTGTGAGCCTGTAGTTGGCTTGCTTTCTCCTGGAATGCAGGGGTAAAAAGGGTGGTCTCTTCGAGAGGGGAGACTGCGAACCGGAACGCTTAGCGGATTAGGTTCGAATAGGATTCGGTTACAAGTCACTTCTCAGGAAGCGAGGCGGAACCGAGCAGTACCTGGCTACACAGGGAAAGTCCACTCCTACAACATGCTTGACAGACTCAGGCGAACCTGAGTCTGTCAAGCACAACCACACATGCAAGGTTGTTCCTGTAGCGTAGTTGGTATCGCTTCTCCTTGCTGAGGAGGAGGGGCGGGTTCGAGTCCCGTCGCCCGCTCTTGTATTCACGCATTTGCGATTAGTCGCCTGCCGTGATACAGTTGGAACTGTAATCGATACGCTCTATACGAGACCGTGAAGCCTGGTCTCTAAGTGTCGACAACACTTCCCCGTTCTTCGCAATGCGAAAGTGTCGCGAAGGAAGAGTGAGATGCGAAAGCAGTCTCACTAGCGACGTGGGCACCAGCGAAAAGGCTATTCGTTGATATGAAGCGTCGCAACCTGCCTCCTTAACTCAGTCCGGTCAGAGTTCCCGCCTTGTAAGCGGGGTGTCGTCGGTTCGAATCCGACAGGTGGCTCTTTACCTAGCGGCGAGTACCTCTTTTTGGAGGTCTAGGGTTTACGAACCTCACCTTGACGCGGAGTGGACTGGAGTTCGGTTCCAGCATGGTCTCATAAGCCATATCACGCGGGTTCAAATCCCGCCTCCGCTACTGTGTATGAAGCCAACTGGTAAGGCGCTAGGTTGTGGTCCTAGTCATTGCGGGTTCGAATCCCGTCATACACCCGATAAAGTCTGGTGCCCGAGTTAGCGCTCGGGGAACCTATCTGCATGGATAGTCAGACAACCCTCAGCGGGTAGCAGAGTTCCCGTGATATTCGGTACCGGATGTCACATGGGATTCCCGCCTAGGTGGGTACAAATGGTCGAGTGGCGTAACTGGTTAACGCACTGCTCTGATAAAGCAGCGATTGTTGGTTCAAATCCAACCTCGACTACTAGCAGTACATCATGCCCCTTTGGCGCAGACGGTTAGCGCGCATTCTTGGTAAGAATGAGGTCGCGGGTTCGACTCCCGCAAGGGGCTCTGGGTCGCTTCACCCGATGGTGGAGCGGTGACTACGCACCGGAAGTAAAGCGTACGCTCTGCCGATGTTGAGAGACTACCTAGGTCAAATCGGAAACGGACACTTAGATTCCGGGCGCGGGGTAGATTGACCTTCGCAGACTCGCAAGAGCATAGGGGTGAAAGTCCTCTAGAGAGAAGTCAAGCAGGTAGAAGTGGTGGTGCATCACCACGAGTGCTCTTGACTTCTCTCGCCACTTGCTTACGTGGCGGAATGGTATACGCGCGGGTCTGAGACGCCCGTGGGGTTAACACCCCGTGCAGGTTCAACTCCTGTCGTGAGCACTCTCTAAGGCAGTACGCTTCCCGTGTACGTACGACGCGCTGATACTCCCCACAGGAGTAGCGAATCGGCTTCCTCTATTGCCTTTTCGACAGCGGTCTTTGGGCGAATCTGCCGATATACAAGGTACACAAAAAGCGATTACGACTTGTCGTAATCTGACCTAGGTATCTTACGGAGAAACTCATGAACGCTGCATTTTTGTACGGAAACGCACTGAGCGAACGAGCAAGAGTGGCATTTGATTCACTCTGGGAATCGCATTCATCCTCTGGGATGGGCGAACTTCGTAGGGCACTGAAGGTTGAAACGGGAAACGACATTCCTCCTGCTCCGCAATATGACGCGGATGCAAATGAATGGCGCTACCGACTGGTACAATGGTGTGACGCAATAGTCCTGTCTCATAGAGATGCGACGATTGAGTCGTTCCAACTCAATACAACTGAATAGCACTAACTCAATGGGGGTGACCGGATTCGACTGGCATCTTGACTGAGTGAAGAAGCGTCCTGAGTCATGTTCGTCATCTCACAAATCTTGCGGACAAAAAACAAATGCAAACCGTTCTTCATTTGCACTCGCTGCCTAAAAAGCAGTGAGGGGGCGGACATAGATAATCCCTGCGATCTATGTGCCCCTCATCACAGTAGGGATGTGGCTCTACAACTTTCGAGTTGGAAGTAGAGTCGAGAAACTAAACTCGATAGGGTGTCATCCGCGTATGTTTCAGCAATGCGGAACCCGAATAGGCGTCACCGAAACTATGGACGTAGAAGAGCACAAAGTGAATGTTAGGACCGGGGTTCGATTCCCCGCACCTCCACGATTTGACACAGGTTATCACTTGTGGTTATGATGGGTTCATGAACAATCTCATCGAACGTTTCAACGCTGTCAAGGAACACCTCAAGGAAGCGCGTGCGGAACGTGATGCGCTCAGGAGTCTCGTTCGGCGAATGCTGAATGACGAGAATCTTCCTGAGAGCATTCGCAAATACGCGCAGAAGGAAATGGATGAGTCGTTCGTCTAGGCGAGCGATATAGGGAGTTGGCAGAGCGGTCGAATGCGAAGCGACGTGTTGGGGTACGTACCAACACGATCCTAGGGGTCTTCCCCTCGGGGGTTCGAATCCCTCACTCCCTGCTTGAAGATTTTGGTCGCAACACCGCGACAAAGAGAAGGTGCCGTCAGGCGCCGATGATTGCGAAAGGATGTACACGAATGGTGAACTTCACCACTAGCGCGAATGATCGCCATTCCTATGGCACATCATTCGCACCCATTAGCCAGGCAGACGGAAGAACGATCTAGTCGAATCCAACTACTAGAACGTTCAATCTCGAAGCCCTTGTGGACATACCGCAGGGGCTTTCTAGCACCTCAAGGAGAGGCAAAAATGTTGAAGGATAAGCAACAGGACAGGTACGCGGACTCGATCCTCACGGACAACCGAGGTCTCGTGAGGCTGTCGTCGCTCGGCGTTAACGCCACGGTTCTGATTCAGGGTCGGCGCGTCAAGGCATCCGACATCCCGCTCGCAGTGTTCACACTGAACTGCGGTCATGTCGACAAGGGGATCGCCGTCAAGGTGGGCGACTGGCACTTCTGTCCCACGTGCCAAACTCTCGGAAACGTCATCAAGTCTCAGGATTAGTTCGTAAGATTCATCTGGCTTCCATTATTGCGAACGATCACAACAACACATCGATAGCACTAGAGAAGGAAAGGACAGATCATCATGCAGAGCACTCTCGTACTAGACAAGACGAATGACCCGTTGGCAATCGTCTCTGCACGTCGCGCCATTGCGATGGTTCTTTCTGGACGCGCTGAAGAGGTCGACCTGTCTGACAGAGTTTTCAGATCGTCCGGCAGGGAGACCGCCGTTCCGTATGTGATCCGCCTCAACGACTTCGCTAACACGAAGAACAGAAGGCAGGTTCGCTACTCGCGCCGTGGAGTCATGGTGCGAGACGGTTACAGGTGCGTCTACTGCGGTAAGCGCGGTACAACTATCGACCACGTTGTTCCGCAAAGTAAGGGTGGACCTTCGACGTATGAGAACTGTGTTGCCGCGTGCGAATCGTGCAACTCGATCAAGGACGACCACAGCCTTGAATCGCTCGGATGGACGATCAACCGTCGATCCCAGGAGCCGCCTTCGTGGTACCTGCTTACGCTCTACCGTACGAAGGCTGACTCTCCTCAGCGAGAAATGTGGGGTCGCCACCTCGCGCTTGTCGATGAGACTGTGGCTATGACATTCGCGTAGCACGTGTCACGAGAAAGGGGTGAAGACCGAAATCTTCACCCCTTTCTTTTTGGCAGACAGAAGCATGCTAAGATTGAGACCTGAACCCCGAGATAGAGATCAAGGAGACCCGCGAGCATGGTCAATGCCGATGTCTACGCTGAGCAAGGCACGCTCGCAAGCGTTCTCATTGACCCGTCCATCATTCAGGACGTATCCGAAATCCTCACAGACGAGGACTTCAATGAGCCTCGCCATAAGGAAATCTTCTCGTCCATTATGGACCTCTTTCGCAACGGTAAGCCGATTGCGAAGGTTACCGTTGCCGATCACCTTCGCGAGCGCGGGCTTCTCAGTGGCGTAGGCGGCATAGAGTTCCTCTCAATGCTCACTGACCCTATGGCACCGTATTCCGCTGACGCTGACGGAACCATCTATGCCGAGGTTGTGAAGGATGAGTCGATCCGCCGAACTCTTCATGAGACTGCTCGCAACATTGCGAACATGTCGAAGTTGGACTCGGGAGTTCCCTCGTCTGACATTATTGCGATGTCTCAAGAGGCGTTGAGGACGATTGCTGACAGGAGTCTCGTCAAGGATTCCGCCGCGCCTGTGGCTGGGCTCAGAGATGACTTCTTCACTCGGATCATGGAGCGCGGCGAGCATAAGGATGGTCTCCAGGGAATCCCCTCTGGACTTATTGATCTTGACAAAAAGACAACCGGGTTCCACCCAGGTCAGTTCGTCATCATCGCCGCTCGACCCGGCATTGGAAAGTCCACGCTCGCCGTCGACTTCTGTCGTGCCGCATCCATCAAGGCTGGATTCACATCCATGTTCTTCTCTCTTGAGATGAGCAAGGATGAGATTATGGATCGAATGAGCGCAGCAGAATCGAATGTCCTGCTCGATAACATACGATCAGGCAAACTCTCCGAAGGTGAGTTGAACAGGCTTGAAGAGGCGTGGTCTCAGATCAGCACTGCGAACATCGTCATTGACGACGCTTCAACCATCAATGTTGACCACATCCGCGCTTCCGCTATTCGTCAGGCTACCTCTCCAGAGGGTCTAGACCTCATCATCATTGACTACCTTCAACTCATGACCTCGAACAAGCGCGTGGAATCTCGCCAGCAGGAAGTGTCCGAGTTCTCGCGTTCTCTCAAGTTGCTCGCGAAGGAACTTGGCGTTCCAGTCATTGCGCTGTCTCAGTTGAACCGTGGTCCCGAGAACCGCACCGACAAGCAACCGAAGATGAGCGACATGCGCGAGTCAGGTTCGCTAGAGCAGGATGCAGACATTGTGATCATGCTTCACGCTCATGCTGACGAAGCCACAAGCGCCGACAAGATTTTCGTACTCCTTGAGAAGAACCGTAACGGTCAGGCTCCAGTGAGAATCGAAGTTGCTCCACTGCTCGAATACTCCAAGTTCGGCAACGGCGGAGGAATGTACGCCGCTACGGAACCTCGCGAAGATGACGAAGACGGTCAGTATCCAGAAGACAACGAGTCTGGAATGATTGGTGTTCCCAGCGTAGAGGCTTCGACCACGAGCCCACCTCCGTGGGCTGTAACTGCGCCAGCACCGTCAGAAATCATCTCGAACAATAATGGCTTTGACCCCTTCGACGTCTATTCGGAAGCGCCGTTACCCTCATTCGGAAGCGCCGCACCAATGTCGCCTAGCGTAGAGGCTGACATTCAGCCGAGCGCAACTCCCGCCGCCTGGGCTCCAGATTATCCAGCATAGAGACTTCCGAGTGATGACGATATCTAGGGTATGGAATACAAGGTCTCTGCTCAGGCGCTCGCCGTCTGCGTGGCAATAAACTACCCCGTCCTGCTATGGGGTCCTCCCGGCAACGGTAAGACCACTGTTGCCTCAGAGATCGCGCGCACGTACAACCTCCACCTAGAGGTCGTCATCGCGTCCATTAGAGACCCTTCCGACTTCTCTGGAATCCCCTACATCCATGAAGGCTCGGCGCACTTTATCCCACCGCGCTGGGCGCATGCAGTGGTTAACTCGGAAGTGGCGAGCGTCGTTGTGTATGACGAGATCAGCACTGCAACTCCCGCGCTCCAGGCTGCACTCCTACGTCCTATTCTTGAGAGAGTGGTTGGAGACCTAGAACTCCCCGCCGCGACGAGGTCAATCGGAACCGCCAATCCTCCAAGCATCGCCGCAGACGGGTGGGAACTCTCCCCTCCTATTGCGAACAGATTCGTTCACTTGGATTGGGAACTCGACGCAGAGACCGTGAAGAGCGGATTTATCGACGGCTTCACTGTGCCGGTGATGCCTCTGTTTCCAAATGAGGCAAGGATGGCTGGAATCCGCCAGAACTCGAAGACTCTCGTAGGAATCTTCTTGGGAACTCGTCCAGAACTGGTCTCTCATCTCCCAGACTCGTTTGGTGCGAATGCGCGCAACTTCGCCGCAAGCGACTACGCGTTCCCTACGCCGCGAGCCTGGGAGACTGCTGCTAGCCTCCACGCAGCCTGCGTAGCCGGTAGAATGCCCGACCGCTCCCCACTACACCCCGGAGTTCTTCCGGCGCTTCTCAGGGGAACCGTTGGCGTTGCCGCCGCAACTGAGTTCCTGTCTTTTGTGGAGCACCTCGACTTGCCGAATCCGAATGAACTTCTTGATGGAACAGCAGCGATGCCCACCTTCACTCGTGGAGACCAAATCGAAGCAGTGATGTCTTCCGTCAACTATGCGTACAACAGGAAGGCGACGAACGAGCGGTGGGTTCGATACGGGGACATACTTTCGCAGTTCGTCAACGACGGCAGGGCTGACGCAGTCTATCGCTACATCTCACTATGGAACTCCGCGCGTCCTCATGGGGTCACTCCTACCGGAAGGCACGTCACCGCGCTCTCGAACATTTTGGACGAGTTGGAGTCGTAAATGGATGCGCCAGTTATGGACGACAACGCTCGCGCCATGACGCGGCTCTCTGCCGGTCGCATTCGCGCTATGGAGATCGCGCCGTACCTCAGCATGGCTCTTCTTGCTCTTGAGCCGATTCCAAAGCCGGGTATGGGCACGTTTGCAGTTGATAGTAAATGGCGAATCTACTACGATCCAGCCCTCTGCCTCAAGTGGACCATTGACGAAATCGCTGCGGTATGGCTGCATGAGATGAATCACGTGTTTCGTGACCACGCTAAGCGATTTCAGAGGTTCAACGATCCTGCGACCCATCGTGATTGGAACGTGTCGGCGGATGCCGCCATCAACTCTGACTTGAGGG
>Ga0209100_1001609_pt1 | contig 15084 bp, 16 predicted proteins | sample lystaG_FD_185480 | JGI IMG/M metagenome (GOLD analysis project Ga0209100, IMG submission 185480) | Glacier valley bacterial and archeal communities from Borup Fiord, Nunavut, Canada, to study Microbial Dark Matter (Phase II) -... | ecosystem: Environmental > Aquatic > Freshwater > Ice > Glacier ...
TTTCACCAATATCGTTGGTAAATATTGTGCCCATACTCAAAGAGCCATGAAAAAACTCGCTGGCCTTGATATTAAGATGATTGCAGCAACCCATGGTCCCGTATGGCGCACCGATTTAAACTGGGTGCTAAGCAGATATACCAAATGGAGCACTTACGATATGGAACAGGGATGTGTAATTGTTTACGGCTCGATGTATGGTAACACACAGAAAATGGCTGAAGTGATTGCGCGCCAGTTGAGTGTTCGCGGAATAAAAAACATCAGGGTTTACGATTCATCGAAGACCCATTCCTCCTATATTATTAACGACATCTTTAAATACAAAGGTTTCATAGTTGGGAGTTGTGCCTATAACAACGCCTTGTTTCCCAATGTCGAAACATTGCTATCGACCATCGAACACATGGCACCTAAAAACCATTATCTCGGAATATTTGGCAATTTTCTCTGGAATGGTGGCGGCGTAAACAACCTTAGTAAATTTGCAGAGATGATTAAATGGGACCTTGTTTATGAACCTATCGAAGAAAAGGGCTCGCTAAAAACGGATAAGTACAGAATGTGTATTGAAATGGCTGACGCAATGGCTGACAAATTGCTCCAAAAAGACTAAAAGCCGGAACAGACAACTAAAATAATATTTGTTTGAATGAATGAATTATTTGAGATAGTATTGCATACTGACGATGCCTTGATGCGGATAGTGGCCAACAATGTGACTGAAGCATATGTGATCCTTTTCGTGATTATTTTCCTTGAGACCGGAACCGTTTTTTTTCCATTCCTGCCTGGTGACGGATTGCTGTTCTCGGCTGGGGTAATTACTGCTTCAACAGCACTTAATATCGTATGGCTGGTACCGATACTTATACTGGCAGCAGTTCTGGGAAATCTCTCAAACTATTGGGTTGGCTCCTTTTTCGGGAAAAACCTTGAAAAGAGTGAAAATCGGTTTGTTCAGAAATATCTCATGAAATACATCATCCAGACGCGTTATTTTTACGATAAACATGGTGCCAAATCAATTGTGATCGGTCGCTTCTTCCCTGTAATCAGAACTTATATTCCTTTCTTTGCCGGGCTTTCAGGATTCAAATACCACATATTCTTTGTTTATACAATCATCGGATCTGCCCTGTGGGTACCATTTTTCTCGCTGACAGGTTATTTTATCGGTGAAAATGCATGGGTGAAAGAAAACTACCTGATTATATTCCTTGGATTGATCATTGTCACGCTTATGCCTTTCTTCTATAATGTAATCAGACTTATATTTTCAGGAAAGAGAAAAGAATAAACTACAAGTGAGGGAGTTATAACTTTATTTATTTGTCTTAAGACTATAGAAAACCCCGGCTTAATTTAGTTTGAAATGATGGAAACTCCGTTAATAATTGGACTGATTGTCTTAAATCTAATAATCACTATTTTACTGCTGTTCTTAAGAAGTAAAAAAAGTCCGGAACTATCTAATCGTATTGATGAATTGGACAGAAGTCTCACTAAAATTGAAGCAGCACTTCGGGAAGATTTCAGAATCAATCGCGAAGAAAACTCAAATGTTGCGAAAGAAAACAGGACTGAACTGAACGCTACGCTTAAAGATTTTCAAAGAGAGCTGGCAGTTACATTGAAAGAGATTACCAACCAATCGAGAAGCGATAGCTTATTGCAGCGCGACACTTTAATCAACTCATTTAAAGGATTCCAGGAAACATTCGATAAAAATGTCGAATCGTTTAATCAATTGCAGCGCGAAAAGTTCTCATTCCTTGGCGAAGAACAGAAAAGGATGGTCGACAGTACCGAAAAACGGCTTGAAGAGATTCGTGTAACAGTGGACGAAAAGCTGCAGAAAACCCTGAATGAACGTCTTGGACAATCGTTTGAACTCGTTGTAAGGCAACTGGAGAATGTTCAGAAAGGTCTGGGTGAAATGCAAACGCTCGCTCAGGATGTCGGAGGATTAAAGCGCGTCCTCAGCAATGTGAAGATGCGTGGAAGTATTGGCGAAGTACAACTGGCGATGTTGCTGGAACAGATTCTCGCACCAGGTCAGTATGAAGCCAATGTAAAAACGAAAGCAGGAAGTGCCGAAGTCGTTGAATTTGCGATTAAACTGCCAGGCCGCGATGAAAACAACTCGGTCGTTTGGCTACCCGTCGATGCCAAATTTCCAAAAGACATTTACGAACAGTTGCAGGCCGCACACGATACTGGTGATCTGATAAAGATAGATGCTGCCCAGAAGTTACTTGAGCAGACCATCAAAAAAATGGCTAAAGATATTCACGACAAATACATCGATCCGCCTAACACCACCGATTTTGGGATCATGTTTCTCCCCTTTGAGGGCATTTATGCCGAAGTTGTGCGCAGTGCTTCATTATTGGACGAATTACAACGAACCTATAAGATTGTGGTTACCGGTCCAACCACTTTGGCAGCTATCCTCAATAGTCTGCAAATGGGATTCAAAACACTTGCAATCCAGCAACGCAGTGGCGAAGTCTGGAAAATACTGGGAGCAGTCAAAAAAGAGTTTGAACTATTCGGCGGACTTGTAGAGAAGGCGCAGGGAAATATCCAGACGGGTCTTAATCAACTCGATGATGTATTGGGTAAAAGAACCCGTGCTATCCAGCGAAAATTAAAGAGTGTGGAAGTGCTGGAATCAATCGATAGTAAAAGCATCTTAACAGAGCTGGCGGATGATGAACTTGCAGAAGATTAAACCTTTCAGAAGCTTTTTCAAATTTTGTTACCCTTTCGACAGCCCGGTTAACTCAGTTGCCGTATGAATCCCTGTATTTACCTCTGATAGGATACCAAGCCGGATATAAACCGGACGAATTGTCTTTTTTATCTCGGGGAGCTTTCTGGCAAAAGCGATCGCACCTAATATACATGAAACACCTCCTATCACTAAGGTATTTGGTGCACCAATGATACTGGCCAGATAACCTGCCAGCAAACTGCCAAATGGAGCAGTCCCCATAAATGCCATTGTGTAAAAGCTCATAACACGGCCGCGCTTATCATCATCGACAATGGTTTGTAAGATGGTATTACTCGATGTCATCTGCATGATCATTCCGGCACCGATGACCAGCATCAAAGCGAGTGAAAGCAAAAAAATATTCGATTGGGAAAATGCAATAAGTCCAACGCCAAAGAACGCAGCAAAACGGGGGACAATTTTCACCAGTCCCAAAACGCTTTTTCTGGAAGCCATATAGATGGCGGCCATCAAAGCACCGATACCTGATGCACCCATCAGAAAGCCAAAAGTATGTGGCCCACCATGTATAATGCTTTTAGCAAACACGGGCATCAGAACGGTGTAAGGCATTCCCATTAAACTGACCAATGCAAGCAAAAGAATAATATACCTGATCGGCATCAGCCCAAATGTATAGCGGAATCCCTCTTTTAACCCTTGTAAAACAGGTATATCTTGGGACACTACTTTTCTCCGGGGAATTTTCATCATTAACAGAAATGTGATTACAAAAATATAACTTAACCCATTCACCAGAAAACATATTCCTTCACCTGTGAGCGAAATTAATATACCGGCAATCGAAGGTCCAATTAATCTTGCGCTATTTACCATTGATGAATTTAAAGCAATCGCATTTCCTAAATCTTCCTTCTTTTCGATCATATCCACTATAAATGACTGCCTTGCAGGCATATCAAATGCATTAATACATCCAAGGAATGTGCTTAAAACCATGATGTGCCAAACCTGAATGGAATTATCGAAAAAGAGATATGCCAATACCAACGATTGGATCATTGCCAGTATTTGTGTGATGACAAGTATTGTATAACGATTCCAACGGTCAATTAGCACTCCGGCAAACGGAGCGATTAAAAATGTTGGAATCTGACCGGCAAAGCCAACCAAACCCAATAAGAATACAGAATCGGTCATGCTGTAAACCAGCCAGGGAGTTGCGATACGCTGCATCCATGTACCTATCAGCGAAATGCTTTGGCCAGAGAAAAAAAGACGAAAATTTTTATATTTAAGCGAGCGAAAAATATTTTCAAACCGGGTTGCTTCGGCCATAGTATTTTCAGGGAATTCATTTCCCATAATATTGGTATTTAGAAATAACAGGTTCAAGCTTCATTAAATCATCTTTTCTTTGAGCGATCACCATTACAAGGATTATAAAAACACGTTTTCTACCAGGTACCGCCAGGTGAAAATAAAAAATCCGTCTGACTGTCAATGTCGTATAGCCATTGATACCCTTTTGTCTCTCTCTTGCAAAATGGTTCCAACAGGGAAACCATATGCTCGTATCCCCCGATTGTCAGGTCACAGAAGAATTTATGTTTTCACGTCCTTACAATTCCGGAGTCCTCGTCTGAAATACGGAGTATTAAATTACAATTGCGTGCCTGGATAAAGTCAACCGTTGACAAATCAAGGTGTTTTTTATCAACAAGAATTTTCTGCTGAAGGATTTGCTGAAATTTAATGGCCTGCAAACTGTCAAAGTCATAAAGCCGCACGATGTTATCTCCAAATTCATTTATCTTGTCAATATAATCCAGTTGCATTTCGAATGATTATCTGTGTAATTACTGACTGTCTTAATTATTCACCATTTTCAAAGCAGCTTCGCCATAACGGTCACCGGTATTCGGATATCTCGCGATGATACTTTCTATTTCAAGAATCTCGCCCTCACTCAGGATAACGTCAACGGCATTCGCATTTTGTTCCAGGTATTTTCTTTTTTTCGTTCCCGGAATCGGAATAATGTCTTCACCTCTTGCTAAAACCCAGGCTAATGCCAATTGAGCTGTGGTAATATTTTTCCCATCAGCACACGCCTTTAGCGCCCGTATTAAGTGTTGATTATTGATGAGATGCTCTCCCTGGAACCGGGGTAAACTCCGCCTTGAGTCAGATGCAATGACTTTATCAAAATCTTCAAAATTATCGGTAAACATTCCTCTGCCCAATGGAGAAAAAGGGATCAGACTAATTCCAAGTTCCTTAACTACCGGTAATATTTCTTTTTCAATATCTCTGGTGAGTAATGAATACTCGCTTTGTAATGCTGAAATTGGATAAACCGAATTGGCTTTTCTTAATGATTTTGATGAAGCTTCCGAAAGTCCCAGGTATCTGACTTTTCCTTCCTTGATCAGGTGGGACATCGCGTCAACTATTTCGTCGATTGGCACATCCGGATCAACACGATGCGCATAATACAAATCAATACAATCAATATTTAACCGCTTTAAGCTTAATTCGACAGCTTTTCTCATCCACTTAGGTGATCCATCAAACCGCGTGTTAAAATTACCTCCAGCTTCATCGTAACGAAAACCAAACTTTGTAGCAATAAAAACCTTGTCCCTGTTCTCTTTCAGCACCTTGGAGATTAATTTTTCGTTTTCACCCTTTCCGTAAAAATCAGCGGTATCCCAAAAATTGATGCCTAAATCCAGCGCTCTGTGTAAGGTGGCAATGCTTTCAATATCATCTTTCTCGCCATAGGCATGCGACATTCCCATGCACCCTAATCCAACAGACGATATCTTCTCATTCGTTTTCCCTAAAGTCCTGTATTTCATAATTCAATTTCTTTTAGTCGCCGTATGCAATTTTGCTTCTATCTATTTGGAGATAATCCTCCTGAACTTAAACGCTATTCGGTAGCTCAAAAGTACATATTTCTACCCATCGATCAGAATCGAATCCTATTCGACCAAAAACAGATCAGTTAATACCTTAATTTTTCTCAGGTTTATTTTTAGTCACCAATTTTTTCATGATCTCTTCAATCCAACGCAGCATTCAATCCGGAACGATCCATTCCTATTTTACTTTGCCCTCATTTTATTTTCCCTTGCTTCGTGCGTTACCTCCGCAAGTCCTAACGTTTCCATTAACGGTGGAATGTACATGCCAAAGCGTCCGCGAAGTCCTTTCTTTAGTCCATACCATCCTCCAACTGGATTTTGTTCTGAACGACCCCAGGCTTCAACAGTTCCATCCTTTGCAGGTTTCTGTTCTTCTGCACATCCCAACTCCATCCAGTCACCATGCTTTTTGAGCATGGCTGAAAGATCTGCGATGCAGCGATAATGATAAATTAACTTAGTCTTGCCAACGACACATACAATTACCTCATTTCCATCCTTTTCATCTTTATACATTTCATAATAAGAAGTTAGGGGAGGCGATCTTAATTTCCACGGATTTTCCTTTGTCCCCTCTGGTATTATTTTGATTGCCATATTTGTATTTTTAATTTGGATTTATTCACTAAACACACTTCTATTCCTTTTGAAAAATAACAATAAATTTATAATCATTCTAAATAGCACAACAATCAAAATATCTGAATTTTGCGGCAATTTCAGTGGAAAAAGATTGCTCCAAAAAATTAAAAAAACGTCAGATATAGCAGAAAACCATTTGAATTTGTATCTGGAAGAGTAGGGAGAGTTTAAAGAATCATCCACTTAGAAGGTAGAATTATTAATGCTAAGTCGATGAAAAGATTTTAGGAATTGAATGCATACCAATCGCCGATCAGTAATGAACAGAAATTAATGACATGGTTTTAAAATTTATGTTTTACGGCATCCGAATATTTGCCAGCCCATTTTTAAATTTGTATTTTTACCCATGTTTAAATATTGATTTATAATATTAGTTTATAAAACTATTCAGAGTAAAATTGAATATTATGGCAATTAATTTACAAAAAGGACAACGAATTGGACTGGGGCTTTCCAAAGTAGGTGTTGGATTGGGTTGGGATCCAAATTCTGCAACCGGGTTTGATTTTGACCTCGATGCTTCAGCGTTTATGCTGGGTGGAAACAAGAAAATCCCTCAGGACGAGTTTTTCGTTTTTTACAACAATCCGAAATCTCCTGACGGTGCCGTTGAATCTTCAGGTGATGATCTGACGGGTGGCAGCAGCGATGGCGATGATGAAACTCTGACTATTGACATTTCCAAACTGGATCCCAAAATTCAGGAAATCATATTTACCGTTACAATTCACGATTACGAAGCCCGCAAACAAAATTTCGGGCAGGTTCGCAATTCCTTTATCCGTATTTACAATGCGCAATCGAACGAGGAGATTGCCAAATACGAATTAGATGAGGACTTCTCGGTTGAAACAGCCGTTGAATTTGGCCGCATTTACAAGAGGAATGACGAATGGAAATTTGAGGCAATGGGCATCGGTTATAAAGGAGGTTTAGAGTATTTTTTAAGTAAATACAATTAAAAAATCCAGCAATATGGCTATAAATTTACAAAAAGGTCAGACCATCGACCTGCGCAAAAATGACAAAGGCGACACTTTCGACTTATCGCAGGTAACTGTCGGATTAGGATGGGATATCCGTAAGAAAAAAGGGGGATTCCTGAGTGGTTTATTAGGTGGAGGAGCAAAAGAGGAAGATTACGATCTCGATGCCATTGCTTTTCTGCTCGATGGCAACGGGAAAGTGGTTAATCTTGGACGTAAAGCCAAGATGCCCAACGGAAAAGAGATCAACTTGTACGAAGGTGATGTTGTCTATTTCAATAGCCAAAAACATCCGTCTGGAAACATCTGGTTAACCGGTGACAATCGTACCGGAGCTGGCGAGGGAGACGACGAACAAATAATTGTCCGGCTCGATTCGCTCGATCAGAAATATCAAAAAATATTATTTCTGGTTACTATTTACCAGGGAAAATCTAAGAATCAAAGCTTTGGCATGGTTGACAATGCTTTTATCCGTGCAGTTGATGCGAAGGGCAAAGAGATCGCCAAATTCAACCTTTCGGGTGATGCATCTTTAAACGGTGTTTGTGGAATGATCTTTGCCGAAGTTTATCGACGTGAAGGAACCTGGAAGTTCAGAGCACTTGGAGAACCACAGGCAACCGATAATTTTGTAGAAATATTGAAGAAGTATATTAACAACTAAAAATCAATTTGTTATGGCAATTAGTTTAGAAAAAGGACAACGCGTAAATGTTGGATTACCCAAATTTACAGTCGGTTTAGGCTGGGATGGTAATGCTGCAGTTGGCGAAGATTTCGATCTCGATGCTTCGGTTTTCATCCTTGGTGAGAATAAAAAAATTCTTACAGATGAATATTTCGTTTTTTATAACAACCTTAAGTCGCCCGACGGTGCTGTAGAACACACAGGTGACAATCTGACAGGTGCGGGGGATGGTGATGACGAAAGTGTCAAAGTTGATCTTTCAAAAATTAACGCAGCAGCAACAGAAATTTCATTTGTGGTTACCATTCACCAGGCTGCTGCCAGAAAACAGAATTTCGGTCAGGTACGTAATGCATTTGTAAGAATTTACAACCAGGATACCAACGAAGAAATTCTGAAATATGATTTGGACGAAGATTTTTCAATTGAAACGGCCGTTGAATTTGGTCGGTTATACAAACGTGGCGGAGAATGGAAATTCGAAGCAGTTGGTGTAGGTCTCAAAGGTGGTCTCGAAGATTATTTAAGCAAATACAATTAAAACTAAAGTAATGGCAATTAAATTAGAAAAAGGACAAAGGATCAACCTCGAAAAAAGCAACGGTAGCAAATTGGTAAACATCTGTGTAGGTGTAAACTGGGGAGCAATTGAGAAAAAAGGTTTTTTTGGAGGAAAGAAAATGGAAGCAGTCGATTTGGATGCCAGTTGTGCAACATTCGATGACAACAATAATGGGTTGGAAGTGATTTATTTCGGAAATCTCAAATCAAAAAGCGGCTCTATCCGTCACAGTGGTGATGATGTTGTAGGCGATACAGGCGGAGATGACGGTCTTGACAATGAAGTAATTTCAGTCGATCTTAGCAAACTTGATTCTTCGGTTACAAAAATTGCATTTGTATTGAACAGCTTTCGCGGACAGGATTTCAAAATCATCCCTTTTGCCTCTATCCGGATTTATGAAGGTACTGCAACACGTGTAAACGAGGTTTTTGCAACTTACGATATCGCTAACGGTCCCAATTTTGCTGGTCATGTTTCGATGGTAATGGGCGTGTTCTACAAAAAGAACGGAGAATGGAAGTTCAATGCAATTGGTGAGCCAACAGCAGACAAAGATTTAAAGGGAACATTAAATAGCGTAGTTACTAAGTACTTATAATATGAGACGATTACCAGTTTATTTAGTTCTGGATACCTCTGGTTCTATGACCGGCGAACCGATCGAAGCTGTTAAGAACGGCGTTCAGGTTTTGGTATCCACCTTGCGTCAGGATCCTTATGCGCTCGAAACGGCATTCTTAAGCGTAATCACTTTTGATAGTTCTGCGCGTCAGTTGGTTCCGCTTACCGAACTTTCGATGTTTCAGATGCCCGATATCCAGGCAAACGGAACAACGGCATTGGGTGATGCATTATCATTACTTGCTTCGCGGTCCGACAGCGAAGTTGCAAAGACAACACTCGAACAAAAAGGCGACTGGAAACCATTGGTCTTCCTGATGACAGATGGTGAACCAACCGATAACTGGCAGAAAGGACTTGCTGAATTTAAAAAACGCAAATTCGGAATGGTAGTAGCCTGCGCCGCAGGTTCAGGAGCCAATACTTCTGTTTTAAAGCAGATTACAGACGTAGTTGTTCAGCTTGATACAGCCGATTCTGCAACAATAAAAGCTTTCTTTAAATGGGTATCTGCTTCGGTAAGTTCAGGTAGTCAGAAAATTGAAGCGAGTGGTAAAGAGGTCACGGGTCTTAACGAACTGCCTCCTCCCCCACCCGAAGTTAATATTGTTGTTTAAATACAGTACAATATATTCTTGTTAAAAACGGGTGGTACAAACATGTACTGCTCGTTTTTAACTAAAAAGAGGTAGCAATTTCTGTGCATTTAGAGGTTAGCAACTGGCTATTGGCAACTGGCATCAGACTGCAAGTAGCCAATTGCTAGTTGCAAATTCATAATTCATAGAATAAGAGAACCTTTTATCAAAATCACATTTAGTTCCAGAATCTTATAACAATTCCCATGAGCCAGTATGTTGAAAATAATCTTATTGCAGGTGAAAATATTGAATACAAAACAACTTATCACTGGGTCATTTTCTTTAGCTTAAGGGCTCTTTTCACGCTGTTCATTGCTCCCATGATTGATCGTTATACCGATGAATTTACGATCACAAATAAAAGGGTCGTTATTAAAACAGGTTTAATCAGCCGGAAAACTGTTGAATTGAACCTGACCAAAATCGAAAGCGTTAATGTCGATCAAACCATCATGGGTAGAATCTTCGGATTTGGTAGTATTACAATTATTGGAATCGGAGGAACAAGGGAGGTTTTTGTGAATATCCGCAAACCACTCGAATTCAGGAAGAAATTTCAGGAATTGTGTTAACAAGAAAAGGCATTTAGGCTATAGGCTATTAGACTGTAGGAAGATAATAAAAGACACAAGCCTTCAGCCTTTTCAATTCATTAATAGAATCTTACAAATGAGAAGATTACCAGTTTATATACTGATTCAGACTTCCGGCGCCATGCACGGCGAGCCAATCGAATCCATTAAAGTTGGACTCGAATCGATGGTAGCAAGCTTACGTCAGGATCCGTTTGCATTGGAATCGGTTCACATCAGCCTGATCACTTTTAATCGTATTGCCGAGCAAATTTTACCACTCACAGAATTGGAAAGTCTTCAATTACCCGAAATTATTCTTCCTGAATCGGGAGGAACACATCTTGGTGAGGCGCTGAGGTTCCTTTGCGAAAGGGTTGATCAGGAAATACAATTAACTACTGCAGAAATAAAAGGAGACTGGATGCCGCTGCTGTTTATCATGACCAACGGAAAACCATCAGACAATCAACTGTATATGCAGATGATTCCGGAAGTAAAACGTCGGCACTTTGGAAGCATAATAGCATGTGCTGCTGGTTCTAAAGCTGATACGGCTAAACTAAAAGAACTTACAGACAACGTTGTAAGTCTTGACACAACAGATAGTGCCACTTTCCGTCAGTTTTTCAAATGGGTTTCCGCATCAGTAAGCATGGGAAACCGGTCAATTGGAGCAACTGCTGAAATGCAGTTACCGCCACCACCACCTGAAGTGCATACAGTAATTTAGGATTTAGAGGTTTAGCTATTTAGAAAATCAGAAAGTGATCATCATAAATTGACTTGGAATGAATTGTAAATTTATAGGATACGACCTTAAGTGCCTGGAGGTTGTTCTCAACCCCGGGGAAGAATTTTTTGCAGAAAGAGGTTCGCTGATCTACCTTGAAAAAGGAATCGAAAGAGAGATGAGAGTACTTCAAAATGGCGTTTGGGGAATGCTCAAAAGGGGTGTTTCAGGCGAAAGCATCATCCTTGTCGTTTATAAAAATACAAGTCGCGATCCAAAAAAGATGGTTGTTGCTGGTAAAGGAGGAATGCTCTCTGTCAATCTGACAGAAATGGAAGGCGGAATCCTTTGCAGAAAAGGATATTACGTTGCTTCCAGTCAGCAGGTGAATGTAGACTTTAAAATGTCATTAGGAAGTCTTTTCAGCGGATTGGGATTGGTTTTGCAGAAAATCACCGGAAACGGCACTGTTTTTCTCGATTCAATTGGATCTCCCACAAGAATTGATTTGCAACTTGGACAGACAATTCAGGTTGATGATGGAAGTTTGATTTGCACCAGCCTTAGTCTCGAAGGAAAGATTCAATCATCCATGTCGGCTTCAAACCTCTTCTCCGGCGAAGGTTTTTCGCTTGTCGAGATTTCGGGGCCTGGCATTGTTTATATCAATTCGGTCAATCTGCGCACACCCTGAAATGATCAGTGATCACGAGGTATAAAATTTGTATTTCTATTAAAGCTTTATTATTCAATAATTAAACTTACACAAAATGAGATTATTACTTTATATCTTCGTGAACGTCCTGATCGTAGGACTATTCCTGTACTCCAAACTTACGCCTTACAAAGACCGGCTCACGGGTAATTACCTGAAGACATTTAATTTTTTCGACAAAATATTTAATCCGATTCTTTCCATTTTCCGGCCAATGGCGCGACCCGCGCAGGTAGGAAACGGAATTGCCGTTGATATGTCGCAAATTATATTGCTGGTCATATTGCTGATTGTATTAAAATTCGCCTAATGGACATTACGAAGTATTTATCAAATATAGACCTGCCGACGACTGATGAAGTTCAGTTAAAAGCATTCCTTGCATCAAAAGGGAATGAAATAAATGATAACATCCTGAAAATATGGGATGAGTTCGTTTTAACCGAAAATTCGATTGCTGGTAATGCGAACGCCGGTAATGGGAATACCGGTGTAGAGACGCACGGCCGTGCGTCTCTACAAAACCCTGCCCCTCTGAATAATCCTGCGTCTCAACAGAACCCTGCATCTCTACCCGAATCACAGCCAGAACCTGCTGACATCGACCAAAATACAGCTCCAGCAATACAAAAGGCACCATTATTGTCCGATGAAGAAAATGCCGGAACAAAGGAAATTCAACCATCTGAAACACAAAATATGACAGTCGACACAAACATACCACCCGACAATTCTCCGAAAGAGGATTTAAAGGAAAAAGCTCAAAATGAAGAACTGGCATTGCTTATCAAGAATAAGTACATCACGTTGCCAAACGGGAAAGTAGGACAACCTTATAATTTTGTGTTTAGCACCGAAAAGATTGGGATCACCGACATTGAAGACTTTAACTTCACCGGACTTGATCAAATCGGTCTTACTTTTGATACTATAACTGATACCATCACAGGGATACCTAAAGTTGCTGGTGAACAATCAATTCGACTTTTTCTAAAACGGAAAGGGTGGACCGAAGGGAAACCGGTTTTCGAACGAAAACTCACCTTGACCGTCAATCCTGATCCTCGCTCTCTGTGGCAGGACAAACCTTCAGATAAAAACGATCCATATTGGAAACCTGAATTTGCATCCCAATTTCTTAAGGTAGAATCCACCGGGCTAGTATTGAAAACAGAACGAAAAGACGTCGTTGCTGCAAGTCAGAGAGGACGTTCGCACGCTCACGAAGGCATTTTCAGGGACGATGATTTCGGAATGGATTACGATAAAAAAACAAATTGGTACATTATCACAGTTGCCGATGGTGCAGGTTCCTGCAATGCATCCAGAAAAGGTTCGCAGATTGCCTGCCAGACAGTTGTGAATGTTTGTAAATCGCAACTCGAAATACAGCATAAAGATTTTGAACATCTTATTCAGGAATTAAGCAAGGACAGATCGGATGCGAACCGTAAAAAAATGGGTGATGCGCTTTACGGAATTGTTGGAACAGCAGTGTTCAAAGCTTATAAAAATATTGAGGAAGAGGCCACTAAATCCGGAAGGGCAGTTAAAGATTTTTCGACAACATTGATTGTCTCCATCTGTAAAAAATTCAAATTTGGCTGGTTCGTGGGTGCCTTTTGGGTTGGCGATGGCGGAATCGGGATTTATAATAAAAGCACCAAGTTTTTAAAAGTGCTTGGAGAATCGGATGGCGGCGAGTTTGCCGGGCAAACCCGTTTTCTTACAATGCCCGAAATCACGCAACCTGCTGAGCTTTATCGCCGGTTGAGATTCGATATTGTGGATGAGTTCACGGCTTTGATCTTAATGACGGATGGCATTACCGATCCAAAATTCGAAACCGATGCCAACCTGCTAAAGTTTGAAAAGTGGGATGAGTTATGGGCAGACCTTTCGAAAGAGGTTGAATTTAAAGATAATAACGAAAAATCGGCCGAACAACTCCTGAAATGGTTAGACTTCTGGTCACCCGGAAATCACGATGACCGAACAATTGCAATTCTATTCTGATTATGGCCAAAACAATTAAAATCAACGCAACCGACGGCGCTCCCATCGAATTTGTGGACGAAATGATCGGCTCCGGCGGAATGAAAGATGTCTATTTCAGTCCTGACAAGAGTTATGTCGTAGCTTTTTTCCGCGACAAACAGGATTTTAATGCCAAAGACCGGCTACAAAATATTACAGGTGTTTACCGTGATCGTATTTTTAATCAGCAAGGTGGCGACTACTGGCAGGATCTTTATTGCTGGCCCACGAAAATTGTCGAGTACAATGGCAAACTGGGAATCGTCTGCCCCACTTACCAAAAGCATTTCTTTTTTTCGAAAGGATCGGTCAACAATGATTTTTTAGGGATCAAAGGCAAAGAGAAAGAGGGCAAATGGTTTGCTTCAGCTAAGAACCAAAACAAATTTCTGGCTCCTGAAGAGAAGGGCGACTGGTTTAAATATTTTCAGATCTGTATACGCATCAGCAGGGCTGTGAAGCGGTTGCATGCAGCTGGACTTGCCCATTCCGATCTTTCGTATAAAAATGTATTGGTCGATCCGGCAACAGGCAGGGCTGCAATTATTGATATTGATGGTCTTGTAGTTCCTGGAAAATATCCGCCCGATGTGTTGGGAACTCCGGACTTTATAGCCCCTGAAGTAATTGAAACACAGCACCTTAAAATCACAGACCCTGCCCGAAAGGTTCCAAGTATAGCAACTGACCGTCATGCACTTGCTGTGATGATTTATATGTACCTGCTTTACCGACATCCGCTAAGGGGTGGAAAGGTAAACGACCTCGATTGCGCCAAAGACGAAGAGTACTCAATGGGCTCCAAAGCGCTGTTTATTGAGCATCCGACAGACAAAAGTAACCAGGTCAAGGTCAACCAATTAAATCCAAGTCAGCTGCCACAAGGTGATCCAAATAAAACTCCATATACAGTTTGCGGGCCATACCTCAAAATACTCTTTGACAAAGCCTTTATCGAAGGACTTCACAATCCGGCAGCCAGGCCTACTGCCAATGAATGGGAAGATGCCCTGTTGAAAACGGTAGATTTGATGCAACCTTGTCAAAATCAGGGATGCTGGCATAAATGGTTTATCTTCGACAATACGAAACAACCCAAATGTCCGTTCTGCGGAACGGTTTATAAAGGTCAGTTGCCGGTGCTCAACCTCTATTCTTCGCGTCGTGCAGGAACGTTTACACCCGACAACTACCGGTTGATG
>Ga0209100_1001610_pt1 | contig 15083 bp, 5 predicted proteins | sample lystaG_FD_185480 | JGI IMG/M metagenome (GOLD analysis project Ga0209100, IMG submission 185480) | Glacier valley bacterial and archeal communities from Borup Fiord, Nunavut, Canada, to study Microbial Dark Matter (Phase II) -... | ecosystem: Environmental > Aquatic > Freshwater > Ice > Glacier ...
AAATCCTATCCCATATCTAGATTTTATGCACTATGAATCTTGCAAAGGTTCTCGCACTAAAAACCAGCACCAACTCGATAACATTCAGTGGAACCAATGCATGGTGCAAAAAGTATACTTTCCGCACTCTCCGAAAATTTGTGTATGAGATGCATTTTCCAAGCTGCTTATTCATCGGGTTTGACGATCAATAAGGCTAAATGTACATTTTTGGCGCGTTGGGCTATTTTGGCCTTAATAGCCTCCCTCGACTCAACCAAGGCAGAGTGCCCCTCTGTACGCTAGAATTCGGCAGACCCACTATGTTCCCAACTCGTTCAGCATCCCCGCGAGTGTCGTAAACAAATTCGATCCACCCGATCCCTCTGGATCTCCAACTTCTGGTTGAGCTGCGATGACACTATTGTCACTTGCTGGTGGACCCGACCAGATACTCTGAATTCTGCCGAAGCCACCTTGTGCTAGCAGATCAGCGACCACATCAAATGCCGATGCAGGTGAACCGAGTCGCACCCACTCACCGCTCAAGGGTTGTCCTTGAGCTGGAGCCGGAATATTCATCTTAGCTGCCATGAGTGCCCGTCGATAGTTCCGCACTTTAGTTGAATAGCCATCAGTAATTTGTTGATCGAAAGATGCGATCGCAGCACTCCCATCAAAGGTCATCCCACGTCGCCGAAAATGCGTTACACCTACTAGACACCAAACGTCATCGACGATGATCGAAGTTGTTCGGATATACGCCACTCGTCCTGGAAATCCGACGGGATGAAACAGTAACACTCGGTCTTTCGCAACCGCTTGGAGTTCAGTGAATGCTGCCATCCTGGCTTGATAGTGATGGCGGTGGAAGGTGCGGAAATTCTCTGCAAAATCTGAGAATCGCGGAGTACACACAATCACTCTGAGATTCGGATGAGCGTTCAAGCGATCTTTTAGGACCTTGACTAGATCAAGCTCAAAAGACTGCGGGGCGTTTGGATCAGTTGGATACGCTGTTCGAGCAAACTGCGGGGACTCGATATAAACGAGTTCTCGCGCTTCAGAGAAAGCTCGCAGCAGCGACCATTGGGCATCTCGGAAACCGTGCTTTGCCGCGAAGAACTCACGGCGGATCTGCTTCTGAATCCGTGGCTCATTGTCGATATCGATGGTGATGTTGGGTGGCGGAACGCCGATCGCATTTGCTGCATCTTGAATCATTTGGCTAACAGTGACTCCTGGCGCTGGCGCTGTCAAACTACTCAACCAAGGTGTCTCGCATCCTGCCGCAATGCTCTGAAGCAAAACGCCAGTGCCTGTGTTTGTGTTATTTGCAGCATCTGAAGGTTCGTTGAAATTATCGCCGCCCGTCCCCACAATCCAGCCAGGATTGACAATGCCTTGTCCAGTGGGTCGCGGAATGATTGAGCTAGTTCGTCGAATGGCATGGAGTGATAGATCATAGGCGAGTGCGCCTGTCACGCTCACACCTGGAGCATGAACATCTGGAGCCGCAGGATTGCCGGGATTGCCGCTTTTATGCAACGCAGATCGCGACTCCGCTGACCAACGCGCCCCACTCAAAATCGCTTCCCATAGTAAAGTGCCGCTGGGTTGCGCTCCTGCTCCAGTGGTTCCAGTCACAGCAACAGTCTCTAAGCGCCCCATCGTGGTAAGTCGGGCTGCCTGTCGGGGCGATGCCTCTGCCATTAGGCTAACAACTAGCTCCAGGAAGTTAGAGGGTGGACTGGCTGGCGGTGCGATCGTTCTCGGAATGCCAAACAAGGGTTGTTCTGAAACACCTTGCTGCGTAATCGGTAAGACCCCCATGACGGTTGCAGCAGGGGCACCAAAAAATGGATCGGTTGGGGCGGTGGTGGGACCGGCTGCGACGGTGACTGAAACGGCTCCTGTTAGTAGCCGACGACCCACGCGCGGTGTCACCACGATGTCCATCGTTAACACCGCTGGGTTCGGTTTGGGTTGTGCGCCTTGTAAGTTAAAGGGATTCCGTAGAAGGATCTGGGTTGGGGTGTCGCCGTTGACGATGTTGGCACCGCCATCTCCACGAACAAAGGATGGCTCCTGTCCATTGATCGAGGTGATTTCGATGAAGCGCTGTGGATAGATACGAACGTGAGAATCATGCGGGACAGCATTTCCTGCGATCGTAACGACAACATCATTGCCTGCCGTAAACGCTGCGGTCACATTCGCGGCTGAAAGTGCGGCGAGTGGGTTTGGCGTTCCTGGATCTGGTATGGGAGCAGGAAAGGCCGCCCAATGAGCAGTTGCACCGGGAGCAGTGGGCGTGATGAGGGTTGGGTCAATGAAGGGCGACACTGCTAGAATCATGTTTTGCTGCGATCGCGTCAAGATTCGAGTCGCTTCACCCAGCGTATCTAGACCATCGACCAGGTAATCAATGTCTACCTGGTCACGCACCACGGGCAGCAAGTCTGCTGGAATTCGCCCATCATCTGCTCGGATGCCCATGACCTGATTCGACGTGCGATTGCCGAGTAGATACCACGGGCTATCTACCACCATGACGCGATAAAACTGCCGCGTGATCTTGCTACTCGATAGATTGAGGGGAACTAGAGGAGTTCTACCCATTGTTCCATTCGTTGCCCAACCCCAGCGCAATGGCGTATCGGTGGTGTTGGCAGCAATTCGATTGTTCGCTGCTAGGGTGATCGTATTGCTGGTAATTTGTCCGGTTGAATTGCCGCTATTGTCTGTCGTGATCATCTGCGCCCCTGGCGAAGCAATGCGCGTTGGGTTGCCATGCGGATCGATGAAATGTAGTCGGATTGCGGCTGCACCTGCTAGATTCGTGATCGCTTCCACGCCTCCAGGATCAGTGCTTAACGCTGTGATCGAGGCGGGCACTAATCCCGGCAAGGCGGTCTGCAAGTCCGCAAACAATCCTGCGACATAGAGCGGATCGATGATCATGCCGCGATGGTCGTGAAACGAAATGATGCCTGTCACGTTATCTAGAATTTCGTCGGGTCGATACCAACGAGTTGCTCGAAATCCTTCTGCTCCACGCACAATCATCACGACGGGGATTGGCAGGATCAAAGGCTGTCCGTATTGAGCCGCTACCAGGGTTTTCAGTCGAAGCACTGCCTGTGGATGAAATCGAAAAATGGTGCAATTCGCATTGACGGGTGAACCATCTGCCTCGTAAAACTCGCTTACTCGTTGAGCTGGTGTGAGCCGTAAGATCACGCGATCGCCCGTATTAAATGATTGCTTTGCCGTTCCCAAAGCTCCACGTACCACCGTCAGCGTATCGCCTGTTCGTTGTGTACACCCGACAATTTCTAGTTTGCTGCCAGAACCATTGGTGATCGTTAACAGAATCCGTCCAGGTGCGACAGGCGTTGGGAAGTTGGTGCCTCCACCTGTCGTGAGTGTGATCGAGGTATCATTCGCGCCAATATTGCTGGCTAAGGTAGACGACGCATCTCGGAAGCCATTCTCACGGATGCCCAGAAATGGCGCGTAGAGGGGAGACGCGATCGCGAGGGTCATCTGGTCTGCTTGATAGTCGCCTGAACTTGGCGTTGTGTTCGCCCAGCGCCTGTTTAGGGAGACTGTCGTGAGTCCCAAAGCCGCCAGACCGTTGTTTTGCAGGCTCTGCTGAACCTGATTGGAGGTAAGAGTAGTAATGGGGACAAAAACCATGACATTAACTCGGCAACTGAATATGTTGAGCAACGCGACCGTCTGGAGATGTTAGCCGCACAATGATTTGTGTGAAAGGCACACGCACAAAAGCGTAATAGCTGAACTGTGGACCCGCTCCCGGCATCCGTCGAACTCGCAGTAGATCAGTGCCTCCTGGAACTGGACCCGGTTCATCAAGCGGGACATCTGCCAGCGCCATTTCCAGCGTGATCGGTGGCAGAAAAACGGGTCGCCCATTCGGGAACAAAGGTTGCGGTGGTCGCAGCACTCGCACTCGCAGCGTGTAGGGACCAACATCTAAAGGCGACGGACTCACCCACTCTAAGAGCCGACCAGATGGCGAAACACTGGTCTTCAACACAAAGCCCGACAATACAGGATCTGGAACCATTGAGCCAGGTTGAATCGTGCCTAACGCCTCGCTCGTTCGTCCTAGCGGATCAGTGATGCGGACTGCGAGTTGCACAGCATCACTGACATCTGCACGTTGCACGATCGCTCGATACTCGATCGGCTTTGTGCCTTCAATCCGCCATGCTCTACTACCCGTAACAGGTTGCGTTGTTCCCAACTGATTCAAGTCGTCTTCAAAGGCGATCAATGGCGTTTCATCTGGAGGTGCGCCGATACGTTTGGCGTTGATTGAGATCTTGTGAGGTCCGAGCGGGGTTTTCTTCAATGGAGCCGAACTTGTCCATTTGACGAGCACATCGCCGAGTCCGCCTTCAGCCCACTCTAGAATGAGCGGTGTAATGTTCGGAGGAGTGGCGGGCGGAATCACGACCCAAGCTGCGGTGCTGGCGGACGATCGCGCAGGCAATGTTCCCCGCAATTCATCCTCGTCTGACCATGCTGCCGCTCGATACCATACGCGCTTCCACGATCCGGTGGGCGTTTCTTGAACTTCTGCGACAATATGTGGCTCTGGTTCCGTTGCAGATTTCCAACCTGGATTGAGCGCATCGATCGTCATCACAGGCGGGCCCATTGTGTCTAGTTCCTTTGCGGCATCATCGACCCGGACTCGATGCAAGTCGATCCGGCTGACAATAGGTCCCTTTCGCGTGGTCACTCGGACTTTTGCCCGATATAGATTCACATTCTTGTCCAGAAATGGAACTACTTCGATCATCGGGATTGCTGGTTTTGGCACTCTTGGAACCGCAAAAGCATAGAGCGCCGTTGAACTCGTAATCCACGCCGCTTCGACTTGTCCAGCACTAACTCCCGAAACAGCAAATAGATGAATCGCAGTAGAACCACGAGGAAGCGTGACATCGGCACTCGCTTCTTTGATCAACCGACTATTGCGCCGCACAAACTCAGACCGCCGTGCGATCGGGTTTTGATCAAAAATCTGTAGCAATCGGGTCAGCCGTTGACTCAACGTTTGGTCAGGATCGGGTTCTGGATCGCCTACGGCTCTCCGCAATTTCGTCTCCGTTGTCTCATAGATAAAGTAGCCGTCTGCTCCAGGAGATGCCTTCCAGCTCAAGACAGCGTGCGCCTCTCCTGCTGCGTCTGGCAAACTCGCTAGCGTCACAATGTCCGGCTCAATGATCGGTGGGCGCGGATCGGAGGTTGCAATCAAGCTCGGCTGGTCGCTCCAGTTACCTGTGCGCTTGTCTGGAATGGCTTCCTGACCTTGCGCCCACAACGCGAGTCCGATGTGACCCGTTGCTGCAAAGTTCAACTCAAACCCTGGGACCGTAACCCGATAGCGCCGCACTTCCTGTCCTTGGGCGCTGCCGAACGTGACCGCTTCTTCGCCCGACGGACTGAGCGCCTTACAGTGGATTAACGGATCATAACCTGCCCAGCTTGAGGTCGGTGCATCATTGGATGCTAGCGTATCGAAGTTTAGGGTGAAAGTCTTGGTAAAGACTCCGCTTAAGGCTGTTTCTAGAGCAGCGGGCAGTGTCGTGTTGGGAGGCGGTTGCCCGGCATAGTTCGCGGCATGGAGCCTGCCCCGGAAACTGATCGTGAGCGGCGATCGCAGTCGCCAGTCCCACAAAAACTCAACCACCAAATTGGCAGCACACTTGGCATTGGGTGGCGTTGGAATGTTCGTGTACTTGAATTCTGCTGAGACAATCCGCACCTTATCCGCAGGCGGTTGCTGGATCGTTGAGTCGATGGTAGTCCAGCCGCTCCACTGCCCATAGATATCTTGATGAGCAACGGCATACTTCATCGTTCGACTCCCTGGCAGCGGAGCGCTCGGAATTGGAATCTCGCGATCGATTGCACTCAAGCGGTTCGGTTCGGGATCTTCTAAACTCGTAAAATAGTTCACTGCGATCGGCAAAGCTCCGCCAGAATCCCGTTGATTCATGATCAAAATGGCAGGAGCGGGCGGCGTAATTCCTGCCCGAACAAAAGCAAAAGAGCGCGCTCGGAACAGTGGAATCGGCACAGGTTTGTCCCAAGACACGCGCACCGATCCACGCCATGGAGCGTTCCGCGCTACGGGCCGCAGGTGTCCCATCCTATCTTCGTCAAGATTCGCGGGAACAGGCGGTGCATTCGCATCTGCGGGGGCAGGAACGATCGCAGCATATTCCACAGGCGCACCGTTTCCGGTCAGTCCTTTTTCATAACGCACCGTCACCATGAAATCATAGTCCAGCATTGAAGCTCCCGTAGTTGCGAATGCCACAGGATAAGCAGTTCCAAAGCCGAGGGCTAGACAAGCAAAGCAATCTGTTCCTGCACCCATGTACAGCATATTCAGGGGCAAAATTCGGCTCGTACTGCCGGGTTCTGACACAGATTGACCTGATGAGTTCTCAGGAGGTGGAATGGGTTTGGTTACGGTTGCGCTGGCGTGGGCAACGGGGGCTAGTCCTGCAATCTGGCGCAGATCTGCTAGAACGGTCTGGTTCAATTCGTCTAAGAGCGGTGCAAAGGCTGGTGCAGTCCAAGTCGGAGCAGAGATCGTGCCAGCGATCGTGGGTGCCCAACCGACCAGGGGTGCGCCGCGCTTCAAGCGGTCGATCGCGGCAGCCTGGGCTGGCATGAGCGCACTAAACATTCCTTGGTTCGTGCCATGCGACCCAATCCCCGACCACTCGCTTTGCCTGACCGGAATTCCAACTCGCTCATACTTCTCCCAGCCTGACGCTTGCGATAGATCATCAGTTTTCACACCAACGATGCTATTGATCGTTAACCCGTTTGGAATCAACAAGCCTTCCATGGATGGAGCGGTCAACTGCACCACGACATTGTTACCAGACGCAACCACTGCTACTGCAACGAGCGTGCTGAATAACGGCGAGCCAACGAACGCGATCGCAGTTCCCGATACGCTCCCCGAAAGGGTTAACTCAACAAAAGAATACGACCCCTTCAGATCCACTAAGTCTGCATTTCCGAAGAGGTTTATGTTTGAAATCTCGGCATTGATCTGCTTGGGGTTTCGTTCTCGCTTGTGTCGCCGCCAGACAGTAAACGGCTCCGTCGGAAAACCGAGTTGGGGATTGAGCGTCCATCGCAACTGTAAGACTTGGGGCAATTCCTTGGGAACGGTCGTGGATGAGAGCAACCCCAATCGTCGTGCCACAATTGCCCAGCGCAGAAATGCGCCTTCTGCCTGAAATTTAGTGCTATCGACAATGTATGGCATTAGTCTTCCTCCTCTTCCCAGGGGGCGCGGTTCAAGATAGTTTCAACCAAGGTGTAGATCTGATCAGTTGCGGAGGCCCCATCTAGATAGGGTTCTTTGAAAGCAATCTGTCGCAACGCGAGTTTGAGCTTCTTGCCGCGTGAGTTCGGCTTTAAGGTAATCAATGCGCGTTGTGCGCCCGGAGCTTTGATGATCGTGTTGACGATCGCATCTCCGCCTGACTGTTGCTCTAGTTTCAACCATTGCATTTCGGTCATTTCGTAGCGCTGTAGATTCGGCGGGTTTGGATCGATCGAGAGTTTTGGAATTTTACGACCGCGCCACATTGGTTCTGAGGCATCAACTAGCACGGCCGCGGGTTGCGGCGTTGCGCCTGCGGTTTCCCAGAACACGATGACTCTAGGTGCGGACGGAACACTCATCGGCTCTAGTCCAGCTTTGAGCATTGCGTCATCGAGTTGGTTGCCTTGAGGATTTCCTACCCAATCTTGGGTCGCGATCGATTGCAATGCTCCCGGCTTGGAGAATCGATGCACCACGCGATCGAGTTGGAAGGAAGTTGCAAACTCAGCAACAGTCGCAAACCGTCCTGTCGAGAATCCGCTGCGCCAAACTGACACGCCAACTGCATTCGCCGCTGCGCCCTTGTTGACAGACTCGATATCGAGGACGTAGTCCGTGAACGGCTCTAGTGGAATCGGCATTTTCACTATTGAATGACGAGTGCGCTTGCCATTAATCGGAACACATGATTTTTCTAGCTGATCCTGCATCACAGATTCCCAAGGTGAGAATATGCTGCCGATTACGGGTTTTAGCGTGTCACCGTTCAAGGGCAATGGGTGCGGAACTTGTGGAGTCGAGGGCAATGGTCGGAACGATGCCGCTCGTAGTTTCACCCGCAATTCTTTTCCATAGGCATCAAAGATGCGACCCACATCTTCGGTGTTAAACGCAATCCGCATCGGCATCTCGCCAAAGAAATGCAGTTCACCATCTTCTGGCGTGGAACACATCATCCAAGGGTCAAGCCGCTTCGGTGCGTCCTTTTCGGTATAGAACCAGAAAGTTTGCTCTAGATCCGTGAAGCTTTCTTCGTCAGAAACACCTGCTCCAGGCAGTCGCTTGCCGCGCTTGGCATCGTAAATTACTTTCACGCCATAAGAGGTATTCGGCTTCAGCAAGGCACAGTCAGAACTACTTGCAGACAGAGCCGCTTCTAGAACGCCTTGTTTCTTCTTCTGCTCCTTGGTGTCGTATTCATGTCGTTTGAATTCGGCGGCATTCAACACCTCGATCGCTGCCACAAAGAAGGGGCGACGGGTGAATTTTCGATGCCAGTTCGGCGGTTGGGGTCGCAGGCCAATTTGAATGCGATCACCCTTTTCGCTTCCCTTGATCTGCACTAGCACTCCAACATAGCCGAACTGTTGCGCTACCTGCTGATGTCTAGAAACCAGCCCGACTTCTTCAAACCACGGACTCGATGCATTCGTCCAAGTCGTCGGAAATGCCACAGGTGGAACCATCATCGAGGTGTTGAGCGTGATTTGCTCAAAGACTTGATCGGCGGCGTTCGTGATCGCAACGACCACTTGTTGCGAAGCCAAGAGGTCACGCGCCACGAATAGATAGAACGTTGCGGTCACAACTTGTCCCGTGTGGAAAACAACCGCATCATCAAAGACTCCCGGTTTGAACCTCAGAGGTTTCCAGGCTGCTTGGATTTGCTCAAGGCGATCGCGTCCCCCAAACGGCTGCAACATTCGCGAATCCATCATTGGTGCTGCTAGCACTCGGCTCGTACATTGCTGAGGCACTGTAGCGGTTGCGGCGGCGGTCACTCGTAAGTTAGTCATCATTGATCGAGAAATCGGCTGACCTGAATTCGCCATCCGCACTAGGTCGGAGACAGTCACTTGCGCGGCTGCCAAAACATCAGGACGCTTTTGACCCCGCGCCGCCATAATTGGATTCGGAAATTCTAGGCTTCCTAGCCTTGGACGACCCATAATTGCAGTTGATTCTGGCATTGCCGCGCGATCGAGCGCAGAAATTCTGGATGAGCCAATCGACTTCTCTTTCTTGGGTGGACAACTTACAGGTGCGCCCACCACTTCTGCCGGAATGATGCCTGTGAGCGCGTCGATCGCATAGACACCTGTGCGCCAGCGTTCCGTCACTTTCAGCTTCAAAGATGGTGGTGACGACCTTACAGTATTGGGAGGATCTGGAAATGCCTCTCCGTCTAAGATCCAACCATAGAGAGAAGCCCCAAATGGCTCCTCTAGGAAAGTCCACAGAACAGAGGTGGGCGGAGCAGCCGGCTCACAAACAGTGCCCCAAGTTTCCTTTAGCGTTTCTTCTAGGAACTTGCTTCGCTCAAGCGCTTTCGGTGTCGGATCGGGAGTCCAACTCAATAGAGCTAGCTGCGCTTCGGCTGCTGCTTCCCCTGCTTTTTGAGGCAGCCAAACTGCGGGGGTTGAGCCGTCTAGCAGTTCACCAATTAGTTCAACTTTCTTCAACGTGTACTGAAAGACATCGTTGCCGCGTTGGTTCCAACCGTCTGCCGGTGCTCCAGGAGTTCCCGGCGTTAGGCTGGCTGCTGCACCTCGGAAGAAGTATTGCGTGTTCTCGGTGACAGGCGGCATCGCGAGCATCACGAAAGGAATAGCATCGATCGCGGCTCGTCGCTGGGTCAATGGAACTTGCGGTTGGGGCTGCCCGATCGGTGCAGGAGGCGGCGGATCGGCAGGCGGACTCGGTGCTGATGCAGCCTCGACTCCTTCTGCAATGCTGCCATCAATCGGTTTATCGACCCCAGTTCCAGCAGCGAGTGCGGGCGATCGACTCACTAACTTCAACGACTGGAACAATGGGGGTGGCTTAATCGTTGGAGTAGAACTTACTCCAAACGCGAAATCAACACAGCCTTCAATGCTAAAGAATAAGAACTCAACCCGGCCGCAAATTTCGCCTGAGACTCGCGCCACCCGTGATCCATTTGGTAGTTCACCAATATCTACAGTGAGATTCGCCCAAGCGCTAATGTCGATAATAAATAGGTGTAGTGTGCCCCGGACATAAAGAATTCCGGTGAGGCGAAACGGGTCAAAGCCCAACACTGCATCGAACCCGGCAGCGACTTCGGCATAGAGTCGGACGCTCTTGCTGCCCCAAATGAACGCAACGTGGAGTCCGGTCGCGATCGCAAATCCTTTCACCGGAGCAGGCAAATCACTCTTGAGATCCCCCGCAACAAATCCCTTGCCTGAAAGCATCAGATAGCCTGAGCCTTCAAACACTTCCATGATTTTCGCGTGGATCTGATCCACATACCGTCCTAGATACAGATACCAGTCTTTAGTGTTGTTGAAATTAAAGAATGCCTCAACTGGAATCTTAATTTCCAGCAAGGGTTGAATGCTAAAGTCTACCGAGATCCCGATCGTAAGCGTGCCACGACCCATATCGAGATCGATCACCGCTAAGAACGTCCCTTCTGCCGTGCCTTCTAACTGGGGCATCACCGCTAAAAGGCTCGCCTTCATCATCAGCAAAAGTCGAGGCCCCGGCAACTCCAGCAACACAACGCCCTTCATGTTGAAGATGATGCTAGAACCCATCGTGCCCAGAATCGCACCGACCCCAAATGCCCAAGTATCAATCTTGGGTTGCCAAGCCGCAATGTTTGCCGGATTGCCTTGTGCAACGTTCTTCAACCATGCCAATGCGGGAGCCATCGATCCGGCTGGCGGCTCTTTGCGGCTGTAGTGCATCGCAAACAAGCCCAAGAATCCATAGATGCCCAACCCAGAAGCACCCAAAGGAATTGCCACCGGAAATTCGACTTCTAGCGTGACAATCACGCCTGTTGCTTTCCGAGTGCCTTCGGTAATGTTCGCAACTCCAACGCCTGCTGCAATGCGGACTTGAACTGGAACGATCGTCAGATCAAGTTGTCCCTTGATCTCGTTCTCGTTCATCTCCATATAGCCCCGTCCGCGCAACGCAGCCGGAATATCAATACTCGCTGCGAACGCTGTCAACTCTGGTGGACTGATTGGATCGAACTTCAATCGCACTCGTGCCCGCTCGATCGACACCACACCCAAATCGACGGCAAAGCCCAAATCAATCTCAAAAACCAACGGATTGTTCCGAGCCACTCGCGCTCCTAGCACCGTCAGAATTTGATCCAACGGGGAAGCAACCGTGATCGCACCGGGTCGCGAGACATCGATTGTGTACCCCTTGGATGCATCAAAAACGGGCTTGAACTGGAATCTGCCCAAAGCTGGATTGTCCCCAATCCGAACGCCCACCGCTTTGTAGCGAACCGAGAGTGGAGCATTGCGATCGATCTTCAACAGTGTTTTGCCACCGATCGAGACATCGACACTCAGCGCTGCTTCCATATCGAACAAGATCACACTCTCGATGCCCGTCGGTCGCGATCGAAACTGCACCTCACCGCCGTACCAAATCACCCGCTCACATAGTACCTTCATAGGACTACTATCGATCTGCGCCAACCCCGCAATGCTCGCTGGAATTGCCAGCATCCCGGCAGTCATCGCGAGTTCCGCTAAAGCACCATCATTGGCAACTGCCCCCACACCTGCATCAATCAAGGGCATGAACACGATCGTCGTTCCCAAGAAATTCAACCCAAAGCCCGGACTTGCCGCAGGGGACTGTCCCGGTCGGGTTCCAATCAGCCACAATCCGTCAATGTCCGCCGGATCAGCGCCATAGTAGCCAACGATCGACACCGTATCTGTCGCATCATCAATCTGAATCACGAGACGAAAATCGATCAGCCCATCTGCCGGATTTGCGCCCAGTGGCTCACCCGCAGGCAGCGTTCCTGAGCTACCCGGTGGCATACTGCCTTGCAGTCTATCTTCTGCTGCGGTCTGGACATCAATCTTGGCGGTCACTTCGCAGGCAACAAATTGGTTTCGCACAATCCGAACCTTGCCGCCCATCTGCCGAAACCACCGAGGCGGAGGGGGCGGTTGCTGATTCTCTGGAGGGGGCGGATCAACAATGACTGGATCGGTGGTCGAACTTGTCTGCGGGTCCCGATGCAACGTTCCTTCCACGACAATGCCATTCGGGTTTGAACCGCTCCAAAGCGCCACAGCCTTCCACCAGATCCGCCGCGTTTCAACTTGGGGATAGCCTTGGTTCTGCCAATTTGTCATATTGGACGTATGGCTGACCGTCAGGTTCTTGCTTTGAAGTCCATTGGATGAATTCGCAATCAGGTCTTCAATGATCGTTCGCAATCCTAACGCTCGTCGTCGCGCCAAGTCTTCGTTATAGTCTCGCTTGGTGCTGTCGGTGTTGGGGGGCGGCGGTCCTTCGTAGCTCGCGAACCCTTCGACTGCGATCGCGGCTCCCGTCGGTAGTCCTTGCAACAAGGGCAGTAACGCTGCACGCACCTCACTGCCCCCCAACCAATTTGATGTCGAGCCTTCATCGGTTGCTGTCGTCGTCCGAGTATTATCCGGTTGTCGCGCAAAATTGCGAGTGTCGTCGTCCGTCTGCACACGATCGCCTACACGGTAAGATGGCTGGTCAAACCGAAAGTATCCTGTAAAGTTGCCGATCGCATTTTCTCCGGGCGATTCTGCGCGGATTGTTGCATCCGTTCCAGACGGTAAATCTACGGTTAATGTTGCACTAGTGCCCCGCGGGGTTCCGTTGATTGTCCACTGCGTCTGAGATTGTCGTGCAGGAGAAACATCGAGTGCGATCGTTGCGGTCGTTGGCGTTTCGGACACCAGAACTAGCCGGGGTGCTTGCGGTGAAGCAGTGCCCTGCGTAATCGATGTAGTGGTTAACAGAGCTGGCGAAACTGGGCCCAGCGAAGTGACTCCTGGAATAACGATCGCAGCAGGTCGCCGTGTGGCTGTAATGGTCAGCGTTCCTGTTCGTGGGGGCGAACTCGAATCGTTGACGTTAATCGTGATGGTTCGTTGCGCTGTAGTAGACAGATCAATGTCAGCGACTCGATTATTCTGCGGTGGACTGCCTTGAACCGTGACTGTTGTGGTGATTGGAGATCGCCCCCCTTCGATGTCTACGACCATGCGCGATCGCTCTGGCAGACTCACCGTACCTGTCGTGTTCGAGGTTCGCACCAAGCCGTAGCCTCGTTGGTCTGCATCATAAAATCGTGCGCTTAACTTCAGCGCTCCGCCGCCTTGATTCAGTACTTGCAGCGAGAAATCTCCGGTGATGCCAGAGGACGCGCCAATGCCAATGAGCAGATTTTCAACGCCAGCATCGATCGCAAAATCCTGCGCTCCATTCGGCGCAATGAACAATCGAATCTCTGGGAGATAGAGTCCCGTCCACGATTCATCGAACCCAAACTGTGCAAGCACATCAGGTGGCGTGGAGCCATCTGAAAGATCCAACGTGCCCGATCGAAAGCCAAATCCTACAACCTGCGAAGGTCCAATAAACGCATAGGGTGGCTCCATCTTAATCAATTCGGCAACTCCAATGTCGCCCGGATCATCTAGCCCGGTTGCGCCTGCTGACAACAATCCTGCAATGATTGGGTCATTATTCAATGATCCCTGCTGTAGCCGAAATTTCAGCCGGGGTAGCGTAAACGAGACTTTTTCCCGTTGTGGATCAGGCACTAATTGCCCATTCGTTTCCCGTTTCGCTCCCCGCAAAAACGGCGGACGTAACACAACAGTCGTCAGCAGCAGATCAAGCGTAAATCCAGTGGTCGGATAGTCCGATGGCAGTATATTGTCCGGAGTCGTGTCATACGCATTAATCACCGCAGCAGCATTAGCAAAGCTTCCAGCCGCTCCGATCGCTGCTACGGCAGTCGAGACTTTTTGTGCGGCGACTCTTGGAACGAGCAACTGAAAATCGAGTTTTGCATCGCGAATATCAATCCACGGATCACGACGCGATGCATCGTTTTGCGGGTGATTCTCCACATTCGACCCGATGATCGACATCGTTGTCGGATCTAGCGTCAAATTCCCTTCAAAATCGACCACTCCGCGAATCGTGATTCCGTTTTCATCAAGCGCAATCTCATGTTCTGCAACACGCAAGGTTGACAACAATGCGTGCCACTGCCCAAACGTATCTCCTTGCAGGACGTAGGGAGACACTAAATCAATGAGTGAAAGCTCAAACGGCACATTCCCTCCTTATCTGGAAGACGCACTAACAATGCTGTCACTTGCTCAGGCACGTCAACAGCAGTAAGTCAGGCACAGAATTTCTACGAAGAACTTGCAGCAGGAAACGCGCACAGATTCTCCATTCTCAACAGTATAGATTTACTAAGTAGTCGTATGTAATTAGATATATATTAAAATGCTTCAGCGGCTTAACACACGGGAACGCTTGCTAAACTACTTAGATTTATCTGACACCTTGATGATTCGCATCAAGACTTTAGCACTCCTCGCTAGTCTACGAGCGCAGATTCTTGAATCTTTGTAATCGTTATTGTTTTGCAATACTTCAGAAAAAATTCAGCCACGATCTCCCCACAAACAGTGATTCTTAATTACAGCAGTCCGGACAGAACAAGGCAGTTATGATGCCGTAGAAGCGCAAGTTTTGATAGTTTGGAACTCAGACCCCGCTACTTTCGGTTGTGTCGCAAATACTTTTTAGTGACAAACGAAGTATCTCGTTCGCGTTCCGTTAAGCGCTAATTCCAAAGAGTTCTTCGATAAACTTTGCTTGAGATACACTGTCCCCTTTGCTGATTCCCTTC
>Ga0209100_1001616_pt1 | contig 15048 bp, 9 predicted proteins | sample lystaG_FD_185480 | JGI IMG/M metagenome (GOLD analysis project Ga0209100, IMG submission 185480) | Glacier valley bacterial and archeal communities from Borup Fiord, Nunavut, Canada, to study Microbial Dark Matter (Phase II) -... | ecosystem: Environmental > Aquatic > Freshwater > Ice > Glacier ...
TGTGCGGTTTACGGCGTAATGAGATTGTCAGCGCTCGATGGTCCGATCTAAGTAAGCAAGGTGAAAACGCGATACTTCAAGTTCACGGGAAGGGAGCACACCTGCGTCAGGTCAAAGTACCCAGTGAAGTTGTAGACGTATTGCTACGCTGGAGGAGTCGCCAAAGCAAGGTTTGCCCTAGTGACGTAATGTTTACGCGAATCCGGCGTGGCAATTGCGTCACCCCGGAAGGTCTCAGCACACAGGCCGTTATGAACGTAGTCAAGACCGCTGCGAAAGAAGCGGGTCTTCCCGTTATTTCCCCACACGACCTTCGTCGCACATTGGCGCGCGGTGCCTATGAAGCGGGCGCATCGTTCGAGCTGATCCGCCAAACGTTAGGCCATTCGAGCGTCGAAACCACTGAGCGATACATCAATGCCACTTTAGAATTGAAACATGCTGCGACTGATATTATGGTGGAAGGGCTTAAACGAGCAGCCCAGATGAAGCAGCAGCTTAATGCGCCGAATGCATTGCCCGATGTCACGTTGCCGAAACCCAAGATTGGCTCGGACGTTTTTCCCGTTTCGCCCGACCAATGTGAATTGCTGACACGAGGTCAGGCTGCCAAACACCTGGGAATCTCCATTTCTCAGTTCGACACGCTGAAAAAGCGCGCCAAAATTGAGGCCGTTCGTTCGACCGAGGAATACCCCACAACCAACGCTAAAACACGCCCCTTTAGCATGTACCGACGAGAGGACGTTGAGACTTTGATCCCAAAAGCGGATCGATTACGTCGGAGTAGCGCAAAGGCATTGTTTATATAAACCGTAAAAGGCTGGTTTCAGAGTTCTTGAGCCGAATTAGGTGAGGGTGGGACATGAACCCACCTGAACAAAAGAGCCAATTCGGGTAAAGTCTAGAGTTCTCACGCTCAGACAAAACCAAAAAGGCTCAAGAACATGATAATGGTGGATCGTCCATTGATCCAATTATTGGCTCTAATTGAGATGGTTTGGGTGGATGCCAAATCTGGACAAGTGAAACGCGGCGGGCCAAAGTACATAGCGAAAAGACGATGTTCAAGGTGTACATGGTCAGTTTGCTGAAGCAGTTGTGGGCGCACTGGTTGGTGTGGCGCTATCTGTCGAGTATGCCATTGGTGGCATCGGCCTGTGGCTTGGTCCGGCTGCCCAACCGCCGGGCGTTGGATCGACGGTTGGCCGAAATTGCGCTACAAGGGATAAATGTCCAGAAGCTGTGATGGGACACCAATCTATTGAGAATATGTTAAATCACGTGATGAACGTTTCCTGAGACGCTTGATCGCCTGATATGGTAAAATGGATGAGACAGAGTTAAAGTTTGGAGGTCGGTAGAATGACGCCTGAACAGATTGCGTCAGAAGTGTTACGCTTGAGCGTTGACGATCGTAAACGTGTGCTCACTTTAATTGTAGACGCATTGGTGCAACCATCCAGTGGGACGCAGCGTGATAAGAGGTTTGCGGGAATATTTTGCATTTGACAACGGTGAGGCAGGGTCGATGACCCTGCCTCATTTTGTTCGAGGTGGCAGATAAGGCGACTATAGACGAGAAAAGTAGGTAAAGGGCTATGGAGAAACTCGTACCAGAAAACACGTACCAGAACTATAATTCCGGTACGTGTTCTTGAATCACGCTACTCGTAATGGCCGGAAGCCATCTTCGGCGGCCGAGATGAACTGCTTCCAGACGAAGTCGCCCACGAAATTGATGTGCTCCCACTGAAGTGGGGAAAGATGAGGTAAAACGTCATCAGCGATAACCGTCCCATGTTGCTTGAGATGTTCGACTGCGCGGGCCATATACACGGTATTCCAAATGACGATACATAGGATCACAAGATTGAGTGCGCTGGCCCGATTAAGTTGGTGATGATAGTCGGCGTCGTGAAATTGCCCTTGGCGATGGGCAAAGACAGCTCTGGCAAGGGCATGTTTCCATTCGACTTTTTGAAGACCCAGGAGTATCCGACGGCGAAAGTCGGGGAATTGCAGCCAATCGAGCATAAACAAGGTGCGTTCAATCTGACCGAGATCTTCGAGTGCCTGCGCTAGATTATTTTGACGGGGATAGGCACTCAACTTCTTCATGAGGGTTGAACAGCGGACAGTGCCCAGGCGAACCGAACTCGTCGCTCGCAGAATATCTTCCCAGTGCTGTTCGACGCGTTTGAAAGTAGCTTTAGCACCGATAAGCGACTTCAACGCGGGATAGTTGTCAGGGGAATCGAAGCTATGCAAGCGGCGTTTATGAAAGTCGCGGAGGCGAGGCGCATAGCCATAGCCCAACGTATGACAAAAGGCGAAGCCCAAATCACTAAAGCCGCCGGTATCGGTGTAGTGCTCATGGATGGTCAATTCAGTCGCTTGGGAGACGAGGCCATCGACCATATAAGGCGCCTGATGCTCAGTGGGGCTAAGAATGGCAATATGATAAGACTGATGCTGGTCAGACTGATGCGTATAGATCAGGAGACCCGGTTGGAAGCCGTAGTGACGGGATACATGCGCCAGGGCGGACCGCGGGCCATCGGCAGCAAAAAATTGGGCATCAGATGCGGAGGTCGTGCCATCGCCCCAATACGCGACAAAAGGTAGGCGGTGGTGATAATTCACCAGTTCCACGAGCGCTTGGCCGTATGTTTCTTCGCGTAGATACCATTCGGCCATCGATATCAAGGTATTCGGGGCGACTTGCGGGCACGCCTGTACCATTTTGTCGGTACTCAGATTCAACGCTTCCCCAACAATAGCCGCTAGCAGCGCCGTGACATCCGTGACATCCGCTCCGGAATTGGCATGGGTAAAACATTGGCTGAACGGGATCCAGCTAAAAACTTCTTCCATCAGTTCAGTGATGCGCAAACGTGGCAGCAATTTATGAATCGCTTGCCGGATGGTCTGGGTCGCTTCAGGCACAGCCAGCGCGTCTAAACGCGGCATGTGCAGCCGCTCCTTGATGATACGCACGTCTGACAGCGATCCCTGCGCCAATAGGTCATTCACTTCTCGCATCCGGCGCTGCACCAACTGCTCGCGTTGGTGCCGATAGGTTGGGAAATCGGTCTCGATGGACACCGGAATATCATTGGTTTGGCGCATAACGGCCCAGCGTGCCGGGGCGATCAAATCCTCGTCGAAATCGTTGAAGTGACGACTGCCCTGTACCCACATATCTCCGGAACGCAGGTGGTTGCGCAGTTCCTGCAAGACGCAAAATTCATAATAGCGATGATTGAGCGTCCCGTCCGGGGATACAACATAGGGTTCCCAACGGGATTTAATAAAATCGCGTGGGGCACCGAGCGGCAGCGGTTGCGGGGTGTCTTGAGCATTGCGCTGCTGGATCACTTCAATCGCGTCACGGAGGGATTCAGTTGCTTGCGTGCCCTTAAATTCGAACAGGTTCAATAAGGTGGGTGTATACCGTCGAATCGAGGAATAAAAACGATCCAGTTCCCCCAGATAGTCGAAAGTTTCGGGCTGGGAAAGTTCTTGCGCTGTTTGAACACTGCTTAGAAAGGTAGTCCAACCCACTGCCGCGTCGAGCGCCTGATACGGATCGGTGCCGGAAGCGCGGGCGTCAATAAGTGCTTGTCCAGACCGGCTGTGCATGAGAAGCACCGAATTGATGGCTTTGCCATCGTGCTGGATCTGTTTGTTGCGGCGGCCTTCACTGGTGCGGAACAACCGACTACCCAGATCATCTGACATTTGGAGCGCCTGGTCTGTCAGCGTGGCGCTGCGTTCTAAAACAAAAGCGACCAGCCAGGCGTGATACTGCTGAAGCAAATCCGCTGAGATACCCTCTTTATTAAAGCGTTGGGTCGTTAATTTGGCGCCCTCACGGGCAAATTCAATCAACCGCGAATGGGGCACCGCTTGGCGAAGGGCGTTGAGGGGTAAATCGATGTTCCGAAGCAGTGTGAGGCGCTCCGCCCAACGATTAAACTCAGTCGGACTGGCTTGGCTGGGCGGGTTTTGTAGCCAGCTCAGCGTTGTCTGTGCCGTATCTAGTTGATTGCTCAGCAGTTGCGCGAGTGCCTGATAGTGATGAGGTTCAAGCGGCGTGGTCAAGCGTTGATGTAGTTCCCGATGCGCCCGATGACGCACCTGCCAGACGAATTCTTCTAAACCATCGAGTGAGGAGTGGATAATGTGCCGCGTCCGCAGTTCCTCTTGTAAGCTCGTGATCAGTGTGAGACCATCATCAGTGTCAATGGCCAGGGGAAGTAACCAGGCGGCCACTGCTGGTTGTGTTTGGTCGTCAAAGGACTGAAAGCCAAAATGGGTTCGGATGCTGTTTAGATGATCCGTCCGTGTTTGCGTTCGCGACGACGCATACTGCTGGAGCGTGCGGCTTCGCACCCCAATTTGCCGTGCAATATAGACTAACATGGCATCTGGAACCCGCTTCGTTGCTTCGAACGGACGACCGGGGTAACGCAGGAAACAGAGTTGGACACCGATCCCGATCTGATTGTCCTCGCCCGTGTGACGACGAATAAAGTCCAAATCCGCCGTCGAGAGCGTGAAATAACGAACGATTTTGCTGTCACTGAGCGTATTCAGAACCTCGGTCAGTCGTTGGTGCTGGGAAGGCGTCAGTATTTTATGAGCGGCCATGGGTTATTCGCCCGTCAACAGGTGTAGTTTGGCCTTGATGGCCTGGCGATTGACCTGGATATAGCGTGCAGTGGTTTGTAGATTTGGAATATTCTGACTGGTCGAATGCCCCAAGTAATAGGCAATATCCTCCAATTGCCAACCCGCCTGTCGTGCACGGTGGGCAAAATCGTGTCGCAAATCATGAAAGGTTACCGATGCAATAAACGGCCATTCGGCGTGAGTCGCCAACTGTTTGAGTTGGCGAAACCAATGGTGGATGCCAGCTTCAGTCAAGCGTTCTTGCCGTTGCGAGGTAAAAACATAGGGACTATCGGGGTTTCGCTGTGCGCTATGCCAATACTGATATAAGGGCCGTCGGACTTCGTTCAGCAGGTCAATTTCACGCTGTTTTCCACCTTTGTGTCCGACTGTGATCCGACCGACTTTCGGGCCGAGCGCACACGCTGCTGTCTGCAACCAGCTGATATCGCTGACGCGACAGCCTGCCCAATAGCCCAATGCAAAGATCGCGGCAGCACGAAGCGAATCCTCTCGTTCGACCAAAAGCGGCAGAATGTAGCGTTGCTCAGCATCCAACTCGCGGGAAACCACTTTATCCTCATTCTGAACCTTGAGACCATGAACTGGGTTGCGGCTCAGTTCGCCGGGGTGTTGATCGATTGCCCACTGCGCAAAACTGCTGATCACTGCTTTTACTCGTTTCCGATGGCTGCCGCTGTAACCCTGGTCTTTTAATTCGCCTAAATAAGCGCCAACCGCAGTTCGGGTGAGTTGGGTCAGCCGAAAGGATCCGGCATGACCTGGAAGCTGCGTCATCCACTGGTTCATTTGGTTCAGGATGCGCGCGTAAGCATCCTGTGTGGTGGGGGCTTTGCCTTTCAAAAAGGCCAAGTAGTCATGGATAAGCTGAGGCATATCCTCATTCATGGCTGATTCCTCGCCAAAACGTTTCTGTGATGAGTTTCAGTCGCTCATTTTGGATTCGCATCTATTTCATTCCTGTTGACAAGCATGGGGAGAAGGTCTTTTTTGCATAAACCGCAAAAAAGGTCGGTTTTAGGATTCTAGAGGGGTATCAGGTGGCATGGTGCGGGCAAGAATGGCTTGAACGATGGCAGTCACGTCAATCAAGGCCGGAATGCTGGCGAACTCGAAACGACCATAGAAGTTGATATGCTGCCAGGCGACGGGTGAGCTGTGTCTGAGCAAGGCGGCTGGGTCTTCATCGCCTTTTTGCTGATTGCGTAAGAGTAAAGCGGAGAGGATGGACGCATTGTAAAAGATGATGCAGTTCGCCAAGAGGCGGCTGCACTCACTCCAGAGATGCTGATCATGCTCCGTTTTGAAACGCAGCTTACCGAAATTGGCATAGGAAACTGCGCGGTGGAGATGGTGATAACTCTCACCCCGATTGAGGGCTTGCTGGACACCTCTGCGCATTAGGGGAGAGTCAATGTATTTGAGGAAGTACAGACTGGCGAGGAGGTTGTCATATTCCCAGAGGGCTTGGCGAGTATCGTTGCGGCGAGCGTGGGAACTCAACTTGCTGACGATGATGGATTGGGTAGTGGTTTTCAGAGCCAATGAGACAATGATGCGTTGGATAGTGTCCCATTCGCGGATTATCAACTCCTCATTGAGCTTACGAATCGGCTTGAGTAGCCAGTCTTCAGGATATTGAGAGGGATGCTGGAAACCATACAAGGAAGTTTGCACCTTACCACGAATATTCTGATAACGGGGCGCAAACTGCTTGCCAAAGAAATCCAGAATGGCAAAGTTGACCTGATTGGCACCGTGTGTATCCGTCGAATGCAGAGTGGGTTGCACGTCACTGACATTGTTATACACCAGGTCGAACACATAGTGGCTTTCGTGTTCGTTGGCGCCAATGATGTCGGCACTGACCGGAACATGGTTGGCAACCAAAGTGATAACCACAATGCCTTTCTTCAAGCCGAAGTATTTAGAGGAGTGACGCGCATTGAGGGTGTGAATAAGAGTCTCAAACTTCTGCCCATCGCTGCTGGAATGCACCTGCTCATCAAGGTCGTAATAGCGAAAGATCGGTAGTTCGGCGATGGCGTTAGTCACCAGATCGTTGGCGGGCTTGAGGGTTTCTAAGCGTAGGAAATTATCGGAGGCAGCAGTCAGCGTCTGGAAGTCGATATCCGAAATGGCTCCCAAGCGCCGCAAGCCCATGTTTGTTCCCCAAGCCACCAAACAGGCCAGAATGACCTGCTCCTCGGCGCTCTGCTTGGCGTAGCGCGGTAGGATGTGCTCAAAAACATCCAGAAACCCAGACTTCTGATGAACAAAATGCATCAGGGCCTGGATGTCGATCTGCTCGACCTCATTAAAGAACGGATCATTGATCCCTTCCTCGGAGCGTGGATAGGGAAGCGTCCAGGTCGTGTGCTGGCCGCGTTTTTTCACACGAACATGGCTATTTTCACCAGAGAGAATCCGCTCATTGACTCGGCGCAGCTGCCCCTCAAGCTCCTGTTTGAGGGAAGTCAACAGTTCTTTGACCGGAGTTTGCAGGTGGGAGAGGCCCACTTGGGCAATCAGTTCAGCCTTGTCTTTAGCCCATCGCTCAGCGCTGATCAGGTCATCGTCCAGTCTACGGAAGCGCTGACTGTCTCGACAAAAGACATGGCCCGCTTCAAGGGCCTGCCATAGGCGACGATAGACCAGGAATTCATAACGGTCTACCAGCAAGTAGCGGTGCTCCTCAGAGTCGATCGGGTATAGATAGCGTAGACTGCGGTCAGGCACAAAGCCCAACGGGAATTCTTTCTCATCGATCTGGCTGAGCGATTTTCCTTTTTGAACCACATCTTTCAGAAAGGCAATCGCTTCCAGCAAGGGCGCATGGCTGCTGCTGCCTTGAAAATCCACCGTCAACGCAATCGGACGCAGGCGCAGCTTAAAGGAGCGGGCCTGTGTATCCACATGTTCCCAGCGAAAGGCAGTTTCATCAAAGGTCAGCTTGCCAATCAGGGAATCGGCAACATGGGTCAGTTGCTGGCGTGGCAGGATGTGAAATGCCTTGTGCTGCACCTCGGCAAACGTAGTTTCCGGTGATAGGTTGTTATCGGTGAATAACTTTAAGACCCGACCCGCCTTTTTGATCTGGCTGTTGTATTCGAGCCGAGCGGCATAGACCTTTTCCTTAGCGGCTGCTTTAGCCACATCCCGATACTGACGGACATTGTAAATAAACGCATTGATCAGATTGTCATACAGCTTCTGGTAACGAAAGTGGATATAGCATAGCATGTAGATGCGTGCCAAATCCTCATCACGCTGCTTGAGTCTAAAAACTGTGTAGTAGCTGATCAGCGAGGCATAGTATTTGATACTTTCGTTAGAGATGGCGAGCAGGGGAAGGATGTGCCGAGCAGCCTGGTACAAGTCGCGGATCTGTTGGCCTCGCCGGACCTCATCGGTGATTTCGCTGGGAGTAAAATCCTTCGGCTCCCGCTTGAGGTGGGTGATTTCATATAAGCGGGCGGGATTCTGCAAGAGGGCTTGCAAGGCGTTCACAGTCTCGCCGTCGAGATGAGTTTGGACCAAAGCGATCAGCCGATCTTCTTCAAAGGACAACGCCTGACTGATCATGTCTCGCAGAACTGTATAGCCTGGGGCAATCAAACGACGCTCGTTCAGATACTCCGTCACTTTACGAAACACGTAGACAGGGTGGCTGGACAGACGAACGCCCTGCCGAGCTTTCTGCGCCAACTGCTCCCGGTCATGCTTAGTGCAGCGTCGATAGTCATATAGGGTCAGAATCAGGTCATGATGCTTGAGGCGGGTTTCCTTGCTGACCGTGAAATCCGTCAGTTTCAAATCAGGGAAGTAGAGCGTCTGAACATAGTTGGCATCCGCTTCAACTTCGCCTATCCGAAATTTGAAGAAGCGGTAGCGCGCTTTGAAGTATCCCATCTGAAGTACGCAGTATAATCGGGACCTTTGGCTGCCTAACCCTTCCAGCGCTGCTCGTTCGGCGGGCATCAGTCCAAAATACTGCTCTCGCTCGTCTTGGCTAAAACGGGGTAATCCATACAGGGCCTCAATTTCTGCTGGGCTCAGAATCTTCAGGTGTTCCTTGTCCTCAGTTTTGGGCATCCCCGTTCCTCTCCCGTTGCAAGTGTACCGAAAAGTATACTTTCCGAAACGCCGAACTTGACAGGTCTCATTTTATGTCCCATAATGCTTTTGTCAAATTCTTATAGACGTTATGGCACGCGGAGCGAACTATGGCGACCATTGGTTATGCGCGAGTCAGTTCGGTGGGACAAAACCTGGAAGTCCAATTAGCCAAGCTGGCTCACTGTGACAAGATTTTCCAAGAGAAGGCCAGTGCGACCTCCAGCCAACAGCCTCGGCTCAAAGCTTGTTTAGAATATGTACGAGAGGGAGATACCCTGGTGGTTTCCCGCCTAGATCGGCTGGCCCGCTCGACCTTACATCTATGTCAACTCGCCGCCGAGTTGGATCGTAAGCAGGTCAATCTGCTGGTTGTGGACCAAAACATCGACACCAGCGATGCTACCGGGCGCTTGCTGTTTCATATGCTCGGAGCCATTGCTCAGTTTGAAACGGAGATCCGGGCGGAACGGCAGATGGAAGGCATCTTAAAGGCTAAGCAACGCGGGGTCAAATTCGGTAGGTACAAGACGCTCACGTCTGCCCAAATTGCCGAGCTTCAGCAACGACGCGAGCAAGGGGTACAAATCAAGACTTTGATGGCTGACTATCACTTGTCGAAGTCGAGTGTTTACCGTTACCTCAATCAGTTGCTCTGATGTGCAGTCTTTCTAAAACCGACCTTTTTTGCGGTTTATGCAAAAAAGACCAAGAGGGAATTTATCATACAGCTCTTGGTAATATCCTTGTAAAGAAAGGCGAGAATTCATCAGCAATAAACCATTTTAGCCAAGCCATCGAGCTGGGTGATCCGGCGGCGGCCAACAATCTGGCAACTACATACAGGATCATGGGCGATTTCCAAAAGTCAAGTGAAGCTTATGGGAAATATATTGACATGGTTGGATATCTTGATGATTATGCAAAGGGTGAGTAAGAATTTACGACCGGTAAACGGACGGTCAGTTCAGTGTTGCGAGTGCTGGGCTTGGGGCATGAACAGAACTATGCACGTTATCATGCGGTACTGAATCGAGCGGTGTGGTCAGGTTTGGAAGTGAGCCTGATTTTGCTGCGCTTGCTAATAAAAGCGTTCGCGGTGGCCGATGAACCGCTGGTATTTAGCATCAATGAAACGATTGAACGGCGACGGGGCGCCAAGATTGCGGCGAAAGGCATTTATCGCGCCCCGGTGCGTTCCAGTAAAACCCATTTTGTAAAAGTCAGCGGGTTGCGTTGAGTGCGCTTGATGTGGCTGATCAACATTCCGTTTGCACAGCGGGTATGGGTGCTGCGTTTCTGATGATGTTAGCAGCCTCAGAACGCCATTATCAGGAACGCGGTCGGGCACCCAAGAAAATCACCGATTGGCGGGTCAAAAAATTTTGGCTCATCGTCACTTTTACGGTTTACCTCGCGCGCCCGCTCGTCAATAAGATGAATGCGGTAACGCACTAGTTCACGCAAGTCACGCTGCGGGGTGGGTGGAATGAGACTGGCTTTAAGCAATCCATGCTGTAATAATTCGGCGATCCATTGGGCGTCTTTCACATCCGTTTTACGACCAGGCACAAACTTGATGTGCTTGGCATTCACCAACAAAATCTCAGCTTGTCCTTCAAGCAGGTTAAACACTGGCTTCCAGTACACGCCGGTGCTTTCCATCGCCACATGCGTCACCTGACCCTGCCGTAGCCAGTCCCCCAGCGCTAACAGGTCAGACGTCATTGTCCCAAAGGTGCGCGTTTCTTTCACCGCTTGTCCTGCTTCGGCAGGCACTATCCGGCAGCACACGACACTTTGTTTATGCACATCTAATCCAAGACAGTGTGTGTAAACGGCTTCCATTGCGCCTCACTACCCAAGCGACGCAAGTAGCCACCACAGCTGCAAGAAACGGGATAAAACCTTTTTGGCGCAGCCACGGTTCACTCCGCGCGCTTTTTATGCCAGGCTACGTCCCACTTGACCCACTCATAGTTTTGAAAAACACGAGTGCATCTTCTTCGATAGTCGGCACAAGAACGGCTCGGTCAAGATAGCGATTGCCACATTCGCACGATGTTTCCGGAGCGAACAAGCACGCGTGACAAGCTGCCGCGTGCAACGTTTGCCCTTGTCCAGGTTTATGTTCAGCACAAACCGGATCGCCACCACAAACTTGTAGTCCCTCAAAGGCACGCGCAATGTAATACTCCAACAACCCTGGTTCGCCTAAACTGACTAACCCGCCAAGTGTCCCTTCACTATCAGGTGCCGAGGTATAGATGAGGATGCCCGCCATAGCGCCAGATATGTGTTCGGGTGGCCGCGAATAGATACGTTCGCGTAGGCTTGCTGCAGAATACCCACAATCCAAAGCAAGCTGACGCATTAAAGCATGTGCAAACGAGTGCAGCAGGATATAACGGATACCAGGAAAGTCGTCCTCGACGGGTTCGATGCGACGCACTTTGCGCCACTGTCGATGTCCACCGAAAAAATCTGCGTTGCGCACATATACGGCATCTTGCGCTTGCCAATGCTGAATCGCGGTTTCGCTGAACTGTAAAAAAATTCCTTCACCGCGAATCTCATGTGCAGGTACCCACCGTGGTGGTCTACGAGAAATTGGCGCAGGATCACTCAAATTGCTGACGCTTGGATCGGTCAACTCGCCCACTGAGTCGATTCGCGTGAAACCGATGAGTGCTGATACTTCCCGAAGACGGTCAATGAGCATAACTTGGTCGATCATGTCTCGGAAATTTGCGGGCGGTATTACGGGGCGCATCTGAAAATCATCTGTGTTCAAAAGAGGATTATAGTGGGTAAAAACAGCCCACTCCGGTGCTTTGAGATCGGGCAATGTATTTGGCGGATCATCACTATCGCTTGCCTGTTCATGACGTGCAACAATAGCTGCCATAATCTGCTCGTCGCTATACTCGATGAGGGTCAAGGGAAGCACCCTTGCGGCACGAAAAGCCCGCAAAATTTCCAGCGTATCAATTGCTTGTAGTTGCACCCATGCCTCATTCACAAGTTGCTCAAGTTGACCGCTTTGGATAGGCAGCGCTAACGTTCTGAGTGCCACAGGAAACCACGTATTGGACTGCCCTAGCGTGATAGGACGGACATGATTTTTGCAGATTTTTGAGTCGTAATCACGTAACTGTGGGCGTCGCGCGGTGCATATCGGTAATTTGTTGCGGTTATCCTGACCAAATGCTTCTGCCATACGCCGTCGTGCGTTACACGTCACACAATGAACTTCCAAATCGCGCGCTTCACCTGATGGCCCGAATTCATACAGTCTCAACGAAGGACTGTCACAAGCTTGACCTTGATGTGTGAAAGCTACCCAAGGAAAATCATCCAGATGTCCGGCCTCGCATGCAGCCAGGAAACGCGCTGGAACAACTTCTGGTCTGCTACCCTTATTGCAGTTTTCATGGCGGTAAACGTTGCGATCTGGATAGTGAGGGTATTCTTTTAGTATGAAGAAACCGGCTCGGAGCGGCGCAAGTAAACGACATTGTGGACAAACCATCCACCGTGGAAAAGTAGCAACGGGAACACCCGGTGGAAGTGCGCTTTCAAACGGATCAGCAGGAATACCACTATCTTCAAGCGGGGGTGGCGCTTTCAGCGCTCTGACCGTCGGTAACTTGTAGCGTACTGCCGTCAACAAACGATCCTCGACGATTGTTTCCATTACGTCCGAAGCAGAAGGCCAATCTTCCAAGCCCGTCACAATTACGGACAGTTTAGGAAGATCAACGACAGCACCAATGCCATAGGTATACATCAATTGGCTCGGACGAATTTCACCGACACGGATCGGGCGTTTATGTTTCAGGGGTGTACTCATTCTGAGGCAACCTCATTTTCACTATCATCAATATCGCGATCCATACCGTAATCGTTCAGCAGCAAAGCGATATTTGGCTCGACATCGCGGAGTGAGTTAAGACAGGTAAAGAGACTCCAGTCCTCTTTCGTGGGTAGCTGCAACAAACTAACTTCTGTTCCCTGCCGTGCGGTTTTTTGTGCTGGAACCTGATACACGAGCCGCGCGCCATTCGCACGAGCTGCGCGGGCACTCAAAGCCCATCGTTCCAAGCGTTGCTCAGCCATTGACTGCACCAAACTTGCCGAGCTTGTTTGTTGCTCACGTTGACTAAGCACTTGTAAGAGCTTGTTGATGTATGGGTGTGGTGGTTTGAAGTCACGCGGGCTGGCATTTTCATTGAAATCTTCGCCGTACAGCCGCATATACGCAATTAACACCCCTGTCAGCCCCCGATCTAAAGCCCGTGGTGAAAAGGGTGTAACCGAAAGCGCCTCAACTTGCTGATAAAACGTGGTGTGGTAGTGTCCGAACCGCTCATAGTGACTCAGATCACGAGGCCGTGCCCAGTTATATACAGTACAAACCAGACCCGGAAAAGTACGCCCAACACGACTGGTTGCTTGAATATATTCGGCAGTGGCTTTGGGCTGACTCGCAACGACCATTAAACCTAGCCGTCCCACATCAACACCGACTGAAATCATGTTAGTTGCCAGCACCAAATCTAGCGGACGGCGTATCCCCTTTGCGGGTTTACCAGAAAAAACTTTTTCCAGCCGATCCAAAATGCGCGGAATGTCAACCGCACTTTTACGTGAAGTCAGTTCTTCGACTGTCTCTGGGTAAATTTCGCGGCGTTTCAATCCGCGTGACCCGACACGCAGCAAACGAGAGCGCACTGCGTCATCAGCTACTCGTTTCATACCACCCAGTTCGCGCATGGAATTGAAATAACCAACGAGTGTCATATACGGATCAGCCGCACTACCGTATTTTTCGTAAAGCGTTTGTGCTGCCGCCATCAACGCGACGTACACACGAATCAAAACGGTTTTGAGCCGCGTGCCTGACGCACATATGCCGATATAGCGTCGCGCTGGTGCTTCGTTCATTGATAATTGACGTCGCGCAAAAAAGTTGTCTTCTGCATCTAAACCCGATGGTGGAAAGATTTTGACCTGACGCATGAATAAACTTCTTACCTGGTGTGTGGCGCGTCGAATGGTAGCTGTCGACGCGACGACTTTTGGACGCACCATGACACCGTTGACTTCCCATGAGGCCAATGCATCGACGGCGGTTTCATATAGGCCGACCAATGTTCCGAGCGGCCCTGAAATCAGGTGCAATTCGTCTTGAATGATCAAATCGGGTGGGCGCAGCGGACTGATCGGAACGGTTGTACAAGCCGGGAAAGCACCTTTCTTATTATGGTGATCCTCGTCTTGAATTTCGGGAGAGCGGAAACCGTGGCGTGGGCAATATCCGTTTACCTGCCCAAACAACATTTGCGTTTCACCCTTCCAGGGCATTTGCGCAAACTTGTCCACGGTAGCAATTAGCAAAGTGGGCAGCAAACGGTAAATTTCTTCATCGACGACTACAATAGGCAAGCCATCATTGGGCGACTGCTTGCGCGAAAACGGGCAAATGCCTTGCGGATCGCTGCAATACTGAAACGTCCGACCCCGGCCTTTTTCATAGGTTTCGACGGTAATGTCCCGCCCCGGATTAATTGGTTTGCCACACCAAGGACAGTTTGTGAGCTGCGCGGGAGTGCCACGCCCACCGACTGATCCTTGCCATTCGACGTCGTGATGATTTTTGACCGCCTCTTCAGCGTCCTTTGTCCAGTTCGGCGTACTGCGCCGCCCAACCCATAATCCGATCCTGAACGGTTCAGTACCCCACAGGTCGGGGTTATCGCGCCGAATGAGTTCACATACGCAAATCAAGGTCGTTGCACGTTGGAACTGTTGCAAAGTAAGCAACCGCAATGTGTAGCGCATTAATACGGCGACACCCATACTGGCCAACCGTCCGCCGACTTCGCCTTGCAAACGCCGGATTGCTATAGTGAACGCGGCTAACCCCAAATACGCTTCTGTTTTGCCACCACCTGTCGGGAACCACAACAAATCCGCGAAAGCATCTGTTGGATGAGCACGTTCGGGGTGCGTGGGATCCGCTATTGACGGTAAATTGAGCAACATAAACGCCATCTGAAACGGACGCCAACTGCGGTTCTTTGGTACATCAATTTGCATCAAGGCATCTGCTTCGGACTCAACCGCGCTGCTAGTTCCTGGTGAGTCGCCACTGGCTGCCTGCGTTTGACGTACTTGCCGCGCATAAAGGGTACGAATACGCTGACCACCCATTGCACGGTTGGCAAAACG
>Ga0209100_1001618_pt1 | contig 15038 bp, 14 predicted proteins | sample lystaG_FD_185480 | JGI IMG/M metagenome (GOLD analysis project Ga0209100, IMG submission 185480) | Glacier valley bacterial and archeal communities from Borup Fiord, Nunavut, Canada, to study Microbial Dark Matter (Phase II) -... | ecosystem: Environmental > Aquatic > Freshwater > Ice > Glacier ...
TGTTGAAGCTGTTGTTGTAAGGGTCCTTCCACACCACCGGACCCCGGCTCGAGTAGGGAGCCACCGCGCCTTCCTGAGTGGTCGCGCCCACGCTGATGGCCTCAGGGATACCCCCAGGGCTGCCCACCGTGCCCGCGCCCGGCCCGAAGTTTCCCGCCGCGTACACCGGGGTGATGCCCGCGTTAATCAGGTTGCGGGTGGGCTGCACGAACTCGGTGTACAGCCCCGGCAGCCCGATGGAGAGCGAAACCACGTCCGCGCCGTCGTCGGTGGCTGCGTTGTTATCGGGGTCAATCACCCACTGCATTCCGGCGATGACCTGGGCGAAGGTGCCGCCCTCGGGAGGAAGTACCAGCGCGGAGAGCAGTTTGGCGCTGGGCGCGACGCCCACGGTGTTGCCCACCAGCAGCCCCGCCGTGTGGGTGCCGTGGTTTCCGGTGTCGTGCGGGGCTGCGCCCGCGACCCGCTTGCCCTCGGCATCGAACTCGGCAAACGCTTGGATTTTTCCGGCCAGCTCGGGGTGACTGGCGTCCACGCCGGTGTCGAGCGTGCCGATGCGGACGCCCTGCCCCTTGAAACCCGCCGCCCACAGTTGCGGTGCGCCCACTTTTTGCAGGTGCCACGGCGTGCCCGCTGGAGCGCTGGTGGTGCTCTGGGCCACGACTTTGGGCGCTGGGATGCGGAAGTTGTCGAACACGTACTCCACGTTGGGAAGATTGGCCAGCAACTCGGCCTGCTCGAGCGTGACGGTGAGCACCACCGAGTTGTCCAGCCACAGCTTCTCGCCGCTCGCCAGTTCATTGGCCGCCGCGTTCACGCTCTGGGTCGAAAACAATTTTTTCAGGTTGCCGTTGCCGCGCACCTGATTAATCGAGCTGCCGATGTTGGCTTCCACGCTGCTGCGCAAATTCTTGAGCTGACCCTTACCCTTGACCACCTGTGGACTCTTGAAGCGCACCACCACCTGAACGAGGCTGCTCGAGGTGCTCAGGGTGCGAAATTTGTTGCGAAGCGCGGGCGAGAGCTTTTGCTGCGCGTTCGGTGCGGACTGTGCGTACACGCTCGAGCCAAGCGCGGCTGAAACACAGGCGAGGGCAAGAATTAGACTGCGCGTTTTCATGAGGTCAGCTTAGCCCCCGACCCTGACGGTCAGACACAGGGGGACTTAGGAAACCTTTAGATGAGGTCAGGGCAAAATCAGGGTGCTCGAGCGCTGCGGGCCCGTCTGCTCCTCCTGTTCCTCTGTACAAAACTCGCCCTGACCCGGTACACTGCGTTTGCCTTTAAACGCGGCCCCGTGAGACCGCACCCGTCCGGCGAGACGACAAGGAGAACACATGAAATGCACCCGCAAACGCCCAGATTCCGTGCTGTGGCGCGTTTTTTTGCCCGCTCGAGCACTCGGGGAAGCCAGCCGTGCAGTTTAAGGCCATCATGATGGACGCTGCCGGGGTGCTCAGGGCCATCACCCGCATCACCCACGAGATTCTCGAGCATAACAAGGGAGCTGAAAGTCTGGCTATCGTGGGCATTCACACGCGGGGCATTCCGCTGGCCAGGCGCATCGCGGACCGGATTGCCCAGCTCGAGGGCGTGACTGTGCCCACTGGCAAGCTCGACATCACGCTCTACCGCGATGACCTGTGGGAAATTGGCCTGCAACCCATCGTGCGTCAAACTGAAATCGAGTTCAGCATGGCGGGGCGGCAGGTGATTCTAGTGGACGACGTGCTGTACACGGGCCGCACCGTGCGGGCGGGTTTGGACGCGCTGATTGATTTGGGCCGCCCCAAAAACATCCAACTGGCGGTTCTGGTGGACCGGGGCCACCGCGAACTGCCCATCCGGGCCGACTACGTGGGCAAAAACCTGCCCACCGCGCGGCTGGAGGTGGTCAAGGTGCGGCTCACCGAGACCGACGGGGTTGAGGACGCGGTGGAACTGTGGGAGCGCGAGTGAAGGGCGCTTTGCGCCTACAGAGGACAGAGGGCAGAGGGCAGAGAGCCAAAGGCAAGGACGCAAAGCGTCCCATATATCTAGAAGGTGGCACGGAAACGAAAGGGGTTGCAGGCGTTTTAAAGGCGCTCTGCTCTCTGCCTATCTTGACCCAACTACGGCTTCTTGGACAAATTGGCACCTTCCGAGCCTATCCGCACCTACCGGGCCGGGCCGCCTCTGCTTCAAGCGGAACGCGGAGCGTTTCATGAGACACCTTCTGGATTTCGACGGCTGGACCCGGCCTGAACTCGAGAGCATTCTCGAAACCTCGAACATGATGGAACAGGTGCTCGAGCGGCCCATCAAAAAAGTGCCCGCGCTGCAAGGCTTCACCGTCTGTACCGCATTTTTCGAGAACTCCACCCGCACGCGGGTCAGCTTTGAACTCGCGGCCCGCCGCATGAGCGCTGATGTCGTTTCCTTCGCGTCCGGGGCCTCGAGCCTGTCCAAAGGCGAGAGTCTGCGCGACACCCTCGAGACCCTAAAAGCCATGCGGATGGACTGCTTCATCGTGCGCCACCCGTCCAGCGGCGCGGCGCATCAGGTCGCCAAGTTCTCCAATTCGCCCACCGTCAACGCCGGAGACGGGCGGCGGGCGCATCCGACTCAGGCTCTGCTCGATGCTTACACCTTAAAGAAGCACTTTGGCAAGGTCGAGGGCCTGAAAATTGCCATCATCGGCGACGTGCGGCACTCGAGGGTGGCCCGAAGCAACGCACAGTTGCTCAAAATTCTGGGCGCAAACGTGACCCTGTGCGGCCCCGCGCCGCTGCTGCCTCGAGAACTGATGGGCATAGCGAAACTCACCACCGACTCGCTCGAGGCCGTGAAGGGCGCTCACGCGGTAATGGCGCTGCGAATTCAGCAAGAGCGGCTCTCGAGCGGCTTTCTCTCGAGCGTGGAGGAGTACCGCCACACTTATCAGGTCAACGAAAAGTTGCTCGAGGGAGCGCGGGAAGACGCCCTGGTGATGCACCCCGGCCCCATGCTGCGTGACCTCGAGATTTCGGGAACTTTAGCCTCGAGCGGACGGAGCGTGATTCTCGAGCAGGTGGAGAACGGCGTAGCGGTGCGGATGGCGGTGCTTTATCACCTGCTGGTGGGAAAAAAGTAGATGGTCATTTCTCTGCTGGACTTTTTGCGGACTGGACAGCTTGGGGGAATTGAGCTGGGAATGTCGCTCGACGCTGTGAAAGCTCTTTTCGGTGAATCTGTTAAATGGGATGGGTCTTTCAGTGTCTCACTATGGTTTGAACGAGATGAGCTGAAGTGTTTGGAGCTGGAGTACGGTTTTGACCCTGATGGTGACACAGGAATGAAACAACTTCACGAGGTTAGTTCAAGTCTTGAGGTTGACCTTAACGGAATCAACTTATTCTCTAATTTTTCGCAAATTCTGAAAATTGTTGAAGACTGTGATTTAATAAGTGCTGAAGAAGTAGGCTGGCTCTCGGACACGTGGTGTGATGAGTTTAATTTCAAGTCGGGTATTTTTTTGAGATTTTATGAAAAAGATATTTACCCAATGATTACTGTCAGATTGGGTAAACGTACTAACAATTCAACGCTTTTAAAGTTGTGAAACTCTAAAGGAGAAACGTGATTATCCAAATCAAAAACATTAAAAGAACGCCTAACGGTCCACTCGAGCAGCTTTACCTCGAGAACGACCTCATCCTGGGCTGGAACCTCGAGCAAAGTGCCTGCCTCGAGCTGGACGGCAAAGGTGGCCTCGTCGTGCCCGCTTTCCTCGAGCCACACGTGCATCTGCGCGAGCCGGGGCAGACTGAAAAAGAAGACCTCGAGAGTGGGCTTTCCGCCGCTGTTGCCGGAGGCTACGGCACGGTGGTGTGTATGCCCAACACAATTCCTGTGCTCGACGACCCTGGAATTCTCTCGAGCCTGATTCGTAAAGCTGAGACGTTGGGGCTGGCCCGCCTGAGACCTTCGGCGGCGCTCTCGAGGGGTCAGAAGGGGGAAGGCTTGGCCGACCTCGCCCTGCTCAAAGAAGCCGGGGCGGTCATGTTCACCGACGACGGGCGCACCAACGAGGACGCGCACCTGCTGCGCCGGGCGCTCGAGTACGCGCACTCGCTGGGCCGAATCGTGAGCGTTCACGCCGAGGACGCGACCCTGCGAAAAGACGGGGTGATGAACGAGGGCGTGGTGAGCGAGGAACTGGGCCTACCCGGAAACCCCTGGGCGGCGGAGTCGGCGCGGGTAGCGCGGGACCTCGAGCTGTGCGAACTGACCGGGGCGAGGCTACACATCCAGCACCTCAGCACCCAGCAAGCGCTGGAAAAGGTGCGCGAAGCCAAAAAGTGCGGTGTAAACGTGACCTGCGAGGTGTGCTGCCACCACCTGACCCTCACCGACGAAAGTTTGCGGAGCTTTGACGCGATGTACAAGGTTGCGCCGCCGCTGCGAACTCAAGCGGATTGTGACGCATTGCTCGAGGGCTTGCTCGACGGCACGGTAGATTGCCTCGCCACCGACCACGCGCCGCACACCCTGGCCGAGAAGGAGCGCGATTTGCTCGAGGCCCCGTTCGGCATCGGCAACATCGAGGTAGCTTTTGCGCTGCTCTACACGCGTCTGGTGCTCGAGAAGGGGTTTCCGCTCGAGCGCCTGATTGGTCTCATGACCGAGGGCGTCGCCAAAGTGCTGGGATGGGCTGTGAGCACCCTCGAGCCGGGAATGCCCGCCGACCTGACCGTTTTAGACCTCGAGACTGGACGGGAGGTGAGGCCGCTCGAGTTCAAAAGTAAGGCCAAGTTCTCGCCGTGGGCTGGGGAAACGCTCAAAGGCTGGCCGATTTTGACCCTGGTGCGCGGCGTGGTGGCTTTTGAGCGAGGGTGAGCCAACTCGACCTCGTGCTTTCCTGATTTTTGGCGAAATTGGGGCCGGAAAGACCACCTTCGCCAAGCAGCTCGAGGCGAGTTGGCCTGCGATACGCTTCACCCATGACGAGTGGATGCGTCGGCTTTACGGTGAGGACTCGCCGCTCGAGCATTTCCCTACCTATCATGCTCGAGTGACCGCCCTGATGGAAACCGTATGGACCCACTGTCTCGAACTGGGCCTGTCGGTGGTGCTGGATTTCGGCTTCTGGACCCGCTGTGAACGGGATGTGGTGCGTGCTCGAGCGTCCCAACTGGGTTTTGAACATGTTCTTTACGCGCTCGAGTGTCCCGAGGAGCTGCGCTGGAAACGGTTCGAGGCCCGCAATCTGGCCCAGACAAGCGACAGCCTCCACATCGCTCGAGAGACGTTTTCGAGTCTGCATGACCGTGTGGAGCCGCTCGAGGCCGATGAGGAGCACGTTCTGGTCTCGACGGCATGAAAAGTGGGCAGACCCTGAAGTCCGCCCACGCTCTAAAACCGACTCACTCTCTCGAGCGGTAGACCGTCAACCCGTGTCCATCCGGGTCTTTGCCGTTGAAGCTGCGTCCGAAGGAGTATTCGCGGATTTCGCCCACCTCTGCACCCCAATCCTTTAGGCGCTGCCACAGGCCGTCCACGTCGTCGGTCTCAAAGCCGAGTTCGCTGCCGCCCACCGCAGGCACCGCGCTCCCCTGGGTGTGGGTGTCCAGGCTGAGCTTGCAACCGCCCGCCTCGAGCAGATACATGCTGGGTGGGGCGGAGCGCTCGTCCACCACGAGGCCAAGCACGTCCCGGTAGAACTCGAGCGAACGCTCCATATCGGACACCATCAGGTTCACATTCTTGAGGACGACACCCATTTTGGGCCTCCTTGAGAGCAATGGAGCGCGTGCCCTCGTCTCTCGTCCTATCTACCCACGCCCGAGCGAACTGGACCTTCGCTCGAGAGGCACCTGAGTCGCGCGCTTACGGTTGCGGTACTTGGAAGAAGTGTAGCTTTTGAAGGTGATTTCGACTGTATTCAAAGGGCTTGAAACTCGAGAAAAGTGTGCTCTGTAAAGGGGTTTCAAGCATGGTGCTCGAGCAGACCGCGCGCGATGTGGCGCATCATCAGCGGCCCTTCGTAAATCCAGCCGGTATACACCTGCACCAACGAAGCGCCCAAATCCAGCCGCTCGAGCACGTCGCCCGCGTTAAAAATTCCGCCCACCGAGATAATCGGCAAGCGGCCCTTGAGTTGTCCGCTCAAATGCTTCAGAATCTCGAGACTCTTTTGACGCAGGGGTGCGCCAGAAAGCCCGCCTGCCTGCTCGAGCGGCATTTTCAAACCTTCCCTCGAAAGCGTGGTGTTGGTCGCCACAATGCCCGAAAGTTTGTGGTCCTCGAGCAGCCCCAAAATCTCGTCCAGTTGGGTCAAACTCAGGTCAGGCGCGATTTTGAGCAGCACGGGTTTGAACGCGGGTTGCCGCCCCGCAAAATCCATCACACTCGAGAGCAAAACCTCGAGCTTGTCCTTGTCCTGAAGCTGGCGCAAACCCGGAGTATTGGGACTCGAGACGTTGACCACGAAGTAATCGCCGTGCTTCCACAGCTTCTCGAGTGAGTACAGATAATCCTGTGGGGCCAGTTCTAAGGGCGTAAGTTTGGATTTGCCCAGGTTGATGCCGAGTGGAACAGGTAATGGTCCTCGAGTGGAAGTCAAATGCTCGAGCCGCGCCGCCACCTTGTCGGCCCCGTCGTTGTTGAAGCCCATCCGGTTGATGATGCCCCGGTCCTGCGGCAAGCGAAACAGGCGTGGACGTGGGTTTCCCGGCTGCTCGAGCATGGTGACGCTACCCATCTCCACGAAGCCGAAGCCCAGCGCTGGCCACGCGGCCAGCGCCAGCGCGTTCTTGTCGAAGCCTGCGGCCAGCCCCACCGGGTTGGGGAACTCGAGGCCCCAAAGTTTGACGCTCAGACGCGGGTCTCTTGGCGCGCAAAGGCGGGCGATGACCTCGAGCGCGGCTGAGCTGTGAGACGCTGTTTTGAGCGCCCCCATCACGAATTCGTGAACCGCTTCGGGGTCGAATTGGAACAGGAGTTTTTTGAGTAGTGCGTACATTTCGAGTGAGGATAGCGCTTTTGGGGACGCTCGAGCTAAACGCCCTCCCGCTCGAGCAGGTAGGCGTTGCCGCCCTCGCGCCGAAATCCCACAATCTCGTAGCGCTCGAGGTAGTGGAGGAACAGCGGCCTCGAGCGTTCGCGCCACAAAACCGCACTTTCCAGGTCCTGCTCGAGCAGAGCGCTGTAGTCATCGGGCAGCTCGAAATAGAGGTGCGGGTCCTCGAGACCAAATTGTGGGTTCTCGAGCGAATTTACACGGGGAATGTGGGCTTCGAGCGGCACTGGCTTTCCCCGCCCCTCGAGTAAATCCCACTCGGCCAGCATCCGGTCCGAGGCCACACCCGCGTTGATGCCGCCCATCTCACCGTAAAAGTGCGGCAGGTAGCGGCGGCAGGTAGCGCCCAGCTTGGCGATGTTGAAATACGCGTTCACGGCTCTGAGCGGGTCGTAGGTCCACACAATGCGGGTGACGCCCCGCTCGAGGCACCAGCGTTTCTGGAACTGCTTGAGTTCGTAGGCTACACTCTGACCCCGGTACTGGGGCAAAACACCGGCCATGTGCGAGTGCTGGACCTTCGCGTCGCGGGTGGGAAAACTCAGCACTAGCCCAATCGGCGTCTCGAGGTCCCAGGCCAGGGCCACGCACGCGCCCTCGAAGCGCAGCGCGATGAGCATTTCCTTTCCAACCACCGCGTCGTCGCTGTAGCCCCAAATCTGACGCTCGAGCGACTCGAGGTGCAGCATGTCTTGTGTTTCGGTGGCTTCGCGGATTTGGAGGGTCATGTTTTGGGTGGTGGGTCTGTGGGTCGTGGGGAGTGGAAATGGAGCGCCTGCGGCGGGTAATTAGTCATTGGTTCTTGGTCGGTTTGATTTCCGGCGCTCGAGTACAAGCCAACCAATGACCAAGAACCAATGACCCGCCGCAGGCGCAAAACCTGGAACTTCTAGCTGTCCAGCACAACCTTTTTCACCGTCACCCGCTCGAGAAATTCCCGATTGAGAGTCATCCCGATTCCTGCCCCCTGCGGCACCAGCATCATGCCCTCGGTGGCCTCGAGCGCCTCGTTCACAATGTCGGTTTCAAAGTAGCGGCTCGAGCTGCTGGTGTCACCGGGTTTGGTAAATCCCGCCAGGCTCGAGAGGTGGATGTTGTGCGCCCGCCCCACGCCACTCTCGAGCATTCCGCCACACCATAGGGGCGCTCCAAAGCTCTGGGCCACATCGTGGGTTCTACGGGCCTCGAGATGTCCACCCAGCCGCCCCACCTTGATGTTAATCAGCCGCGCCGCGCCCAGCTCGAGCGCTTTTCGGGCGTCCTGAGCACTGGTGATGCTTTCGTCCAGGCAAATCGGCGTGTGCATCATCTTCTGAAGTTTGGCGTGGTCCACTAAATCATCGAAGGCCAGCGGCTGCTCGAGGTAATCGAGATTGACCCTATCCATGCGCTGTAAAGTCCGCAAATCGGCCAGAGTATAGCTCGAGTTGGCGTCGGCGGTGAGGGTCAGGTCGGGAAACTCGGCCCTCACCGCCTCGAGCACCGAGTAGTCCCAGCCCGGTTTGATTTTGAGCTTGATGCGTTTGTAGCCCTGCTGGGCGTGTTTTTGCACCGTCTCGAGCGTGGCTTTCACCGTGCTCTGGATGCCCAGCGATACCCCCACTGGAATCTCGCTCTTCACGCCGCCCAGCAGTTTCCACAGCGGTAGGTGCAGGCTGCGCGCCCACAAGTCCCAGAAGGCCATCTCGAGCGTGGCCTTGGCCATCTTGTTGCCCTTGAATGGCTCGAGTACGGCATTCAGCGCCTCCGGGTTGGCGAACTCCTTTCCCAGCACCAGGGGTAAAAACAGCTCCTCGAGCATGACTAGCGCGGTGCTGTTGGTTTCTTCGCGGTACAGCGGCAGCGGGTCGGTGACGCACTCGGCGTAGCCCTCGAGTCCCCCGCCGTGCAGGATGAGCAGCACGAATCTCTTGTTTGTCTGCGCCCCGAACGAGGTCTCGAAGCGGAACTTGAGCGGCAGCTCGAGCACTCTCAGCTCGGCGGATTCGAGTTTCATGGCGTTTAGTGTACTCGAGTTAGATATTTTCCTCATTGTTCAACTCGAGCGCCACATCGTCGTAAATCTGCTCGAGGATGATAGGTTCGTTTAAGCACGCTACCTCGAAACTGTCCTCGAGCGTGCGGTGTTCAGTGAATTGCCAGTACCCTTCCTGGCGGCGATAAACCTCGACCTGCACTTTATCCGCATGAACCAGAACGTACTGTTCGAGCGAGGGCATCAGCATGTAGTTGGTGCGCTTCTCGCCTTGGTCGCGCTTGGCCGAGGTGGGTGAGATGACCTCCACGATGAAACACGGGTTGTACTCCACATAAGGATTTGAGCCTTTGGGACCGCAGGACAGCGTGAAATCCGGGTAATAGCCGTGACCATTGGCTACCATTTTCATATCCGAGACGTAGCGACGGCATTTTTGTTGTTTAGCAGCCCGTGCGAGAGCATCTGCAAAGTTGAGGGCTATGGTGTTGTGTGTGCCAGAACCTCCGGTCATCGCACGAAAAACGCCATCCTCGAACTCGTGGCGCACAGTGGCCGTTTTCTCGAGTTCAATCCAGTCCTCGAGCGTGTAGGGCAAATTCTTTGCGGCTTCTCCCATACCCTCGAGTTTAGCACTGGGTCACACTTTTCCCTCGAGCCACACTTCACATTGCATCCCCTAATGGCGCTGTAGTAGACTTTTCTCAAAGGGTAAAGTAACGTCGTCAAGCCATTTTCTCTCGCTCGTTCATCGGGAAAGCTATTTTGTTTACAGCACGCGCTCGAGCAAAATAATTCGTGAATCTTTACACGAGCATAGGGTTAGGGTCACGCTCGAGCATCGTTTCACTCGAGAATAAATGTGGATAAGGAGTCACCGTGAAGGTCAATGTAGATGGAAGAGAACTCGAGTTGCCGACGGGAACCAGCGCCATAGACGCGGTGTTCGCGGCGGGTCTGGATGTGCCGTATTTCTGCTCCCAGCCGTACTTATCGCCTATCGGGGCCTGCCGGATGTGTCTGGTCGAGGCCGGAACCCCGCGCAAGAACCCCGACGGCAGCTTCATTCTGGACGAGGCCACAGGTCAGCCCAAAATTTTCTGGATGCCCAAACCGATGGCGTCGTGTACCCTGCTGGCCACCGACGGCATGACCATCGTTTCGCAGTCCGAGAAGGTCAAAAAAGCCCAGGCGGGCATGATGGAGTTCACGCTTATCAACCACCCGCTCGACTGCCCCACCTGCGACAAGGGCGGGGCCTGCGAACTGCAAGACCGCGCCTTCGAGTACGGCTACGGCGAGTCGCGCTTCGAGTTCGACCGTCGGCACGCCGAGAAGCACTATGAACTCTCCGAGTTCGTGATTCTGGACCAGGAAAGGTGCATTCACTGCAAGAGGTGCGTGCGCTACTTTGAAGAAGTGCCGGGAAACGAGGTCCTCGACTTCATCGAGCGCGGCGGTCACACCTTTATTGACAATCTCGAGGACGGCCTGCCCAGCAATTTTTCCGGCAATATCACCGACATCTGCCCGGTGGGCGCGCTGCTGGACAACGTGGCCCGCTTTCGGGGCCGCAACTGGGAGTACGACCACACCGCCACCACCTGCACCGCCTGCTCGGTGGGCTGTGCCATCACCGTGGACGCCAGAGGGGGTCAGCTCGAGCGCATTCAGGGCCGCGAGAACTACGCGGTCAACCAAACCTGGCTGTGCGACGGGGGCCGCTTTGGGCACGAGTGGCTGCGCGAGGGTCGCCTCAGCACGCCACTCGTCCGCCGGGATGGTCAGCTCGAGCCTGCTACCTGGGAAGCCGCCATTGCCGCCATGAAGCAGGGACTCGAGGGCGTTGCTCGAGCCAACATCGGTCTGTACACCCAGTCCGACATCACGTTCGAGGAAGGAATCGCGCTCGAGCGCTTCGCGCAGCAGCTTGGCACGCCCAACGTGGACCACGCGCCGCGCTATGCAGCCCACTCAAGCCTGACGCCGCCCACGTTGCTCGAGGTCGTCCAATCTGACTTCGTGCTGGTCATCGGCGCGGATGTCGAGGAGGAAGCCCCGGTGCTGGCCCTGCGGCTCGAGGAAATGCTCAAGGGTGGCCTACTTTCGCCCGTTTACGAGCACGGCACCGCTATCGCTGACCTTCGCATGGTCGAGCGCGTGCCCCGCAAGCGTGAACGGCTGGCGGTGTACTCGAGCAAGCCAAACGCGCTGCACGCCAAAGCGGGAATGTCGGCCCAGTATCCGGCGGCTCAGGTGCTCGAGGAGCTGGCCTCAAACAGCGCGTCGTTCTCGAGTTTGTTGGAAAAGCTCGAGCAGGCCGAGCGCCCCATCCTGATTCTGGGGGCTGAGGCTATGTCTGGAGCTGTAGGGGCGATTGGTCAATCGCCCCTACAAAATGCTGAGCAGATTGCCCAGAGGTACGACGCAAAACTGCTGGTCATCCCCGCCGGACCCAACAGCGCGGGTCTGGCGCACCTCGAGCTGGTTCCCGGTGTACGGGGTTCGGGCTTGAGCGCCTTAAACACGAGTGCGGCGCTGGTATCGCGGCTCGAGCATATTCCTCGAGACTTCAGTGGTTTCCTCATCGTTCACGACACCCACCTGACCGACGCGGCCCAGCGTGCCGATGTGGTATTGCCCGCCTCGAGCAATTACGAAAAACGTGGCAGCACCGTCAATCTCGAGGGACGGGTGCTGCCGCTTCAGGGCGCGGCCCTGAGCGCCGGGGAAAGTGCCGACCTGATGACGGTGCTCGGGGCGCTGGCCGACGCGCTGGACCTGAAACCCGAGATTCGCGGGGTTCGCAGCGCTCAGCGCGAACTGCAAAAGCGCTTTGGTTTGGATTTCTCGAGCCTGCCTGTCGAGGGCTTGATTGCCGATTTAGGGGCTGCAAAGGTTGCGCCCACCTCGAGCGTTCACGCTCCAGGGGTGAGCATGTGGAAACCCGAAATGTTACGTTCACACCGCATTCGAGAGTTTGTGAAGGGTGGCTCGAGCGTGCCCATGCTGATGGGAGGCGATGACTGATGCCCGAATGGTTTCTCGCCCTGCTCATCGTGCTGCTCAAGGCCGTGTTAGTGGCGTTTGGCTTACTGACCACATTCGCCTACATGACCCTGGTCGAGCGCCGCTTGCTGGCCCGGATGCAGATTCGCTTCGGTCCGAACCGGGTGGGGCCGCTGGGATTGCTGCAACCCCTGGCCGACGCGGTGAAGAGCATCTTCAAAGAGGATATCATCGTCAAGAACGCCGATAGGTTGGTATTTCTGATTGCGCCGCTCATCGCGGTGATGGCCGCGCTCACCGCCTTTGCCATCATCCCGGCGGGTCCGGCGAAAAGCTTTTTTGGCGAAGACCCTTGGGTCTTTGACCTCGACGTGGGCGTGCTGTTCGTGCTGGCTATGACCAGCATGGGCGTGTACGGCATTTTCCTGGGCGGCTGGGCCTCGGGGTCCAAGTATCCTCTTCTGGGCGGTCTGCGCTCGAGCGCCCAGATGATTTCTTACGAGCTGGGCATGGGACTTTCCATCCTGGGCCTGCTGATGCTGGTCGGCAGCACCAACCTACGCAGCATCGTCGAGTGGCAGGCGGCTAACGGAGCCATCATCTTTTTTCAGTCGCTGGCCTTCGTGACCTTCCTCATCTCGAGCTTCGCCGAAACCAACCGCACGCCGTTTGACCTGCCCGAAGCCGAGCAGGAACTGGTGGCGGGCTACCTCACCGAGTACTCGAGCATCAAGTGGGCACTCTTCCAAATGGCCGAGTACATCAACATGATTACCGCATCTGCGCTGATGGCTACACTGTTTTTCGGCGGCTACAAGGGTCCGGCCTTCCTCGACGCGCTCATTCCCGGCATCTCGAGCTGGCCTTTCGTGTGGTTTATCCTCAAAATCGCCGCCTTTCTGTTTTTCTTCATCTGGATTCGCGGCACCCTGCCCCGGATGCGCTACGACCAGCTTCAGCGCTTCGGCTGGAAGATTTTATTTCCCATAGCGCTGTTCAACACCATGTTCACCGCCGCTTATCTGGCCTTTTTCCCCAGCGCCTCGCTGTGGATTCTGGGCCTGCTCGAGCTGATTTTCGTGGGCGTGTGGGTCGCACTCACCTCAAGACCCGCCGCTAAAGCTGTGGCCGACGCCCGAGCGCCGCTGGGAGGGGACTAGGTTGGTGCTCGAGGCTAAGGGTCTGCGTTTACTGTGTTTACCGTTTTGCCAAGAGTGGGAGAGTTTCCCCAAGGGTTGCGAAGTACGAAGAGTGGGAGGGTGGGAGAAAATCTTTCTCACCCTCTTTTTCGAGGGAGGCTCCCAGTGAGCGTATTAGAAATTGCCAAAGGCATGGGCATCACCTTGTCCAAGCTGTTCAGTAAACCCGTCACGGTGCAGTATCCCGAGCAGCCCACCCAGCTCAAGCCGCGCTTTCGGGGGCGGCATGTGCTCACCCGCCACACCGGGACCGGACTCGAGAAGTGCATCGGCTGCTCGCTGTGCGCCGCCGCCTGTCCGGCCTACGCCATCTACGTGGAAGCTGCTGAAAACGACCCTCGAGACCCGGTTTCCCCCGGAGAGCGTTACGCCAAAGTCTACGAAATCAACATGCTGCGCTGCATTTTTTGCGGTATGTGCGAGGAAGCCTGCCCCACCGGCGCGGTGGTGCTGGGCAACGAGTTCGAGATGGCCGATTACCGCTACGGCGATTTTGTGTATGGCAAAGCCGACATGCTGGTGGGAATGCAGGGCAGCAAACCGCAACGCCGGGAAGCCAAAAAGTACAAAAAGGCGGTCAAGATGGGATTTCAGGTGACGGTGCGAACTGAACTCGAGGGGGTCAAATACATGGCCTCGAGAGAGGTGTCTAAGTGACCTGCTCGAGCGTCGAGGTCCACCCATGCTAATCCTCTTCGCAATCTTTGCCCTGCTCATCATCTCCGGGGCGCTTGTCACCATTCTGGCCCAGAACGCGGTTCACGCCGCGCTCGGACTCGTCGGAACCCTGCTCAGTTTAGCGGTGGTCTACGTGATGCTCGAGGCCCACTTCATCGCCTCGGTGCAGGTCATCGTGTACGCGGGCGCAATCATGGTGCTGTTTTTGTTCGTCATCATGCTGCTCGACGCGGCCCGTCCAGTGAAGTCCGAAAATCCCATCCCGTTTGTCAACGAAATCGCGGGCGGTGCGGCGGCGCTGGTGTCCGGCGCAATGGTGTTTCTGGTGGTCAACTACAAAGACCCCAAACCGCTCGAGGCCGCCGCCGCCGCTCTTCAGGGCGGCGCGCCCGGTCCGGTGGGTGAGAACCTGTTCACCCAGTTTCTGCTGCCCTTCGAGGCGGTCAGCATTGTGCTGCTGGTCGCGGTGGTGGGCGCGGTGGCGCTGGTGCAGCGTCCCGAAACCAAAGACGAGGAGCTTCCCGAGTACTCCGGTCAGATGGACGGAGCCAGGGTGCGTCCGCCCTCGAGCCTTGCTGGAACTGCTTTAACCCTCGAGCACTACGAAGATTCCCCAAATCCGATTCCCTCGAGCAGTGAACTCAAACCCAAACTCGAGACAGCTAAACTCGAGGCAGCTAAACTCAAGGCAGGAGGCGCATTGTGATTCCTACCGCCGCAGTTCTGGCGCTCTCCGCCATCTTGTTTTCTATCGGCTTGGTGGGCGCGATGGTGCGCCGCACCGCCGTGATGGTGTTTCTATCGGTGGAGCTGATGCTCAACGCCGCCAATTTACTCCTGGTGGCCTTCGCAAGGGCCTGGGGTGATTTGGTGGCCCAGAGCGCGGTGTTTATCGTGATGACCCTGGCCGCTGCCGAGGTCGCCATCGGTCTGGCCATCATCGTCGCCATCTTTCGCAAGCGGGTGTCCACCAACGTGGACGATTTGGCGGAGCTGCGGGGATGAAGAGCGCTCGAGTTTGCTTGTGTGAAGGTTTTGCTCAAGAGAGGGGGAGAGGGCTAAAGCTTTTGGCTACAGCTCGAGCTATCATTTTCACCCCCTTACCCCCTCACCCCCTCACCCAATCTCCTCTGTCGCC
>Ga0209100_1001627_pt1 | contig 14977 bp, 15 predicted proteins | sample lystaG_FD_185480 | JGI IMG/M metagenome (GOLD analysis project Ga0209100, IMG submission 185480) | Glacier valley bacterial and archeal communities from Borup Fiord, Nunavut, Canada, to study Microbial Dark Matter (Phase II) -... | ecosystem: Environmental > Aquatic > Freshwater > Ice > Glacier ...
CTGATGCTGGCATTCGCCACCATGCTAAGAAAATGCTGTCCATTGATTTTGTTATATATCATACATTATTCCTCCTGCAAAATATGGACAATGTTTTCTTCTGTCCACGCCGTTCCCTGATTCTGAGCTTCAATAAAACCCTTCAATCAGGGTTTCGTAAAAATATAAACCAACTCTTATTATATGGCGATTTACGCATAAATCAAATTAATCTCATAAAATTTTAATGTTTTTATAAGATTTGGGAAGCTTTTAAAATCTTACCCCTTCAATATTTACAACGATGTTGCTTACATTCAGCCCAAGATAGTTTTCTACATTGTATCTTACTTTTTGAATGATGTTGTTGGCGATGACGGAAATCTTTGTTCCGTATTCTACGACAACAAACAATTCAATAGATAGTTCATTGTTCTTGACGTTGATCTTCACACCTTTATTCAGATGTTCCACTTTGATCAATTCCCAAAACCCGTCTTTCGTGTTTTTAGCAGCCATTCCGACTACCCCATAACATTCCATGGTGGACAGACCTACTACATTAGCAATGACATCTTCTGAATAAGAGATATGTCCCAGTTCTTTCGCTAATCCAATCATAATTATTCCTCCTCGTTGCCTCTCTCATATATAAATCCTAAAAGTTTAACTTTTACTTAACGGGCTAATATCCGGATCTGGATATCCTGCCACGAACTTTCGTCCCTATAATGATATTATATTTTATATCATACTTCAATATTCAGAAGTAGACAATCAAAATTATCTTGCATTAGTGATATTAGGTATGATAGAATGGAATCTGTTCAAAACAAATAATTTTTAATAAGCTTTTGAGTAGATGAAGGTCTCTCAGGAGGAGGTGTATTTTAATGGCAAGAAGATGCGATATTTGTAACAAGGGTGTTATTGCTGGAGTACAGTATTCACATTCACACAGACAGTCCAAGAGAACTTGGGCACCAAACCTAAAAAGAGTACGTGCTGTTGTAAACGGAACTCCCCAGAGAGTTAACGTTTGTACTAGATGCTTACGTTCCGGTAAGGTTGTAAGAGCAATATAACAGAGCAATGATTTATAGTCAGTCCTTTATGGACTGGCTATTTTACTTTGATGCCCTGTCTTGAATATTTCTCTTCATATTTGTACATATCGAAAACTTAAAAATGCATCATTTCCGATTTATTGGAGATGATGCATTTTTTTGCTCAAGAGGCAAAAGCATTCTTTTCCTCTCAGATGTATAAAAAATCAGTCTCGGGTCATAAAGACCATTAGAACCCCACTCTTAAAAGAGACTTTTATCTCATCCTCCAGGAATTCATTGGAGATGTTCCTGGGGTCCCCCAGTTTGAGTTCATAGGCAATGAGAGGATATCTTACCCCTTGAAGGCTAAAGTCCTTTACGCTCTCCCTGAAGGCTTGGAAAGAGATATAGTTCCCAAATCCTTTCTTTATGATTCCCGGTTTGTCCATAAAAAATATTTTGTTGTGATCATCCATCAGGTAGCCCTTTATCCCTGATTTAAGAGCCCGATCAAGGAGAGAGAGGTTTCCAATGAAATGATCAAGTCTTGAGCCTGTGCAGCCAAGAAAATAAATTTCATCCGGATGAAGCCTGACCGCTTCCGCGTAAGCCGCTTCGGTATCTGTAAAATCTTTGACGGCGTCATATTTCAAGACCTTTGTTTTCCCGTTGAAATAAACGAGGGTTTCTTCTTTTATGGAATCAAAATCGCCAAGAAGAAGATCCGGGATGATGCCTTCTCTCTTAAGAAATTCAGCGCCACTGTCCGCGCCGATAATGAAATCGCCGTTCTTATAGATCGCTCTGAAAAGTTCGAGACTTGGATGTGTTCCTCCGGAAACGATGATCACGCGTCTCATTTCGCAGCGTTTCGAAGATCCCTGATGTTCTTTTCGATTTCCCCATTCTTATAGACTGCTGAACCTGCAACAACAACATCCACTCCAGCATCAACAGCAGACTTGATGGTGTCCACCGTGATTCCGCCATCAATTTCAATGAGGAGGTTCGGATTGACGTCTTTAGCCATTTCACGGAGCTCCCTCACCTTGTCCAAGGCATAAGGAATAAAGCTTTGTCCCCCAAAACCTGGATTCACAGACATAATCAGCACCATGTCAAGTTTCGGAAGGATCGTCTTCAGAAGAGATACCGGCGTTGCAGGATTTAGCGTAATCCCAACTTTAACCCCTCTTGATTTGATTTTTTCCACGGCCCGGTCCACATGAAGCTCTGCCTCATAATGGAAATTCACAAGATCCGCACCGGCATCAATGAACTCATCGATAAAATTCGATGGATTGACGATCATTAGATGCACATCAAATAATTTATCCGTCAGTGGCCTGATGGCCTTCATGACGGGGAATCCAAAACTGATATTTGGCACATAAGAACCATCCATCACATCGATATGAATCCAATCGGCTCCAGCTTCCACGGTTTTTTCGATATCTCTGCCGAGATTTGCAAAATCTGCGGAGAGAATTGAAGGTGCTATTTTTACCATTTGTTCTTCTTCTCCTCAATCAATTCTTGATAATATTTCGTATAAAAATCATATCTTATTTTGGAAATCGTATGTCCGACTTCCTGTTTCACCCTGCACTCAGGTTCCTTGTTATGGTTGCAGCCGTTGAAGCGGCATTCTCCTTCATACTCGTGAAACTCAGGAAAATAATCCTTGAGTTCCTCTGGCTCCATAGTAAATTCCATGGTTGAGAATCCTGGCGTGTCGACTAAAAAAGAATCGTTGACCACGATGAGTTCACTATGCCTTGTCGTATGTTTGCCTCGATTGAGCCTTTTCGAAATTTCTCCGGTTTCCATCTGCTCTTTTCCTGACAGCTTATTCAGGAGCGTGGACTTTCCAGAACCGGAAGGCCCACAAAGCACTGTGATGTTTTCTTTGAGTTTTTCAAAGAGAGGTTCAAGTCCTACACCTGTTTTCGCCTGAATGAAGTAAAGTTCATATCCTGTTCCAATAAAGATTCCCTTCAGGGACTGTTCCTCCCCTTCTTTCGCCAAATCGCACTTGTTGAAGACCAAAACAGGCGTGATCCCGTTTTTCTCCAAAGAGACGATGAACTTATTCAAAAGGTCAAAATTGATATCCGGATTTCTAAGGGCGAAGACCACATAAGCCTGGCTGACATTTGCGACAAAAGGCCTTACAAGCTCCGAAGACCTTTCATGGATCTTATCGATGGTATTCCCTTGTACATTGGTTACCACACTGACCCTGTCGCCCACCATAGGGGTCAGGTTCATCTTTCTGAATATTCCTCTTGCCTTGCATTCCAGCACGCCATCCTCTGTCTTGACATAGTAGAATCCTGCGATTCCCTTGATTATTATCCCTTCCATTGCATCCATCCTTTTCACTTCTTGTTCTTTACCCTATTATAATCTATTTCTTAGCAATTAATTAGCCCCATGGGATTTTTACTGGTTTAAGCGCTATTTGCTGATTTTTCACAAAACGAGAGGACAACTAAAAGCCGGAACAGGATTCTTCCTGCTCCAGCTTTTAGTTAATTACTAATACTTACTTCTTTTATAACCATGCTTTAAGGTGCTATTGGGGATTCAACAGTAGAGTCAGGCGGAACTACAATCGGTTCTGGTGTATCTCCAATGAGTTCCACGGTTGAGCCATAAGCAACATTGCTTCCACCGTTTGGATTCACATCGAGGACTAAGTCACCGTTTTTCGTCTGAGCTTCTAGTGTTGGTACAAGACCTAGCGCTTTCAGCTGCTTCACAGCCTCACTTACCTTCATGCCGATGAGATTTGTTGGGATCTGCACGGTTTTCAGTTCATAAACTTCTATATTGATCTTGCTGTCTTGCTTAAGCTCTGTACCTTCTGGAATATTCTGGCTGGCGATTCTGCCTACAAGGGCTTCTTGTCCAGTCGGAACTTTAGTAACCGTCCCGATTTGAAGTTTTACCGATTCAAGAAGCGCTTGCGCTTCCCTCTCTGTTTTACCTACAAGAGCTGGCACCTTGGAAATCGTTATTTCAGGTCCCTTCGAGATGACAATGTTGACTGCGCTTCCCTGAGGAACCGAAGTGTTCACAAGAGGGTCCTGGCTGATGATTTCACCGAGTGGAACTGTTTCACTAAACTCTTCCTTCACTTCTCCAAGGATCAGTCCATTGTTCATGAGGATCGTATTTGCCGCTTCTTTTGTTCCTCCAATGACGGAAGGAACGAAGAGCTTAACTTCTCCTGCACTTAGAACTACTGCCACAGAGGTGTTTTTCTTCACGACTGCACCAACTTCAGGAACAGATCTTAGAATAGTGTCCACAGGTTCTGCAGAAGTTTCTGTAGACTGAACTTCAAGGGTAAGGCCAAGAAGCTTTAACTCTGCTTCAGCATCAGCCTTTGATTTTCCAACCAGTGTTGGGATAGTCACTTCATCAGTCACTACCTGGTCCGGAGGATTGCTGTTCATTTTTCCAAAAACATAATTTCCTAGGAGTGCACCGCCTACAATGACCAGTATCATTGCAAGACCAATAATCAGGTTTCTTTTCTTATGATCAGAAGGTTTCTCATCATCAAAAATATCATCGTTCATGTTCATCTTCTCCGGTATCACGGCACCCATAATCTGGGTATTCCCGTTATTATTTTCTGCTGGAATTATTGGAAGTCTTTCGCCCGCCATTAATGTTCTGAGATCCATCATCATGTCTTCGATTCTCTGGTATCTGTCGATCGGATTCTTTTCCGTCGCCTTCATGATGACTTTTTCAATGCCATCCGTCAGTTTCTTATTGATGAGTTTTGGTGAAGGAAGCGGTTCCTGCATATGCTTGAGAGCGATGGTAATCGGACTCTCCGCATCAAAAGGAACGACTCCTGTTGCCATTTCATACATGACAATTCCCAGGGAATAAATATCTGATCTTCTATCTGTAAGGTTTCCTCTCGCCTGTTCAGGAGAGAAATAATGAGCTGAGCCAATAATCTTTCCGGAATTTGTGATTGTTCCTGAATCAGAATGTTTCGCAATTCCAAAATCAGTCACCTTAACCAGGTCGTCTTTTGTGACGATGATATTATGCGGCTTGATGTCCCGGTGGATGATATTGTTATTATGGGCACATTCAAGTGCTCTCGCAATCTGATAGGAATAATTAAGCAGCATTTCATTCGAAAGCATTCCTTTGCTTCTGATGATCTCTTTGAGCGTCAGACCCTTAACAAATTCCATGACGATATAGTGAATATTCTCCTCACTGCCGACATTGTAAATATTAACAATATTCGGATGGGATAAGAATGCAACAGCGTTGGCTTCCTGCTTGAATCTCTCCAGAATTTCCTTGTTTGAAGCAAATTCCTCTTTAAGAACCTTCACTGCATCATAGCGGTTAAGATTTAGGTCTAGTGCCTTATAGACAATAGACATGCCCCCTTGGGCTATCTTTTCTGTTATCTCATATCTCTTTCCTAAAATTCTTCCTATCATTTAAGTGCTTCTCCTCCAAATATTAATAAAGTGATGTTATCTTTCCCGCCACGTTCTATGGCCAGGTCCTTAAGTTCAACAATGGCTTTTTTCTTATCTTCTTGTCCTACGATTACGGCGAGGATCTCCTTATCGGAGATATAGTCTGTTAGTCCATCTGTACATAAGACAAAGATATCTTCCTTTGTTGTATCCAGGACGAACATGTCAACGATAACCTTATTTTTTGTTCCGACAGCTCTTGTAATGATGTTCTTGTTGGGATGATGCTTTGCATCATCTTGACTTAGATTTCCAGAATCAACCAATTCTTGCACGAGACTATGATCTTTTGTTATTTTTTTAATTCGCTGATGAGCGATTTGAAAGAGGGAACTGTCTCCTACATGGGCTACATATAGTTTGCCTTGAATCGATAATGCAGCGGTTACAGTTGTTCCCATGCCATTAAGATAGATATCTGTATGAGACAAGGCAAAAATTTCATCATTCGCCTGATTCACTGCGTTTTCCATGGTGGAAAACGGATTATACTCATCAAACATCATTCCAACGGAATTGATGATCGTATCTTTAGCCAGAGCGCTGGCGACTTCGCCAGCATTATGCCCACCCATGCCATCACAGACAATAAAAAGATTATACTTCATATCTTCATGGATGCCTATTGTATCTTCATTTAGTGATCTTTTATTGCCAATATCGGATATCCAATCTATCATGCGACTCTCCTCGACTATATTTTCTCCAGGTAGCTTCTTCTGAGCTGTCCGCAGGCAGCATCAATATCTGAACCCATTTCTCTTCTCACTGTAGCTTCAATTCCACTTTCGAGAAGAATATCCCTAAATTTCGTTACCGACTCGTTTGAGGAAGGAAGGTAGAGCATTTCTTTAATGGCATTCACCGGAATAAGATTGACATGTGTCTTCATTCCTCTAAGGAGCCTGACCAGTGCCTTGGCATCTTCCTCTGAATCATTGGATCCCCTAACCAGGGCATATTCAAAGGAAACTCTTCGTCCAGTGGTTTCCATATAATATTTTACACTATTTAAGATGTCATTGATACTATATTTATTCGCTATAGGCATAATCTTCTTTCTATTTTCATCCGTCACTTCATGAAGTGAGATGGCTAAAGTGATCTGAAGCTTCTTGTCTGCAAGCGCATAAATTTTTTCGACAAGACCACATGTAGAGATCGTGATGTTCCTGTGAGAAAGGTTAAGCCCTTCCTTGGCATTGACGAGGGTAAGGAACTTCATCACATTGTCGTAGTTATCTAAAGGTTCTCCAGAACCCATACAAACCACATGAGAGATTCTCTCCCCTACGATATTCCCAGCTACAATCACCTGAGAGAGGATTTCTCCTGCACTAAGGTCCCTGACCATTCCGCCCTTTGTGGATGCACAGAACGTGCAGCCCATCTTGCAGCCAATCTGACAGGACACACATACGGAATACCCGTAGTGATAATTCATGATTACGGTCTCGATGATATTGTCATCCTTGAGTAGAAGAAGCATCTTGACCGTGCCGTCCTTGGAAGTTCTTTGTTCCAAGACCTTGGGTAGAAATATATCAAAATGCTCCTTTAGTTTCGCTTTGGAACTCTCGTTAAGCGTATGCATCTCATCGATCTCATAAGTTCCACGATAGAGGTAATCATACACCTGTTTTCCGCGAAAAGCGCTCTCGTTATTTTCCTTGAACCACGCTTTAAGTTCGTCCATTGAATAATCAAATATATTTTCCATTATTTTTTCCTTTATCTGGTTCTATACTAAACTGCACAAGCATTAAACATCCGAATTTTATCACATTGTGTCTAACTGTATTTTTTACCATCCATTATTGTAACACAAAATCCCATAAAATTCTTTAACTTTTCTCGGATCAAAGCGCAAAAACTTCCGTCAAACCTTTGTTATCGGTCTCACGGAAGTTCTGTATTTTATTTTTTCCCTATTTTTCTAAATCGTGCCATAAAGAATCCATCCATCGTATTTCCAGGAAGAATGGTTACAAATCCTTCTTCCGTATAGATCAGGTTTTCCTCTTGTCCAAGTTCTACTGGATATGCCTCAAAGTCCTTGTTTTCAACAAGGAACCACCTGGCATTCTCTTCGTTTTCTTTCTTGTTCAGCGTACAGGTGGAGTAGACAAGGAGTCCATCCTCACTGACATACGCTTTGGCGACATCAAGTAATTCTCTTTGAAGCGTCACAAGGCTGTTAAGTTCCTTCTGTCCTTTGGTATATTTGATTTCAGGCTTCTTTCTGATGATTCCAAGCCCGGAACATGGTGCATCAAGAAGAACATTCGAAGTTCCCTTGAATTCGGGCATCAATATCTTGGCATCATGAAGGATTGGCTTGATCGACTTAATCCCCAGTCGGTTTTTATTTTCCCTGATCTGTTTTAGCTTACTTTCGTAAATATCAAAGGCAAGGATGGGAACCTGATCTCCGGTAAGTTCCGCGATTCCTGTCGCTTTTCCGCCAGGTGCGGAGCAAAGGTCCAAATAACCTTTTGCGGTTTCCTCTACGAGGAGCCCCGCGACAAGCATTGAACTTTCGTCCTGTACAGTCAGCGCGCCTTCTTTAAAAAGCTGGTTATCCAGCACGCTTCTTCCCCCTTTGACCTCGATTCCATAGGGGGATATTTTTGTCTTTTCTGCATGATAACCAAGGGATTCCAAGCGTTCTAAAGCCTCTCCCCTTTCCATTTTCAGTCGATTCACCCGGTAAGTGATGCTGGGTCTTTCATTAAGACCTTCCATGATTTTCCTGTAGTTTTTCCCATACTGATCTTTAAAAAGCTTGACCATCCACAAAGGAAAGGCATAAGTAAAAGAGTCCTTCTCAAGTTCATTTTTAAAGGTAAGTTCTTGATCCGCTTTTCTGAGGTATCCACGAAGGACGCCATTCACAAATCCTGAAGCGGTTTTCGAATACTGTTTCGTCAGGTTTACCGCTTCATTGATGACGGCGTAAGAAGGAATCCTATCCAGGTATTTCATCTGATAGATGGAAATCCGAAGGATGTTCATCACATTGCTCTCCACTTTTTTCAGTGGAATACTAATATTTTTTTCAAGAATCATGTCAATGGTGATGAGGTGTTTAAGTGTTCCGTAAGTGATTTCAGTTACAAGCGAGGTATCTTCATCTTTCAGCTTTGCAGAAGAAAAGGCATGATCCAAAGCGATGTTTGAATATGCCCCCTGATTTAGAACCTTGCCTAAAACCTCTACCGCTACTTCTCTAGCGTTAGTTATCATATTTATCTCCTAATCTCTTCTTCTTCCTCTGAGGTAAATCAGACGAACCAAGGTCATTATGGCTGAGAAAGCAGCAGCTACATAAGTAAGCGCTGCAGCATCAAGGACTTTTTTAGCCTTTGGAACTTCGTCTGAAGCCAATATCTGATAGTCTCCGAGGACCGCAAGGGCTCTGTGGGAGGCGTTGAACTCAACGGGAAGCGTGATCAGCTGGAAGAGGACAACCACTGAAAAGAGTATTATTCCAACATCGATTAAAACTTTAAAGGAAGCAAAAAACAATCCAATCATGACAAGGATCATCGCAAACCTAGATCCGAATGAAGCAAGGGGAACCATGATTGCCCTTAGCTTGAGCGGTGCATAACTTTGCTGGTCCTGGATGGCATGTCCTGCTTCATGGGCGGCTACGCCTGCAGAAGCAATCGTTGCATTTCCATAAACACCGTCAGAAAGCCTTAAGACCTTGGTCCTTGGATCATAATGATCCGTCAGGTTTCCTGGGATCCTCTCGATACTAACGTTCTGAAGTCCTGAACGGTCTAGGACCATCCTTGCCACTTCAGCACCGCTCATCCCGCTTCTGAGTCTCTCCCTGGAATAGATGTTATAAGTGCTTTTAATCTTCGATTGCGCATACATGGCTAGTATCATGGCTGGTATCAAAAATAGCATGGAAGTTAAATTACCATTTACTGGATAAAACATTACTCAACACTCCTTTGGAATATATTTTCCGTGATTTCATTTCCATTCAAAAAGTCCCTGACTTCCATGGGTTTCTTTCCTGGATACTGGAGCTTCGTGATCAGTAGCGAACCCTTTCCTGTGGCCACAAGAACGCCGTTTACAGAAACCTCGACGATATGGCCTGGTTCTTCATAATCATTCTCAAGGCAGCTGGCCTTTAGGATTTTCACCCTATCCTTACCAAGATATGAAAACGCAGCGGGAATTGGAGAAAGCCCACGAATGAGATTATTGATCTCTATAGCCGATTTGTTCCAGTCGATATTACAGGTTTCTTTGTCGATCATGTGGGCATAGCTGGATTCCTCATCATTTTGCTTTACCCTTTCGATGCTTCCGTCAAGGATTCCTTCAATGGTTCTGATGAGAAGATTTCCTCCGCTTTTGCTCAATGTGTCGTGAAGTTCCTTTACATCCATGCTATCATCGATTGTTAAAGATTCCCTTAAAAGCATATCACCCGTATCAAGCCCCTTTTCCATAAGCATTGTCGTGGATCCGGTTTCCCGATGTCCTTCGATGAGCGCATAGTTTAATGGAGCCGCTCCCCTGAGTTTTGGAAGAAGGCTAGCGTGAAGGTTGATGCACCCGTATTTTGGGATGTTTAGCACTTCTTCGCTGAGAATCTGTCCGTAAGCGACAACAATAATAAAGTCGGGTTCGATTTTTTTCATTTCTTCTATGGTTTCATTGTCTTGTCTTAGTTTTATAGGCTGGAGCACCTTGATTCCTCTTTTAAGTGCTTCTTCCTTCACTGGTGAAACCTGGACTTTCTTGCCCCTTCCCTTTTCCTTATCTGGCTGGGTAAGGACTAATTTAACATGATATTTGTCGTCAAGTTCTTTTAGCGGCTGAACAGCAAATTCGGGTGTTCCCATAAAAATGATGTTCAACTTAAACGCTCTCCTTTTTTAACAGTTCAAAACTGACCAGCAGTTCATCCCCCTGATCTTCAGGTTCAAAGTCTTCTGGAACATCCTCGATCTTGTCGGTGAAAAGCACACCGTTCAAGTGGTCGTTCTCATGAAGAATAGCTCTCGCCAAAAGATACTTTGCTTCAAGGATAAACTCTTCGCCCTTTTCATTCATTGCTTTCACTTTCACATAGGTCGGTCTTTTGACTACGCCTGTTTCTCCCGGAATGGAAAGGCAGCCTTCAATATCGAGATATTCTCCGCTGGTTTCAAGGATTTCGGGATTGACAAAACAAAGCCTGATCTCTCCAACCCCTACAACAAACATCCTTTTTAGGACACCGACTTGAGGAGCCGCCAGCCCCACACCATCTTCATAGGTCATCGTGTTGAACATGTCCTTGGCTAAAGTCTTGAGCCTTGGTGTCATTTCCGCTATCGTTTTTGCTTTTTTCCTCAGTATTTCATCGGGTACAATTCTTAATTCTCTTATTGCCATAATTACACTCCTAATTAATTTTCATTCTTCATTCCCTACATCATGCTATTAGGGTTGATGTCGAGATTTACCTTGATGTCTTTTTGACTGCTTTTCAAGGTCTCATAGACAAGTCCCTTGATTTCCGCGGCGAAGTCCAGATCAAAATTTCCTTTGATGAGAAGCTGCCAGCGGTAATTATTCTTGATTTTGGAAATTATGCAAGGGCTTGGCCCTAACAAAATTATATTAGCATATTTAGCTAAGTGTTTTCTTAAAATGTCGCCCAGAAGATGAATATTTTTTGTTAAGACTTCTTCTTTTTCAGACGTGAGGACGAGATAGAGGAATTTGGAATACGGCGGATTCGAAAGCATTCTTCTCATTTCAATCTCTCGTTTGTAGAATCCAAGGTAGTCATGATTCTTCGCAGAAAGGATTGCCTTATCTGTGGGCGAATAGCTCTGGATGATCACTTCGCCTTTCTTGTCTCCACGTCCGGCGCGACCTGCTACCTGGGTAATCAGCTGGAAAGTCTTTTCCGGAGCCCTGTAGTCAGGAAGATTAAGCGACAGGTCAGCTGCAAGAATCCCAACTAAAGTCACATCCTTGAAATCAAGGCCTTTGCTGATCATCTGCGTTCCGATGAGGATGTCACATTCATTGTTCTTAAATTCATTATACATGGTTTCGTAAGAATTTTTAAGCCTGGTTGTATCCCGGTCCATCCTCATCACCCTGGCCTCGGGAAACTCCTTTCTGATCGCTTCTTCCACCTTTTCCGTTCCCGAACCAAACTGCTTGATGTATTTCGAGCTGCAGGATGGACAGACCTTGGGAAGATACTTCCTTGCACCGCACTGATGGCACATCAGCGAACCATCGCGATGGAAGGTCATGCTGATGTCGCAGTTTTCACACTTGAAGACATATCCGCAAGACCTGCAGGATACGAAAGTTGAAAACCCTCTTCGGTTAAGAAAGAGAATGATTTGTTCCTTATTTTCCAGCGCAGTCTTCATTTTTTTCAGGAGCACCCTTGAAAAGATCGATCTGTTGCCACTCATCAGTTCATCTCGCATATCGACAATGTCCATATCCGGCAATGTCCCTTTTGTTGCCCTCTCCTTCAAGCTGACCAGTTTGATGTCTCCCGTTTCTGCCCGGTGGAAAGATTCTACGGATGGGGTTGCTGAAGCAAGAACTACTCTTCCTCCATTTTCTTCCATCATCATCTCCGCCACTTCCTTGGCGTTATACTTGGGATTCATGTCCGATTTGTAGGTGCTTTCATGCTCCTCGTCAATAATGACGAGTTTAAGATTCTTAAAAGGCAGGAAAAGTGCGGATCTTGCACCGATGGCAATTTTTACTTTTCCACTCTTTACCCTGTGCCATTCATCGTACCGTTCACCGTCGCTAAGCCTCGAGTGAAATATCGTGATGTCCCGCCCGAACCTACCCTTGAACCTTTCGATCATCTGAGGGGTAAGACTGATTTCAGGGAGCAGGACAATGCTGTCCTTTCCCTCTTCAATATTCTGCCTGATCAGGTCAAGAAAAATCTCTGTCTTTCCTGAACCCGTGATGCCATGGAGAAGAAAAGTCCCATTTGCCCCATTGATTTCATTTAAGGCATCGATCTGTTCCTTATTAAGCACCTTAGGTGCATACTTTTCATATTCTTCGATGTTATATCGGTACTCATTTTCACTCATGACCGCGATAAAGCCATGCTTGATCAGCGTATTGACTGAACTAAGGGAAAACCCCTGCTTGACCATGTCAGCCTTGATGAACTGCCCTTGATTCTTTTTAATCAAATCGAGAATCGCCATATATTTTTCATCTTTATATTTTTCAGTCGCGTCTTTTACGACATATAATCTTTCACTGGTTTTGTACGTCATTCCATTGAGGATTCCTCTTGGAATGATCAGCTTGATGATATCAAGGTAAGTCGCAAGATATTTTTTACGCATCTTTTCAATGAACAATACCTTAGCTTCATCAAAATAGACTTCAGGATAAGCGCTGCTGATTTCCTTGAGGTTCTTTACCCCTTCTGGAGCGGCATCTGAAACTCTTACCACGAACCCGTCTATTCTCTTGTTCCCTTGTCCGAAAGAAACCTTGACCCGTTGTCCGATGACCACACTTTTTCCTTCTGGAACCTTATATGTAAAGACCATATCCATGGCCAATGCCTCATTATTCACAATGATCCCTGCAAAACTCATCTTTTCACCTGCCTTTATAACCCTCATATTATATCATCAATAGCTTTGTTCTTCTATGAGGATTCTTCGTCGTTTATCCTTCATTGAATCTTTAGGTAATATCCGGAAAATATTATACCATAAGATTCACTTGATGTAAGAAATCTGTCATCCCACATTCTTATTTCTATGATATACCATAAATACAGTGAGTTTAAACATTCTCAGAAATGAAGGAGTAAAAATCAATGGAGAATAAACCAAAGAAATCAAAAAACTTTTTCATCCTTGCACTATTGATCCTTTTGCTCGGTACCTATTCGATGGTTCGGATCATTTCTACGGACAAAGACATTGCTATATATGAAGGAACGATCATCAACATCGTTACGGATGGGGAGGTCTTATCCATCCTTGTAGACGGCGTGTTTGTGGATGAAAACGTACCAGATCCAAAACCAACTGTGACCAGATATACATTGACTAACCATGCTAAATTGACAAAAAACGGAAAAAAAATAGAGGTAGAAACACTTGCCATAGGAAATTATGTTCATATTGAAGGAAGCAATATATTTGATGCAAGTTATCCCGCTGGGGGAAGCGCAAATAAAATCAGTGTTCTTTCTATAGAGACTCCAATGATTCTAATTAATGGAAAAGTGCTGCAAGTCAAAGAAGGCAGTGGAACTAATATTATTAACTTTCTTGTCGAGGGAAGCATTACCGGATATTACGAACATAGCCAGGTTTGGGTGTCTGTACCTGATTCCTCCTACTATCCCATGGGTCTTAGGGGAAGAGATGCCATTTTGCTTCCTGGGGATCTCGTACAGGTGCTCGTTAACGGAAGCATGGATTTAAGCTATCCCATGCAGGCAAAATCCTCTTCTGTTATCATCAGGACTTTTGCAAATTAGAAATATTGATAACACCATGCCTGTAGCTCAGCTCTTGTATAAAATTATTACTTTACTGGAGGATGACATGAATTTGATCAAGAAAATATCTTCTTTCATGTTTCATTACATCTTAGCAATTCTCATCGCTAATCTGACGGTTGGAATCCTATCTCTGATTTTCAAGATTACTTTACTAAGCGTTCAGGGACCGACAAGGCTAAGCTGGATCTTAGAAATTGCAACTTATTATACCGCCCTTTCCTTTGCATTTTTCTTTCTATTCAGGTCTTTCGGAAAAAAACAGACAGGACTTAGGCTAAAAGAGATTTTTCTAGCTGCTCTTTTCATTCTCATCTTGCATACTGTTATTGTATTTAAAGCAGAGTGGCCCACAGTATGGCTCATGACAACAGGGTCAACCTCATTGACTGTATTTCTCTATTCAAACGGGGGATATCTCGAGTCACTGAGGGAAATTCCGAGACTCTATTATTATTTTGCTTTACTCTTAGAAGATATTTGTTTTCTAGTCTTTTCATTAACCAGATATTACACGGGAAGCCATAAACAAAAAAACCGGATTAATGAAAAGTATCTTTTTAACGATATTATCAAATAAGTTCCAGTCTAATTAACGGTTAAACAAAAGAGTTCAAACGAATCTCTTTTATAAGATCTTGATTGCAGAACGATTATCAAACTTTTCCATAATATAATACAACCTGAATATCCGAGGAATGGATTCATTCCTTGATGTTCAGGTTGTATTTTTAGCGGTTTAAAATGACCAGTTTCATTGACACATCGTTAACCAATCTTCTCTTCAATGATCCCCTTAAACTCAACAATTTTTTCCGCTTTCTCTCTTTCAAGAAAACTCATAAAATCTTCAATAATACTGTGAATCTCTT
>Ga0209100_1001629_pt1 | contig 14971 bp, 11 predicted proteins | sample lystaG_FD_185480 | JGI IMG/M metagenome (GOLD analysis project Ga0209100, IMG submission 185480) | Glacier valley bacterial and archeal communities from Borup Fiord, Nunavut, Canada, to study Microbial Dark Matter (Phase II) -... | ecosystem: Environmental > Aquatic > Freshwater > Ice > Glacier ...
GGTTGCACCCATACCAGTCGCGCAGCCTGAACCGAAAGCCGCCGCTCCTGTTGCAGCCGCGCCGCTGGTTGCAACGCCCATCGTACCGCGCAACAAGGGTGGCCGCCCGCGTAAGATTCAGCCCGTGGCCGAAGTTGTGCAGCCGCCGCCAGAAGTGCTGCCAGAGCCGATGCAGCCCGAACTGATCCCGGAAATACCGCCGGATGTACTACCAGAACCGGAAATACCGCCGACACCAGAGATTGAGCCGGATGTATCGCCGGAATCGCTGCCAGAGCCGATTATCACGTCGGTGACCGGATTGGTCAATTATTATCGCGTCGATCTGAAACACGCGCAGCATGTGGCACAACAAGCACTCTTATTATTTGACGCCACTGCTGAAATTCATCATTTGCCGGATAATACTCGCTCCCTGTTAGAAGCCGCTGCGCTGCTGCATAACGTCGCCTACGAGCGCGATCAAGCGGAGCACCACACGCGCGGACGTGACATTATTCTGGCAACGCCGCTCAAAGGTTTCAGCGACGATGAACGACGCATGATCGCGTTGATCACTGCCTTTCACCGCAAAAAAGTTCACCCGGAGCGCGAACCTGTCTACCTGCAACTTGTGCCCGAACTACGCTCGGATACGTTGGCGCTGTCAGCTATTCTGCGCATTGCGGATGGCTGCGACAACTCGCAAACACAAACCACCACGATTGCAGAAGTGCAATCGCAGCCCGGCGAACTGCTGATCGTGCTGCATGGCATTCATGCAGACGCCGACGCCGATCGCGCCGCTAAGAAAGCTGATCTTTGGGAACGGCTCTTTAAGCAGCATGTACGCGTGCGTGGCATGTCGGGGGCAGCACCCACCCGCAGCACCCTTTCAATACTCCCTGTCCCACGTGAGCAAATGCCTGATCTGGTGCTCACGCTTGATCCGACGGTCAGCGGCTTACGCGCCATGCGCCGCTTAGCACTGCATTACACCGATCGGCTGGATCGGTTGGCGACTCACGTTCGCAGCAGCGATCCGCATCGGCTGCCCGCAATGGTGCGCGAGATTGATCGGGTTCAGGGGCTGCTCAGCCTGGCTGCGGTCGATCGTTTTGAGGGTGATATGCGCTGGCTATCAGAGCGCGCCTATGACGCATTGGTAGCGCTGACGCTGTACGATCGGGCGGCGCAATTTGCCGATGATCCCGACGATCCTAATGCAGGAGCAATTGCGGACGGCTTATCCAGCTGGCAAAAGACGCTCGAAGCTGCTTTAGATGGGCTGGATTTTGCCCATTATGATCATATGATGGGTGAGCTGCGCCGCGAACTGAGCAGCGATACGCCGGATGAAACGGGTACGCTGGTCAACACGTTGATCGGTTCGATCATCTGGACACAGCTCACCGAACTGCGCGATGTGATGGATCGTGGCGAGTCGGTGCGTGATGCATTGACGGCAACCCGCCGCTTGCAAGACTACCTGCTGTATTTCCGCAGCTTATTAGGCAGCGAAGCCGGGCAAGCGTTGGATATGCTGTCACCTTTCGAGAGTTACCTGACGACGATCCACGTTGTGCAGTTGATGCTCAGCACGCTTGATCCGGCACAGCAGCCGACCCGTTCAGCGGAAACGAACACGGCTGCCGAAGCGATGCGCGTGGCGCAGATGAACGTGCTCAATGAATTGGCGGATGGTTTACCGCTGGCTTGGAGTGCAGTCAACAGCGCTACTTTCCGGCGCTCGCTGGCCTTGGCGCTGGCAGTACCCTGATCGACTCCTGAATCGATTTTATGCCTGGAGCGCGCTAACACTTAACACGCCAATGCTGACTGGTGCTGTGCGGCGTTTAGTGCGCTCATAATCTGAACTAGCCGAACTAAAGGGCATCGTTTTTATGTTCAAAGTCCGCCAAACGCGCCGCTTGCCGTCGATCAACCTGCTCATGCTGTGTTCGGAAATCGGCTTCATTCTGTTATGTAGTTTATTTTTCACGATGCATCTGCAAGATTGGTCACCCAAGCTGCGTTTTGGTGGCGCTGACTTTTCGCTTTTAACCGATAGTGCGGCCTTTGCTTCCAATATTTTTCACAAGACGGGTGCCATTCCATTGTGGGATCCGTTCGTCGGCAATGGCGAACCGATGCTGGAAAGCACCCAATCGTTCATCCTCAACCCCTTGATGAGCCTGCCTATTTTGATATTTGGCGCCGTGCAGGGTGGCAAAGTCGGCGTGCTGCTGCATCTGGCGATCATGGGGTTGGGTGGTTGGGCCTTGGGGCGTGCATTTGGCTTTCGATCCGGCGGACGTTTACTGACAGGCGCTTTGCTGGCTGGCAGCGGAAGCATGACCGCCGCGCTCGGACGCGGGTTGTATGAGCTTGGCTTAAGTCAAGCGTACATCCCGTGGGTCATGGCTGGCTTGTGGGGTACGCTCTATTTACGCAAACGCTTCTATGTCGGGTTGTTGGCGCTTGCCAGTGTGCTGTTGATCACTGCGGGCACCTTCTGGTACGTGCTGCCGACGATTATCTCGGCGGTAATTATTGTCTTATTCGGGATATTTTTTCAGACCACTAACGAGTATGGGCGCAAACAGATAGCGCTTGATATACACGCTGTACAGCGCCTGTTCATTGCCGCGCTGTTGACGGTCGGTATCGGCGCGACGCGTCTGCTGACAATCAACCGCGTCCAGCTATTTCACCCGCAAAGCTCGGAAGGCATCGCGGTTGGTTTTTTCGATATGCTGGCGACTTATTTTGCGCCGATTACGCCCAGGCCACAGCAAAGCGATTGGTGGCAAAACTTTCACTACGTCGCTCCCCTGTTGTTTGTGCTGCCCGTGGTCGTGTTGTGGCTGATCTTGTTTTTGCGCACCAAACCGTTGGCGGCTGGTCGTTGGCGGTTGATTATGCCGGGACTGTTGATCATCGTGATCTTCACGGCGTGGTCAGAAGGTCAGGTGCCGCTCGTGATCTGGCTGCAAACGAATATCCCGCTGCTGGCCGATTGGCGTAATACCGGGCGTATTGCCGCTGCTGCATCGCCGTGGGTGATCGTCTTGTGTGCACTCTGCTTCGATGATATTTTGACGCTGTTGTGGCAGCTTGCCGCACGGCCTGCCAGCGGTACGCTTCTATCAGCCAGCACGTTACCGACTGCGCTGCCAGAAATCCCGCAAGGAATTCCACGCTGGTTCAGTGCGCCGCGCGTCAGTCCGCTGCGCTGGATACTCAGCTTTGTATTGGCGATCGGGATGTTCATCTCCATCGTACAGATTATGGATAACTGGTCACGTCACCCCTATTTGTCGTCTGTAGATGGCGATGACAATGCGGCGCTTGGTGAAAAAGACGGCTTGCTTACCATTCGGGCAGATCATCCGAACGAAATGCTGATGGTTCAAAATCAGGCGTGGTTGATCCATTACTATTTTGCCGATACTCTGGCGCGTCATGCGTTCGGGGATGCCGATGTGTTCACAACGGGCGTCGCTTCGACACTCGGCCCGGACTCAACCATGCGTTTTTGGCCGACGTATGCAGTCGGCGTCAACGGTGATTTCACAAACTGGGCGCGTGATCATGGATATGTAGCAGTCAGCGATGCGCCCAAACTGTACAATCAATACAGTGCCTGGTACAATCCGACTGTACCCGCCTATGCCTTTTTGGTGAATCGCCCGCTGTTGGTACAACGCGATTGGCACCCATTGACTGCTTCCGAAACACAAGCAGTCACCTATTTTCACCGCATAAACAGCATCGCGCTGGTGGTCAATGACTACTCACAGGACTCGGTGGCCGTGATCAATGAGACGGCATATCCTGGCTGGACAGTCACTATAGACGGTAAAGCGGCCACGGTCGAGTCGGTTGCCGGGCGCTTAGGCGTGCTCCTGCCTGATAAAGTGCCAGATGGCGCACCACTATCGATCGTTTTCAGCTATCGACCGGTGAAGCTGTATGTCGGTGGCGTTATTACGATGCTGAGCGCGCTTCTTTTCATCTTGTATATCCTGCGCATCGATGCGTATGTGCCGCCGCAGCTGATACGCGCTTTAGGCTGGACTGCGGGACGCGTTGCTGTCCTCATGACGACTACGATTGTTTCCGAAGACCCTGAGCCGCCACATAGACAGCCACCAAAAGAGCTGCCTCCATCTGCACCGCCCTTATTACTACCACCACCTGCGCCACCCATTATTGAGGAAGAACCTGCGTCCGAAGCGGTTCAGGAAATCAGTGCTGTTAGTTTGGTAAGTGTCGAGCCATCAAATAATAAGCTGATGCTTTCCAAACTCTTGTCAACACGTATCAATCCATTGCTTGAGACTGTGCTGCGAATGCCGCTTATTCGGCTGCTGCGCGCTTATGCATGGGCGATCGTGCCGCTGATCGTCGTGACTACCGTACAGATCAATGCTCACCTAAGGTATAACACGCTCTACGGCTACGATATGGGACAGCACCTTTATAATACTTACGTGGTCTTTGAGACGGGCACCATGCCACCACCGCCGATCGCATCGAACAACTATCAAGCCTTTCAAGCGCCATTATTTTATGTGTTGATGGCCTTGTTCATCAAACTTTGCGGGCCCTGGAACTTTCAGGGCTATTATGTAGCAATGGCCTTGTTCCTGGTGACTACGGGGTGGCTGCTGCTCACGATTAATTTTGTGCAGCACATCATGCGGCGCGTGCCGGGTATATTGCGGGCGCTGACCGTATGCGTGGTGATGTTATTCCCCACCAACGTTGAGATGGGTTCGATGTTCAGCAACGATTTGCTGGTCAACGTTTTCATGTTTCTGGGATTGACACTATTGTGGTACATGGTGCGGCGGGGTGGCATATTACAGCGGCGTTTGTGGCTGCGAGCGGCGGCGGTGATCGGGTTGGCCGTGGCTTTCAAAAGTAACGGTGTGATCATGTTAGGGGTAGTGCTGGCGCTCGCCGCCTATGCTGCGCTTGTGTACTTTTTGAAGCATCAGCCTGTCCTCGCGCGTCGCGTGATCGGCATGAGCGCGCTGAGTGTACCGCTGGTGCTGCTGCCAATGGCTGTCAACCTTTGGCACACCTCGCATTATATTTCCGATGGGTTATTGGGAATAACCCTTCCAGAGCATGTGTACATCCCGCCGATGCCGCTTAGCTTTTTGACAACACTCGATCTGAGTATATTCAGCAATCCGTTTTCATACGGGCCGGGCGAAGGTTCGTATTGGAGTATGCAATATATCACGCTCCATAACGATTATTACAATCATTGGAGCAGCACGGCTTATAACACCTACCCACGCTCGATCATGTACACTCCCAATCATCGCAGCCCGTTTCCGCTGACGCACTATGCGGATGCCAAACTAATTGTCTGGTTAGGCATTCCGATTACAGCGGTAATGTTATTTGGCTTCTTCTATTCGCTGTACCGTGTAATATTCCGGCGACGTTTCGCGCTGCGTGACGGCAGCTTGTTGATCGTGCTGGTAACGCTCGCGTCGGAAGGCGCGCAGATTCAGCGTTACATGAGTTTTGCTGTAGTGCGTGCAGTCGTGGTTCACGCGCGCTATTCGGCTTTTTTGTACGTTGCACTGTTTGTTGTCGGTGTGACCTGTTTGTGGAAATGTTTTGGATACCGTAAAATCGCGGGGCTGGTGCTGTTTGCTGGCTTGATAGTGGTGATGAGCGCCTATTCGTACGCGTCAGTGCGCTTGCTGTGGCTGCCACCGCCGTTCCCATAACATCAAGGCAGTTCAGCGATTTGAGCGAATTAATTGCTTACGGCGCAGCCACTGTTGCCGCCGATACTGGCGCGGTCGAGCAATCCCCATCGAGCTTGAGATAGGCGGCGCTGACCCATCCAGTGACGCCACTTTGACGACGCACCAGATACCAGCGCGAGTCGCTGCTGCGGGCGCTCACATTCAGCGTTTCGCCAGCGCTCAGCGTCGCAATTAACTTCGATGCAGTGCCGGGAGCAATGTGCATTGCCAACCCGGAAACCGTCGTTTTGCCCGTACATATCGGCCCGGCGGCGGCGTTCAGCGTTGGATCAAGCGGATTGGCAAGCTGCGCCACGCTTGCCACGATGCCGATTGTGATAGCCGCCGGATCGCTCGCAATACCGTTGCGGTAAGCCACTACGTCCAGCGTGACATTGCCCGTTTGCGTCGGACGATATTCCAGCAGTGCCACAAAATCCTTGCTCGGTGTGACCGCTGATTGTGCTGCCACGATGCGCCCTGACTCGTGCATTTCGATGCGTGTGATGCCCGCCCCATCGGTAGCGTGCGCCCGAATGCGCAGCGGCTGATTCACGATTGCCTGCGAGTTAGCAGCGGGTCCATCAATGCTGATTTGAGGCGGCGCGCCAGTATACGGCGGATCCGTGGGCGTCGCCGTGAGCACCGATGTAGGCGGCGCAGCGCTCATGAATGGCACGCTGCACGCCAGCATCGCGCCGCATAGGATCAATCCAACACTGTACAGCCGATGCAGCGAAAAACGGCGCACGCTCAGCCCATCAGCGGAATAATATCAGCGTGCATGGCGGGTGGCATAGGCAGCGCGTCCGTGCCGGGTAAGCGCCCTTGCATCGACCACGGCCCCGTCCAGGTGATTTCGACATTGACCAGATCGCCTTTACGGTTAGCGCTGCTATCATCGAAAAAGACAATCTTGTTTTGCGGCGTGCGTCCGCGCCATTTGCCGTCAAGTTGATCCTCAACCAGCACTTCGACCATGTGGCCGAGCCATTGCCCGTTGATCGCGGCGCTGATGCTGGCCTGCTGCGTATCGATCGCGATGCGGCGGCGCTCTTTTTCGGTTTCCGGCACATCGTCGATCATGCTGCGCTGGCTGACCGTATGCGAGCGTGGGCTGTACTTAGCAAGATGTATTTTGTCCAGCTTCAGCTCACCGAGCATGTTATACGTATCATCGAACTGCGCATCGGTTTCGCCGCAGAAGCCAACGATAATATCGCTGTGAATCGCCACGTTCGGCACGCGCGCCCGAATGCGATCGATCAAGCGACGATAATTATCTTGCGTATAGCCGCGCTTCATGCGTTTGAGCACTTCATCGTTACCGGCCTGCGCTGGCACTTCGATTTGCGGCATGACGTGCGGCAGTTCCGCGACGGTATCCAGCAGTTTATCGCTCATCCAATTCGGGTGGCTGGTCAAGAAGCGAATGCGCTGCAAGCCCTCCGGCACGCCCGCGTCATGAACAATGCGCAGCAGATCGGCCAGATCGGGGCCGTCCGCAATATCTTTGCCATAGCGATCGACAATCTGGCCGAGCAGCGTGATCTCGCGCACGCCTTGCCGTGCCAGACTGCGCACTTCGCCCACGATCTCGCCTACGCTGCGACTGCGCTCAATGCCGCGCTGAAAGGGGATGATGCAAAAGCTGCACGCGTGTGAGCAGCCGTACACCACGGGCACATACGCTGACACGAGTTCGCCGCGTTCCTGAACAGGCAAGACCAACGCGGCGTCAGCCTGAATGCCGTCTTGCAGCGCATCGCGGTAAGCACGCGCCGCGATTTCTTCGGCCTGCACCGTGACATCCAGGCCGCGCTCATGCAGAAAGGCGATCATGGGCGCGGGTTCGGAAGGCGGCAGGAACACATCCACGAACGGAAGTTGTTTACGCAGCCGCAGCGGATCGCGCACACCGACCAGACAGCCCATCAGCCCAATCACTTTGTCCGGGTACTGCTCTTTAAGCGGACGCAAACGGTACAGCCGTCCATACGCTTTATCTTCGGCGCTCTGGCGTACTACGCAGGTATTGACGACCAACACGTCGGCATCGTCCGGGTTATCGGCGGCATGGTAGCCGATCTTTTCAAGTTCGCTCGCCAACCGCTGCGAGTCGGCCAGATTCATTTGGCAGCCTAACGTCCAGATATGGTAAGAACGGCTCATCGCGAAAATCCAATCGACAAAAATGTGAAGCCTATTGTATCACGCGGCGCGCGGCGGCTCAAGGCGCGCGAATGCACTCACGCTGAACTATTCAAGCCGCGCAGCACGTTGGCGATCACGTCGATCGCGCGGTGATAGTCAGCGAGCGGGATATGTTCTTCGGGCGTGTGATCGAATGCCGAGTCGCCCGGCCCATAAGCTGCGATCGGGCAATTCCAGACGGGCGCTACTACGTTCATATCGGAAGTACCGGTCTTATACAAAAAGCCCGGCTTACCATCCACATCACGAATCGCGTTCAGAAACAAGCGCGTCAATTCGGTATTCTTGTCAGCACGATACGCCACTTCCTCGCCGCGCCAGCTCAATTCGCTCTCAGCATCCGGGGCAAGCGATCCGCTGATCAACGGCGTGATCTGCGCTTTGAGTGCGTCCGGCGGCACGTCCAACGGCAAGCGAAAGCCGATCGTCATATCGGCACTTTCGGTAAAGCCATCTTCTGAAGATCGCAAGGTGCGCAGCGATACCATGACTTGCTCGAAAGCTCGTTCGCGACCTTGATTAAGCACGTCACAATGCGCTTTGATTGCATTCCAAATGGCGACGGCTTGCTCGATCGCGTTGGCTTCAGGGCGCGCCGTATGGGAGATCGGACGGCTCACGCGGCACTCCAACAGCGCGCGCCCTTTATAACCGAGCGTCACCCGATCCCAACTGCTCGGCTCACCGATTACGCACAAACTCGGATGATATTGGGTGGCGACATAACGCGCGCCTTTGCTGGTGGCGGCTTCTTCCTCGACTGCGCCGATTACGATGATCTTCCAGCCCGTTTGCGCGCCCGCTTTGATCGCGCCTGCGGTAAACGCTGCCAGCGGCCCTTTAGCATCGACTGCGCCGCGCCCATACAATTGATCATCGATCACTTTCACCGGAATCACGCCCGGCACGGTATCAATGTGGCCGAGCAGCACGATCTCACGCTCGCCCGTGCCCAGAGTGCCGACTGCGTTTCCGGCGGCATCGATGAACGCCTGATCATAACCGAGCGCGGCCATTTGTGCGACGAGATAGGCGGTAGCATCGCCTTCCTGACGCGAAAAGCTGACATTCTCAAGCAAACCGACCAAAAGCGCGTCAAAATCCATTGCTATAATTCCCGTTCAAAGAAAGCTCATGAAGGCTATGCGGCTTATTGTAACGCTTGCTCAGCGTCAGCAGATGATCGATCACGCGCTGCAAGGCGCGCCAAATGAAGTGTGCGGATTGATCGGCGGGTGGGACGGCGCAGCGCATCAGATCATCACGCTGCCGAACATTGCACCGACGCCGCGCGTGCGCTATTTAATCGATCCACAGGCTTTCCTCAACGCTTATTATCAGATTGAGCGGACGGGTGACGAATTGATCGGCATTTACCACTCACATCCGGCAGGCGCGCCGATCCCGTCAGCGGCGGACATTGCCGAAGCGACCTGGCCGGATGTGGCGTACGTGATCATCGGCTTCCCGAACGCTTCGCAGACGCCACAAATTGCCGCATGGTCGATCCGGCGCGATGTGGTGACGCCGATTGGGATTGATTTCAATCCATCGTGATCATCTGATAATAGTCCGTTCTACACTTCCAGAATGGCGGGACGCGCGATCGTTTCACTGCCGACGGTCACGTTCCAGACCGGCCACTTATCTACCACGGTCAACACTTCGATACCTTGTTCGGTCAGCAAAATGGTGTCTTCGGATTTCACGCCGCGCACGGACGGATTCCAGGCAAACGCTTGGTTGTATTCGATCGGCGTTTGATCATCAGGCATCGTGAATACTTCGCGTCCTGCATAACCCGCGCTGCCACCCTGATGATGTTCATCGATCGCTTCAGGGAAGCCAACCGCCGCATAACTATCACGCGCCAATGCGAACATATCGGCCATCGTGCGACCAGCGCGGGTGCCCGCGATCATCGCAGCATCGACCTGAGCGACCGCGTGTGCGCGATTGCGCAGATCATCCGGCAGCGTGCCGAAATAGACCAACCGCGTAATTGACACGATCAGGCCGGAAATGCGCAGACACAGCACCAGCATCGCATATTGATCGATCACTTTTGCGGTGGGCAGCGGATGCCGAAATTGGCGGATGCGTTCGTCACTGGCAATCAAATTGACGATCGCCGTACCGCCGCGCACGCGAGCCGCCGCTGACAGATAAGATGCCGCTTTGAACTCCGTATCGCCAGGGCGCACTTGCCGGATCGCCTCGTTCATCGCGTCCGCTGCCAATGCGCTGATGCTGCGCAAGCGCCCGATTTCTTCAGTCATCAGCACCGATCGCAATGCGCGCAGATCATCTGCCAGATAGGGATGTGCACCGCCTACATCGTAGCCGATACGCAGGCCGTGCATGAGCGGCTGGCTGAGCGTTCCGCGTGTGTGCCACGGCTCAACCACCAGTTGGAAGCCGAGATCGGACAGGTGCTCTTCCTGATCAAGCCGTGGTGCCTCGACTGTATCGGTCAGCACATATGCCTTATCGTGCGTGACCAGAATTGATGATGGGCCGCCGTCACTGGCCTCGTTGACGTAGGTCGCTGCGCCTGCCGTGATCCAGGCGGTGTTCGAGATTTGATTGAGCAGCGCCGCGTCAAGCTGACGGGTGGCAAGTCGTTCGCGCAGACGGCGCAGTTTAGTTTCGACTTCTATTTTTCGTTCTGCAAGTGAGGTCATAAGGTTGCTCGATTTATTTTGAGTTTGAAGCCAATAAGCAGCGCGATGATAACCCGTTTTTGACGGATTGCGCAGCGGGTTGGGGATAGGACACATGCAAAGTCAGGAAAAACATTCTTTGACTCCCTTACCCTGTAATCAACGTTTTCGATTTCAGCCCACCGCTACAATTAGCGGTCTATGATCGTCGGACAACAGTGGGCACTTCGCCGGAGCAATTGGCGCAAGTGTGGCTTAAACAGCTTCACAAGTGAGTTTCAAGGTTTATACACCCACCTATGTTCCAGCTTATCTCACGGGAAAGTTATCTACAGCCGATACGCAAGATACGCAGCAAACGGTCGCACAGGATTACGCCTCAGCCACTAATCCGGTCGCGCTGACCATCAGACAGACGGGCTTATCCAGCAAAGCATCCCTGGGAATGTCTGGCGCACAGGAACCATCGGTTCGTTCAAAGGTATCTATCGAGATTTGGGGAAAGGAGTCAAGAGGAAATCATGCGGGTAGCCAAATCACCCTGACTACCCGTGATGCTGAATTTATGCCTGCGCCGCGCGTTGGGTCACAGTCCATATTGTTTTCACATGAAGCGCGTTATTTCTGATAAGCGTTACAGCGTGTCTAACTTTTCGATCAACTCGCAGTCTGCTCGGTTGCAGCGGGCTGGTCAGTCGGCGGCGGTGCGTTGTTTGCATCACCAGCGCTCATAGTAGCTTCCGGTGTCGAGGCTGTCTCGCCGCCACTCGTAGCAGCTTCCGGCGTCGGGACGGTTTCGCCGCCTGCGGTATTTTGAGCGGCGTCCTGGAGCAGTTCCGCGTCCGTGCCTTGAGCCTTTGAAATGGGTTCGGCTTGGAGCGCGGTCACTTCGTCCTGCGCGGCTTTGGCTTCCTGTACGATGTCAGCGGGATTCAGCCCCAACTTTTGCAAATCGAGCAGGCCATTTTTGACTTCTTCAAATGCCGCTGAACCGATGTTGTATTCTGCGGCCAGCTTTTGCAGGTCGTCCATCTTACCCTGCGCAAATAACTGGATGCCTTGCAACGCCACATCGTAAGGGACGCCATTACGAGCAAGCAAGTCTTCGACTTCCTGCACAGCATAGCTTTTTACGTCGCCATTGGCGAAGCCCTGCTGCGTCAGCTCGGTGAAATCACCCAAAACTTTTTTGATGGCGTCCGGCGAGAGGCCATATTTCGCAAGCACAGCGGGCGCTTTATCGTTGCCACCCGCAACTACTTCATCAAGCGCTTCACGAGGTAAGTTGAATTGTTTCAGAACTTCGACGCCTTGTTCTGCCCAAAAATAACCGAGCGCACGGCGGTCAAGGCCAAGACCAAAATAAGGGTCTAATTCCTTCACAACCTTATCGGCACTGGCAGGATCAATACCCTTTTCCTTGAGAATCGCGAGGCGTTCCGCGCTGCTCTTGACCGCGAGCAGCTCGTCGAGATCTTCTTGCGGAATCTTGTTGCTTTCGAGGATACCTAATCCCTTCGTGGCAACGTAAGTTTTCAATGCGCCCAGGTCGAGGCCATTTTCCTTGAGCAGTGGTTCGGCCTGCGTGATCAGGCTGGTAATATCGGTATCTTTCAAGCCGAACGCTTTGAGCGTCGCAGTTAACTTCGCAGGATCATTGACGAGGGTAATCAGGTTATTCAGGTTTTCTGGCGGAATATTATATTTAGCAAGGAGCTGCATTCCCATTTCGATGCAGGTACAGACTTTCGGCTGTGGCAGCGCGGGTTGTGTGTTTTGCGCGGCGATCTGTGGAACGTGTAAGGCGAACAACGTGGCGAAGATGCAAGCGGTGATTAGCGATATGCGAGCGATGCGGGACATAGGCTCTCCGTGAATTGTGTGATAAACGGGCTAGAGTTTACCACCACAAGCCACATATACAAGTGGCAAATGATCATGCGGGGCTTAGCGTGCCTGATTCAATGCCAGCAAGAGTCGCAACAGTTCCTCATCGCTTGCAGCGGAGCGCAGTTGATCGACAAGATCAGACCAACCGTAATTGTCGTATCCGACCCTCAGCGGCAAGGATTACCCGCTCAACCATTTGCAACAAAACTCTGATCCGCGCCAATGGTTCGATCAAGATTGCCGACAACCTGGAAACGCGCAAAAAGCAAGGCAGCTACTACACGCCGCAAGTGATCGTCCGCTATGTGGTCGATCACAGTCTGGGGCGCTATTTCTATGCGACGGAGAACGGCCAGCCGGACGGCACGCAGACCGCCGCCTATGTGCGCACTTCCGCCGATTACACGCGGTAGGGACGCGGTGATGTGGTGACTCACAAATTATTCCTGGAGCGCATGTACGGTTTACTGCGCCGTGAAGGACGGATCGGCTATATTGTGCCGTCGGGCATTTATACCGACCTGGGCACGAAAGATTTGCGCGAAATCAGGAGTGCGTCGGCTTCACAACTCATTCCGTATGCGAGCGCAATCCGTCGGCTACGTCGAGTGTATTACGATAGCCGAGTTGCTCACGTGCTTTGCGGTCGCTGACGGTTAGCTCCGTGCCTAGCATGTATACCATACCTGGAGTCAGCGGCGGTTCGCCCCCCAATCGGAATACGCGCCAAAGCCGTGCGAGCATCCGCGCAAGAAGCAGTACCACTGGGCGCGCGATGCTGCGTTCGCTTGGCTGTATGCCCTCAGTGCGCAGCCAGTCGGTCAAGAACGTTTTGACGGACTGTGCCGCGCCGTCAGTGATAAAATAAACTTCACCGCCGCGTCCTCGTTCCAGCGCAGCTAGTGTCGCGGCGCACAAATTCAATACGTGTACTGTCGATAACCCGTGTCTGCCACCGCCAATCCATACCCAACGGTTATGATCAACTGCGTCGCGGATCGTCTCGATCATAGAATGACCGCGCGCCCAGATGAGGGGCGGACGCAACGCCATTGTTTGCAACTCAGCGCTGTTTTCCGCCATGACGTGTTGTTCCGCGAGCAGCTTGGTTTTGGAATACAAATCATCGGGCGTATGCAGTGGACGGTAGCTCTCGTCTACATTGTGAGCAGGCGTGCCACCCGCGATGACCGAAGCCGCGCTTATGTACACAAATCGCCTGATGCCTGCCCGATGGGCGGCCTCAAGCAGATTGTCTGTACCTTGCACATTGACGCGGTAAAACCAGGCTTCATCACCCCACATCTGAAATGCCGCAGCCAGATGGACAATCGCATCGCATCCCGCCAGCGCGCTTTGTAAAGTCTCGATAGTGTCCAGGTCGCCGCGTACCGCAGTCGCGCCTAACGTATGCACTTTATCGAGTGTTTCCGGTGACCGCGCCAACGCGACAACCGTGTGACCACGTTCAATCAAAAACGGGATAAGGTAGCCGCCGACAAACCCAGAACCGCCCGTGACAAAAACTTTCATGTTACGCCTCATTGTTGATGTGGTATCATTAAATGACGTGATGTCAGAATAGTCAATCAGCGATTTGGAGGGTGTGTCAGTCAATGACACGCATCAGTCATGGAACTTGCAACACAATCTCGACACGCGCGGCGCAAACAGCGTACCCGCGACCAGCTCAAAGCGTCAGCCGCAGCACTGCTTGTTGAAAAAGGCTACGAGGCGCTAACTATTCAAGACATTACCGACCGCGTAGACCTCGCACGCGCGACGTTTTATATCCACTTCCGCGACAAAGACGACGCAATCTGGGCCGTTGTGCAAGACAGCTTCGACGAGTTGAGTGGCGCGCTTGTACTAGAACTGACAAAAACACCACGGTCATGGCATTTTCAAAAGCTGGTGCGGGTATTTCAATACGCCGAACAAAATCGCGGGCTGCTTACGGCTATACTCGGTGAGCGTGGACACATTGGACTGCTGCGACGCTTGGCGAATTATCTGGCACAGTTCATCCAACGCGACCTTGACACAGGGTTGATGCGCTCACAACCGGGGGTGCCCGCCGATTTTGCTGCACAGTTTATGGCTGGCGCAACCATTCAGGTATTGAGTTGGTGGCTCAAACAACCGACGACTTACACGCCCGAAGAAATCGCAGCGTTGTTCTACGCGCTGGAAGTGCAAGTACCGTAAGAGCAACTTCTTATTATTAACTTTTCAACACAAATCTTACATTCACATCCACTGCCAGCGCAAAGTTGAGCGTGTGGTGCTAGTGTTCGCGTGGAGCGGTGAGCCTTTCGTAATGCTGCTCAAAGTTCTAGGTCAGTATCAATACGCAATAACGTGTCAGTAGCGTGTCAGGAAGAGTGATTTACCCACTCTTCCTGACATATATTTGTTGGATTACACCTGTTTAAGCAATCAATTTGC
>Ga0209100_1001632_pt1 | contig 14956 bp, 14 predicted proteins | sample lystaG_FD_185480 | JGI IMG/M metagenome (GOLD analysis project Ga0209100, IMG submission 185480) | Glacier valley bacterial and archeal communities from Borup Fiord, Nunavut, Canada, to study Microbial Dark Matter (Phase II) -... | ecosystem: Environmental > Aquatic > Freshwater > Ice > Glacier ...
CCGCCCTGGTGATTGCAAAGGCGGTCAAGTTGCGTGAGCGGCTCGAAGCCGCCGACCGGTCGCGAGTCATCGCCAAGGATGCCGGCGACTTGCTCAGGCTTCTTCGCATGTGCGACGCGCCCGCTTTAGGCGTGCGCCTAGGCGACTTGGCGCGTACGACGCCACACGCGAAACTCATCACCTCAACGGTCGCTTGGCTTGCCGCCGAACTCCAGGGCCGGAACTCACGCGTAGTGAGCCTTGCCGTAGCCGCGACTCAGGGCACGGAGCCAGACCGGCAGGTGGCAACCTCAATGCGCAGACTGGTTGAACAACTTGCCTCACACGTTAACCCCTCTCAACAAAGCGGGGAGTGAAGAGATGGCGGGACGGCCGACGCTCGGGCCGGGTCAGGCGCCCAGCGCGGCCTCGTACACCGCCAGGTCCGCGTCGCTGAAGCACGCGAACGTCACCTCGATCACGGAGGACCCTGCCGCCAGCGCCTCGCGCACGGTCGCGACGGCAACATCGGCGGCCTGCTCGATCGGGTAGCCGAAGATGCCGGTGCTGATGCTGGGGAACGCGATCGAGGCGAAGCCCCGCGCGTGGGCGATCTCCATACTGCGGCGATAGCAGGACGCGAGCTGCTCCGGCACTCGTGCAACAGCTCGGGGCCCGCCGCACGGCAAAACGCTCCAGGGACTTGGTGTCGGGATACGAGATCACCGCGATGGAACGACTGTGCCGGGCCTCGGCCGCGGCTCCTCGAACACGAGGCCTCGGCTAACCGCCGGGACAGTCCCCCGAGCCGCTGAAACACATCTGTCCATGCTGTTCCGGAGTCTCACGGACGGCGGGCGACCCGGACTCGTGGAACGGCGAGATCAGCAGAGACGTCATCACGATCGCGGCGAGCAACGCGAACGATCCGATCACGCCCACCGGCGCAGACCGGAACCGCCACGCCACCGCGAGTACGCCCAGTTGGATGCCCCACAGCACCACTGCGGCCGTCCAGAAATGCCTCTGTTCCGAGCCCGTCATAGTGCGAGGCCCATACTCCCAGGGGCTCTGAAGCGTCTGCGCCACCATCATCGATGTAGCGACCACCGACGCAACGACGCCACCGATCACCAGCAGTGTGGCGCGGAGCCCGCCAAGCCGTTCCCGTTCCCCCTCGTGCATAGCCCCCATCTTGCACGATGCGTCGGCCGAGTGCACGATGTGCGCGTTGGACTCCTCGAGCTCCTCAGCGGGGACCCATAACTCGAGCACGTCCCGCCCGCCCACGTGCTGCACGGCAAAGCGGTCCAGGTACTCGGCGTCCATATCGAACTCACACACAAACCCCACGCCCGCTCGCGGCACGTTCCACTCGCGCGCGATCTTGGTCGCGTACCACTCGTTCATCACGGGATAAAAGATCGGCTGCTCCGGCAGACGCGGGGGTCACGGCGAGAAGCTACTTCCCGCGTCCACGTTTCGGGGCTCTCTAAGCACCAGTTTCTTTCGCTGACGCTTCTTGCAGGCATAGATTCCGCGCAGTCCAGCGCCGGTCAGCCGAGTAGCCTCTCACTCATGAACGGCGAACTCGCGGTACTCATCTGTCTTGCGACACACGGCACCGCATGGCTCACCGGCCCGAGTCCAGCGCCTGCACCAAATCTCGCCCAAACGCACTCCGCGTTCAAGTTCGTCTCGGACGTGAGCTTTCCGCCGAGCCGCCGATCCTGGCCGCGCAAGGCCCTCGTACTTCCCGATATCGCTGCCTGGCTCACGGACCTTCGCCGCCGCGGAGTACGACGCCTGTGGCTCGAAGACGGCAGAGACGCCGGGTCAGGCGACCTGGCCCCGCATCTCGCGACCGCGTTCTCAAACGGTGCATCATGGTGGCTTATGGCCGAAGCCCGCGACAGCGCCGAAGCGTGGAGCGCCCGTTGGGAGTTCAGCGAAGAGTCCGCTCAATCTCCAGGCAGTTGGCGCATCGCCTTCCGGACCTCCACTGGAATCCATGGTCTCCCGGACCAACCCTCCGTCGAAGCCGCCACTGCGGAGCTCGATGAGCAGTTGCGCATCACGCGGGACTTCGCTTCCCGTCAGTCGCTGGGTTCTTGGGAAACGTGGTTCTCAAAGGCTCTCGAAGCGTCCACCGAAATCTCGTACCACCCGGACATCCTTCCTGCGAACTATCCGCAGGAAGCGGCCCTCCTGATGTCGAAGGCGGCGCGCTCGTGGGTCTGGGGTGGAATGGGCTCGTGGAACGATCTCTGGTTCGCGGACGAGGTCGGCGCGGAGTACAAGAGGATCTCGGCAGACCTCTGCGCCGCCAACTGCCGCGCGTTTGTCGCAGCAACAAACGTGGAGTTGTGAACACACACCCCACGGGTTTCGCGGAGTCGCAAGTTTCGGCGCAACCCGGATCCAGTCAGGCGCCCAGCGCGGCCTCGTACACCGCCAGGTCCGCCTCGCTGAAGCAAGCGAACGTCACCTCGGTCACGGAGGACCCTGCCGTCAACGCTTCGCGCACGGTCGCGACGGCAACATCGGCGGCCTGCTCGATCGGATAGCCGAAGATGCCGGTGCTGATACTGGGGAACGCAATCGACGCAAAGCCCTGCGTGTGGGCAATCTCCATACTGCGGCGATAGCAGGACGCGAGTTGCTCCGGCTCCCCCGCCTCGTCGCCGCGCCAGACGGGGCCCACGGTGTGGATGATGTGCCCGGCCGGGAGCCGGTAGCCCTTGGTGAGCTTGGCATCGCCCGTCGCACAGCCTGCAAGGAGCCGGCACTCGCGCAACAGGTCGGGCCCCGCCGCGCGGTGAATCGCCCCGTCGACTCCCCCGCCGCCCAGCAGCGACGAGTTCGCGGCATTCACGATGGCGTCAACCGCGAGCGTGGTGATGTCGGCGCGGATGGCACGGAGCGTCCAGGTGGTCATGGGGCGAGCTTATCCACCCTGCCCACCGTGTCGGAATTGCAGTCCATTCGTATGGACGACGGCCAGTTCCCGGATTCCCTCGACGCGCCGATGCCGTGGGGCGGCGCGCTGCGGGCTAGGCATCCCCGTCAATGGCGGGGCGAAAGCGGATTGAGGGCGTGGTTCGCCGGCGCCAACTGCAGCCTCACCCAACTGACGTGGTCGAGAGGCCGCGCGTGCGTCACATTGCCGATTCAACCGAACCGCCCAATTCCCGTGGCACTGGTGTCTAGGATCTGCACGCCCCGATGCCCACCCGCCCAAGAAGCCAAGCTCCGTCCACCCATGCGTTGCACGAACTCCAGTGACGTTGTACCTTCCAGTCACAGCAACAAGTAACACGTGAGGGGTACAAGTGTCCACGAGTGCGGCGTGGTTTCAGGAGTGGCAAGAAGTCCTTCCGGGCGCGCCCCTCCGGCAAGGCGATCTGCTCGAATCGACGAGCGATGCCGCTAATCCGTGGGACAGGCACCTCGTTGTAATCACTGCCGATTGCGATCTTGCCAATTCCAAGCATCAAGGTCGCGTTACGTGCGTACCCTTACTCTCAGTCGATGAGTATCTCTTACGATTCACCATTCCCCGGCTACTAGAAAAAGTGCGGGAGAAACATCTCACTCAACTGGAAGCAATTTGTGCGAGATCGGGAACCCATCCTTCGCGCGAACGCCTGCGCGCGTGGCCAAGCGAGGCCACGGATGACGAGATAGTTGCCGCCACCGGTGTCGGCGCCTCGGACGCCGTAGTTCTGAAAGCGTGCACTCGCGGAATACGCACTCTTGCAGGCCCTTGGGATACCGTCTCTCTGGCCGTGAAAGCCCTCACTGAGTCAGAACAACTCTCCCCACAACCGCAGGGCGCAGATAAGTATCGAAACTCCTTGAGCAGCGCACTACGCTCGCCATTTACAAACCCGCCGGGCGACGCGCTATTCATATCGGCTTTTGCCCCCGGGCAAGATGAAGGATACTTCGCATATCTTCGACACATCGAGCACATCCATGAGTCCGACATCGCCACCCAGCCCACGCGCTCAGAGGCGAAGTTTCGACGGCTAGCCCGATTTACAGACCGATTCACATACGCGATCGTCCAGAGATTTGCATCCGTGTTCGCGACAATTGGCCTGCCCTCCGACTATGAGGAAATGCGAAATTTTTACTCCGACCAGCTTTGGGAGCGAACCAAATGAAACCACTAGTAACGACCGCCGCCGCGCTCCGTGAGATTGCCGTTGGAATATCAGCAAGTGCGATTGAACAAACGTCTATGCTAAAACGCGCCGAAACTTCAAATGCAGAATATCTCATTCGACGCGGCGACTCCGCGTCGGACGCCCGAGTCACCCTTATTAGGGACGCATTCAAACTTGACGCCTTCGTCCCCGATCACTTAAGAGATGACCGTCGCGATGTCCTGAGCCGCATGGCCTCATTTGTCGAGCGCAGCATTGCACCGGGCCCGCTCTCTCTTCCTCGGGGCTGGCACCAATTCAAGCACAACAGCCTAATCCAATTCTTCGCGTCACCCAAAGGCGATGCTCTCTCTACACGCTGGGTCGCCGAAATTGAACCCTCAGATTCATCTGTGACTTTCTGGCAAGCAACCACGTCAGACGAAAAATACGATCTCACCCAGTACGAACCTAACCGGAGCGCAGTTCGCGCGCTGAACGTGCAAGATTGGCTTCAGGCACTGGAAGATGCAGAGCAATCTTTCAAGCGAGCCGACGGGTCGCCTTCCTCCAACATTGACGTGGAACTTGAACCGTTGCCCCCGTCAGCTACTCAAGGCTGGTCGTACGACGCATGGCTTGACGCCCTGACCGACGAACAACGCTCATTTGTCGACGCACCTACTGACAAATCGATCCGGTTACGGGGCCCGGGAGGTTCCGGAAAGACCCTTGCGCTCACGATGAAAGCTCTTCGTGAAGCGCGAGCCGCACACTCGGCGGGCACCGAAGTCCGGATATTGCTAGTCACTCACAGCTGGTCTCTCGCAACTGAAATTTCCACTTCAATCGACCAAATGAGCGAGACCTCGTCCAGTCAGGTTGATGTGTTTCCGCTACTTGAGATTGCGAAATCTCTGTCTCCGAACTTTGCAAGCACTGCGAATGAATTGCAACTCATCGGCGAGGACAGCCTAAGCGGAAAGTTGGCACAACTCGACGAGATTTCTGAGATACTTCGAGAGTTTCGCACAGGCGATTGGGTAACGTTTCGCGCAAAAGCGTCTGAGACTATGGCCGCTAGAATTGACTCCGAGGACCCAGATGAGTTCTTCGCGCTGGCATGGGATCTTCTTATCGAGTTCGGTTCAGTCATCGGCGCGGCGGCGATTTTTCCTGGAGCAGGCGCGGGAGCCCGCTATCATCAGTTGGCACGTTCCCATTGGATGCTTCCACTCGAAAGCCGCGCGGATCGGCAGATCATCTTCCACTTGTATGAAATGTACATGGCCCGACTGGATCAACGTTCACTCTGGACAACAGATCAGGTGCATGCCGACCTCCTTAGCCATTTGGAAACTCACTCTTGGAACAGGGCTCGACGCACTGAAGGTTACGACCTTATTTTTGTGGACGAATTTCATTTGTTCAATCCTTTGGAACGTCAAGTTCTTCACTATCTTTCGCGCGATGTTGCAAACTATCCTCGCATTTTTATGGCGGTGGACCCACGCCAATCGCCTTCTGAGGCATTTATCGGAAGTGCTTCCGATGCCACTCACCAAGGCGCGCCAGTAGCTGATGTTTCGTCGTTTGGTGATGTCGCGAGCATTGAGTTGACAGAGGTCCATCGCTATAGTCCCGAGATTCTCAACCTCATCAAGCACCTTCACCATGCGTTCCCAACCCTTGACCTTGGAAATGACTGGGATGTCGACCTAAGCCGAGTTGAATCGACCCAAGAGAGCGGCGAAATCCCCAGTATCAGAGTGGCGGAGTCTCGGACGGGGGAAGAGGACGACGTCGTCAGAGCAGCTATGAGCGCATACAGTCAGGGACGTGTCGCGATAGCCGTGGTGGACGAACGCCAGTGGGGACGGTACAGCCAGGTCGCTGCACGGGTGGCCTCTTCGGGCAAGTACCACGTTTCAGTGATCTCGGGCCGCCGCGACATTGACGGTCTAGGCTATCGCCGCCGTGGATTAGTAGTAGGCCCGGCTGAGTACATGGCTGGCCTGCAGTTTGAAACGGTACTCGTCGTAGCACTTCCGAACGTCCAAGTCGTGACCCAGATTGGGAATGAGAGGACGCGACTTCTCTCACTCTTGTACCTTGCCGTGAGCCGCGCTCAGGCGCGAGTCCAGTTGTTTGTCAACGAAGACGACGGTGGCCCATCTGACGTACTGGCACAGGCCGTCACGGGTGGCCTGCTCACGAAGGTCAGGGGCAGCTTGACCTAAAGGCCCGGAGTTTGACCTGCAGGCGACATGTTTGCCAGTCGGGAACTCCTTTGGCCACTTGCGTGAGAGGTCAGGGTCCGCGGTTCGCCCGTACCTGGGGCGTGGCAGGATCGGACCTCGTCCCCATTTGGTGGCCAGGAGGAACCCGTTGGTGAGTCGCGAACCTCGACCGCAATTGTCGGGGGTTCTCGCAAGCCCAGGTTTTCGTCGGCACTCCACTCGATGGGTTCGCCGCGTTCCTCCACGCGTCAACGCCTCGGGACGCGTGGCCCTTCTTCGGCTGAGCACTCTCGAAGACGTCGAACGCTCACACGCAGCCAGGTTGTCTCCTTCAGCAATGCGCACGCTCTCCGCCCCGGGAGCAGGAGCTACGAATCGGTCGCCCCCCTTCTCCATTACGGCACTTCCCCAGGCTCTCAATTCAGGGCCTCGGCGGCACCCTCCCAAGCCTGGAGCAGACGCGGTCAAGAGTTCCCGTGAATCACGGCACCAGCGGGACAAGTTCCTGCACCGAGGCCGCAAGCTCGTCGTCAGATAGCTGTCCGTTGCTCATGTTCTCAGGATGGTGGATGAAATTCCGAACGCGAGTAGGCAACGTGCACGCCTTTGCTTGCTGGCCTGGACGGGCCCAGCCGCTGGACTTCGCAAGACCCTTGCCCTCTAGCCACGCATCGACCTGATCCTCTCTCGCGATTTTGTCCTGAGCGAGTGCCAGATCAACGTGGCACGCAGCGTAGGCGCGTCCAAAGAGTTCGTCATGAAACTCTCTGCTCGCAATCCCGAAAGCGACATACGTGATCTCGCCCCATGACGGCGAACCCGACCCGCCCGCGCCCATCGATCGCGCGGTATGCACGGTGCGGCTTTTACCTCGCCCTTTGAATACTGTGAGTTGGTGAGCCTGCGGCTCAAAGGCCTTCAAAAGATATGGTGAGTGCGTAGTCAGGAATACCTGCTGGGCACGCGCAATCTCTGCCAACGCTGCCCCGAGCCGCAACTGGGCTTTCGGATGTAGCCACGTCTCTGGCTCATCAAGCAACAGGACGTGCCTCTTCGAGGTAGCGCCCGCCTTTTGACGCGACCGTGCGTAGAGTTGGATCACGGCGAGGGCGAATGCCCGTTGCATACCAGTGCCCTTGGATCCGATCGTTGTCTCACCGGCCCCGTCGTCGACAAGGACTCGCCCCATCTTCACAAATGCCACTGGCTCGGGCACCACAAAATCTAGGCGCACGGCGGCCTCCCCATACTGCTCCTCGACGAGTTCTTGAAGATCGACGGCAATACCGCGGGCATGGCCCACCAGGGAGTCGTCTTCATCGCCCGCGAAGGCCGTACCGTGCGCTTCAAGGAAATCAATCCAGCGCTGCGTCTGAAAGAACTGATTTGCTGACTCGTTCACTAAACGGCCAAGCGTCTTCGTCGTGCTGAAATCAGCCAGGTCGCCCGGATTCTCGTCCGCCCAGATGGGTTGCAGGTCTAGCAGCGCCTTGAACAACGCATCGATCCCGCTCGGATTCTCGAACTGGGCTCGGACGGGGTGCCAGAAACACGCGACCTTCCCCGTGAGAGCCACCGATTTCCCGCTGCCTTGTATAACGCTCCGGGTTACGTCCAACCGCTCAACTCGAAATGAGTCCTGGCCATCAACCTCATGCAGGTACTCCGAGTACTTCGCGAACTTTTCGTCATCGACGAGCGCTCGTAGGTCTTCGCCCGCCAACATGACTTCTACACGAATTGGCTGCTCCGCGCCGATTGCACGGAAATCCTCACCAGGATCCTTGCCACTCAATAGGTAGAGGAGCGCGTCATAGACGGTGCTCTTGCCACAGTTGTTGTCGCCAACGAGGTAGTTCAATCCCTCAGAAAACTCGAAGACATGGCTGCCCGAGAAGCCCTTGATGTTCTCAATGGTCAAGCGCTTCACATACATGACGTACCCCTACCTAGTTGGCTGTTCCGCCCCAAGGCTAGCCACCTCGATTACCCACCGCTCGTCGAGCAACTAGTGCGCACCTGCATCGGAATGCATATTCAATGTCCGGCTCGGGCGGCAGTCTCGATCATGTATCTAAGCACCGCGCCCAACTGACCAGTCGCAGCAGCTATCACGGCCTCGCGCACGCCCAGCACCTCGTCGGCACTCAGCGTGTGGTCAGCCGCGCGCATGCGCACATTCACGGCCATCGACTTGTGACCGGCCTCGACCTGGGCGCCCTCGTAGACATCGAACACTCGCGCGTCCTCCACCAGGTCTCCCCCGGCCTCTCGCACCACAGCCACCAGCGCACCAGCGGTCACCGACGCGGGGACCCTGAACGCGAAGTCCTCCTTGGCCACCACCTGCTGGCTCACGGCCTCGGCCGCGACAAGAGAGCCACGCAATCCGCATCGGCGCGATCTCTTGCGAGGCCTCATGGGATGTGCCACGGTTCTATCAATTGGGACGCGACGATGATCGGCGGCATCCCAACGGGGCCAAACGGCGATAACAGCGGCCCCGCCCGGCATGGGCAGAACGTGGCAAGGGGGACGGCATGAGACGTGCGGCTGTTGCGGCGATAGCCCTGGTGACGTTGACCACCGGCTGCGGTGCCGATACGGGTGGCGGCACCGATCCAGATGCGGCCACGGTCGACCTCGATGTCGCGACCTGGGTGAACACCGACAAGAGCGGCATGTTCAGTTCAGCGCTGCTTGAGGGCGCCTTCGTCATCGAGAAGAACTGTCTGGTTTTTGAATCCGATGGCAAGCGGTACGTCCCGCTGTTCCCCCGCACCCCCGTGAACATCAAGGCCTACGCCAGGGACGATGGCTATGGCCTTGGCGGCATGGGCGGACTGCCCTCGGGGATGGAGTACGAAATTCCGAGGTCGTGCGAACAGCTCGGATACAAGTACTGGATCATCGGCCCGTAGTGCACCCGAGCTCTCTACTTGAGGGCGGGCTCGCACCTACCTGAGCACCGCGCCCAACTGACCCGTCGCCGCCGCGATCACCGCTTCGCGCACACCCAGCACCTCGTCGGCACTCAGCGTGTGGTCCGCCGCGCGCATCCGCACATTCACAGCCATCGACTTGTGACCGGCCTCGACCTACGCGCCCTCGTAGACGTCGAACACCCGCGCGTCCTCCACCAGGTCTCCCCCGGCCTCGCGCACCGTCGCCCAGCACACGCGACATAGGCCGTCGGGCACCTTGCTGCGATCACTCAAGGTCGACTATGCGCGGAAGGCCACCTCCGCGACGCGTATCACGGCGTCGAACGGTGAGGTGTCGCAGCGCCACAAGGCTAACCCCTCACCGAATCCGGGAGATCGCCCCCGGGCAGGTCAGGGATCACCCTGAGAGACACCTCGCCCTGCGGGGGGAGAGACCCTCACCGAAGAGCACCCGCACGGGCGTGGTTTCGCCAGGGGACCAAAGTTAGCGTGGTGCTGCCGGCGCGGCAGGCGCCCCCACATCAGGAGAAGTCATGTCCCGGAATACTGAGGCACGTTCCTCAACCCCACTTGGCAAACAGGTACGTCTCCACCCGAATGACCGCGATCTGCCCGATAGCGAGCAATACCCGGTATGGAAAATCCTTGCGATCTGGGCAGCCAGCGCGATTCCCATGGGCGTAGGCCTGTGGTGGATCACCCCTACCTTCCTTGTCGGACGCATGGAAATTCCTGGCGTCGGGTGGCTCGTACTCGCCACCGCGGGCCTGATCTGGCAGGCCGTGCTTGCCTACGCGGTGCTACGTCTCGAAGGCATCCCCTTCACTCGCGCGGGCCTTACGCGTCGGCTCTGGCTCGGGGCACCCGTGAGCCCCCGCACGGGTCGCGCCCGCAAGCGCTACTTGTGGTGGGCCTTGGCTGCCGCCCTGGTCTACCTCGCGATCGACATGACCGAGATCCTGCAGCCAGTGAACGACCTCCTGACCAACGCCCTCCCCGCACTCAACCCCCCGGACTACGCGCTCATCGAGAACCTGGCCGTTCCCGAAATCGAGGGCCAGTGGTGGCTCATGGGTCTTCTCGTGGTGCTGATCCTCAGCAACTATCTACTAGGTGAAGAGCTCATCTTTCGCGGCATCCTGCTTCCCAAGATGCACGGCGCATTCGGTCGCTTCGACGTCATCATGAACGGCGTGCTGTTCGCGACCTACCACGTACACCTGATCTGGGCCATGCCAGCCATGCTCATCACCGACTGGATCTACCCCTACCTCACCAAGCGCTACCGCTCGTACTGGATGGGCGTGGTGTTCCACGGAATCGACGCGATCTTCCTTCTGGTGCTCTTCCCGCTGGCGATCACAGGTGTCGTCACCTCCTAGTGGCGCGCCAATCCCTACGCGATTTTTCCGGGCTCGTAGATCAACTGATCAGAAGCGGCGCAGCGCGTGAGGAAATCGGCAATCAATTGGGCGACCGACGCATCGCTCGCATCAACCGCTACAAGATTGTTCGATGACCACTCCAAGAGGCCACCCAACGCCTCCAACCGCTTGAGCACGTCTGAGCGCGGCTCCTCACCGCGACCGAACCACACACGGAACACGAACCGACCCGAGGGTTGCGTCACTTCAGCAATCGTGTACCGCCGATCGCCCCGCAGCTCCGTCCGAACCACATCCCCGAGGGCCAAGTGGTACGTGAAGAAGGGGATACAACAGAGTTCGAAGTGCGAGTCGTCAATCTTCCGAGCCCACAACTGCTCCATGGTCTTTCCAGAGCCCTCACCATCAATCTCCGCGGCAATGATGAAGTCTGATCGTTCACGCCACACGGGATCAAGATGCACCGTGAATTCCGAGTCAGTCATCGTGCAGTCTCCCATCGAGGTCAATTCTGCCGCCGTTCAAGCCCTGACGATACGTTGAGCGGGAACGGGCTCGACACCTACCTGAGCACGACGCCTACCTAAGCACTGCGCCCAACTGACCCGTCGCCGCAGCGATCACGGCCTCCCGCACACCCAGCACCTCGTCGGCGCTCAGCGTGTGGTCCGCCGCGCGCATGCGCACGTTGACCGCCATCGACTTGTTGCCCGCCTCGACCTGAGCGCCCTCGTAGACGTCGAACACTCGCGCGTCCTCCACCAGGTCTCCCCCAACCTCCCGCACCACGGCCACGAGCGCACCGGACGTGAAAGAGATGATCGGGTCAAGCAGCACCTGGAACGCGATGGACCTGGCAGGCAGGCCCATCGTCTCGCACACCTTGGGGTATCGCGGTCTGTGGCGAGTCAGACTGTGTCGAGGGAAGCCAAGAATCGGGGCCACTCACGCTCGAAGTGCTCAACCGCCTTGAGATGCCTCGACACGGCATCACTTCCTGGACTGACCTTCCACCGAGGACGTTCGCGCTCTGCAGCGGTCCACTCGGTGAGACGTCGATCATGCGTGGAGAACCACTCGCACACATCGGCCAGGTACTGGTTGTCGGACCTCATCGCCTCGACGATGTCCGCGTTGCGACGCCCGAGCGCCACCAGGTGATAGCCACCCGGGAAGTAGCCCGGCACTCGTTCCCTACCCGCCGCCCCGGCGGAGCGCGCCCAAGCGAGCGTCGCATCGAGCTGATAGACCCGGTAGCCGTGATACTCGAGCATCACGGAGGTCATGCCTCGTTCCGAATCGAACCTCACGGCCAGCGACTCCCGTTCCAAGACGACGCCACACACCGACATCTGGACCGGACCCCAGGCGTCGACGACACCGAAGCCTCGACTCAACAACAGCAGAACCTGCTCCGCAAACCCTGGTTCAAGACCAGGAAGTACGCGTTCGACATTTAGATGATGCGGAATCCGTGGTTCGTCGCTCACGCTTTCCCCTCTGATCAGCCTCGTCGCCCTACCTGAGCACCGCGCCCAACTGACCAGTCGCCGCAGCGATCACCGCCTCCCGCACACCAAGCACCTCGTCGGCACTCAGCGTGTGGTCCGCCGCGCGCATGCGCACATTCACAGCCATCGACTTGTGACCGGCTTCGACCTGGGCGCCCTCGTAGACGTCGAACACCCGCGCATCCTCCACCAGGTCTCCCCCAGCCTCGCGCACCACGGCCACGAGCGCACCGGCGGTCACTGACGCGGGGACCATGAACGCGAAGTCCTCCTTGGCCACCACCTGCTGGCTCACCGCCTCCGCGGCCACCAGGTTGCCCTCAGTGAACGAGATGATCGGGTCCAGCAGCACCTGGAACGCGATCGACCTGGCCGGCAGGCCCAGCGTCTCGCACACCTTGGGGTGCAGCTCGCCCGCGTGCGCCGCCGGCGTGCCGTTCGGCAGCGTGAAGACCGCCGCACGGCCCGGGTGCCAAGGCGCGTAGGCGTCGGCGCGGGGCGTCAAGACCACCCCAGCGGCGTGAGCCACGACCTCGACCAGAGCCAAGGCATCGGACCACTCCCACGCCTGCGCCTTGGAGTTCCAGCCACCCACCACGCGTGAACCCGTCAAAATGCCAGCGACCATGCGCAGCTGCTCGGGCAGCGCCGCGTCGAGCTCCTTGAGTTGCACATCGGTCACCGAGCCATCGAGCGGCAAACGCGCCGCCACGCCCGTGCCGGTGTCCAGGTAGCCGCGCCCCACTTCGAACACGGCCACGTCCTGAGTGCCACGGCCGAGGTTGACCTTGACGGCGTCGAACAGCGTGAACAGCACGCGCGGGCGCATGACCGGCTTCTCCGCGGCGAGCGGATTGGCGAGCCTGACCAGCTTGCGGCGCTTGTCGTCGGCGGGCACCAAGCACTCGTCGAGCCTGTCCACGGACATGAACGGGTACGTCAGCACCTCGGTGAGCCCGGCATCGGCCAGGGCCCTTGCTACCGACCTGCGGACGCGCTGGCCATGAGTCAGCCCGCGCCCTGGGGGCGCCACGGGCAGGATCGACGGCATCTCGGCGTAGCCGCGCAGGCGCGCGACCTCCTCGACCAGCGTGATCGCCGAGTCGAGGTCGGGGCGCCACGTGGGAGGCGAAACCGCGAGCTGCTCGCCAAGGCGCGTCACGTGGCAGCCGATGGCCGCAAGCGACCCGACCACCTCGTCGATCGGGAACTCCATGCCGACGATGCGCGTGGGGAAGTCGATCTCCATCGTGACCGGGTCGATCTCCGTCTCGTGCCCGGCGTCGGTGTAGACGTCCTCGATCTGGCCGCCGCCGAACTCCTGCATCAGCTCAAGCGCACGCTGCACCGCCACGGGGGGCAGCGCCGTGTCCACGCCGCGCTCGAAGCGTCGCGACGCCTCGGAGCCCAGCTTGTGGCGCCTGGCAGTGCGCGCGATGGTGATGGGGTCAAAGTGCGCGGCCTCCAGCAGGATGTCCGTGGTCGCATCCGAGATCTCGGTGTCCAGGCCGCCCATGACGCCCGCCATACCGATGGCGCGCTTGCCGTGGCCACCCTGTGCTCCATCAACTACCGGTGAATCCGTGATGAGCAGGTCCTCAGGTGAAAGCTCGCGCTTGGCGTCGTCCAGGGTCACCAGGGTTTCCCCGGCCGATGCCCGACGCACCACGATGGGCGCCGTCAGCGTGCCCAGGTCGTAGGCGTGCAGCGGCTGGCCCAGCTCGAGCATCACGTAGTTGGTCACGTCCACCGCGAGCGAGATCGAGCGCATGCCCGACTGCTCCAGGCGGCGCTTGATATACGCCGGGCTGGGGGCCTGAGGGTTGAAGCCGCGCAGCACGCGCGCCACAAAGCGGTCGCAGCCCACGGTGCCGCGAATGGGCGCCTGGTCCTCGACCACGACTTCAAATCCAGCGGCCGATGCCGCCCCCGTCAGTTCGATCGCGGCAGGGTCCGTGAACGCCGCCCCTGTCGAGTGCGAGTATTCGCGCGCCACTCCCCTGATGGAGAAGCAGTAGCCGCGGTCGGGCGTGACGGTGATCTCCACCGTCTGCTCGCCCAGCCCGAGAAGCGCGATCGCGTCGTCGCCCACCTCAAGCGCAACGTCGGCGCCTACGAGGCCATCCGAACCGTCGGCGTGACGCAACACGATGATGCCGTCGTGGTCCTCGCCCAGGCCCAGCTCCTTGGCCGAGCAGATCATGCCGTCGGACCAGTGACCGTACGTCTTGCGTCCCGCGATGGGGAACGGCCCAGGCAGCACGCCGCCTGGCAGCACGACGACGACGTAGTCGCCCTCGACAAAGTTGTGGGCACCACAGACGATGCCGCGCGATGGCGGGAACTCGCCGCCGTCGTCGGGCGCGTGGCCCTGCACAAGACCATCCGGCCCCGCAGGATCATTGCGGATGCCCACGTCGACGCGGCAATAGTTGATCGTCTTGCCGTTCTTCTGCTCCTCCTTGACGAGGCTCAGCACGCGGCCAACGACCAGCGGGCCCTCGACACCCCCACCGGAGATGCCCTCCTCTTCAAGGCCCACCTTGACGAGCGCTGCGGCCACGTCCTCGGGGGTCGCGGAACCGAGGGCGACGGACTCGCCCAGCCATGACATCGGGATCTTAGGCATTACAGCTCCACTCCAAACTGCTTGGAAAAGTGCACATCGCCCTCGACCATGTCGCGCATGTCCTTGACGCCGTGGCGGAACATGAGCGTGCGCTCGATGCCCATGCCGAACGCGAA